>Ga0102947_1000201_pt1 | contig 21703 bp, 26 predicted proteins | sample SalPon2A_A_D2_MG_FD_78210 | JGI IMG/M metagenome (GOLD analysis project Ga0102947, IMG submission 78210) | Soil microbial communities from South San Francisco under conditions of wetland restoration - Salt Pond MetaG R2A_A_D2_MG | ecosystem: Environmental > Terrestrial > Soil > Wetlands | place... | reverse complement strand
TAGTCCTTTACAATGGAGAGGTAACCAATAATGGTTCGGTTCTTGATGCGTTGATGAGACATGAATGTGTAAAATTCATCAAGTAATTCCACTGGATCTAGCTTGTTGTTTTTTAACTCATACAATACTTTAGAAATTTCGGATTTGGTATCACAAAACTTTTGAAACTTGTTTAGAGCAGTAAGGTAGCTTCTAACTGTTCCATAACTTTTTGAAATCCTATAAGCCCTTGCAAGATATTCGTCAAATTTAGGTTCGGTTTTGTGAGTTTCCACTAGTTAATAAATATTTAATGTATTTAATAAGCATATGCATATTGCATATAGGCAAAGCTAAACTCTACAGTTTAGACAATCTACCTAGATTGGAACTACTTTTGACCTCATCATATTCTTCTGAGGTCATGAATGGGGCAGCATGCACTACATGAAGATAACAGGCTACATCTTCCCCATTATACCAATTTTTATTATTACCATCCAAATGTAAATTGCAGATTTGGCAGTTGTAAGAAAAATAAGTTAAAGAATCATCATCGACATCAGGACCATCATCAATTTCATAAAATTCTTGATTTCTCTTACACTTTGGGCAATACATTTTCATTTTTATCATCTTTCTTGTAAAGAATTGAAATAAGAGCCTTTAGAGAAAAAGGTAGTAGAACAAAAAAAATTAAAGTTTTGGCGTCAATCTGGCATATTTTGATGACATCAAAACAACCGCCGATATTGCTGCAAGCATTACAACTATTGCAACTGTTCCAAATTCAGGAACTACATTGAACATCAAAATTTCTCCCTGAGGTCCACTCCAGTTATCTTCCTCCTCTGGAAGTCCAAAACCAAGTACTGTCACTTTGATCTCTACTTGATCAGATGAATCTAATGGTGGAGTTGAATAGACTGAAGTTCCTTCATGTGCATGTTCTCCAAGAACTGAAAGAATTTGCTTAGCATTTTGAGATACTATAAGGTCGTAGTTGGCATGTTCTTTTACACTTCCATCGTTAGAATCTCTAAATTTTATTTCAAGAGACATCTTCTCACCAGATGAAGGATTACTAGCTGTAATTTCGGCACGGATAGAGCCATCTTCAGAAATTCCTGTAACGGTAGTTTCCTCTTCTGAAGGAGCCCCTACAACAAGTGTTCCGGGGGAATATTCCGACCCTTCAGATCCTGTATCTTTAGGTTCTGGGGTTCCAGGTTCTACACCTCCCACTCCTTGAACAATCACTAGTCCATCCATCCATGGATGGACAATACAGTAGTATGGAAATTCTCCTGCAGAATCAAACTTGTGTGAGAAACTTGTTTGAGGCATAAACAAACCAGAGTCAAAAACACCAGATGGACCATCTCCATCAAAAAATGGAGTAAGTCCAGAAGTTACAGTATGAGCCACTCCATCATCATTCATCCAGGTAACTTCACCTCCAACATCAACAGATACTTGATAGGGAATGTAGCATTCTTTTGTTTCCTGACATCCTGGAGTTGATGTTGCTATTCCAATCCCAACAGTTGCAGTTTCATGATCTGCAAAGATTGGACTGAAAGTCATACCGGAAGAAACCACAAACAATACCAAGAAAGAATTAAGCATAATCTTCTTTGTGGTTTTCATTGTACATGGTAGAAATGAGGAAGAATAAAAGACTATTGAGAGGTCAATGAAGCAAAATTTCCTTTATCGTATTAAAAGACCCAAGAACAGTATGAACTTCTGAAACTGTATTTCTTAACTTGAAATTTTTCAGTTCATCCGCAGTAAAAGGCCCAATTGCAACGATTAAGGATCTTTGTAATTTTTCTATTAATGAATTTTCATCATAATCTTTGGACATTATATCAAAGAAGGCCCTAACTGATGATGCACTTGTAAAAACAATACCATCTATTTTATTTTGTGAAAAAATTTCTCTAAATTCATTCCATTGAGTTGTATCTCTAAAGGCACAGACATCATATAGGTGAATTTCCTTTACATCGGTCCCAATTTTATTCAAAAGTTCTTTCAAAAAAGGGGTAGATGCACCACTTCGAGGCACTATTACCTTTTTCCCAACGGCATGCAATTGAGTAAATAATTCCCCTACACCTACCGAAGAAAAAGTATTTGGAACATGTGCAACTTTGATTCCTTCATTTTCCAGGGCAGTTTTTGTTTTAGGACCTACTGCTATCACCATTGTATTGGCTACTGCAAGTTGCAGTTGTTCAAATTTTGAAACTTTTCGGGCAGTATCAAAAAGAAGTTTTACTGCTTTTGAGCTCATAAAGACAGAATAATCAGGAACATATTGTTTTACGGAATTTAGGAATTCATCAACTATTTTTTCGCCTTTACTAACCAGTTCAATTGTAGGCAATGGAAGGGGTTTTGCATTGTTTTGGATTGCCAAGTCAATAAATTCAGAGGAGTCTTCTTTGGATCTAGTAATAGCTATTATTTTTCCATCAAGCATTTTTTCTCCATCCTATAGTATCTGACAAATCTACAACTTTGCCTATTATAATATTGGTAGGGGGGGTTATTTTTTTAGCCTTAACAAGTTTAGAGATATTTGAAACTGTTCCCTTTACCATTTTTTGTTGACGGGTGGTACCATTTTGAATAACAGCAACTGGCATATTTTTATCCAAACCTCCAGCAACTAGTTGCTTACAAATTGTATCAATTCGAGAGAGTCCCATCATAATTACAATCGTGTCTACTGATTTTGCAAGTCGTTTCCATTTTACAGCCTCAATTTTCTTTTCTGGATCTTCATGTCCGGTAACAAAAACTACCGAGGAAGAATGTTGTCTATGAGTCAATGGAATTCCAGCATAAGTGGCTGAACCAATTCCTGAGGTAATTCCTGGAACAATTTCATATTTTACCTTGTGTTCCTTTAGAAATTCTGCCTCTTCTCCACCACGTCCAAAAATAATAGGATCACCACCCTTTAGTCGGACCACAGTTTTTTTAGATTTTGCGTGAATAACCATCAAATCATTTGTACTGTTTTGATGTGTTGTGTCATCTCCCACCGCTCTACCTACATAGATTTTTTTTGTAGATTTGGGGATTAAAGAAATAATTTTTTTACTTACCAATCTATCGTAAAGAACAACATCGGCCTTTTGTAATAATTCAACCGCTCTCATTGTAATTAATTTACTATCACCTGGTCCTGCACCAACAAGATAGACTTTTCCAGTCATTGTTTATTCCACTCTTCCACTTTCTCTCTCCAATTTAATGCAAGATCATTTACTCCCCTCTCCTGGAGTTCTTTTCCCACATTATGACCCAAGGAAGTAGGATCATTTTTAGGTCCTGATTTTTTAACAAGGATTGATTTTTTTCCATCTACTGAAAATGCAGAAACACTTAGGGTCATATTCATTCCATTTGATTGAGCATATGCACCAATGGGAAATCTGCATCCAGAATCAATATAGTCTGATAAGGAGCGTTCTGCCTCTATTTCCAACCTAGATTCAGAGTCTTCGATTTTCTTTAACATAGATATTGTTTCATAATCATCTCGCCTTGAAACAATTGCAAGCGCACCTTGGCCTGGAGATGGGGAAAACTCGTCAGTAGATAGTGAGGAATACTTTACTTTAAGTCCCAATCGTGAAATCCCTGCTTGTGCAAGAACAATGGCATCATAAACTCCCTCTGAAATCTTTTTAATTCTTGTTTCAATGTTTCCCCTTATTGGCCTAACCGTGATATCAGAACGTTTTCTCATTACCTGAACTGCTCGTCGTAAGGAGCTGGTTCCAACTACGGAATTTGACTTAATTGAATCCAAGGTTGTACCATCCGATGAAATAAAAACATCATTTACTTTTTCTCTTTTTGGAATACAAGATATAACCAAATTTTCATCTAATTGAGAAGGAACATCCTTTAGACTGTGAATGGCAAAATCTATTTTTTTTTCTACAACTGCCCTATCAATTTCTTTTTCAAATATTCCCTTTTGATCAATAGTAAACAGTGGTCGGGCATCGACATCACCTTTAGTCTTTATTGTTTTAATTTCAAATTCAATGTTAGAAGTATATTTTTTTAATTCAGATATCACCGAATTTGTTTGTGCAAGAGATAGCTGGCTTCCCCGAGCTCCAACCACATACTTCAATTTTTCACCGACTTGAGAGCAGTTTGATAAACATCAAGAGAATGGTCTAGATCTGTTTGAGTATGGGCATCAGAGAGAAAAACAACCTCAAATTGAGATGGAGCTATAAAAATTCCATTTTTTAGCAATATTTTAAACATTTTTTGGAATTTTTTTGCATTTGCATTTTTGGAAGTAGCGTAATTGATTACAGGTTTACTTGTAAAAAATATCTGAAACATCGAAGATGTAAAATTGATTTGATGTGGAATCTTAAGATCAGTCGCAATGTCATCTAGTGCACGCGTGAATTTTACATTATACCTCTCTAGTTTTGAGTAGAGTTTATTTTTGATTTTATTTATTTCTTTGATAGAACTAATTGCAGCAGAAACTGATATAGGATTTCCAGCAAAAGTAGATGCCTGATAAACCTTACCCTCAGGGGAAAGTAAATCCATAATTTCTGTTTTACCACCGACTGCAGCAATTGTAAATCCATTGCCCAAAGATTTTCCAAGTGTAGTAATATCAGGTTTTATTCCAAAGTGTTGTTGTGCTCCCCCGGGAGAAACCCTAAAACCAGTTACTACTTCATCAAAGATTAGTGGTATGTCATTTTGTTTGGTAATTTTTCTTAAATCGTGCAAAAAATTCTTTTCAGGTAAAATTAATCCCATGTTTGCCAAAATGGGCTCTACTATAACCCCTGCCACATCCTTGTGTTTTCTAATAGTATCTTCCAAATCTTTAGAATTATTATATTGAACAACCAAAGTATTTTTTGAAACCTCATCCAAACCACCATCTGAAACTGAAATTCCATTATGAGCAGATCCTGATCCTGCTTTAACTAAGACAGAATCATGAGCACCATGATAACATCCCTCAAATTTTATAATTTTTTTCTTTTTGGTAAAGCCACGTGCTAATCTTATTCCAGTCATTGTTGCCTCACCGCCGGTATTAACAAGGCGAACTTTATTTATTGAAGGAAAGTTTGAGCGAATTAAATTAGATAATTCAATTTCTCCAGAAGTTGGAGTACAAAATAATGTGCCTCTTTTTAATTGATCAGTTACAGCTTTGAGAATTTCTTTTCTTCGATGTCCTAAAAGTAATGCACCATAACCATTGCAATAATCAATGTAACGATTTCCATCCTCATCCCAAATGTATGACCCATTTGATTTTTTTGCAAAGAAAGGATATGGTTCAAAATACCTTACTGGACTATTGACCCCAGATGGAATCACCTTTTTTGCATCGCTAAATAATTTCTTAGAATTAGGCACAATTTAGGGTGGATTTAGGTCATTATTATTCGTAATATTGGGAATTTCTTTTCTTCGTTGGCTCCTAAACTTACCTTTAAACAAAAACGCCACAATAATAGTTCCCATATACGGTGCTGTCCAATATAGCCACAAATCACCCATCGCTCCAGATAACAATGCCGGGGCCAATGCCCGAGCTGGATTCATAGAGGCCCCAGAAATAAAAGCTAAAAAGAAAATATCCAATCCAACAATTCCGCCAATTGCAATTCCACTAAATCCTTTTAGTCCTTTGGTGTAAACAACCGTAAAAATTACAGCCATAAGCAATCCTGATGCTAAAACCTCAATGGAAAATATCAAAAAAAATGAATAGTTAAAGTTTGGGACATTTGCACCAAGATTTGCATCGGTTCCAATAAAATTCATAACAAAAAGAGACCCTAGAATGGCACCAATAATTTCAGCTGTAAAATACCATAAAATTTGTATTTTTGTAATATGTCCTGTAATATAATATCCAATGGTAACAGCTGGGTTAAAATGTGCAAGAGAAATTTTTCCAAAGGAATACACACCAATTATTAATGCTATAAATGGTGCAACGGCTGCAAACCAAATACCATAAATTCCTCCAACCTGCACATCATAAACAATAGAACCAGTAGCAAAGATTACAAGAATAAATGTCCCAATTAGCTCAACAATGAAAATTTGTAAATTAGAATAAGTCATAAATCGTCTTCAAGTTTTTTAATTAATGTCAGAGTTTCGGATTTTATGTGGTCACGAATTTTTTTTATTTCTTCAAGAGATTTCCCTTTAGGGTCTATTATGTTCCAATCAATTACATCTTTTAAAAACAAGGAAGGACATGATTTTTTATCTATACATCCCATGTTTACAGTTTTGATAGATTCTTCAATCATTTCATTTGAAAGGAGTTTTGGTTTTTGTTTTGTAATGTCAATCCCAATTTCGTGCATCGCCTCAACTACTTCAGGGATAAGGCTGACCGTGGGTTTTGTTCCAGCACTAATCGCCTCAAATTTATGGGCATATTTTCGAAAAAATCCTTCAGCCATCTGGCTTCTTCCTGCATTTTCTACGCATACAAATAGGATTTTTTGAGATTTTTTCACAATATAACATAAATATTAGTTTATATAAATTTAAATTGATATGAATGGGGTTAATCTTCTCAAATGCATTTGTGATGATACAAGATTTGAGATATTAGATCTGCTTCAAAAAAATAAAGAATTATGCGTAAATGACTTTGTAGAAAAATTAAAAAAAGATCAACCACTAATATCACATCATCTTAAAACTTTGAAGAAGTGTGGAATTGTAAAATCAAGAGATGAAGGAAAAAAAGCAATGTATAGCATTTCAAACCATCAGCTTTCTGATTTAATTTCAAATATTACCAAAGCAAGTAAAAAGATCCCAGTTTTGTGTACTGATAATAGTTGTTGTTAGTTGAATTTTTCTGTGCGAAGAACACCTACATCACTTACATGTACTATTATTGCAAAATTAGTAAATAAAGTTCTGGCAAGTTCCTCCACTACATCTTGAAGTGTATTTTCTTGCATAATTACTTCAACTTTAACATTTTTTTCATTTTTTAATCCTTGTCCTCGTAATCCACGAGCTCCGTTTCCTTCTACTTCATAGGTGGTATAGCCTGTTATTTTGTGCTTTGCTAAAATGTCAATTACATTTTTTTGTGCCAGAATCTCACATGTAACTGTCAGGAGTTTTACATTGTAAAGTTTCATATCAATCCCTTTGAAATGTAATTGAATAAGTCTATCGATCCTTCGTTGTGGACAAACGATGATACCACAAACATTACTGGGAGCAAAATGATAATGTTGTAAGGGAAGGTAATGCCCAAAGCTGATGTGATGTAAAGACTTGGTTTTGCTTCTGGAATAGCATGACGTAAAACAGCTGGTGCTGCAATAAAGGATGCACTTGCTAAAAGCAATCCAAACATTACAGCACCTCCAAGACTCAATCCAAGTGTTGTCCCAACAAGTACACCTATTATGCCATTAAATGTAGGCATTAAAATTGAAAAAGTTATCAAAAACACACCTACTTTTTTGATGTCCTCTAGTCGTTGACCTGCAATAATTCCCATTTCAATTAGAAAAATTACAATTGCACCCGTAAACAATTCATCAAAAACAATGCTGATTGAGCTAAATCCTTCCTCTCCAATCATATATCCGATAATTATACTTCCAAGTAAAATTACAATAGCTTTTCCTGTTATCGATTCATGAAGAACTTGTTTTAAGTTAGTTTTAGTCTCTGTGATTCCCATCTCTATTTCGGATGCTGTTTGAATTTCTCCTAGTGTTTCTTTTTTTGTTTTGATCTGTTTTGATACTGCCATGTTTGTCAAAAATATTGCTAAAATAAATGCAACTGGTTCTAAGACTGCAAGTATTGCTGCAATGTATCCCTCAGATGAAACTCCCTGATTTTTGAGAAAGGACAAGCCTACTGAAAACGTAACTGCTCCAACTGCTCCATAAGTTGAAGCAAGGGCATAAGAATCATAAAGATTGAATTTGCCTAGACGACGCAATATTTGGTAGTGATTCAAGGTAAAGAGTAATGACAACCCAATGGCAACTAACATGGGGATAAGCATTGTTTCAAACCCTGTATTTCTCATCTCAATTCCGCCATGAAGTCCAATGGCTGCCAATAAGTAAATGGGTAAAAATTCCGAGATTGCATCAGGGATTTTCAAGTCAGATTTTATTCTAGCTGCAATTATTCCAAAAATAAAAAATAACACAATTGGTGTTAACAAATTTGATTGAAGAAGATCTAAAATTTCCATTTGGATGATTCAAAAATTTTTGGGTAGAATAAAAATCAAAGCCTCAAGGAACTATACAAAAAGATCAATCAACAAAGTAAACACAATACCCAACCCTGCGCTGCCAGGGATGGTAATTATCCAAGCAAAAATGATTTGCCTGCCTACACCCCATCTTACTGCACGTTTTCTTCTTGCAGCTCCGGCTCCCATGATAGTCCCAGTAATTGCATGAGTAGTACTAGCGGGAATTCCAAATACTGCAAAAACCGCCAGCATTAACCCACCGCCAGTTTCAGCTGCAAATCCTTGATACGGTCGGAGTCGTGTGACTTTAACTCCAAGTGTCTTTATGACTTTATAACCACCAAAAAAGGTGCCTAATCCCATAGCAGTGGCTGCTGCAAAAATTACCCAAAGAGGCATTTCAAGTTCAGGAATCATTCCTGCTGAAAACAAAATTAAAACAATAATGCCCATAGTTTTTTGTCCATCGTTTGCCCCATGAGTTAAAGCAAACCAAGCTGAAGAAATTATTTGTAATCGACCAAATGTTTTATTGACAATGGCAGGTCTTCTATTTGCAAATACAGTAATTATAAGCCCGGTTAACAATAATCCAAAAATAAATCCCCCGACAGGTGCAATTACTATTCCTGCAAATACTTTTGTCAATCCACCATAGACCAGTTTTTCAAAACCCAGACCAGCAATTCCAGCACCCATTATTCCCCCAACTAAAGAGTGACTGTTAGAAATTGGCAATCCAAAATATGTACACAAAGTGCTCCAACCAATTGCTCCAGCCAAGCCTCCAATAATCATGTAAACAGTAATGTCATCAGGACTAACAATTCCTTTGGCAATGGTAGTTGCTACTGCCACTCCAAAAATAAAAGGACCAACAAAATTGGCAATGGCAGATAATGAAACTGCATGTAGTGGTTTTAAAACACGAGTACCAATAACAGTTGCAACAGAATTTGCTGAATCATTAAACCCATTTACAAAATCAAATATTAGCGCTACAATAATTGCTCCAATCGCGATTTCTAGCATTAATTTTACCTACGTATATTTTAGAACTATATCTTCAATAACATCCGCTACATCCACACATCTGTCTGATGCAGTTTCAATTGTTTCATAGATATCTTTGAGTTTGATAATGTTAATTGCATCTGTAGAAGTAAAGAGTTCCTTTATTGCATCCCTATACAAATCATCAACCTTATGTTCAATATCACTTGTGTTTCTGCAATGTTCTATCATATCCTTAGGATTTTTGAAGTTTTGTAATTTAGAAACCATGTATTCCACTTCTTTTGTGGCTTTTGCTAGCTCCTGTGTCATTTCTAAAGAATATGGAGGAGGTTCCAAAATTTGATAACTAGATAGTCTGGCAGCAATTCCATCAGTGAAATCAATTACATCATCAATTTTTGAGGCTATTCTCTGCATATCTTCACGATCCAAAGGAGTGATGAAAGTTTGGTTTAATTCAGAAAAAATATCACGTGTAAGTTCATCAGCTTCTTTCTCGACAGAACGGATTTTTTCTAAAGAATCCTCATTTTTAAGATCAGATAGTAATATCACTAATTCCTCTGAAGCTTCAACAGCCTTTTTTGCAAGGTTGTCAAGAATTGTTAAAAGTTGTTTTTCATTTGATTTAACCCAAGAGAACCATTGTCCCATATCTGGCTCAAAGGAGAAGGTAGTTAATAATATTGCATAAACGACCTATATGGATCCATATAGAAACATTAGAAAATCAGGTACAATAAATTTCAAGAAACTTCATGAAAATTATTTTTATTATGCGATCACTAATTTGTAAAAAAAACTAAAAACAAAAATAAATTGTATACCTTTTGAAGTTTAAAGTAATTTTGACTATCTGAAAATCTAATCAAAATGGTTTGTTTACTTCACGAGTAAAAACATAACTTGCAAGCCCTACCATAATCAAGACAAATATCAAAATCACTCCAATACTCAATATAGCAGAAATTCCTCCTTCAGATATTCCAGTCATCATTTCTCGCACAAGTAAAACAGTATAGGTAACAGGATTAAGTTTGGCAATAGATGCCAGCCAATCAGGAAGCAGTTCAAGTGGAAACAAGGCTGGACTGAGCATAAACAATGGCATTCCAAGAAAATTAATCACCCCCCAAAATGTTTCCTGAGATTTAGCAGTAGCTGCGACCACGACAGATATTCCTGAAAATCCCAATGAAAACAAAATTACTATTGCCATTATCGGTGCAATCATTATTGGATTTGGAAAGGATACTCCAATAGCTAATGCAATTCCTAAAATCAAACTAGCTTGCAAAGCAGCAATCAAAGAGATAGCTGACATTTTTCCAAGTGCGATAGAGGAGCGAGAAATTGGAGAGGTCAATGCCTTATTCATAAATCCATATCTTCTATCCCAAAGGGTGTTTACTCCTCCAAATATACTAGTAAAAATTGCCGTAAGTATAATGACACCAGGTGCCATAAACTCTATGTATTGCCCCTCAAATCCCACCGATTGGATTAATGGTTGAGTTCCAGAAAATGTGTTTCCAATTACAATAATCCAAATAGCAGGTTGAATTAATCTTATCAAAACTCCACTACGTGATTTTTTGTATCGTTTTAGCTCTCGCCAAAAAATGGTATACGTATCATAAAATAAAGAATTCACGCACGTATCCTCTTCATTTTTGCATGTTCTTGTTTTTGATTAAATCCACCCTCCTCATCTCTTATTTCATGCCCGGTGTAAGAGATGAAGACATCATCAAGTGTAGGTTGGGTTAATGAAATTGAAATTATTTTTATTTTCAAGTGTGCAGAAATTTGAAATATTTTGGGAATAACTTCAGTTCCTTTTGATGCAAACAAAGTAATTTTGCTTTTATCTTGGTTAATCTTTTTAACTAATTCAATTTTTTCCAAGGAAGAAAGAAATTCCTTTTCATTGTCTCCTTCTTCTATAGTTAGAGAAACTACCTCGTTTCCCAAAGCATTTTTCATGTTTTGGGGAGTGTCAATTACCTGAATTTTCCCTCCATCAATAATTCCAATTCTATCGCAAAGTTTGTCTGCTTCTTCCATATAGTGTGTGGATAAAAACAGAGTCATCTCAAATTCTTTATGGATTTTTTTAATATACTCCCAAATTTTCCTCCTAGTTTGTATATCTAGCCCAACTGTTGGTTCATCCAAAAACAAGACTTTTGGTCTATGCAAAAGGCCTCCGGCAATATCTAGCCGTTTTCTCATACCACCAGAGTAGGTCACTACAGCTTTGTGTTGTTTGTCTGATAATTCAATTAAATCTAAAACCTCATCTATTCTTTTATTGATTAGCTCTGTTGGTATATGATGTAATCTTGCTTGCAAAAAAAGATTCTCTCGTCCTGAAAGATATTCGTCTACTGTGCTCTCCTGTTGAACATATCCTATTTCTTGTCGAACCTTTTTTGGATGAGTCATCACATCAAAACCCGAAACTAGGGCGTTACCAGAAGATGGTTTAAGCAAAGTGGTTAAAATCATCATTGTTGTGCTTTTCCCCGCTCCGTTTGGTCCAAGGAATCCAAAAATTTCACCATCCTTCACATGAAATGAGATGTTATCTACTGCCTTTAGATCTCCAAAAGATTTGGTTAGAGACTTTGTTTCAATAGAGTACAATACTTTGATCGTTAATTTCAATTATAAATTGCTAAGTGTTTGATACACACGATCCTCATAAACAATTTAAAGGACTACAAAATCATTTTTCGCATGAAAGGTCTTTGTCAAGTATGTCATTCCTCAAATGTGGATATTACAATCGAGTCAGGATTTCCAAAATGTATCGAATGTAACAAAAAAAATAATTAATTTTTTTCCTTCATTTGTTATTTTAATAAATTTTTTAAAAAAATTTTAGACTATTTTGGATTATACAAAATTGAGTAAAATAAATTTTTTCTAGGAATGGTGTTAGAAATTTGTATTACAGTTGAACAAGTTTAATAGCAATTTTCCCTAATTGTATTTTGGCGATAGAGAGGATTCAATGTTTAGTGTAAGAAAAACCATACCCATAGTTATCGGAATTTTGATTTTGACTGGCACCTCAGGATTTCAGTATTCCCCAGTAACTGTTCAACTAGCAGAGGCAGAGCCTTCTAAAAGAATTGTGGGGTATTTTCCTTATTGGGAATCTGGAGATGTTGATTCAATAGATTACCTGAAACTAACTGATATTATCTATTTTCATATTTGGCCTAATGAAGATGGAACACTTGATACAAGTGCCGTAAACGAAAACGATCTTCATATCATTCGTGATAATGCGCATGCAGTAGGAGTAAATGTGTTGATTGCAGTTGGGGGTTGGGGAGTCTCGGAAAGTTTTCCTGCAATGGCAGATGATCCCGCTTCAAGAGCAAACTTTGTTTCAAGTATTGCAGATTATATTTCTGCAAATAATCTAGATGGGGTAGATATTGATTGGGAAACCCAAATTGATCCTGCCAAAATTGACAATTTAGATATTTTGCTGTCAGACCTTTCCAACACATTACATCCTATGGGGAAAATTGTTACCGTAGCTGCAAACGCTGATGTACTAGAATTAAAGGCATCTGCAGAAAATTCGGTGGATTGGGTAAACGTAATGGCATACGATATGAATTGGGGCAATGCAGAGCATTCTACATTTGCAGATGCGTTAGAAGGTTTAGAGAGATATGAAAATGAAGGAATATCAAAGGAGAAACTTTCCCTAGGAATTCCATTCTACGGAAGAGACGATAACACAAATGCGATAAAGTACGAAGACGTGATTGCTGCCTGTAATCCTTTACCTTCAGAAAATTATTGTAACGGGTATTTTTTCAATGGAATTGATTTGGTAAAACAAAAGAGCCAACACGTTTTAGACAATGGATATTACGGAGTAATGATCTGGAATTTAGGTCAAGATACCTATGATCAAACATCACTTCTCAATTCGATTTTTGAGGTTTTAGATGAATCACCTTTACCTGATATGCCGCCAATTGCTAACAATGATAATTACGCAATAGAAGCAAAAAGTACCTTGAGTATACCTTCTCATGGAGTTTTAACAAATGACAGTGATCCAAATAATGATCCTATGACAGCGGTACTTGATTCAACTGTAAGTGATGGAGTCTTAACTCTTAATGCGGATGGAAGTTTTTCATATTCACCTGATTCTGAATTTGATGGAGTAGATTCATTTACTTACCATGCCAATGATGGAACAAATAATAGCAATATTGCCACAGCTACCATCATCGTAAATCCAACTAGCAATATACACCTAGAAAATTTGGAAATCACCAATTCCGGAAATAAAAGATGGACTGGAACTGCAACAATAACAGTTTTTGATGAAAATGAAAGTCCTTTTTCTGAGGCAGTAGTATTTGGGATCTGGTCTAGAGGTTCAAGCGAATCTGCAAGTTGTGTGACGGATTCGGGTGGAAAATGCAAAGTGTCACAATCCACCAGAGGGGATTATCTCACATTTACTGTGGATGATATTTCAGCAATTAACGCAAATTATAATCCAATTTCAAATATCGTCGATAATTCGATAACAATTAACAAAGATGGAACCACTCCTGGAGAGAACACCGCTCCAATTGCAAACACAGGAGGACCATACATAGGAATTATTGACGAGATAATTGTGTTTGATGGGTCTGGATCCTCTGATCCTGATGGAGACTCTTTGACTTACCTTTGGGATTTCGGAGATGGGAATGCAGGAAACGTGGTGACTTCAAGTCATACCTATACCTCTGATGGCAACTATAATGTAATTCTAGAAGTAATGGATAGTAATGGAGCGACTGATACCAGTTCCACTACAGTAACGATTACATCTCAGGAGAATACTGATTTAACAATCACGAAGATTTCACCAAATTCAATGATAAAAGGACAGACAATTACTGTAACGATTTCTGGCAATGGATTTGACCAAAATTCAAATGTAAAGTTTGGAGGTGACAAATGGATTCCAACTGTAATTAGTACTACATTCATTGATACTGAAACAATTGATGTCGATGTTACCAGAGGCACTGCAGGACCAAACAAAAATTTTGTTTATGATGTTACTGTCACGAATTCATTTGGAGATTCCTTTACCTTGCCTGATTCCTTTGTAGTAAAAGGTCAATAATGCAAAACAAAAAAACAATCTTTGATGGATATTTTAAAAAATAATTCCTGAGAATTAGAATTTTTAGTTTCCTGATAAATCGACCATCTTGGTTAAATAGAAATTTTACAAGACTCAACTACCTAGCACAACATGGTATTGGATTTGTAGGAAATACATCTGATACCATGATTGTATCTATTAATATCAAAACTAGGATCGCACTGATAAATTCTACGTTCTCTTTATATGTATAAAAGGTCTGAAAAAAACAAGGAATCAAGCCCTCTGACTATTGCCCGATATTAGATTAGGTTTGATCTCCTTTTTCATTATTTCAAATAATTGTCTTGATATTTCTTGGATTGAAATTTTTTGAACCCATTTAGTAAAAAACAATTATACCAAAAATTCTTATCATAAAATAATTTTAAAATTTTCACATGGAACAAGAAAGTCCAAATAACGAAGAGGAAGAAATACCTGAATGGGCTTGGTTAATGAAAAGGATGACTAAAGAATCTTAAATTTATTCTAATCTCTTAAATTGATCTTTTGTAATTCCAAGGATTACTTTTTCGCCTATACCCCAGATCTCTGACTTTGAAATAATTTTAGAGTGTCTAATACCATCTGCGATCTCAATGGATTCTAATTCATTGGTATCAGGTTTCCTATGAAGACGTTTCACCTTGCCTATTTTACGTCTATCCAAATCAATTACTTGGCTCCCTACTCTTATTGGCGGTCTACTCAAAAGGAGTGTTTTTTCAGTAAATTTGTCAATATAGTCTTCTGCAAGAAAATAATCCTTACGAAATCCTTGGTGAATTGTTACCCCACACACACTGAGAGTATTTGGATTTATTTGTATATGTTTGACTTTTCCATACTCTATTCCTTCTCTGTCTATTACCTTTTTTCCTGTAAAGTCATCAGCTGGGACCATATGGGATGTAGGTTCTTCTAATTTTACTGACATGTCTTTAGGTTTTTAGATTTGTATTTCATAACAGATATCAGGATTTTCTATCAATGGGGTTAAATTACTTGACAGAATTATCCGAGCATGCCCATTAATGAGAACATTTTTCGAGTTTTTCTAATTACAAAAGGTCGAGTTACAGGACAACCTCATCAGGTGATCCTTCGTGGCGTAAAATATAATGAAAAAATCTATTTTTCAAGACATAAACCCGATTCTGACTGGTTCCAAAATGTAACAATAAATCCTGAAGTGATAATCAAATACAGGGAATTTTCGTATAAAGGCACTGCAAAAACGGTAACTGATGAGAAACTAAATCAAAAAATATCTCAATTAAAATATCCTGATGAAAAAAGAGCAAAGGAAAAAAGGGTTGCAATAGAAATTACACTACATGAACAATTGTAGTCAAACCTCTTCGGTCAATTTCAACGTCATTTTCAATTTCACTTACAGTTATTGTAAAGGAGATGACGTCTCGTTGTTTTGCTTTTTCTGCATGAAGTTTAAGATCAATATCCATTAATTCAAATTCTTGATCAGGTAAATTCATTTCATCCAAATATGCCTCACACGTGGATTCTACTCGAAATCTATCGTTTTTAAAGTGAAATCCAAGTTTAGTATGCCTTCCCTTCCGACCAGCTGCCTTTACGTTGACATCTATAACGCCTGGTTTTGCCTTAGTGTAGGCTGAGTTTCCATTTATAAAAACACCAATTTGAAATGGTTTTCCTGCAGTTGATTCGGCCATTTTTTGAATACCGTCATTCATTACCACATCTACTGCCTTTATGGTCTGGGGAACTTTGGCAATCCATTCATTGGTTCTTTTTACTGTTGTGTTAATTCCTGCACGTCTTCTTTTGTCTTCTTCTTCGGGAAGTTGGTAATAATCTACCCAAGCAAAATAATCATTAGCAATATCTTTTATAAAATCAATACAGGTAACCTTGTAATCATTGACATTGTTTGTTCTTAGGGAAGCGTCATCAACCCGCATTCCATCATAATCCATTGGTAAAGCCAATACTGGTTCTAAATCAACCATCTAAAAAAACCAATCCTGTGAAAGATTAATGGTTATAATGGGAGTTGAAAAGGAAAAATTATGATATTTTCAGACATAGTTTTAGATCTTCAGCAACAATTGAAAAGCAACTTGGCACAAATTCGCTTTTTGTTAAAGAAAAATCCAGCCATAGGTTATTCCAAAATGGTGGAAATTGGAAAGGAAGTAGGTAGGAAATACAATATTAATTTGGTAGTTAATTTTCCAAAGGAGGGAAGAATAGAAGAGTATGAGATGTATGGAAAACGAGATCTTAGCTTAATTATAGATCATGAAAGGAAAAAGTTCCCAATTGACAGAAATATAATAAAAGAAAAGGCCAAGGAGATTTTAAAAGATGTTCAAATTGAAGACGCATACATGTATGAGGATAAAGAAGGAGTAAGGGTATTTACAAAAGATTGGAAGATAGATATTCTTCCTCATTCAGTTCACATTTGGACTGAATTTGATGAAAATGTCACAAAGTTCTGTGACTGGCTTTTGGAAAATGTTTATGAAATGAAAAAAAATAATTAAACCTAAAGGTTTTCTAGCTTTTCTAACAAGCCATGGGCTTCGTAATTATCTGGCTCTATCTGAATAATCCTTTTACAACATTCAATTGCTTCATCTTTTTGTTCTAGAAATAAATGAGCATTTGTTTTGATTATCAAGGTTTCAACATCATCGCTCTTTAAGGCCAAAGCTTTTTCAAAGAGAGGAATTGCTTTTTTTGCATCTTCTAGAATAAAGTAAATGCCTCCAACAATAAACCAAAAATCATAATCCTTTTCAAATTTTGATTCTATGCTCTTTGCATATTCAATTGCCTCAGTGTAATCCCCTTTATTGATTAATTTTTGAAGGTGACGTTTTGGATAAATTACAAAGCCTACCAATTAAATCAATTTTGTTCTAAACCTACCCAATTTAATTAATTTGAATTTTTTTCAATAAAATATTGTGTGCCTATAAAGTAATTTTCATAATTCCTTCTTTAATTAAGAATTGAATACCTTGAACAAAGTCGTTATCCCCAATATCACCATTTGCCCACCATCCTGCATTGTTTTTGATCCAATCGGGGATTTCATTTGTACCACTGCTTGATCCCTGAGAAGTGGAGGGAATCTTCATAATTCCTTCTTTAATTAAGAATTGAATACCTTGAACAAAGTCGTTATCCCCAATATCACCATTTGCCCACCATCCTGCATTGTTTTTGATCCAATCTGGGATTTTTACTGTCTGGTCAGGCGGAGGGATTGTCGTATCGCCATTTAATGGAGAAATGGGAATTTCAATAATTAGATAATCATCAGGTTGTGATGGCACAATTCCTTCTGGAGCAAGACCATATACCCAAACTGCATATCTAGCAACCCCGGGATCAGATTCCACTATGAAACTAAGTAACGATTGTCCTGAGGGAGAATAAATGAATTGTCTTCCCTCATCTTGAGCAAGAGACCTCAGTGGTTTTAGATTTTCATCTACAAGAAGTAAATCATACTGTACTTGATTTAAAAATTCAGTATCATCATATTTGCTTAAAAAACTAATTAATATTTGCATTTCACATCCTTGAGTGGGATTTTTGGGCCCATAAAACAAATGAATTTGATAGTTGAAATCCTTTGTAGGTTTTTTGATGCTTTCTGTTTTTTCAAAATTTGTTTGGCACCCTAATGCTGATGCAAGTTGATCAGTCGAAATAATCCCTTCAAAAGGACTTTGTTGAACATTTTGTTTATACTCTAATAATTCAAATTTGTATTCAGTTGGAGGAATACCTTCAGAAACATGTGTTACAGTATTTGCTTTGATTGGAAATGGAAATCCATCTACAATCCAAACCTTACTTGTGTATCCACCAGTTTTCCATCCAATTTGTACTGTTTCCCAAGTTCCAGCTGGAACAGTAACTGTTTCAATTGCTTTTGGGATAACCTGTTCTCCACCAATGTTTCCTATTTTGCCCCAAGATGTGGCAGAAAATGCTTTTGGTCCCTTTCCACCAGAGCTTCCATCAGATGTTGCAAAAGCAGAAAGCCAAACAATAGAAGACTTGAAGGCCCCTCGATAAACTCCAAGTTCTGGAGTTCCCCCAGTTGGTTCAGGAGCAATTTTTCCTAATTCTAATTCTCCAACAATTACTTTGTTGCCATCATATACGACTGTTTCTGCAAGCCATTTGGTTTCACTTCCCACTTGTTTATCCCCTTTAATCCAGAAATTAATTTCAAAATTTGCACATTCCTTGTAATCAACATGACACATGGAATATCTGAAATAATCTCCTTTTTTGAGACCCTCACCTACATACCAGGTTCCTGGTTTATCTACTCCTCCACCTTGAAATTGCGCAAAAGCAGGTGAAAGTATCATAGAACCAATAACCAAACCCAGAATTATTGGCAAAATTAAGGAAAGTTTCAACTTAGAGAAAAATTCACGTTTCGGATAGTTAAAGTTTATTCAAATAGGCAAATATAGAGGAACCTTCACTAAAGCTTCAGAAATGTGTGACTGCCCCAAAGTTCATCTATTCGAGGTGGAGTTTAAGCTAGACGGGATGGCAGTTGTTCCAACACACAAAAATTGTGGCTTTGCATTGGGCGATAAACAAGCCGATAAATTTCAAAAAGAACTTGTAAAATCCTGGGGTCTTCAAGAAGAAGAATAGATTAAAAATAAAAAATAAAATTGAAAGATACTGCTGATCACATTTGTCCAACAGCTTCTTTACAAACGTTTGTAGAACATTTGCAATCTGCGCTACATATGCAATGGCCTTGCATTGCACAATCACATGAATAATCAGGATCGCCGCTATCTGCTTCGCATCCACATGCTTGATCGGTCATACCTACACAAAGAAGTCACTCATTTTAAAACTTTAGTCTACGCTCAAAGAACTAACCTCTTGAGACCACATCTAAAATTTCATGGGCTGATTTTTGGACCTTTTGGGCCTGTTGTTCGAGTAGATTAGAATCAGCTTGAATATCAAAAGATATTTTTAAAATATAAAAAAGATCTGGCTGCTCGATGGAATCTTTAATTTTTACGAAGTTTTCCTTGTTGACATACCCTAGATAGAAATAACAATCTGACAACATAGAGTTTTTAATAAAATAGTCATGCTTTTGTTGAATGAGCAAAGAGTGATTGTTTTTCTCAATCAAATCAGAAAATCCGATAGTTGATTTTAACATTCTTTTTAAAAGTGAAGGAGTTGATCGTTCTATTCCAACTGTTTCATTTATCGTTGAGATTTTTTCGTTAACTTGAGTTTTTTTCAATTTCCTCAAAGTATCAAGCATATGAGTGGGATTTGGTTTGAAATAATTTAAGGCCAAAATCCCTTCAGCTAAAAAATAAGATGCGCATTTTTGCCAACACGATGCAAAAACACTCCCTTCTTTAATTCCCCTTTTGGTTTTTTCACAGCAAAAAAGAGATTCGATAAGAGAATTTTTTGCATAGTCTTTGAAGAGAATTAATCGTTTTTCTTTAATCTTTGAGAGAAACATTCGGAGATCCCACGATTCATCGTTAATAATTTTCATGTTATCGTACTGGACTAGTTTCCTCGATGATGATTCAGTTAAGGAGCCATGATGAGCATTTACAAAACTATTTTGAAATTCAAAAATCTCGTTGTCTTGAGATGTTTCATCAAAAACAGTGAAATCATAATCACATGAATCAAAAAAAGTTTCACCAGCCCTACATCCACTCAAACCAACAGGATAATTAGACCATGATTTTTCTTGAATCAATTCCTCAAAATTCACAAATATTGTTTCATCTAAATTTTGTATAAAGGATGAAACTCGATAAATTTTACCAAAGAATTCATTGTGTAAGCATTTCCTTTAAATTATGATTATATCCGGATTTCTTCAAGCTCCTGTGGTGTAGTCCGGCTAAGCATACTGCCCTCTCAAGGCAGTGATCTCGGGTTCAAATCCCGACGGGAGCATTACACTTTTGTGGTTATAGACGGTGACAAAGAAATGTCGCAAATTGTCATTTTCTAACAATTAATTGAAAAGCTTGTTTGTTGGGGAATCGTTAAAACAATAATTGACCTTAAAAAAGTGTGAATAAGAAAATAATTTTTACAGTTATCGCTATCATTTTTTTAGTTATGGGAATAAAGGATGCCAGTGCTTGTGAATTATCATTCCCTCTTCCTGACTTAGAAGAAACCTATGAATTCGCAGATGTTGTTTTTGAGGGAAAAGTGATTGAAAAAAAACCAATATTCCCAGAGGATGGGTTTTTTGAAATATTTTTTGAAGTGCAAAGAATATGGAAGGGAGTTGACGATGACGAGGTTTCAATAATTTCTTGGTATACAGGATGTGGTGCACCTCCTGATTTTATCGAAGGTGAAAACTATCTTGTATTCGCGGAAGAAAACCGCTATGGTAATGGATTTTCCAATTACACTCGTACCAATTTGGCATGGATTTCAATGATTGTAGGTTTATTTACTTTGGATGACATACTTGATGAAAAGGGATCAGGTTTTACTCCTCTTAAAAATTCCTCAGGTTTACCACCCTTATGTGAGAAAAAGGAGAAACCATACAATCCGGACGAACCCTTAGTACGGGGAGCGCCAAGCAATCTTAGGTTTATTGATATTTTTGGAAATAGCCTAAGTAGTGTAAATCTAAATCAAAAAACCTCTGTCATCTACGACATTGCTAATGGCGACTCGAAAAAATGCGTCATGGAAGTTGAAATTTTTATTGAATTTAATGTGAAAGAAAATGATAGAACAGAACAAATCCTAAACGAAAAATTAAGTAAAACATTGGAGCCTGGGGAGGGCACCAGATTAACTTGGGATTTTAATCCTTCAAGGGAAGGAGTGTATAATGTAAGGGTAATACCAACAGGATTTCCAAGTCATGATTCTGCTATTACTGTGTATTCGCCATCCCAACATGATTTTCCACCCCTAAAACAAATAGAAAATGGGGTTTTACCAGAAAATGTGGCATGCAAGAATGGAATGAAACTAATTTTTAAATCCACGGATGGATCTCCATCATGTGTTTTTAACTCAACAGCTAAAAAATTAATCGAACGTGGTTGGGCAAAAAGTGAATAAGTTTCTAATTATTGGCCTAGGTACTGTAATTGTCATTTTGTTTCTCGAAATTTTTGGATTTTTAAATTTCGAAGGAACCCCAAAAACCATTGAAGAGT
>Ga0102947_1000199_pt1 | contig 21817 bp, 26 predicted proteins | sample SalPon2A_A_D2_MG_FD_78210 | JGI IMG/M metagenome (GOLD analysis project Ga0102947, IMG submission 78210) | Soil microbial communities from South San Francisco under conditions of wetland restoration - Salt Pond MetaG R2A_A_D2_MG | ecosystem: Environmental > Terrestrial > Soil > Wetlands | place... | reverse complement strand
TTCACCAAACAAACTAGTTTCAAAAATTGCTTCTGATTTTTATAAACCAGACGGCCTTACTGTAGTACCTCCAAATAAAATAGAGGCGTTTTTAGAACCACAGAAAATTAGGGTCATTCCAGGAATTGGAAAGAAGACAGATGAAAAATTTTCAGCGATGAATTTGGAGACAATTCAAGATTTAAAAAAATTGGACATATTTACTCTGAATAAAGAGTTTGGAAGAAAAAGTGGAATTTTCATCTACAACTCAGTAAGAGGAATAGATAATGAACCAGTTAAAAAAAGAGAAGCAAACATACAGTATAGTAAAATCACAACATTGAAAAAAGATTCAAAAGATTATCAATTTTTATCAGAAAGCATTACAGAATTATGTAAAGAAGTACATGAGGTATTAATGAAAAATAATCGAATGTTCAAATCAATTGGCATACACTTTATACAATCAGATTTATCAAATAGATCAAAATCAAAAATGCTGAGAAATCCCACAACAAGCCTAGAAGAATTACAAAAAAATACGGATCAATTACTAAAGGAAGCATTGGAAAATCAAACAATCACAATCAGAAGACTAGGAGTTAAAGTTTCAGATCTGTCAGAAGTGCAAGGTCAAAGAGACATTACAAGCTATTTCTAAGTTTGATTTTTATCAAGCCGATTAAGACGCCTGGACTCTATAATCATCACAACAAGGATAAATGCAAATAACCAAGGCAAAAACATTATCTCTCCTGCAATTTTATGATATTCTTCCCATGCTACGGGGTCAGTAGTTACCTTTAGCGCATACCAGGATAAAGAAAAAATTCTAATTAAATTTACAGTAATCGTTCCAATGATTCCTAAACCAAAATAGATGATTTTTCTATTTCTAGAGATATTTAGTTTTAACATAAATGCCCCAATCACCAACGAGAAAATAATTATGCTGTGAACTCCAGCTGATGGCCAAAAAACTTGAAGTGCCATAGATCCATGATCGCCACGTAAAAACATGACATTGTCTCTCCCCACTGCAGTTCCAAGATCAAGTACTGTGATTAGCCATACATTGGCTTGAACAAAATATGGGACAATGTATTGTAAAGGACCTAGTGTATCATATGGAAAAAAGGCATCAAGTGAAAGAATAATTCCGGTTCCAATCAAAAATATAGGACCAGCAGGTGCAATTCGAATCCAACGTTTGCCAAAGAAAATACTCAAGGCAATAACTACAAAAATAGCCATCACAATGAAATCCCACATCCATGTCCATGAATAGATTAATTGTACATCAAACAATTTTGCAGATTCAATAATGTAATCTCTAAGACCGATTTCTAATGAAACAAGGTAAACAATAGTAAGAGCTGCTAATGGAATTACATAGAGTAATCGTTTCTTAGAAATAACGATTTTTAGTCCAACAAGCTCTGCAATTATGAAAACTAGTGCAAAGAAATAACCACCACGACCTTCATTCCAACTCCAAGCAACTGAATCAGGAAATGCAATTATTGAGAAAATGATAGGGCTAGAAATAATAAAAATCCCAAAAATTAGATTCCAATTCCGCATTAAATTCATCTTAAAAAAGGCAAATAAAAGTCTCAACTTTGTGAATTTTAAAAAATAATTCATTCAGAATAAAGATTTTACTGTGATGGTTTCCTCTACATATTTAATTTCATCAAATTCATTCTTTTTCTAGGGCATTAAATCTGAATTTAATGAATGTTACAGCAATATTCAGACTACTGTAAGATGTATGCCAAGATTGTAAAAGTTGCAAAAGGATAACTCAAATACATCATGAATTAATTTTACATTCAATTTTGAGGGATTTTACAGTAGTAAAATAGGTTACAGTGAGAACAGCGATGGCAATTAGTCTGATTGGGATCTCATAATTCGTGAGAAACGCAGTGGTTGTCGCACCAATTGAACCAAACGTAGAGATTACTGCAAATCCAACAGGTCCACAGCTACATGCACCTGCGATACTTCCAACCACAGAACCAAGAATACTGCCACTCATTTTTTGTTTTGAACTTTTAAGAATACTGATTCGAAAAATATTCATTGGAATAACCAAAGCAGATAGTGCCGAAAGTGTCACAATCAGAAGAAAACCAAATTCAGTTCCAGGAGGTAAATGACTCACAACATAAGGTTCTAAGAATACATATTCAGACAAAATAAGTAAAACAATTAACATTGATACAAAAATAGTAAATGAAATAATTAGATATGTCAAATTTGAAAACACAAGTTTGATTGTTTGTATCATTTAGATCATAGGATCCAGAATTTGTTTAAATACAGTGAATGGCTGAGCACCTCTAATTTGCTGTTGTTCATCAGAGCTTACTATAAAGAATCCAGGAGTTCCTTTCACACCATGCTCATGTGCTTGTTGAATATTATATTGAACACGCTTTGAATATTTTTCAGAGTCAAGACAGCTGTTAAACAAATTCATATCAAGTCCCAACGAAAATGCAAATGCTTTGAGTCTTTCAGAATTTGCCCAGCCTCCATCAATTTCTGGTTCTTGGGAATTGTAAAGAAGATCATGATAATCCCAATAAAGTCCTTGATCCTCAGCACAGTATGATGCTTGTGCAGCTTTTGGAGAATCATTTCCTAGAAATGCCAAATCTACAAAAACAAGATTTACTTTTCCAGTATCAATATATTCACGGGTTATAGATGGTTTTGTATTATGATACCAATTGTAACATTGATGGCATTGATAATCACCAAATTCCACAATAGTAATAGGTGCTGAAGGATTACCCAAAATTGGAGAACCCATAGAAGTAGAAATAGTACCATGAGTTCTAGTTATATCAAGATTAACAGTTTCAGGAGTTGAAGAAGATGCAAATATTGCAACTGCAATTATTATAACAATCGTGCCTAAAATCAAGAATTTTTTATTCACAATTAAAAATACACCAAGTTGGTTAAAAAAACTTATTCCAAATTACGAGAAGACTTTCGTTTGAACAAATCAAGAAATTTTGCAATTACAATATCTACAGGACACACATCACATACAATATTTGAGGAATGGCTGACAAGATGTTTTTCAAATTTCTCTCTAGATTTAAAAATAAGATCACATTTTCCACAATAAACCTTGGCAACCCTGTCATAACTTTTTTTCATATTAAATTCTTGTAGATGATGCATATAAAGATCATACCATTGTAATAATGTAAAGAATTACAAAAACCTCTGGCAACGCATTTGTCAAATATTTTTTCATAATAGTGATGTTAATCAGACAGTACAAAATATGATGGAAAATTAAATCAGCATATAATAACTATTTATGGCATATTTGGAAATGAAATCAAAGTTAAAGGAGTTAGAATCAATTTCAAGATAAAAGGAGTAAATCATAGTTAGAGTTTAGAATATAAAATAGATTTTAACACCTTCTTTTTCAACAGGGGGAAATTCAAATCAGAACCAGACTGAAGATACTCAAAAGAAATTAAAGATAATGAATTTTCAAGTGTGTAGTAAGTTCAACTTCATATCGAGTTATAAAACCACAATGAGGGCATGAGAACATTTCAGATTTATTTTGGTCATCACGCTCTATTATTCTTCCAGAGACAGACGCTATCTTTATCATGTTATTACTAGATATTACTGCAAAATTTCTTCCTTCACCTATAGAATCCAAAAATTCTTTAATTGCAGAAATGACTAAGTTAGTATCAAGAATTTCATCATCATTTAGAGTTGACAAAGTAAATTGGTTATTTTTTAAAGTTGGTATTGCTGCAACTTGATCTGCAACATAAACTAATAATTCACTTTTAATAGAAATTACATCCTTACAGTCAATTATAAGCATAAAAATTAACATTCAAATCAATATTTTAGTTTAACATTAATTTGAAAATGATTATTATTGATTGGTATTGGGTGTTTGAATAGATGAGTAATTCAGAGACATTTGGAGTGGAAAAAGGACATGGTGAAGAAGTTGTATCATGGTTAAATGAGCAATCAAAATCTCAATCAATGAAACTAGAAGCAAGATTGTATGGATATAGTATTTCTACTAAGAATTTTGGAGATTTTGAAATGTTTTCATGGATGGGAGATGTACAGACTGCAAGAAAGATGATAATTAAAGCAAGTAAAAGATTCAAGGTTAAAATCATTGAGGGAGGATACAAACCAAAGGAGAAAGTAATAAGAATAAAAAAATTCGATTTTGCCAAAGTCAAAAGAGGTGAAAAAACAATAGGTCAACTGGAATTTATTGCATCACGATTTGGCAGTAGTCAATGGGAAATTCAAAATGAGGAACGACATTAAAAAAAATGACAATGGTGAATCACAAGTAATGAAAAAAATTGGAATTATAGGGCTTGGAATGCTTGGGAGTGCAGTTGCATTACATTTGGTAGATTCAGGGTTTATTGTAACAGCATATAATAGAACAAAAGATAAAACATTACAATTAAAAGAAAAGGGAGTAAAGATAGCATCATCTCCAAAAGAGGTTGCAGAGAATTCAGAGTTAGTTATAATAGTAGTAAGAGATGCGGATGTTGTTAAAAAAATATCATTTGGAAGTAACGGTATTGTTAAAGGAAATCATGACAAACTAATTGTTGCAGATATGAGTACAATTGATCCATTAGAGTCTAAAAATATTTCAAAAAAGTTTCAAGAATACAACATCAAAAAACTAGACATACCGGTTATGGGAGGACCAAATGTTGCGATCAAAGGAAATTTAGTCATGATGGTATCAGGAAATAAAAAAAGTTTTGAAAAATGTAAAAAAAGTTTTGAAAAAATTGCAAATAAAGTTTTTTTCTTAGGAGAAAAGGAAATAGCACATACAATCAAGTTAGCCATGAATCTACAGATCACAATGCTTGCGCTTGCATTATCTGAAGGAATCATACTGGTTAAAAAAGCAAATGTAGACCCAAAAATATTTCTAGAAATTTTAAACTCTACATATTTTAAAACAGGTATGAGTGAAAATAAAGCATACAAGATGATAGATGGAACATATGATGTGACATTTACACTTGCAAATCTTAAAAAAGACATCAGTACAATGACAGCTGCGGCCAAATCATTAGATGTTAAATTGCCAATGATTAAAAAAGCAGAAGAGATCTATGAAAATGCGGTAAAAGCAGGATTTGGCGATATGGATTATACAAGCATTATAGAATATATCAAAAAGATCAATAATGTAAAATAAATCAAGATCACGAGTAGAATTCAACAAAAATTCTATAAGTTACTAATTCTATAACATAGTATGAGATTAAAAGACAAAGTAACCATTGTTACAGGAGCATCCAGTGATATTGGTAAAGGAATTGTAAAGAGGTTTACAGAAGAGGGATCCAAAGTAGTCCTAATCGCAAGAAATTTAGAAGAATTGGAAAAAACAAGAAAAGAAGTTGGAAAGGAAGCACTAACAGTATCAATTTCATGTGACTTGACTGACGAATCGCAAACATTGCAGGCAGTAAATCAGATCATGGACACATATGGAAAAATTGACATTTTAGTAAATAATGCAGGAATAATTAATGATCCTATACACTTTCATGAAATGAAAAATTCTGAAATAAAAAAACTCATAGATGTTAATTTGTTAGGAGTGTTTCATATGACAAAGGCAGTCATTTCAAAAATGTCAGATGTTAAAAAGGGGGTAATTGTAAACATAGGATCTATTTCAAGTGAACGTGCAATCCCGAGAGTTCATTTGGCAGTATATTCATCAACGAAAGCAGCAATAGCAATGTTTACAAAATCAATTGCAGTGGAATACGCAAGACAAAATATCAGATGTAATTGTGTAAATCCAGGAATCATTAATTCTGGAATGATAAAATCGTACCTTGATGATCCTCAAGCTAGAAAAGTTCTTGAAGAAAGATTACCACTTGCAAGAATAGGAGAACCAGCAGATGTAGCAAATGCAGTTCTATATTTAGCATCAGATGAAGCAAATTGGGTTACAGGTACTGTGTTAAATGTGGATGGTGGAAAAACAGCTTCAGAAGGATGAGTGTTTTTCAAAAACTCATTTTGACAACAAGTGTAATACAAATGTAGCTTCATGAACAATAACTTTGAATAATAATCCTTCCAAGATCGTCGGGTGTCTTTAAGATGGTATTTGATATATCACTATCTAAGATCGTGTATGTAAATACAAATTCATCAATTATGGAATCTAGACGTATGACAATTCGGAATAAAACAGACATAGTAGAATTTAGTTTGAAACTTTCTACAATTGCAAGTACAGGTATACCTTTCTTCTCAAGATGAAGAGATCCCATCATTATTTTTACCTAAATATGCCTTGTAGCTTAGACCAGTAACTATCATAATAATTCCAGTTATTGCAGACCACAGAGTAAAAGACAATAATTCAGATTCATCCATATGGAATTATGGTTTACTTAGCATCTAAAGTTTAGGATTAAAAATCTCAAAAGGATATAATTCAGAGTCTGAAACATCTAAATAGATTTAATGATAAACGGGATTATGCCTGAATTGATATGCCCTGACTGTGGAAAACGTCTATTTCACGAAAATGAGACCACATTAAAGATAGAAGAGACAATCCATTCAAAGTTTTGTAGAAAAAGCGAAGGCAAAACTCATAGTTATATGCACAGAGATCCTTCACATATGGAAACTTTTGATTCTGAAAGAGAAAATGATAGTGAGGGTAATCCAGTATTAAAAAAATAACATTCATCAAACCTCAAAATTATATCCTAGACAATTTTGATTTAAATTAATTGTCAGAAGAATATAATTATGATTTAGTAATTGTCGGGGCAGGGCCAGCAGGATCATCAGCAGCCTTTGCAGCAGCTAAAAATGGAATAAAAGTGGCCTTACTTGAAAAGGAAGATTCAATTGCAGAAACTGTTAGAACAAGTGGTGTAACTTGGATTCAAAATATCAAAGAATTTGGAATACCAGATGATTGTTATAATCCAATCAAAAAGTTTTCATTTTGTTCTCCAAATAACGAAGTAACCATTAGTGATTCAATTCCAAGAGCTGCAGTATTAGATGTAAGAAAAACATACAGATGGTTAGCACAAGAAGCAGAAAAATTAGGGGTGGATATTTTTGTCAAGACCAACATTAATGCAGTAATTAAAAATGAGAATGGTGATATCCAAGGAGTTAGAGGTTCAAGTCCTAAAGGAAGAACAATTTTTTATTCCAAGGTGGTGATTGATGCTACGGGATTTACTTCAACAGTAAGTAAGGCAATGGGTTTTGTAACGCAGTGGAAGAGATTTGGTGCTGGAGCAGAATACGAAGTAAAAGCAGAGAATGTAGATCCAAATACATGGTATCTAATGGTGGGAGAACAATATTCACCTGCAGGATATGCATGGATTTTTCCATTAGGAAACAACATTGTAAGGATCGGAGTAGGCATAGGAAAACCAGAATCAGGTGTAGACCCTACTCAAAGACTTAAAGACTTGATGGACAAAAAAATAGGACCTATAAAAAAATTAGGAAGGATAACTCCGATAGAATTTCATTATGGTCTAATTCCAAATGATGGATTGTCAAGAAAAACAGTTTTTAATAATCTAATTTTAGTTGGAGATTCAGCTGGACAAGCAAATCCACTTGTATTAGAAGGAATTAGATACGCAATAAAATATGGAAGAGTAGCAGGAAAAATATCAGCAAATGCGATAAAATCTGGAAAAACAGATGAAAAAGCACTTTACCCATATGAGGTAACTTGGCGAAAAGAAATTGAGTCAAAAATTAATTCAGCAGGAAAAGTTCAGGATAGATGGATGGGATTGACAGATAGTGATTGGGATAAAGAATTAAACATCATAAAAGAATTAAAACCAGAGGAATTTATTGATTTCATTAAAGCAGAGTTTGGATTAACAAACATGGTTAAATTGGCAACACATCATCCAAAACTTGCAGTGAGGCAGTTATTCAATCTAGTTAAAGGAAGATAGTTAACAAACATCAAAGTAGCAACGATAACATCTAACAAGAAACACATGGAGATTGTTCATCTCAAAGATCGTTAAGCCGAAGATTATATTAGAAATAAAAAACATAATGAATATGGACAAGGTTAGAAAAACTTTTGACAGATGGGCTCAAAATGGAAGGGCGGAATTAATGGAAGTAGAACATAAGGGTAACGTTCTAAAGTTTTTACAAAAAATACCATTTGATAAACCATTTACATTTCTAGATGTTGGGTGTGGAAATGGATGGGTGATAAGAAAAATTACAAATGAAAAAAATTGTAAAAAAGCTATTGGGATTGATAAAAGTAGAAAAATGATCATTCAGGCTAGGAAAAAAGCAGAAAATAAAAAAGAAGAATTCATCCACACAGATATTGAATCTATGAAATATAAAGGAAAATTCGATTTTATTTTTTCTATGGAATCACTATACTATACAGATTCAATTGACATAGCATTAAAAAAAATATTTAAATTATTAAAACCAGGTGGACAATTTTTTTGTGGGACTGATTTTTACGCAGATAACAAAGCAACTGCAAAATGGGCAAAAATAATGAAAATTAAGATGCATTCTCATTCAAAAAAAGAGTGGAAATTGTTTTTTCAAAACACAGGATTCAGAGTAAACACCAAGAACATTAGAGATTTAAAAAGTAGAAAAAAATGGAAGCGTGAATATGGGACTTTATTCATAATAGGCACAAAACCGGCAAAGTAATATTCAAATCCAATTAATGAATTGATCAAAGTGTGTGAGCTGGAGCACGAAATGCTGCCACGGCAGAGGAAACTCCTCCCTCCATACAGGAAATGTGATTTGGAGATAAATAATCAGAGATGATTGGCAACGGAGCAGAAAAGAATCCAATATGGCGCACAGTGATGGTAAAACCTGAGATTTCCATAAAAGGAATGAAAAAAGCCGACCCACATGGAGCAAGGCCAAACAGAACTCAAAGTACCTGTACTAAGTTCAGGTAGGCTGCAAAGCGAAATATCGTGAAAACAGAAGGAGGGTTACTCCCAGCACACATAACTTTTTTGAAAAAATCCCAGGTCTAACTCATAGAACGAACTTGTTCTTTACATAAATCAGCACTACATCTACAAGTTCCGTCACAAAGACAAGACCCATGCATCACACAGTCACATTCTGAACCTATCTCTGCAGAGGCAGCACAACCACATGCAGCTTCATCTTCAGTAGAAGGGGTTGTAGTTTGTGGGGGTGAGGGTGGACTTTGTTGTGTGGATGTTTCATAGACATTTCGTGTTTGTTGATAATCAGACTCATCTCTTAATTGAGCTTCACCTCTGTTGGTTTGATAACCGCCAGCTGATGCACTAGTTTGATATCCTACCAACCTATTAGGATCAATTCCTTGTTGGCCTTGTTTCTCATTTTTCAATGATCTGCTACTTACAAAAAAGAATGCAATTCCAGCAACAGCTGCAAGGCCTGCCATTCCATAAACAATCATAACTGGAAAGTCACCAGTAGATGTTGTAGCATAACCTGCTGGAGGAGTTGGTGTTATACCGGCAATTTCTACTCCATCTAAGATATCTAATGCACCAAAACCAATTGCAGCCAAGTTTCCTTGATCTGCAGACTGTACTGTTCTAATAGAATATTTTTCATCAGCATTAATTTCAGCCTCAAAGACTCGTTCAACTTGTCTTCCTTCGCGGATACTGCTTTCACCCATAGTCCAGCTAGATACAACAAAACCAGCTATTTCTGCATCTAATCCAAATGTTCCAGCATCAACGTTAATTCCTGTAGGATCAAATAAGAAATGCCAGTTAGTTAAAGGCTGTTGCGCAATAAAATCAGCGTTAATCATATTTTTACTTAAAATTTCTTCAGCATCAGTTCCGATTACTGTGTTGTATATCAGGGGTTCTTCTACTTTAAGCATGTTAATTGGGTGGTTAATATCTACGCCATCAATTTCAATTTGTTGATTTGTAGATAGTCCTCTCCACCCTAAATCAACGAGTGTTCGACTTTGGTCTTTGGTGATTACATAATCAACCAAAGTTCCTTTGAGGATTACTTTATAATCAATAGAAGTGTTAATTGTTCTACCTTTAAGATGAATATCATATAGGACATTAAGATCAGAAATTCTTGCTTGACTTCCAGCGTCAGCAATATTTTCATTTAATCTTTTCATCAAGTCCTGAACACCAGGATTTGAAAGATCAGCAGTACCACTAAGAGTCCAGGTTTTTTCATGTAGCTCATCATACAATTGACCACCGTTTGGATATTCAATGAAGATTGTCTTTTGATAATTCATTGAAAATGGTGATGAATCACTATTAGGGTTAATTCTAGCATCTAATTGGGCAGCCCACACAGACGTACTTGTACTGACTACTAAAAGAATTGCAAGCAAAACTGTTACAATTACAGCCTTAGACACAAACAAAATTCTGAAAATTACAGTAATAAACTTATCCTAATTATCTAGATCGGTATTTTTTGAAAAAGTAATATGGAGTATTGTTTACAGTATTTTTGGTTTTAGAGGAAATGATATGATTACAGTCTTAGCAGGAGGAACAGGTTCAGTCAAATTAGTTAGAGGATTAGTAGCCCAAGAATCCAAAATAAATGTAATTAGTAATGTTGGGGACAATTATTGGCTTTATGGACTCTATGTATGTCCAGATATAGACACCATTGTTTACGGGTTGGCAGATTTACTCGATCAGGAACGAGGGTGGGGAATGAAAAAAGACACATTCAATTTTTTGCGACAGATGGAAGTTTTTGGAGAAGAGACATGGTTCAGAATTGGGGACAGAGATGCTGCAACCCATCTCATTAGAACTAACATGTTAAAGAACGGGAAGAATCTTAGTGACATAACAAAATGGATGTGTGAAAAATTTGCAGTTAGTGCAAACATTATTCCAGTCACAGATAACAGTATTGAAACAAGAATAACTACAGACAAAGGAGAATTACATTTACAAGAATATTGGGTAAAACATAGAGGAAAAGATCCAGTATTAGGAATTCAGTATATCGGCGCAGATAAAGCTCGCCCAAATCCCGAAGCTGTTAATGCAATACATGATGCAGATATGATAATCATAGCTCCAGGAAATCCATTAACATCAATAGGACCAATGCTTCAGATCAAAGGAATCAGAAAGGAATTGTCAAAAATAAAGAAAAAAGTTGTTGCAATAAGTCCGTTAATCGGAGATGATGCAATCAGTGGACCTGCGGCAAAATATATGCAAGCAGCAGGAATAGAATCAAGCGCATATGGTTTGGCAAAGATGTATTCTGATGTTTGTTCAAACATTATTGTTGATGTAAAAGATAGAACGTTAATAAAAAAAATTCAGAGTTTAGATATGAAAGTTTTTGAGACAAAAATTACTATGAAAAATAAACTGGCAGAAGACGCATTAGCCAATTTTATCTTAAAACAAGTACACGTATGACTTGAAAATAGCCGCAATTATTCCTGTAAAGACATTCTCTAATGCTAAAACACGTTTAGATATACATCCACAAAAAATTGAGGACTTATGTAAAGTGATGCTAGAGGAAATTTTGCATACAATTTCAATATCACCACAAATTGAAAAAACAATCATGGTAACAAAAGAAGAAAAAGCAATAGAAATTGGAAAAAAATTTAACACTGTAACTATCAGGGATGAAAAAGAAAAAAGTGTCAATGAGGCAGTTGCACTTGCAGATAAATACCTTTTAGAAAATGATTTTCATGCATCAATTGTATTTCCTCAAGACATACCATACATCAAAACTCAAGATATTGATTTTATGTTAAACTACAAAGCACCACCAAATTTTGCAATTATTGTTCCTTCAAGAAGATTTGATGGGACAAATGCTCTTGTAAGAATGCCCATAGATTTAATGGAGACACATTATGATGAAGATAGTTATAAAATCCACATGAATAAAGCCAAAGAACACACACTAAATGTTGCAATGGTTTTTGTAAAAAGAATAATGTGGGATGTAGATAATAATGAAGATTTAAAATTTCTTTTAGAACAAAAAGAAAAACCAGAGATTGCAGAAAAGATTAGAAAAATTTTAGATTCAAAATAAAATAGAATAAAAGAGATTGAATGTTATAGAATCAAATATTCCACCAGATTTTATATTATCTGGAACAGTGCAGGCCTCCAAATAATGTAAATTACAAAATTAAATAAAAATAACAATAACATCAAGATATTCATCAATATAGATAGTCTTCCAAAGAATCATCAACCAACCAAAAAAACATCTCATCCAGAAGGGATCATGTTTGTTATGTCATGATGTTGATGAACTATTGCACCCTACAAATAGATGAATATTTGATTATGTCTACAGTCAAAACCCGTATAGATTTTAATATGACAAAACGCCTTTGATGAAATAGATACCAATGTCTGAATCAACTGAAAAAAAATTAAATGCAACTGGATTATTTTGTCCTGAACCTGTATTCCGAACAAAGATTGAAATTGAAAGAATGCAAGTGGGAGAAACATTAACCGTGTCTGCAGATGATCCTGCAGCTGAAGATGACATATCCAGATGGGTTACAAGAAATGGTCATGAATTAGTCAACATGTCTAAAGATGGAGATGTTATTACTTTTCAAATTAAAAAGGTGAAATAACCAAAAATCATGACTGCTGTCAATGATACAGAGATATTAAATCAAGTTGGCAATACCCCCCTTGTTAAATTAAATTCTCTTTCTCATGATAACATAGAATATTTTGCAAAATTGGAAGGTCACAATCCATTTGGTTCTGTAAAAGACAGAGCAGCGTATTGGATGATCAAAGATGGTGAAGAGAAAGGAATTTTAAAAAAAGGAAAAAGCATAATAATTGAACCAACTTCTGGAAATACTGGTATCGCACTAACTGGAATTGCAAAGTTATTAGGTTATAAAGTTGAGATAGTCATTCCAGAAAAAGCTAGTAATGAAACTAAGATGATCATTAGAAATCTGGGTGCTAAAATCTTTGAAACTAGTGATGATCTATGTCCAAAAGTAGGATCTGGAACTGATCAAAGTATTGCACTTGCAACATCCATTGCATCATCTAGACCGGATACGTATTACTCACCAAACCAGTATGCAAATGAGGCAAACTTTATTGGACATTATAAAGGAACAGGCCCTGAAATTTGGAAACAAACGGACGGTAAAGTGACTCATTTCTTTACGGGTGTTGGCACTGGTGGTACAATTACCGGAATTGGAACTTTTCTTAAAGAAAAAAATCCCAATGTTAAGATTATTGGTTGTCAACCACAACAGAATCATTTGATTCAAGGGTGGAGGAATTTTGAAGAATCTGCTAAACCAGATTTATTTCTAAAAAGAGAAAAGGTTGTAGATGATTGGATTTCAGTAGATAACAATGAAGCATTTTCAGTGGTAAAAGAAATCTTTGCAAGAGATAAATTGTTAATTAGTCCATCCTCAGCAGCAGTTTATGCATGTATGAAAAAATATCCCATTGAAGGGAACGCATGTGTAGTAGGGATATTTGCAGATGATGGAAGAAAATTCAAAAGTGTTTACATATCTCAAAACATTATGAGTGAAGAAGAATTCGATAATTCCCTAAAAGATGCCAAGTACATGTCAGAATTAGCTTACTGACTGGAGTCCATTATTTTCTTTAAATTTGTCTCATAAAACTCTCTAAACAAATAATTCATATCCATTTCATGTTTCAAACACTTGTTACTGTGTTCAATAATTTCATTTTTAATTTTTCTACTCCACTGACTTTGTTGTTTATCCTTTGGATCTATGATTGACGGATTTTCCTTAATTTTTTCCATAATTTCTATCAAAAGTAATGCTAATTGATGAAATTTACTTGTACGCAATAGAAACATTTGTGATTCATCTATATTCACTAAATTCATCATTGTATAGACTTGATTGTAATATTCTAATGCTTTTTTGTAATATTTTTTAAAATCATCAATTCTTTTTTGCCAGTAATCTTTGGATGTTTTTTCCTCTATTTTGTAACTAAATTGAGTTTCACTTAGGCTCATCCCTAATTTTGTAAGTTTTTCATCAAATTCCATTACGGATTTTTTGATATTTTCTGGATCTTGACTCATAACATGGGTTTGATTAATTAGAATAAAGAGTTTAAGTGGTAAATTCCTTCCAGGTGTCTTTAGATTTTTTTAGAATAGATCATAATACATTGTTCACAAAATGAATTCTATTAACTAATGTCTAACTTTTCAAAAAATGCTAAAGACCACTTGTATGTTGGCACCATTCTATATTGAAATTGTTGGATTGTATAGATGTCTTTCTTGTGAAATTTATACAAACATCGTTTACATTGAGTAATTTTCATTACTGTTTATCAGTATTTTCTGTTAGATACTTATCTACATCTATTGCCGCCATACAACCAAATCCTGCAGCTGTAATTGCTTGTCTATAAATTCTATCATGTACATCTCCAGCTGCAAAAACTCCTTCTATGTTTGTATACGTTTTATTTTTTAAAACAATATAACCTTCATTGTCTAACTCAATTTGGCTTTTGAATAACTTTGTGTTTGGTTCATGTCCAATTGCAACAAATAAACCTCCAGCATCAAGTGTTTTCTCTTCACCTGTTTTTAGATTTTTTATAATTACTTGTTGCATTTTTTGATCCCCTTTGATATCTGTAACGGCTGAATCCCAATGGAATTTGATTTTATTATTGTTAAGTGCTCTTTCTTGCATTACTTTACTTGCGCGTAATTCACCTCTACGATGTATTAGATGAACAATCGTTGCAAATTTTGTTAGGAATGTTGCTTCTTCAATAGCTGAATCACCTCCACCTACAACTACAATTTCTTGATTTCTAAAAAACGGACCATCGCATGTTGCACAATATGAAACACCTTTACCTCCAAACGTCTGTTCACCTTCTAGTCCTAGTTTTCTAGGATTTGCACCTGTAGCTATTATCACTGCTCGTGCTTCGTATTCTTCTGATGCTGTTAAAACTTTGAATGGAGTTCGTCTCAAATCAACATTTACTACTTCATCATCAATAATGGTTGTTCCCATTCTTTGTGATTGTTTTCGCATGTCTATCATCAAATCTGGACCCATTATTCCATTTTCAAAACCAGGGTAATTCTCGACCTCCGTTGTATTGACTAACTGACCTCCTGGAAGTAATCCAGATAAAATTAGAGTATCATAGCCTGCTCTTGAACAGTAAATCCCAGCAGTGTATCCTGAAGGCCCTGCACCAATTATGACCACATCAAATTTTGTTTTACTTTTATCAGGTGTTTTGGGTTTATCATCGTTTGTTTCTAGTGCTGTTGCACCAGCATCTGCTGCCATCATGGTGTTAGCCCTACTAATTTCAATAATTTAAGTGAATATCTCTTTTGATTACTTGTTTTTCATTCTCAAAAGTATCTGATCACATATTCTACGCATTTCAGAATCTGATCCCACACTAGATATTTTTACAATATCTGTAGTTGTTACAATTCCAACAATCTGATCGTTTTCTTTGACAGGAAGTTTGTGAATTTGTTTTTCTTTCATTAATTCAGATGCCTCCCAAATTGTTTCTTCAGAATCAATTGTGATTAATGGAGACGACATTGCTTCTGAAATTGCGGTGAACAACGGTCTTCCCTCCGCAGCCACTTTAGTAACAAAGTCTCTCTCGGTAATAATTCCAACTGGATTTTTATTGTGTAAGATTATCACACAGCCTACTTTTAGATTCTTCATTTTTTCTGCAGCTTCCTGTAATGAAATAGTTCCATCCAGAGTTAACACATTTTTACTCATTATTTGATTTACAAAAGTACTGTTCATGCTATGATACATTTTTTCAATTATATGATATTAATTCTAAATTATCAAAATTGAAAATCAATCTAGATAATCACAATAGTCTTAAAATCCAAAAGACATTGACATAATTTGTGAGAATTAAGACTAAGAAAATACTTGTTCCACTTGATGGCTCAAAAAACTCACTTCGTGGTTTAGATATGGCCATTCACATTGCAAGACAATCTCAAGGAACTATAACTGCATTAGCAGTAAAATCAGTACCTGGAATATATGCAATTCATCCTCTTGGATTTCTTGATTTCAATTCTATGACAGAAGTAAAAAAATTGCTTGAAGATGCAAAAGGTAAGGCGGCACAAAAAGGAATTCAATTAACTGGGAAAGCAATATCAGGAGATCCAGGATACGACATTGCTCGATTTGCAAATAATTCTAAAAACGGTATCGATTTGGTGGTTATTGGCGCACGTGGACTTGGTTCCGCTAAAGAGATCTTCTTAGGAAGTGTTTCTAATTATGTATTACACAAATCCAAAAAGCCTATTTTGATTGTAAAATAGAGGTTTTACAACGATTGATCAGTTTATTTTTTTACCTTAATACACTTCTATTCAGCCAACATATTCACAATGTCTGATTGGGTAAGAATTCCCACAAGTTTTGATTTGTGTACTACTGGAAGTCCGCTAATACCGTATTTTATCATAAGGGTTATTGCAAGTTTTACATCTTTGTTCATTTCTATTGAAATTAGATTTGATGACATTATGTCTGTGGCATGAAACGGAAATAGATAACTCATTTGATTTGAATGAATTTCTTTTAAACCTTTTTTGAATTTATATTCTTGTACTTCTTTTGGATCCGCTGATTCTGCAATCCATTGTGGAATTTTTGCAGGAACAAAATCTCTGAAGGTTATTACTCCTATTGGTTTCTGATTTCTTTTTATGATTACTCTTGAAATTCCATATTTTATCAATAAACTTTCAACATGTAATATAGGATCACTTGGTTCTGCAGTAACCACTTCCTTTTTCATTATTTTGGAAATTTTTATTTGTGTTGACTCTTTTATAAGAAATGCTTTTACAAGATCTGTCTCTGTTACAATCCCATCAAACGATTTATTATTGTTCATAATAATTATTAGGCTAATCCTATGTTTCTTCATCATTTTTGCACATTCTTGAACTGAATTTTCCTTAGTTAGTGTAAATATTTTTTTTTGAATGAACTCTTTTGCTTTTACCGAGTCAATTGGTTTTGTTCCTAATTCATAAATTTTTTTAGCAATATCTCTCTCAGTTATTACTCCTATTGGGATCTTCTTGTCCAAAATTATGACTCGTTTTATCTTATTTTTTAGTAAAATTTCTCTTACTTTCATAAGAGTTATGTTTGAGTTTACTGTGATTGGTTTTGATATTAATTTTGATAATTTTAGATTTTTTACATCCACAAATTTACCTTATCTTGTTAATTTCATAAATATGTCTCTGATGATATCATTATTGAAAACCATGTTTGATAATTATTGAAAGAGTAATTACTTCTAATCTAGAGGGATTAAACATGGATAAATCTCAAAATAATATTCAGAGAAAGGAGTATTGAAAATTATGTTTAAGAATATTCTTGTTCCTTTTGATCTATCTAGTCAATCTACAAGAGCCTTTAAAGTAGCAGTAGATGTTGCAAAAAAATATAATTCTAAAATTGTAATACTGACATGTGTTGAAGGTGATGCGTGGCATCACAAATATTATGACGCAAAAGCTGATTCTGAATTAATTAAAAAACAAGAGAAAGTTTCAAAAAAACACCTCGAAAAGTTGGAATTAATTGCAATTAAAAACAAAGTTCCTATTACTTCCAACATTATTGCCTCAAAATCAGTGATTAAAGATATTGTTACATTTGCAAAATCTCGCAAGCATGATCTTGTTGTGATTGGCTCTCATGGGAGAACTGGTTTCGATAAGCTACTTTTAGGCAGTGTTGCAAATGGTGTATCTCAGAAAATAAGATGTCCTGTGCTTATTGTAAAGTAAAACTGTGAGATATAATTGATTTCAATTATAGGTAGCGGTCAAGTTGGAACTTCTATTGCATTTTTATGTATGTCTCATGTTTTAGACGATGTTTTACTAGTTAACCGTAATGAAAACAAAGCAATTGGTGAATCACTAGATATTTCCAATACGATTCCATTTAATTCCAAGTTCTTTATTCAAGGAACATCAGATTATTCTAAAATCGTGGGTTCTAATATTGTCATAATCACCGCAAGCACTGGTTTGTATCGAAATAATAGATATGAAAATACTATATCTCAAGTAATTACTATTATTGATATTGCAAAAAAAATAAAACTATACTGTCCAGATGCCATTGTTTTAATGATTTCAAATCCTCTTGATGTTTTAACATATGTTTTTCAAAAGGAAACTTTGTTTTCTAGATTCAAAGTAATTGGAATTGCTTCCAGTCTTGATTCAAGTAGATTTAGATACTTAATCTCAGAAAAATTTTCCATACCACAGTCCTTGATTTCTAACGCGTTGGTTATTGGCGAGCATGGTGACTCCATGGTTCCCATATTCTCGGGTGTTTCTGTTGATGGAAGTAAACTATCTTCTATGCTTGACGTTAATGAAAAAATCACCATGACCAACAACATTAGAAACTATTGGAAAAGATTAAGAGTGTATAAAAGCCGTTCTCAGTTTGGGATTGCCAAACAAACCTATGACGTAGTAGAAGCTATTCGTAACTTGAAAGAAATTACCATACCTGCTTCTATCGTTCTTGAAGGAGAATATGGTGAGAACAATGTAGCAATGGGAGTGCCTGTTAAAATCAATAAAAACGGCATTTCTGAAATTCAAATTATTGATCTTAATGAATCTGAATCCATGTTACTAAAAGAATCATCACAGATAATCAAAGATCAATTAAGATCTGTTTTTTCTAATTTTTGAATCCTTGTAATATTCGCTGATGTACATCGCAAAAAAAATTATTTTCGATTTGAGTCCGAAAGAGATCTTTTTGCCAATGTGCATTATATAATCTACAATCTGAATTCTCACAAAAGGGATTACCTGTTTCATAATACATGATTGCTTGTAAAATATATCCCTCTGCAATTTTAAACAATCTTGAATCATGATATTCTAAGAACTCTCCTCGGTATTTTTTCTTTAATTCATCAATTTTTTTATCAGAGAAATTTGTTAATAATTCCAAATAGTACTTTTTTGGTTTTGCAGGTGCCTCTATTATTCCAGTAGTAGAAATAATTATAGGGTTAGATCCTGTTAATGCTCGTGCATGATATCTAAAATCTCCATCATCAAATGTACATATGAGTTTATTTGTAAAAATAATATGTAATATGTCAGCATTATTCTCATTTATTGGAATGAAATCAATAATTTTTTTACAAAATTCAAACCCATCATATAATATCCTTAGATCATTTTTGGACATGTCTGTGTTATTACTTTCAATTTTTATTTCTTCAATTGTTGGTATATGTTTTTGAAATGGGTTTTTTAAATCAAATATTCTGACACTTGCAATAGTCTCAGAACGTTTTTTATCATTATGTTTGAAAAAATTATCCCTTATCTCCACTAATACTGGAAATGTATTTGTAATAAATTTCTGTAATTCTTTTATCTGAATTTCAGGAACAGTTGGCTCATCATAAAGAATAATTTTTGAAATTTTCAACAAGAATCATGTTGATTTAATGGCTTATCTTTCTAACTCTTTGATTTTTGCTGCTGTAATCTCAGCTGCTCTTTTTCCAGAATACAACATCGAACCAAATGTAGGTCCCATTCTAGCTAATCCGTGAGTTTCAGTAACTGACATTCCGGCTGCAACTAATCCTGGGTAAACTTCACCGGTTTTATGTACAACATGTTCTTCACCATCATTAACATGCATTGGTTCCATTCCTTTCCATTTTGCCAGGCCTCTATCAACTAGTCTCTTTACAGCCACAGAGTCATGACCTGAAGCATCAATAATCATTTTAGCTTCAAGTGCAACTGGATCAACACAGGTAATATTACGTGGTAATGCTGAAACTGGCATCCAATTAACAACAATTCCTGTCACTCTACCATTTTTTAATACCAAATCATCAAATTTTGTAAGTTGAAGAAATTTTACACCTGCATCACAAGCTGCTGCAATTAATTTTGATACGGCATGAGGTCCGGGTGTTAAGTATAATCCATCAGCAACTTTTTTGTACGGTATACCTAATTCATCCCAAAATTTTTGCGCAGGTTCTCTTACGGTTACTGGATTCATCATATATCCACCTAACCAATAACCTCCTCCTAAGTAATTATTTTGTTCAATAACAAGAACTTTGAAACCCATATTAGAAAGATCTCGACTTGCAGTTAATCCTGCAGGTCCTGCACCAATTATGATGACATCGGAGTCTGCTCTATCAATTAATACATCATGAAATTCATTTGCTATTGCACGTGTAATTTCAACTTCACGTACATCTGTAAATATTTTAGATGATTGCTCTGCAATGGTTACTTTTTGCATGGCGTTGTTTCCTTTCGTGAACAATTAATACTTTCCCACAACTTTTTTTAAAAAAAATTAGGTCATACTAATAATTTTGATTAGTCATGGTGTGTAAGAATAGGAAAATTATGTACTTTGATGAAATTATTTCTCCTAAAATACCCAAATATCAAAAATTTATAACTAAACTAAAAGAAATTTCATTGTATTGACGTCATCTGATCTTAAAAAAGCTACATTAGATTCTACTAAACCCAAAATTAATTGGGCTAGAATTGAGGAAGCTGACAATTTTGCTAAAACTGTAAAACTGTTCCGCCAAGGAAAATATGATGAGGCTAGTTTTAGACGATTTAGACTTCAACATGGAGCATATGGTACTAGAATGACTGGGGATTATGCGATGGTCAGAATAAAACTACCTGCGGGGGAAATTTATCCCAATCAATTTGAAAAAATATCTCAACTCAGTGAGCAGTATTCTATAGGCAGTGCACATTTTTCAACTAGAGAAAACATTCAACTTCATTGGGTAATTCTTGAGGATGTTTCAGAAATTTTTAGAGGCCTGTCTGAAGTAGGATTAACATCAAGAGAAGCGTGTGGTAACTCAGTTAGAAATGTAATGTGCAGCCCATTATCAGGTGTTTGTACTGACGAAGAATTTGATTCAACTCCCTATGCACTTGCAACTGCAAGGTTCTTTTTAAGAAATCCAATGGCCCAAAACCTTCCACGTAAATTCAAATTTAATTTTACATGTTGTGAAAAACATGGAATGGTAAGAATGGTTGATGTTGGGTTAATTCCACAAATTCGAAATATTAATGGCTCGTCCCAACGTGGTTTCAAGATATTTCTTGGGGGTGGACTGGGAAACAAATCTTATGTAGGACATCAATTGGAGGAATTTACTCCTGATGAAGATTTACTTTATACTTCTATTGCTGTAATGAGGATATTTGATAGGTTAGGAGATAGGAAAAATCTTGCAAGAAATAGAATGCGTTATCTGGTAAATGATATGGGATGGGAAAAATTTCAAAACCTTGTTTTCAAAGAACGTGCGGTGGTAAGAGCTACTCAATCCATAATAACTCAACTAGATGTTGACCTCACTCCAGATAAAATCAAACGACCAATTAGAATTTCTGATGAGAGTGGCGCACCCACACCAGACGGATTTTCCAGATGGGTAAAAACAAACACTGTTAAACAATCTCAAACTGATTACTGTTCTGTATTTATCACTCTAGAAGCAGGAGATATCACTGCAAGTCAACTTAATGCATTAGCTGATATTATTCGTGAATTTTCATCTGAGGGAAAGGCGAGATGTGG
>Ga0102947_1000198_pt1 | contig 21916 bp, 16 predicted proteins | sample SalPon2A_A_D2_MG_FD_78210 | JGI IMG/M metagenome (GOLD analysis project Ga0102947, IMG submission 78210) | Soil microbial communities from South San Francisco under conditions of wetland restoration - Salt Pond MetaG R2A_A_D2_MG | ecosystem: Environmental > Terrestrial > Soil > Wetlands | place... | reverse complement strand
TGGGGAAGGTGTGGCCGTTCCACACGAACTGCATCGGCCCTACCGGCGAGAACTGCTCGATGTAGGACGCCACCGGCGGGTCGAAGGGGGAGCCGAAACTGACTCCGTAGGGCGTCATGGAAGCGCCGGGGTAGAGGGTGGAGGCGACGGTCACCAGATCGACGAAGCCGTCGCCGTCCAGGTCGCCAGCGGCGCCCCCCTGGGTGGCACGGTAGCCGTGATCGATGCTCGCCTCGGCGGCGGCGTCGTAGGTGAAATCGGCGGCGCAACCGTGGTTCTCCAGAATGGCGCCGGGGTTCTCCGCCGTGGTCAGGTAGGCGGCGCCCCGCAGGCTGCCGAAGAACTGCACGTCCGGGTCGCCGTCGTTGTCGTAGTCCGACGACATGGCGGACCAGCCGAAGGGGGTGGCCACCAGGCCGCCTACGCCGGGGTCGTCGAAGCCGCCGCCGGCGTTACCCAGGAACCAGCGCGAGGCCGCGTCCCCCAGGGCGTTGGGGATGGGCAGGGCGGAGAAGGCGTAGTCGCCCATGTTGGTGGCGAAGAAGTCCAGCCGCCCGTCGCAGTTGTAGTCGGCGAAGGTCAGGCCCATCCACTCGCCGGCGTGGTCCAGGCCCACGGCCGGGGTGACGTCGGTGAAGTGACCGGTGCCGTCGTTTTCCAGCAGGTGGACGTAGCCGCGGTCCAGCCCGCCGTACTTGAAGTACGGGATGGCGGCGTTGTCGTCGGCGTGGAAGACGTCCACGTCGCCGTCCTGGTCGTAGTCCACCATCGCCGTCGCCCAGGTGATGGTGGGCGCGCCGTCGGCCGCGGGCCGGAAGCCGGTCAGGTCGCGGACGCCGGAGGCGGCGCTGACGTCGGTGAAGGCCAGCCCGCCCTGGTTCTCGTAGAGAAGGTTGGGGTGGCTGTCGGCGTAGGGGGTGACGAAGATCGCCTCCCGGGAGCTCCAGTCGAAGGAGTTGGCGATGAAGAGATCCAGCAGGCCGTCGCCATCGACGTCGCCCACGGTGCACGAGCTGTGGCCCAGGGCGGTGGTCTCGATGCCGGAGCCGGCGCTGACGTCGGCGAACGTGCCGTCGCCCAGGTTTTCAAACAGCCGGTTCGCTTCCACCCGTCCCAGCACCACCAGGTCCGGGTCGCCGTCGTTGTCCAGGTCGCCGAAGCAGACCCCGGTGGAGTCCTGGCCGATGGCGCCCACGCCGGCGGCGGCGCCGACGTCGATGAAGGTCAGCGCACCACTGTCGGCGAGCTGGTTGGCGAACAGCGAGTTGGCGGCGCCGGGGCCGTTAGTGGCGTAGACGTCCAGGTCGCCGTCGCCGTCGAAGTCGAGCAGCGCCACGCCCGGGGCACCGTGGAACTTCTCCGGTGTCGCGATGATGTCCGGCATGGCGTAGAGGGGCTGGGCCGCCAGCGCCAGGAAGGTGGCATAGGTGGTGGAAGGAACACGCTCGTAGTCGATCCCCGAGACCGGGTCCATCGCCAGGTCGGTGTAGGTCACGCCGCCGTCGGCGGCCACCGGCATGGCGACCAGAAGCGGCGGGAGAAGCATGATGAGAGAGAAGAGCGACAGAACCTGGGTGGGCGTGATGAGAGGGGATGACTTCATGTCTCGACTCCTTTGGAAGAGTTGGACCAGAGGCTTTTGTCAGCCGTTCATTAGGTGGGGTGCTTCTCATCCAAAAGATGTAGACACTGTCAACTAAAAATAAGAATATTATGATAGTTCCACATTTATATAACATTGGTGTGTGCCGCGCCTCGGCGGCGGCGTCCCCGGGGGTCGGGAGGGTCGGGAGGGTCGGGCTCAGGCGGCGGGTAGCCGGGGGTGATCGGCCAGGTAGACGAGGGCGGTGTCGGGCCCTACCCGGGTGTCGTCGGGTGGGTTGATCCGGTCCTCGCCGCCGGCGCCGGTGGCCGGGTCGCCGCCCCGCACCCCGAGGAGCAGGACGTCGCGCTCCTGCTTCAGTCGCCGGCGCAGTTCGCCGAAAGTGGAAGGCCATGGCTTCCCGCCGTCGTCCTGGCCGATGCGGCCGACCCAGATGGAGTGGGCGCCGGCGGTGGCCACCCGGGAGACGATGGAGCCGGTGCCCGGGATGGCGATGGCGTGGGCAACCAGGGAGAAGCCGAGGCGGGTGGTCTCGATGACCTCGTCGGCGCCGGCGGTGCGGGCGTGCTCGACGTTCTCCGAGTCGAGGATCTCGGCGACGATGTAGAGGGGCCGGTTGCGGCGCTGGGCCTCGTCGCCGTGGGCGAGGAAGGAGCGCAGGGTGAACGCGGTGAGGATGGTGCGTGCGTCGGCCTGCTGTGGCACCGTGGAGCGGGCGCCCACCAGAATGGCGGCGGCGGCGTAGGCCAGGCGCACCTTGCCCAGCTCGCTCTCCTTGGTGGGGTCGCCGCTGACCCAGGCGAGCTCCGCCGGCAGATCCGGCGGCCGGTCCCCCTCGGCGAAGACGACGACCTGCCTCTCATCGACGTCGATCTCGTCCTTCAGGACGTCCAGCAGCATGCGGGCTCCGGGGTCGTAGCCGCAGATGACGATGTGGTTGACGTAGTTGGACATGCGGAACTGCTCCTCTCGGATGCCGAGGACGGCATGCAACAGGGTGTGGCCGACGATGCCGGCAAAGAGCGCGAGGCTGAACATGCCGCAGATCATCATCACCGCGCCCACCACCCGGCCCAGGGCGGTGACCGGGCTGATGTCACCGAAGCCGACGGTGGTGATGGTCACCAGCGCCCACCACAGGCCGTCGGCCATGGTGGAGATGGAGGGGTTGGAGCCGCGCTCGACGAGGTAGAGGCTGGTCCCTCCCAGGAGCACCGCGGTGCCGAGGAGGGAGAAGGCGAAGGTGAAGAGGAGGCCGTTTTCCCGGAACGCCCGGGCCAGCCCCTCAAAGGGGCGGCTGTAGCGGAACACCCGGGGGGTGCGCAGCAGGCGCAGCAGGCGCGCCGCACGCAGCCCCCGCAACTCCGGCACCAGGGCGGCGACGGTCAGAAGGTCCACCAGCATCAGCGGACGCAGCAGGAAGCGCAGGCGTCCGGTGACGTGGGCCTTGACGCGGCCGGCCGGGGAGTGCTCGAAGAAGTCCACCGCTGGCGGCCGGAAGCTGACCACCCGCAAGACCAGCTCGACGGCGAAGAACCAGAGTACGAAGCGGTCGAAGACGGCCAGGCGCTCGGGCCACCGGCCGGCCCACTCCAGCGAGCGTCCGGCGGTCAGCAGCTCGCCGAGGAAAAGCGCGACGGAGACGAAGATCAGGGTCCACACCACCCCCTGGACCCAGCGGTAGACCTGGGTGTCGGGACGGTGGAAGGCGGCGTGGAGCCACTCCTCCGGGGTCGATGGGGCAGCGGGGTCGCGGCTGGCGGCGGCGATGCGGGGGAGGGCGGCCATGGCGGTCAGTTTACCGGCCCGGGGGGCACTGTCGCGGCGCCGGTTCCAGTACCGCGCCGGTCCGGGGCCGGCCTCAGCCGGCCCAGCGCTCGGCGATGGCCGCCGCCACCTCGGCCCGGCGCTCGGGCGGCGAATAGACCCGGTAGCGCTCGATGCGCTCCAGGTGGCGCATGAAGTGGCTGGCCTCGGACATCGGCTGGAGGGAGCCGTCGCGGTGCCGCACCAGCATGCGGCTCTCCTCGAAGCGGTGGGGGTCCTTGGCGGCGTGGGAGACCAGGAGCTGGCCGCGGGGGAAGCGCTGCCGCAGCTCCGCCAGGAGGGCTTCGAAGCGCAGCCGCTGCTCCCGGGACAGGTGCTCCTCGGTCTCGAAGGCCAGCGGGTAGTGGACCCGCTCCACCACCGCCCGGGCGTGGGGGTTGGCGGAGCGCCGCAGCTCCGCCAGGACGGTCACGTCGTCGATGGCGAGGAACGCTTCGAGATCGGTGGGCCAGCGCCGCTCGGCGCTTTCCAGCCACTCGTTCAGGTGCAGCTCCAGCGCCTTGCTGGTGGGGTTGAAGTAGACCTGGGTGAACATGTAATAGCGCGCCATGACCAGCGCCTCGGCGGCGTGGACGCCCCCCGCCTCGACGCCGATCCCCCAGTCCCCGGACAGCGGATCGGGCAGCGGCACCAGGGTGTCCACCAGGCGGTCCAGGTCGTAGCTGCCGTAGCGCACGCCGCAGTACAGGCTGTCGCGCAGCAGGTAGTCCATCTTGTCGACGTCCAGCTCGCCGGAGACGATCTGGGACAGCAGCGGGCCGTGCTCGGCGGCGTCGCCGCCGGCCAGCAGCGCCGCCACCTGGGCCGGCTCCACGGCGCCACCGGACCCGCCGCCGTGGGCGGCGAAGACCGCGGTCAGCTCCGGCAGGGCCAGCAGCCGCCGTCCCATCGCCTCGTGATCCAGGCGCTCCCCGTCGCCGTCCGCCGCGAACAGCTCTTCGGCGGAGTGGGAGAAGGGGGCGTGGCCGATGTCGTGGAGCAGGGCGGCGGCCCGCACCAGGCGGCGGGGGTGGCTGTCCCGGCCCCGGGGCAGCAGGCCGTCCCCCTTCTCGGCCAGGGCGTCGTAGACCCGGCCCGCCAGCTCCATGGCTCCCAGCACATGGCTGAAGCGGCTGTGCTCGGCGCCGGGGAAGACGAGGGAGGCGAGGCCGAGCTGGTGAACGTAGCGCAGCCGCTGCATCGGCCGCGACGCGATGAGCGCCGCCTCCAGGGGGTCGGCACGGATGAAGCCGTGGATCGGATCGCGGACGGTGAGCATGGTTGGATCCCGATCTTAGCCCGGCGACCTGCGGGAGGGGGCGGAGCCTGACAGGGGCTGACACGGGCTGACACCCCTGACACCCTCCCGAGCCCCCGCCTGACACCTTCCTGACCGTGCGGTGAAATCCTTCAATTGTCCGAGTTTCCCCTTTGCTGGTCGGGGTTTTAAGGGTTTTCGATAGTTGGCACCGGAGTTGCCCTAATAGAGGGCGAGCATCACATGCACAGCCGTCAACTTCGGGAGAAAACCATGAGCCATATACCGCCCAACCACGTTCCCCAGATAGCCGTTCCCAAGCGTTCAGCCATCACTTCAGCCATCACCGCCTGGACGGCGCTGGCGTTGCTCGCCCTGGCGGTGCTGCTGACCCCGGCCCCGGCCGCGGCGGCGCCCTCCGACGCGACCTCCGATCTCCTCCTGCCCTACTTCGAGGTTGATCTCGCCGCCCCCGGCGTCACCACCCTGGTGGCCGTCGTCAACACCTCCGACGAGCAGGTCCCGGTCGTCTTCAAGCTGTTCACCAACTGGGGCAACCAGGTGCTGGAGGTGCCCCTGGTGCTGGAGCCCCGGGCGGTGCAGTCGGTCAACCTGCGGGACTGGTTGGCCGGCACCCGGCTGCCCGCCGGCATCGTCCTGGCGCAGGACGAGCTCGATCACCTGCAGGCCGCCCTCTGCGGGGAGGTCTCCCCCCGGGACGGCCAGTTCTACGGTGGCTACCCGTCGTCCGCCAGCCTGCCGCCCTCGTCGTCGGCGCCGCGCCGCGCCGTCGGTTACCTCACGGTGCGCGCCCAGCGGCGCTCCCAGGACGTCCTGGTGGGCGACTACTTCATCGTCGATCCGCAGGGCAACTACAGCCAGGGCGACGCGCTGGTCAACATCGACCTGACCGCTTCCTGTGGCACCGGCCTGTGCCGTCGCCACGGCCTGCGCTTCCTGAACGGCGGCGCCTTCGACGGTGGCACCGAGCTGTTGATCTGGACGCCGCGCCACAACAGCCCCTCCGCCGACGCATCCCAGGCCGCGACGGTGCCGGTCCACGTCACCAGCCGGGCGTTCTCCGAGAGCGGCGGCGCGGTGGCGGAGCAGGAGATGGACGTCCAGCCGCTGGAGCTGATCCGGGTCGCCGACATGGGTCTGGGCGAGGCGTTCGGCTGGCTCGACCTGGAGCTGCCGATGAACTCCTTCGTGGCGGTGCGCTACACCGCCGACGACCGCTTCTCCTCGGTCTTCCGGTCCGCCTGCCTGGAACTGCTGCCGCCGCCGGGTCCCGGCCTGCGCCTGGAGAAGCTGACCAACGGTATCGACGCCGACCAGGCGCCGGGGGTCTCCCTCGCCGTCGGTGACGAGGTGATCTGGGAGTACCTGGTGACGAACACCGGCCAGGTCGCGCTCTCCGACGTCGAGGTCAGCGACGACGATCCCAGCCTGACGGTGAGCTGCCCCGGCTCCGACCTGGCGGTGGGTGCGAGCATGACCTGCACCGCCACCGGCACCGCCGGCCAGTGCGGCTACCGCAACGTCGGCACCGCCAGCGGCGTGGTGCCGGACGGCCAGGCCATCCGCGCCACCGACGCCAGCCACTACTTCGCCACCCTGCCCTCGGCGCTGACCATGGAGCTGCATCTCAACGGCGAGCGCGCCCCGGCCCCGGGCCACGCCCTGACCCCCGGCGACCCCCTGACCTGGGAGTACCGGGTGACCAACAGCGGCCAGGCGGAGCTGACCGGCGTCGCCGTCACCGACACTGCCGGCGCGCCGGTGGTCTGCCCCAGCACGGTGCTGGCGGCGGGCGAGTCGATGACCTGCACCACCTTCGGTGTCGCCGCCGCCGGCGGCGGTCACGCGGTGGGCACGGCCCGCGGCGAGAGCGCTTGCGGCGCCCCGGTCACCGCCGCCGACGAGGCCTGGTACCAGTGCGGCCAGTGCGTCGAGGAGGCGCCGGCCATCGCCCTGGAGAAGGCCACCAACGGCCACGACGCCGACACCGCCCCGGGCCCGGAGATCGCCCCCGGCGACCCCGTCACCTGGAGCTACGTGGTGACCAACCTCGGTGGCACGCCGCTCAGCGGCCTGGCGGTGAGCGACGACGACCCGTCGCTGACCGTGGTCTGCCCGGCGGACAGCCTGGAGCCCGGCGCGGCCATGACCTGCACCGCCGTCGGCACCGCGGTGGAGGGTGACTACACCAACCTCGGCGAGGTCAGCGCGGTGAGCCGCTGCGGCGTGCCGGTGAACGCGGGGGATCGCAGTCACTACCACAACTCGCCGCCGTCGGAGCCCCCCACGGGCGACCAGGGCTGCACCCCCGGCTACTGGAAGAACCACGCCGACTCCTGGCCCGCCACCGGCCACTCGACGGCGGCCTCGGTGCAGTCGGTGTTCCCCAGCGCCGCCGCCTACCCCGGCATTGGCGACGCCAGCCTCATCGAGGCGTTGGCCTTCCAGGGTGGTTCCGGGGTCGAGGGCGGTGCCCGCAACCTGCTCCGCGCCGCGGTGGCAGGGCTGCTGGACGCCTCCCACCCCGGGATCGACTACCCGCGGCTACCCGCCGGCTTGATCGCCGACGTCGACGCCGCCCTGGCCAGTGGCGACCGGGACACCATGCTCGGCCTGGCGGCCAGCATCGACGCCGACAACAACCTGGGGTGCCCGCTGAACTAGCCCGAATTTCTCGCCAGCCTTCTGCTGCGGGTCCGAACATCCCGGGCGCGGTCCGCGAGGCCCCGGCTCTCTAATCCCCCGACGTGCCTCCCCTGGAGGCCGTCGGGTCTTTTTCATTGTGAAATGATTGAATGCTCATCAACACCTGGGGAGTATCGTGATTCGGGGAGGGAACGGCTGGAGGCCAGGATGGGCGAAGTGACAGAGCGGCGGCGGAGGGCTGACGATGGGGGCGGGGAGGGTGGGGACGCCGAGCCCTTCAACGCCCACCACACCTTCGAGATGCACACGATGGCGAGCGCCGGCGAGCGCCGGCGCCGTGGCCGCACCTCGGTGACAGCGCTGACCGTCCTCTACCACCCGGACCTGAGCCGCGTCGGGGAGCGGGTGCTCCTGCCCGGCCTGGATAGCGGCCGGGTGGCCCAGGTGTCGCGCAACGAACCGGTCTTCGCACCGCCGGAAGGGGGCACCGGGGCGCCGCTGGCGGACCCCTATCTCTCCCGTAGCCCGCTGCTCCTGAACCAGCTCGCCGATGGCGGGCTGCGCTTGGTGGCCGAGGCGACGGGGACCGCGGTGACGGTGGATGGCCGGGGGGTCGACACGGAAGTGGAGATCCCCGCCGCCACCGTCGATGGCGGCGTCGTCCTGGTCCTGGCCGGCCGCGTCGTCCTCCTCGCCCACCGCGTCGCCGAGGACTTGGCCCGGGACGGGGTCGCCCCCTGCGCCCCCCTGGGCATGGTGGGGGTCAGCGAGCCCATGATCCGCGCCTGTGGCGAGATCCGCCGCGTCGCCGACCTCCAGGTGCCGGTGCTGCTGCGCGGCCCCACGGGCAGCGGCAAGGAGCTGGCGGCGCGGGCCATCCACCAGTCCAGCGGTCGCCGTGACAAACCGTTCGTCTCGGTCAACCTGGCGGCGGTGCCCGCCTCGTTGGCGGCCAGCGAGCTGTTCGGGGCGGTGAAGGGGGCGTTCACCGGCGCGGTGCGCCCCCAGGCCGGCTTCTTCCAGCGCGCCGACGGCGGCACCCTGTTCCTCGACGAGGTGGGGGAGGCGCCGGTGGAGGTGCAGGCGGCGCTACTGCGGGTGCTGGAGACCGGGGAGATCCAGCGGGTCGGCTCCCAGGCGCCGCTGTCGGTGGACGTGCGCCTGGTGGCCGCCACCGACCGGAACCTGGAGGCGGCGGCGGAGGAGGGGGAGTTTCGCGGCCAGCTCCTGCACCGCCTGGCGGGCTACGAGATCTTCCTGCCGGCCCTGCGCGAGCGGCGCGACGACTTCGGCCGCCTGCTCGTCCACTTCCTGCGCGAGGAGCTGGAGAAGATCGGTGAGGGACGGCGGTTGGCGCCCCGGGCGCCGGAGGAGAAACCGTGGCTCCCGGCCTCCATCGTCGCCCGCCTGGCGCGCCACGGCTGGCCCGGCAACGTGCGCCAGTTGCGCAACGTCGCCCGCCAGCTCGCGGTGGCGGGGCGGGGCGGCGACGAGATCCGGGTCACCCCCAACATCGAGCGCATGCTGCGCGAGGCGGAGGGTCTGGCGCCGGTGCCCGGGGCGGGGTCGGCCGGGGTCGGCCCGGAGGCGCGGGGCCAGGGGGCGGAGGCGGCCCGGCTAGGGGAGAGTGGTGACACCGTCGTCCCGCTGGGCCCCGCCGCGCCTCCGCCCCGCCCGCGGCCCGGGGCGGACGGCGGCGACCGGGAGTACCGCTCCCCCGCCGAAGTCGGCGAGGACGAGTTGGTGGCCACCCTGCGCGCCCACCACTGGGAGGTCAAGCCCGCCGCCGAGGCGCTGGGGGTCTCCCGCCCCTCCCTCTACAACCTGATCGAGCGCAGCTCCCGCGTCCACAAGGCCTCCGACTTGAGCGACGAGGAGGTCCTCGCCGCCGACCGCCGCCACTCCGGCGACCTGGAAGCCATGGCCCGCGACCTGGAAGTCTCCCGCGCCGCCCTGCGCCAGCGGTTGAAGGCGCTGCACGAGGAGTGAGGGGGCCTCAGGGCTGGTCGGAGAGCAAGATCTCCAGGGATTCGATCACCGGGTCGAGATCCAGCGTGACCACGTCCCAGATGATGTCGTGGTCCACCGAGGCATAGCCGTGGGCCAGCCGGTTGCGCATGCCGATGATCTGGCGCCAAGGAATTTGGGGGGCGTAGGCCTGGGTGGTCGAGGAGACCTTGCCGGCCGCCTCGCCGATGACCTCGATGAAGCGCTCCAGGGCAGCGGCCAAGACCTCGTCCGAGTCCAGATCCGAGCGTTGCTTGCCGGAAACCGCCCTGGTGGCCCGTCGGGCATGATCGAGCATGTCCCGCAGCAGGGCTTCGTCGTCAGGCGGCCTCATACAGGGGCACCGCCTCGGCTTCAACCTGGTCACGGAAGTGGGGGCTGAGGAAGCCGCGGGTGTTGAGGTCGACCTCGCGGCCGAGGAGGTCCCGCAGCTCATCCTGGACGGTGATGAAGCGCAGACCCACCCGCTGCCCGGCGACGAACTCCACCAGCAGGTCCAGGTCGCTCTCAGGGCCCAGCTCTCCTCTGGCCGCCGAGCCGAAGAGTGCCAGGCGGGCGATCCCGTGGCGGCGGCAAAGCTTAGCAAGCCGCTCGTGGTCGATGGTCTGCAGGAGGTCATTCACCACTACATGGTAGCGCAACAAGGGAGGGAAGCCCTTTTAGGAAAGTCTTGTGGCGGTTGCTGCGACTTACCGAGGTTTCGGAATCACGCTTTGCTTCTTGTCGGACTGGTGCGCAGCAGGGCTGCTGCACAGGGACAAATGCTGCGGAGTATTGCGGCACTTACTCAGGTAAGCACTACCGGACAACCGTCGGTAGCTGCTAGATTCCTATTTATGACTGAGTCTTGGGAAGATCTGGTTCTTCCGGTGCTTCGGATAGCCAAGTCGTACAGAGAGAGCGACCTCCACCAGTTGATTCACGCAGTCAAAGCGCAGCGGGGTGAGCGTGAACGGGATCCGAATACCCCTCTCGCCAGAATGGTGGGTTCAGCCTTCGCTGCCTTGTTGCGTTCGGAACTATTGGTGTCGGACGAGGGTCGTAGAAAGTTCAAAGTCTCCACAGCAGGACTGAAAATTCTTGAAAATCCGCCCGCTAGGCTCGACCTACCGTATCTCAAGACGATTCCACAATACATAGCCTACGGGGAGAATCACGAGCGTGACCGGCAAGCTCGTGGCTTTCAACAAAGGCGTTTTGAGTATTACACTGGTGGACGCCGCCTATTTCTGAACGGAGCGTGGCAGCCAGCATTAACTCTTTTGGCGTACGCAATTGAATATCATTTGAAATCCCCGCTGGCTGGCATCGCAGACTGCCTGCTGAAGGGTGAGAAGAAACAACTCAAGGGGCATGACCTCCCTGAATTGTATGATCTGGCTGTTTGCCGTGGATTCTTCCAGAACTGTCGAATTAGCTCAGAATTTCTGGGCTATGCAGGCGATATGTTCCATATGCGGTATCCAAGTGGGGAAGAGCGTGTATTGGGAAGGCGAGGTGGGTACAGGATTTCCCAATATCTAATTTTTACCTATGACGATTGCATAATGCAGCTTGACGAAGCCCTTGCCTCCGACTTTGGTGATCCTACCCTGAGCATGGGAGTTGCGTCCTGTGGTGGAATTACATCTGTTCCAACGTCAGCCCTTCTGAGCGAAAGTTTTTTTCACTGCAACCCTTTTGCTCTGCAGAATCTCGAGCGCTATAAAGAGATCATTGAAGAAAGCGACATCAGGGTGCAAGTTGATCTCCCAACTACGCAGGAGGAGGGTTTCGCAGCTCCCAGCCTTCCGAGGCCGCATTTCAGGTTGACTCGTTATAGAAGGTTAGTGGACTTCAACTTGGCCGCTGATTTCCGTCTTCCAAAGCCTGAGGAACCTGATCCCGATCCAGCAGCAGCTTTTCTCGCTTCAAACAGTGGCTGCCACGAAGAGACCAGGCGGATCTTAGGTCACTTGACTGAAGAGTTTGGCGACCATCGAGTTACGACCAGGAGAGACAATCGGACGGGAAATCTCCACGCTTATGTGTTTAGCAGGCGCTCCAAGCAGTGGTGGCGGTCGCTTCTCTTGGAAGAACGCCACCTTCCTCGTCGGTTTGTTCCACACGGCGGTTCTGAGGCTAAGGAGTTAAAGGCCTGGGTTCGGGAAACGAAGAGCCTCTTTCAAGACGTGGCCACAGAACACGAATCTGCCCTTATTCGGAACTGCTGATCGCCCTAATCTCGAACTACCTGACGCCACTTGCTGGCATCGAGTGGAGCTGTGGTAGAAATCCTCCTGTCCAAGCCATTCCATTCCGTGGCCGCAAGCAGCGCAGCCCGTGCGGCCGGTCCCTGGGGGAGCCATGAGCCCGCGCACCAGCAACTTCATCCTCGTCGGCATCGTCGCCGGCATCGTCCTCGCCTTCGTAGGGGTGTCCGTCTTCGGCGAGTCAATGATCGCCTTCGAGTGGATGGGGACCTTGTTCCTGCAGGCCTTGAAGATGATCATCGTGCCGCTGATCATGGCCTCCATGATCGTCGGCATCACCGGCCTGGGGGACGTTCGCAAGCTGGGCCGGGTGGGCGGCATGACGGTCCTCTACTACGGCGCCACCACCGGCCTGGCGGTGGCCCTGGGCATCGTCCTGGTCAACGTCATGCGCCCCGGCGACGGCATCGAGCTGGGCAGTACCGCCACCCCCGACGCGGTGATGGGGAAGGAGGCGCTGGGCTTCGCCGACATCGCGCTGTCCTTCGTCTCGGACAACATCTTCGCCGCCATGGCGGAGCTCGACATCCTGCCGATCATCGTCTTCTCCCTGGTGCTGGGCGGCATCCTCACCACCATCGGCGAGGCGGGGAAGCCGGTCATCGCCTTCTTCTACGGCCTCAACGAGGCGATCATGAAGATGGTCCACCTGATCATGTGGTTCGCGCCGCTGGGGGTCTTCGGCCTGGTGGCGGGGCGCTTTGCCCGGGCCGGCGACCTGGCGACCCTGATCGGCGGCCTGGGCAAGTACATGGCGACGGTGCTCCTGGGCCTGGGGATCCACGGCCTGGTCGTCCTGCCGCTGATCCTCTGGCTCCTCGGCCGGCGCAACCCGCTGCGTTACATGGCCAACATGGCCACCCCGCTGTTGACCGCCTTCTCCACCGCGTCCTCGTCCGCCACCCTGCCGCTGACCATCGAGGCGACGGAGGAGAAGAACAAGGTCTCCCGCGAGTCGGCCTACTTCGTGCTGCCCCTGGGCGCCACCATCAACATGGACGGCACGGCGCTCTACGAGTCGGTGGCGGCGATCTTCATCGCCCAGGCGGTGGGGTTGGACCTGACCTTCGGCCAGCAGGTGATGATCTTCCTCACCGCCACCCTGGCGGCGGTGGGCGCCGCCGGCATCCCCCAGGCCGGCCTGGTCACCCTGGTGCTGGTGTTGAAGGCGGTGGGACTGCCGCTGGAAGGGATCGGGCTGATCCTGGCGGTGGACTGGCTGCTGGACCGCTTCCGCACCACGGTCAACGTCTGGGGTGACGCCTGCGGCGCCGGGGTCATCGACCGGCTGGTGGACAAGCTGCCGGGCAAGGCCGAGACGGTCACCCTGCCGGCCGCTGAGGACCTCTGAGACCGGCCAGCAACCCCGCCACCGTCCGCCCGTCCGGCGGCACCGGCAGGTCCGGCGCGACGTCGGCCAGGGGGACGAGGACGAAGGCCCGCTGCCGCAGGCCGGGGTGGGGCAGGGTCAAGGACAGCCCCCGGTCGCCGAAGTCACCGCTCAGGTCGCCGTAGACCAGGAGGTCTATGTCCAGCGGCCGGGGCGCCCAGCGCTCCGCCGCCGGGTCGCGGCCGGCCTCGCGCTCCAGCTCCTTGGCCAGGCGCAGCACCGCCAGCGGCGACCGTCGCGTGGAGCCGACGGCGGCGGTGTTCAGGTAGTCGGGTTGGGGGGGCGCGCCGGGCAGGGTGACCGGCGCGGTGCGGTAGAGGCGGGCGGCCCGCAGCGGGCCGAGTACTTCCTGTAGCCGTTCCAGGGCGCGGCGCAGGGTGCGCCGGGGGGGGCCCCAGGGGCCAGGGAGGTTGGCGCCGAGACCGAGGGCGAGGGGGGTTTCCCCAGGCGGCTCAGTCGTCGTCGTCCTCCACCTCCAGGTCCGCTTCCTCCAGCTCCAGGTCCTCTTCGTCCAGTTCGAGGTCCAGGTCCTCGTCGTCGAGGTCTTCGTCGGGCAGGTCCGGGACGTCGTCCTTTTCGGGCTCGTCCGGCAACAGGTCGGGCTTGCGCTCGCGCTTCACCGACTGGGTGACGAGGGGGTTCTCCTTTTCCTCGGCATCCTTCTGGTCCGCCCCGCACTTTGGGCACACCGGCTCGCCCTTGCCCATGTCGTAGAACTTCGCTCCACAGTTGAAGCACTCGTATTTGTTGCCCAGTTTCAGCTCTGTCATCAAGTCAGCCCGGTCATGAATAGTCCCTCTCGTCAAGGCCGCGAAGGTAGCACCTGCCCCGGAGCCTGTCAACCAGGCGCGGCAGGCGAAATTCGAGCCCCCCCACGCTTGTTGGGGCCTGTACGGGGTCAACTCGTGCAGACCTACACCCCGCATTTCTCACCAGGCATCGTCGCGAGAGGGCGAAGGTGCTTGTGGATGCCGGTGATCTCCCGAGCCCCGTGCCGTACGCCGCACCATTCCACCCGTAATCCGAAAGAGACCCCCGCCGTGCTGACCCAGTCCGTTGCCATCTCCAGGTTTTCCGCCTTCGCCGCCGCCCTCGTCGCGGCCCTCCTCCTCATCCCCACCGCCGGCGCCGCCGACCTGCCCGACCCGGACGACAAGTCGCTCACCGGCGGCGAGCGGGTGGAGGCGCTGATGGAGCGGGTGCGCCACGCCCAGAAGGGGATCGAGACGCTGCAGGCCGATTTCGTGCAGCGCCAGGAAAGCTCCATGTTGCTGGAGCCGGAGGTTTCCGAGGGCACCTTCTCCTACGTCGCGCCGGAGTCGGTGCGCTGGGAGTACTCGCGGCCGAAGCCGATCTCGGTGGTCATCGACGGCCAGGAGATGACCACCTGGTACCGCGACCTGGAGCGCGCCGAGCGGCTGAAGGTGGGGCGCTACTCCAACCAGGTCCTGAAGTACCTGGGGGCCAGCGGCTCCCTGGACTCGCTGATGGAGTACTTCCGGGTGACGGTCCGCTTCCCCGAAGCCGATGACGCCAGCGAGCCGTACCGCATCGACCTCAAGCCGCGCTACGACCGGGTGGCCCGGCGCCTCAAGTCGATGACCGTGTGGGTCGATCACGAGCGCTTCCTGCCGGTGGGGCTGCGCTACGAGGCCGCCGACGGCGACGTCACGGAGTACGAGTTCCGGGACATGAAGCTCAACGCCGAGATCCCGGACGAGCTCTTCGTGCTGGAGATGCCCGCCGAGGTCGAGGTGCGGGAGATCGACCTCAACCGGTCGTGAGCCCGGCGACTCTGACCCCCACTCTGCTGCCCCATGAGCCTTCCTGACGCTGCCGCCGGGGGCCCGGACCCCGGGCCCGCCACCGGCGGCGATTTCCATTTCGAGGTTCTCTCCACCCACGGCGAGGCCCGCCGCGGCCGCCTCCACACCCCCCACGGCAGCCTGGAGACCCCGGCGTTCATGCCGGTGGGCACCCTGGGGGCGGTCAAGGGCGTGCCGCCCCAGACCCTGGAGGATCTGGGGGCGGAGATCATGCTGGCCAACCTCTACCATCTCTCCCTGCGCCCGGGGATCGACGTGGTGGAGGGGTTGGGCGGAATCCACGACTTCACCGGCTGGCGCCGCCCCATCCTCACCGACAGCGGCGGCTACCAAGTCTTCTCCCTGTCGGACCTCAACACCATCGACGAGGGCGGCGTGACCTTCAAGAGCCACCTGGACGGCGCCCGCGTGCGGTTCACGCCGGAAAACGTCGTCGCCATGCAGGCGCGGATGGGGGTGGACGTCGCCATGATGCTCGACGAGTGCCCCCCCTGGCCGGTGGCGGAGGGCGAGGCGGAGGCGGCCTGGGAGCGCACCCTGGGGTGGGCCCGGCGCGCCCGCCGGCGGGCGGACGAGGCGCGGGAGGCCGGCGGCCCCGGCGGTGCGCCGTGGGGCGGCGCGCTCTTCGGCATCGTCCAGGGCTCGGCCTTCGAGGGCCTGCGCCGCCGCGCCGCCGCCGAGCTGGCGGAGCTGGACTTCCCCGGGTATGCGGTGGGCGGGGTCAGCGTCGGCGAGCCGGGGGAGATGCGCCGGGCGGTGGTGGAGTGGACCGGCCCGGCCCTGCCCGCGGACAAGCCGCGCTACCTCATGGGGGTCGGCTACCCGGGGGACCTGGCCCACGCCGTGGCCCACGGCATCGACATGTTCGACTGCGTGCTGCCGGCGCGCAACGCCCGCCACGGCTACCTCTTCACCCGCGGCGAGGTGACGGCGGACAACCCGTTCGGCATCGGCGAGGTGCTGAAGATGAAAAACGCCCGCTACCGCGACGACCCGCGGCCGGTGGACGAGACCTGCCCCTGCCCCTGCTGCCGCCGGGTCTCCCGGGCCTTCCTCCACCACCTGGTGCGCTCCGGCGAGCAGACCGGCGGGGTGCTGGCCACGCTCCACAACCTCCGCTTCTACCTTGACTTCATGCAGCATCTCCGGCAAGCTATTGCGTCCGGTACACTGTAGCCGCCGATCGCCCGGGGTACGTCGCAACGACCGGCGGGCGGCACGCCGCGACGACCCGGCCCGTGCCCACCGACGACACCCGTAGCCATCGGCGCGAGGCCTGGGAGCCACGGGTGCGAGCCCTGGACCGCCGGACCGTCTGACCTGACCCGCTGATTTCACCTGAGCTGCTGAACTGTCCTGAACCGCTGCTGATCCGCCTCTAGAACCGAAACGATCCGCCCAGCCCGCCGTGCCCCATTGGGGCGCCGCCGTCGGCCCGGCGCGATCCGATCCCGGAGTCCCACCATGCCCATCGATCTGCCCAACCTGGTCGCGCAAGCCGAACCCAGCCTGTGGGTCAGCCTGGCGCCCATGCTGATCATCTTCGCCATCTTCTACTTCCTGCTCATCTACCCCGTGCGCAAGCGCCAGAAGGCGTTGCAGGAGGTGGTGGAGAACCTCAAGCGGGGCGACAAGGTGCTGACCAACGGCGGCATCTACGGCGAGGTGGCCGCGGTGGACCCGGGGTTCATCATCCTGAAGATTTCCGACAACACCAAGATCAAGGTGGCCAAGTCGGCCATCGCCGGCCTTGAGGGCGAGGCCGAGCCCGGGAGGACATCGTGAAAGACCGCAGCCTGCTGACCCGAGGAATCATCATCGCGCTGGTGGTGGCCCTGGCCGCCTTTGCCGCCTTCCCCTTGGGCGAGAAGATCAAGCTCGGCCTCGACCTGCGGGGCGGCATGCACCTGGTTCTGGAGGTTCAGACCGAGGACGCCGTCGACGCCGAGATCGACAAGACCGCCGAGCGCATCCTGGAAGAGGCGCGGGAGGAGGGCCTGGCCGGGGTCCGCGTCGATCGCGGCGAGGGCTACACCCTGGACGTCACCGGCGTGCCCCGGGGCGAGGGCGACCAGGCCATCGGCCGCATCGCCAACGACTACCTGCCGGAGTGGAGCTGGGACCGCCTGGGTGAGCGCATCGTCTTCGAGCTGCCGCTCATGGAGATCTCCCAGATGCGCGATCAGGCGGTGGAGCAGGCGCTGCAGACGATCCGCAACCGGGTCGATCAGTTCGGCGTCGCCGAGCCGTCCATCTCGCGCCTGGGGACCGGCTCCAACCGCATCGTCGTCCAGCTTCCCGGCGTCGATGACCCGGAGCGCATCCGCGAACTGATCAAGAACACCGCCTTCCTGGAGTTCCGCCTCACCACCCAGCCGGCCAGCGGTGGCCGCGGCCTGCCCAGCCGGCAGGCGGTGCTGGATGCCTACAACGGCAGCCTGCCGTCGAACGTCGAGATCCTGGAAGGCGACGTGCGGGACTCGGAGAACCGCATCATCGGCACCGAGTACTACGGCGTCGAGAAGCGCAGCGTGATCACCGGCCGGGATCTGAAAAACGCCAGCCCCGGCCTCGGTGAGTTCCGCAACCCGGTGGTCCAGTTCTCCCTGTCGGTGGAAGCCGGGGACCGCTTCGGCGAGGTCACCGGCGCCAACGTCGGGCGCGGCCTGGCCATCATCCTGGACAACCGGGTGGTCTCGGCGCCGGTCCTCCAGGGGCAGATCAACGACCAGGGGATCATCCGCGGCAGCTTCACCCAGGAGGAGGTCACCGACCTGTCGTTGACCCTGCGCTCCGGTGCCCTGCCCGCCAAGATCGTCTCCCTGGAGGAGCGCACCGTCGGTCCCGCCCTCGGCCGCGACTCCATCGAGCAGGGGCTTCGTGCCGGCCTCCTGGGTTTCGTCCTGGTGATCCTGGCCATGCTGGTGATCTACAAGGTCACCGGCATCAACGCCGTCGTGGCGCTGGGGCTCAACGTCATCCTGGTGTTCGCCGCCCTCGCCTACTTCAACGCCACCCTGACCCTGCCCGGCATCGCCGGCATCATCCTGGTCATCGGCATGGCGGTGGACGCCAACGTGCTGGTCTTCGAGCGCATCCGCGAGGAGCTCCACGCCGGGCGCACCCCGAAGAGCGCCATCGACGCCGGCTTCGCCAAGGCGCTGTCGTCGATCATCGACGCCAACGTCACGACGCTCATCGCCGCCCTCTTCCTGTTCCAGTTCGGCACCGGCCCCATCCGGGGTTTCGCCGTCACCCTGACCATCGGCATCCTGGCCTCGGTGTTCACCGCGGTCTTCGTCAGCCGTTGGATCTTCGACCTGCTGATCTCCCGCCGCGAGCGGGTCGAGCGGCTGTCCATCTGACCTTCTGACCTTCCGACCTTCCGACCTTTCTTAGCGCCTTTCGCTGCACCTCTGGAGAAGAAACATGGAGCTTTTCCGCAACACAAACATCAACTTCATGAAGTACCGGAAGTACTGGATCGTCATCTCGCTGATTCTGTTGGCGGTGGGCATCTTCTCGGTCTTCGTACATGGCAAGCTCAACATCGGCATCGACTTCGCCGGTGGCACCCAGCTCACCGTGAAGTTCGCCGAGGATCCCGAGGTGGACAACCTTCGTGCGCTGCTCGAGGGGGCGGGGGTCGAGGACGCCCAGATCCAGAGCTTCGGTGAGGCGGGGGAGAACGAGGTGCTGATCAAGACCCCGACCCTGGAGGGCAGCCAGGAAGGCAGCCGTGACAAGGTGGTGGACGCCCTGGACGGCGAGTACAACGCCGGCTCCGACGCCGGCCTGGACCTGAACCGCGACGGCCGGGAGGACATCGCCCAGGTGCTCGTGGAGCGCGACCCCGACGGCCTGATCAACGGCCCCGGTGACGCCGACGCCGCCAAGGCCCACTACGAGGGCGTCGCCGAGGCGATCCTCGAGGTGCGCCGGGAAAACGGCCTCATCGTCGATTGGAGCGAGGTGGAGTCGGCGCCGGCGGTGGCGGTGGGGGACGAGACGAGTGACCTCGCCGCGGGCGCCGCCGGGGTCAGCCCGGAGGTGGCCCAGGTGCTGCGGCAGGAGGCCCGGCTGGGGAACTTCTCCGTCATCGGGGTCGAGAACGTCGGCCCCCAGATGGGAGCCGAGCTGCGGCAGAAGGGCATCCTGGCGGTGCTCCTGTCGCTCGTGGGCATGCTGCTCTACATCTGGTTCCGCTTCGAGCTGCGCTTCGGCATCGGCGCGCTGATGGCTTCCATGCACGACGTGCTGGTGGCCCTGGGCATCTTCGCCCTCCTCGGCTTCGAGTTCAACCTGACCACCATCGCCGCCTTCCTGACCCTGATCGGTTACTCGGTCAACGACACCGTGGTCATCTTCGACCGGGTGCGGGAGAACATGCAGGCCCGGCCCTCGGCGCCGCTGCTGGAGACGATGAACAAGAGCCTGAACGACACCCTGTCGCGGACGGTGCTGACCTCCGGGACCACCTTCCTCACCGCCGCCTCCCTGTTCTTCCTCGGCGGCGACGTGCTGCGCGGCTTCTCCTTCGTCCTCATGATGGGCGTGGTCATCGGCACCTACTCGTCGATCTACATCGCCAGCCCCTTCGCCCTGCTGTGGGAGAACATGTTCAGCGACAAGGCCCGCGCCGAGCGGGCCAAGGCGAAGCGCCGGGCGGCCTGAGGCAAGCTGTGGGGCGGCGCAGTGGTGCCGTCCCCCGGTGGTGACGCCGGCGCCGCCGGCGCTGCCCTATAATGGGCGCCCTTCTCCGCCCACCCCCGCCCTGGGCCGCACCGGGACGGCGGCGCGGCCGGGGAGGGCGATCCCATGGCCAGAACCCGCAAGCGCAACCTGCCCCCACCCGTCGAGGCGTCCCACGCCGAGGGGCTGGACGACGTAACCCGGCGCCTGGATGAGAACGGCCGGGCCTTCGACGAGGACTTGCTGGCCTCCGTCTACGAGTTCTCCAAGGCGGCCCACGTCGGCCAGCGCCGGCGCTCCGGCGAGCCGTACTTCATCCACCCGGTCAACGTCGCCTACCTGCTGGCGGACCTGCGTTTCGACGAGGTGTGCGTTGCCGTGGGCCTGCTCCACGACGTGCTGGAGGACACCCTGTCCACCCCGGACGAGCTCGCCGAGCGCTTCGGCGAGGAGATCACCGAGTTGGTCGATGGGGTCACCAAGATCGGCCAGCACGAGTACGTGCGCCGGGACGAGGCCCAGGCGGAGACCTTCCGCAAGCTGATCCTCGCCTCCGCCAAGGACATCCGGGTGGTGCTGGTGAAGCTCGCCGACCGGTTGCACAACATGCAGACCCTGGAGCACATGCCGGTGGAGAAGCGGCGTCGCATCTCCCGGGAGACGCTGGAAATCTACGCCCCCATCGCCCACCGCCTGGGCATGAGCCGGGTCAAGGGCGACCTGGAAGACCTCGCCTTCTACTACCTCTGGCCGCTCCAGTACGCCGAGCTGTACAAGAAGATCGCCGAGAAGATGAAGGTCGGCAAGGGCACCATGCAGGCGCTGCGCCGCCGCCTGGAGGAGCAGTTGCGGGCCGCCGGCATCGAGGCCGAGATCACCTTCCGGGTCAAGCGCTACTACTCGATCTACCAGAAGCTGCGCCGCCAGGGCATCGAGATCGACCAGCTCTACGACTACCTGGCCTTCCGCATCATCACCTCCGAAGTCAAGGACTGCTACGGCGCCCTGGGCGTCGTCCACCAGGCGTGGCGGCCGGTGCCGGGGCGCTTCAAGGACTACATCGCCATGCCCAAGCCCAACCTCTACCAGTCGTTGCACACGACGGTGGTGGGGGAGAAGGGGCAGCCCTTCGAGGTGCAGATCCGCACCCGGGAGATGGACCTGGTGGCGGAGGAGGGGATCGCCGCCCACTGGCAGTACAAGGACTCCGGCGATGGTGAGAAATGGGAGGGGGACCCCAACATCCTCTGGCTGCGCCAACTCCTGGAGTGGCAGAAGGAGGTGGAGGACCCGCGCACCTTCCTCACCACCCTGAAGATCGACCTCTACCCGGACGAGGTCTACGTCTTCACGCCGAAGGGCGAGGTGATGTCCTTCCCCCGGGGGGCGACGCCGGTGGACTTCGCGTACAAGGTCCACACCGAGGTCGGCCACCACTGCGCCGGCGCCCGGGTCAACGGCCGCCTGGTGCCGCTCAAAACCGAGCTGGTCAACGGCGACCTGGTGGAGATCCTGACCAACCCGGGGCGCCAGCCGAGCCGCGATTGGCTCGGCTTCGTGGCCACCGCCCGGGCGAAGTCGAAGATCCGCCACTGGCTCAACACCGAGCAGAAGAAGCGGGCCCAGGAGATCGGCCGCCGGATGATGGAGAAGGAGGCCCGCAAGTACCGCATCAGCCTGCGCAAGGTGCTGGAGAGCCGCGAGCTGGACGAACTGCTGGAGTCCGAGGGCATCGCCAACCGGGACGAGCTGATGAGCCGGGTGGGTTTCGGCAAGGTGTCGCCCCGCTCGGTGTTCTCCCGGGTGGTGCCCGACGCCGAGCTGGTGGAGGCCACCGGCCGCTCCGCCCGGCTCCAGGACGCGGTGTCGAAGATCCTGCCCTTCACCGGCGGCGGCCCCATCGTCGTCAAGGGGCAGGACGACCTGCTGACCTACCTGGCCAAGTGCTGCAACCCGCTGCCCGGGGAGGAGATCGTCGGCTACGTCACCCGCGGCCGGGGGGTGTCGGTCCACTCCGCCGACTGCCCCAACGTCAAGAATCTGCTGCACCACCCGGAGCGGCGCATCGAGGTCAAGTGGGGTCGGCCGAAGGACAAGGGCGAGCTGTACATGATCTCCATCATCCTGGAGACCGAGGACAAGCCGGGGATCCTGGCCCACCTGACCGACGCCATCGCCAGCCAGGAGACCAACATCTCCCACGTCGACGCCGAGACCGGCACCGGCCGGGGGGTGATCCGCATCACCCTCCAGGTCCGCGACCGCCGGCACCTGGAAAAGGTCCTCTCCCGCCTGCGCCGGGTCCCCGGCGTGCGCAGCGTCGATCGCCGCATGGACGGCATGGAGGCGGGGGAGGGGGTCTGAGCCGGCGCCCGAACCCGGTTCGGGGGCTGGATCCTGGGCCGTTCGCTCGTG
>Ga0102947_1000197_pt1 | contig 22151 bp, 30 predicted proteins | sample SalPon2A_A_D2_MG_FD_78210 | JGI IMG/M metagenome (GOLD analysis project Ga0102947, IMG submission 78210) | Soil microbial communities from South San Francisco under conditions of wetland restoration - Salt Pond MetaG R2A_A_D2_MG | ecosystem: Environmental > Terrestrial > Soil > Wetlands | place... | reverse complement strand
GTGCTGGCACCGCTGTCATTACCGCGCAGGGCGTTTCCGAACGGGGAGGGTTAGGGCGTTTCCGCTCTCGGACGGTTGCCCTGGGCTGCTGGGTCGCCCACGAGGGCCTCCAGTCGCGCGAGCCTCTCGCCCACGTCACCAGGCGTGGCGGCCTCGAGCGCGGCGACTCGCTCGCGTAGGCCGGCAAGGCGCTGCCCCTCCCGCTGCTCGAGCCAGTACCCGAGGCACGAGACCAGCGTCGCGACAATGGTGATGAGCGTCCCCTCGCTCACGACGGCGAGCCTGGGTTCATCTCGATGTAGTAGCTCACGTGACCGTTTCCGGGTGCCCCTGTGCAAGTGAGCTTCAACGCCTCGTTCGCCCCACATGCCAAGAACTGCGCCGCGTCAGGCGTGTCGGCTGCGAGCTCCACGGCTCCCGTGAGGGCGGTCGAGCCCGAGTGCCATTGGTACTCGCCCGCACCGTCCAGCGAGAGGTGATAGCCGACCACGATGATGGCCCTCCCTGCTCCTGGGGCAGCGACGATCGTCGTCTGCCCCATCACGTTGCTGATTGCGGCTGAGCCCAGTGTTTTGCCGTTGAACTTCATCCTACGAGCCCTTCGAGGAGCAACGGTGACATACCGCTCACCGCCGCCGAGCCGCCGCCCTTACTGAGCGTGACCGGCGCTTTGATCGAGGCGTCCACGACGAAGACGTCCCCCGTGTCGGTCCCGTCGTCGAATAGGTCCTGGAGCTCGGCCGCCCCGCCCGGCAGCGATTCCGAGTCGATGAGCGCGTCCGCTTCGGCGGTCGACAGCGACGTGTCGATGAGCTTGACGTGCGAGATCGTACCCTTGAAGGGCTGATCTGGATTGCCGGTGTCCGGGTGCCAGTTGCCGACGGCCATGTCCGGGGCCGCCGTGGTCGTTCCAGGGTCCGTCACGTTGTCCGAGTCGACGAGGACCCACGAGCCCTCCTCCGTCTCGTTACGCACATAGATCTCGAACGAGTCCGTGTCGATTCTGCGAGCGAGGATTCGCATCCACTGCGAGGTGTCGACGTCATTGGCACTCCCGAGCAGATTCACGATCGCCGTCGGCGTGCGGAAGTACATGGCCAGCTGTCCGGCCGAGGCGCCGCCTCCTCCCTCGATCCGTAGGTAGACCTCTTGGTTGAATGCGTCCTTCTCGGTGTAGATGTGCCGCTGGTCGTTGCGGTCGAGCCGGAAGGCGCGCAAGCGGGCGACGATCGAGAACTCCGCGCGATTGAGCAGATAACCGCCCGCGGATGCGAACGACGTGTAGGCCCGCGTTCCCGTGTGATACCAGCGCGCGGGCACTGTCGGACTCTCCACGATGTTCGGAATCACGATCGCCGCGACACCCTCCTCGGTGAACATCTGACCGACGCCGTAGGTGAGGAAGAGGCAATCTCCGGCGTCGAACACGTCGAGGACGTCACCGGAAAAGGCGGGCGATTCGCTCTCTTGATTGGCCAGGGGATTGCTTCCGCTCTTCGTGAAGCTTTGGCCGTTGTCGTCGCTGTAGGCATAGCCGATGCCCTTCACGCCTGCATCATCGCCGACGTACCAAGCGTGAATACGGCCGCTCACCGAATCCCGATACCAGGCTGCACCGTACACCCCGTTCTCGTCCCACGCTCCGCCGCCGCCATACGGGATGACCGGGTTGCTCGCGTAGAAGGTGAGGCTCAGCAGGTCGTCGCCGTATACGAGCCCGGTGCGCCCATGGGACTCCCCCACCGCACGACCGCGGAAGAGCCCGCGGTACTTCGTGGGGCCCGCTGGATCGGGCTTGATGTCCCAGTCGGTGCGGTCCTTCTCGTCCCACGCGGACGACCCGCCCGGGCCATAGACGGGGTTCGTGGCTTCGTCGACCCAGGTCTGCGCCGCCAGGTCCGCGCAACGGCTGATCCCCTCGTGCTTCGAGGGCGGCGATCCTGTCCCGCTATTGTTGCCCCCATGGGCGAACATGATGAGCTGGGGACCATCCACGAAGCACGACGTCGGCGCGAACTCCGAGTTTTTCCACGTCTCCGCGCCCGAAACGACCGCGCCATCATCGATCGTCCATGGGCCCTGGAGCTTCGATGCGTACGCTCTATGAGCCAGCGTCGAATCATCCGTGCCCGGGTCGTCGTCCTCGATCCCCTCGCAGAGCATCAGGTACTGGGCGGGTGCGGAGAAACCCTGCACCTTGAGGACCGTGCGCGGCCCGACCTTCGCGTCATACGACGTGCTCACCACCGGCGAGATCAAGGGATTGAGGTCCGCGAGCTTGAACGGGTTCAGCGGGACGTCGAGCAAGACAGTCATCAGACGGTAGGCGCCGCGAGGCTCCACTCGTTCGGGCCAGCGACCAGAAGCGCCGTGTCGTACTGATTCGCCAGCGGCACGTTTGCGCCCCCGTCGATGGTCTCCGCCCCGCTACCGTCCACGGTGACCGCCCCGGCTCCGGCGTCCACCTTCTTCACGAGGAGGACCTGGCCGCTCTGCGTCGCCGCATCGTAGGCGTCGGCGAGGGCGGGTAGCGTCACGGCGATGCCTCCCGCGCCGCCCGTCGCCAGGACGACCCCGTCGGTCCGCAGGGCCGTGTAGGCCACCGACGTTTCCTTGATCGTCCCGAGCGTGATGCCCTTCGCGAAGTAGCTGCGATCGTTGTACTTGGCCATTTAATGCCTCCTGCTCAGCTTTTCTCGGGTGACCACCGGATGACCCTCACATCGCCCGGCGTCCACGCACCTCTCTAGCGCATCGAGGCGAGTCGTCAGCTCCGCCAACTGAGCCGTGACCTCGGCTCGGAGCGCCACCGCTCCGAGCGCCTCGGTGTTCGCGCCCACCCGATTCTCGACCTGGCCGAGTCGGTGTTCGACCTCCACGAGGCGATCGTCGATCCCGTCGAGTCGATCGAGGGCGGACGTGATCGCCTGTCCACCGAGGAACGCGCTCACGAGCACCGTCGCGAGGGTGGAGCCGTTGAGACCGATGGCCACCTGGGGGGCCTTGCCGTTGAGCAACGTGGATCCGGACATGGCGACACGAAAAAACCGCCCGGCGGGGTGCGTGGGCGGTTTGTGGGCGCCCGTGGGCGCAGGACCTCTAACCTGCCTCAACTCCTATCAGAGCGCGGACGACGCGGGCAACTTTCGGGCGGTTCCTCCTCCTGCGCGGTCAGCACCACGTCGCCCTCCTCGTCGACCGCAAGATTCGGAGGTGTCGTCGGAGGCTGCACGGGGTGGCCGTCCTCGTCCCACGCGCGGAGCACCGTGAGCGCCGCAGCCCTCACTCGGAGACGTAGAAATCGCTTGGAATATCGAGGCATTATGCCAGCATCGACGAGAGCGCGGCGCAAGCGCCGGTCGACGAACGTTTGTGCGCGCTTGGCGTCGGGGTCCTGGTACCACGCCACTCCGCGCTCTCCGGAGCTCAAAAGTGCGTATTCGAGGACCCTTTTCTCCAGTTTTGACCCCCGGATCAGCCCCAACTGCCCATAAACGACGGCCCTCACCTGGTGGCCAAGCTCGTCCTCCTCGAATCCCTCCTGGACGCGCGGCTGGTGGCTCTGGCGGGCCAGCGTGCCTCGACGGCGCTCGTCCATCACGGCGATCCAGACCGCGCGGCGGGGGGTCAGCGTCACAGCACCGCCTCTGTCTCGGTCCAGATCTGACGGACGTTGTCCGGGTCGTAGCACGAGGCCCATGTCTGCCCATCGAGCTGGACGTGCACGCCGTGCACCTCGGCGAACCCGCGCCAGTAGTCGAGCCATACCACGCGGCCGGGGTGACCCCTGACCGTCACTCGGGCGCCGATGTGTAGGTCTGCGGGCTGCCGGTAGTGGGTGATCACTCCTCTCCGCCTCCCCACGGACTGCTGAGCATCAATCTTGGCCCAAAGCGGACCCCGATGGGGCCAAGCCAAAGGACGTGAGAGAACACGCCTCGCAGTCCTGGCATGTAGCGTGCCCCCGGGTGGCCTGGAGGCCTTTGCCGGAATCCAGGGGCCCACACGGTGCCCATCTCGATGCCATGATGCGAGATCGCCATGCGGCGCCGAAAAAGCAGCGCTATCGGCCACCACCTCAACTTGTACCCGTTGCGGATTGCAGCTCTAAGAAACATTGCAGTCCTCCCTGCCCGCGGTGCGGGCCGAAACCGAACGGACCGAACGGGCAGAGGTGCTCGTCCGCGCAGCCGGGGCAAAGGCTCGCGCCACAGCCGTAGCATCTCCCTCGGACCCACAACGAAGAGCGCAGCGACTGTCACGGGCACGCGTTCAGCCTCCATGCCCGCCGCACCATCGTGTCGATCTGCTCGTCCGTGAGCTCCCGCCCGGAGCTGGATCGGCTCATCAGGTTGCCGTTGTCGTCGACGTGCTCGAGCCCGAGCGCATGCCCCAGTTCGTGGGCCAGCTTGACGTCGACGGGCGGCGCCCGAAGCCGGGTCTCGCAGACGGCCAGTTCGTTCACGAACGTAATCCCGCACGGCCCTGGGTCGAGGACGCGAACGATCTCGACGCCCAGGGCCGCGCCCCACACGGGCATCGGATCGATCGTGAGGATCTCGGCCGCTCCCGACAGGGCCGCCGCCGTGGCCTCGGAATCGCCGGCGTGGTCTTCCATGAAGATCTCGACGTAGTCGGCGGTGCAGCCGGCGAGGAGAGCGGCCGAGAGTGTGATCGCGCCCTTCATCGTTCGTCCTTCTGGTCGACCAGGCCGTGTTTCTCGGCCCACCACAGGGCCAGCTCGATGCGACCGTTGCCCCGAGCACCGATCACGGATTTCGGCACCCACGTGTCGCCATGGCCGAAGTCGTGCAGCTCAGCCCGCGGGGTTCCCCACTCGGGCCCGGTTGTGTCCACCCATACGGTCTTTTGCTCGCCGAGGGCCACTGCTACCCCTCTCTCCTCGCGCCGGTCACCTCCGCGAGTCCCTCGGCAGACGCCAGTGAGCGCTCGTAGGCTTTCCCGGCCAAGGGAGCACCGATGGAACTGCCGATAACGCGCTCCTCTTCCCTCAGCTTCTTCAGGTCTGCGACGTGCTCGAGGATCGACCGCTTGAGCCTCGACACCTCGCCCTCGGCCTTCTCCGCGCGAGCGGCCCACCGGATCATCGCCTCACGCATCCCCTCGGGCTGCTGCCCACCGCCCAGCCGTTCGAAGCACACCTCCCAGGTCTCGAAGTACTCGACCTGGTCCAGCCAGCAAAAGACGTTTTCTCGGTAGCCGACGATGAAGACCGGGATCCCCTGCCCCAGTGCGATCCCGAGCTCGACATGCCGCCCCCCGCGGTTCCGGGAGAGTTCGCGGGGGGGCTCGGTGAAGGCAATGAGCAGGCGGGAACTCTGTACGTCCGCGACGTCCTCGTGAGCGAAGCGCTGCCGAAGGAGCGCGGCCGCCATCGCATCCTTGATGTCTCCGTGCTCGTCCGTCTCGACGAGGCTTTCGCCCTCCTCGCCGATCGGGTTCCCCTTCGCGTCGATCTGGTGCATGCCGTCCAGCCAACGCGACGTCACCTTGTGCCCGAGCGCACGAAGCTGCTCCCTGTAGCAGCAGAGCTCCTCGCGGCGGCTGTAGCGTGCTGCGAGATAGATCTTCATTCTCCGTACTCCATCGGCTGCTCGGGCGAGCCCCAGAAGATGGGGGCCTCGGTGGCCTCCGCCACTCGTTCGACCACCGCACGGAGGGCAGTCCTGAGCACCTGGTCGGGCCGGTGGAGCTTGATCGTCCACGTCGGCCGGCCGTTCGATGCGCGGTAGCGCAGCCGTGCGACCATCGCGTCCGCCTCGTCCGCGTTGCGGAAGACGGGGATCCCGAGGACGAAGGCACCGGGGACCTTGAGCGCCTTCCCTTGCGGCCCCTCGTGAGTCTCCTTGAAGGCGACCTCGCACTCGCCCGTGGCCAGGTTCTGGTGGTGCGCCACCTCGTGCTTGACGTGGACGGTGAGTCCCCGGCTCGCCTCCATGACCTCGGCGGGCGTCGAGAACCTGAGCCGGAGCTGCGCCCCGAGGATCTTCGCGGCCTCACGCGCGTGATCAGGGGCCACGATGTCCGCGATGTGGTCCTCGAGGAACTCGGCGAAGGCCGCGACGCCGAGCTCCGTCCCGTTGATCGAGGTCCACGCCTTCCACTCGTCGGAGAGGGGGAAGACGTAGTGCGCGCCATACCTACAAAACCGCGGAGGTCCGTCCTGCGTGCCCGTGTAGTCGTATACGGCGCGCATCACCGGCGCTCGAGGACCTTCGGGGGATGAGACGAAGATCGCCGACTCGCCGTCGAGCGCATGGCGGTTGTAGTGCTCGACGAACGAGTCCACCTCTTCGAGCTCGGCGTACCCGACCTTCGCCTCGGGTTGCGTCCGCCACCCGTCCAGGTGCGGCTTGAGCGACTCGACGCGGGGGGCGCCCGCCAGGTCACGGGTCACCAGCAGCAGCGGCTCGTGAACCTCATCGAGGCCGACGCTGATCCGGTCGACCTGCGCGAGCCGTTCTACAGCGTTGATCACCGCCTGGGCGTCTCCGGTCTTGGGCGCGGTTGGGTCTTCGATTCCTTCTATTCGTTCGTACTTCGATTTCGTTGGCATCTCGTCAGTTCCTCTCTTTGTCTTCGATCTTGGTGACGCTGCGCAGTGGCAGCCTGGTCTGCCTCGGGTCCTCCGACCCGAAACCGGAATCGCTGAGCCATCGGACGGTCGTTCCCGTCCCGGTCCTCGGCTCTTTGCACTTCACGTCGCAGTCGATGTTCACGACGCCCTGGACGTCTGCCTTGAAGTCGAGTTTGATGGTGATCGACCCCTTCGCCGCGCTGTGATTCTCGTTCACCTGCTCCACGAGAGCCGTGTGCATCTTCTCGAGATCCTCGGTGAGCCGGATCGCCACATCGCCGCCAGCGAGCCCCGCGAGGAAGTTGGTAAATGCCTTCTTGTCGCTCATTCGGTACCTCTCAAGCGTCGAGCTCCCGCACGACGCGGTCATGCTCCGGTGCGACGGCCAGCCACCATGACTTCCCGTACCCGGGCCCGTTCGTGTTCTTCTCGCAGGTCACCTTGATGATCCGCCGGCCGCTGCGAGCCTCGTTCCAGAGCGCGTAGGCGGTCGCATCTTCGGGCTGCTCCTTCGGCACCGTGATCGTGTTGAGGATGTAGATCCCGCGGGCCGGGTCCGTGAGGGCGCCGCCGTATCGGACGTCGTGCATCGTGAGGAGCCGGCCGCTGCGCCCCGACTCGACGCGAGACGGTTTGTCGAACTGGGCGGCGCAGACGATCGCGAGGTTCAGCTCCTTCGCGAGGTCGCGCAGCCCATCCCCCACCGACACCCAAAACTCGAAACCTCGCTTGTCGGGGCGCAGGCAGTGGATGTGGTCGATGAAGACGGCCGCGAGCCCCCGAGCAGCCTCGGCGCGGATCGTGCGGACGAGCTGCTCGAACGTGTAGCCGTTCGCTCGGACGTAGCGGAGCTTCGGGGGCGCGGCGCCTGGCCAGGCTACGAGCGCCTCCTCGACCCCCGGGGCCCTCGGCCACCGGTCGCCCTGGAGCTGCCCGGTCGTGAGATCTGCGATCTCGGCGCAGGCCGAGCGGCCCTCGACGTCCTCAGGCTCGTCCTCCAGGATGATCGCCAGCGTGGGGAAGTGGCGCCCGGCTAGCGTGGCGTGGGTGCGGATCAGCGTGGTCTTGTGCCCACCCGTGCCGCCCACGAGCAGGTGATACTTCCCCCGCAGCCATCCGCGGATCGTCGACTGCATGCCGGCCAAGCCCATCGGGACGTAAAGGCTCGGGGTCCTCCCGCTCCACCGGCCGATCGCTGCCTCGGCCACCTTTGACCGCACCGACTCGCTCGACTCGGCGCGCCCGAGCTGCCCGGAGAGCGCATCACCGAGGGCCTCGCGGAGGTACTCGTCCGTCTCCTGGAGCGTGCAGGTCGCGTCCGTGCGCAGCCGTTTCGCGACCGCCTCCACGGCGCCCAATACGTGGCGCCGCCCCCAGCGCTCGACGAGGAGGCGCTCCGCCCGGCGCAGGCCGTGCTCCGTCGGGAGCGGGTGATCCATCGCCGCGCGTACCAGGTACTCGGGGAGGCGCACCTCGAGCAACCCGGGACCGTCGCCCGACCGCGCGAGCTCCCAGGCCGCCTGGAGCGGTGCGGTGCCCCAGTGCTCCGGCTGGATCGGCGAGGACGTGACTGGGGCCCGCCGGTGGGTCAGGTACCACGACAGCACGTCGAGCTCCTCGGGGCTGCACGCGGGCTTCACTGGCCACCCCCGACGATCGCGTCCCACCCGGTGGGCTCGCGCTTGCGCCACGCGTCCAGCCGGGCATCGAAGCCGCAGCCGACGAACATCCCCGCGACGAACTGGCCCGGGACTTCCCCTCGGGCGTGCTCGCGGAGCGTCCACTCGAAGACCGAGCGCACCGTGTCCCACCCGTGGTCCCGCACCGCGTGGTCGATGCCTTCGACGGCCGAGCGGGCCCGCAGTGGGTTGGGCAGTTCGGCCCCGAGCTCGGCGGCGATCGTCCGGCGGAGGACGTCGAGCTCGTGGATGTGACCGGAGCTCCCACCCTCGACCACGACGGGGGCGGGCCCCAGGGTATCCCTCCGGGTCTCCGAATTGGGGTATCTAGGGGTATATGGGGCTACCGTGGTAGCCGGTTCCGGCGACGTGGGTATACCCCCCGGCGATGGTGGTAGCCGGTCCGGGGCTACCGGTGTCGCCGGCGACGGTGGTATCCGGCTATCGTGGTCGCCGGGTTCGGCGATGGTGGTCGCCGGCGATGGTGGTCGCCGGCGATGGGCGTCGCCGCTGGGGGCGACCGTGGTCGCCGGGCGAGGACGACGCAGCTCCCACCCACGACTCCCGGCCCGCGCGATCCAGCCCTTCGCGGTGAGCTGCTGGAGCCACCGACGCACCGCCGAGTCGGTCGGCTTGCCCAGCGCCTCGGCGAGGTCCTGCCTCGTGCGCCAGCAGCGGGGGTGCGTCTCCGTGGAGTGCACGGGCGCCCACATGAGGCACGCCAGCAGCCGAGCCCCCTCGGGAAGTCCGGCGTCCGCCATGAGCTGGTACGGCGCCTCAGCCATCAGCCTGCGACCCTCACGGTGATGGAGACGCGCCCCCTGGTTTGGAGGGGGGACAGGAGCGGGGCAGGAATGATGCGCTCGATCGTGTGGAGCCACGGCCTCGTGATTCCAGCCAGCAACGTCACATCCCCGGACTCCAGCCGGCAGCGCGAGATCGGTTGGCCTGGGCCCTCGCGTATGGCCCACGAGGCCGCGTCGCCGAGGGAAATCGTCACGATGGGGAGGGACCGGTCGAGCTCCGCCTGGTCGCGGTGCCAGCCGAGCGCGGCTTCGGGGTCGTACCAGTTGATGATTGCCGAGTCCCATGTGTACTTCGTGGTCTCCGTCATCCGGACGAACCCCCGGAACTCCAACCGCCTCACCATCCGGTACTGCGCGGGCACGACCCATGCGTGCCCCCTGGCCTTGATTCGCTCTACGAGCGCTCGCTCCCTCGACGTCATGGCGTCCACCTCGCTCCCGCGACCGCGAGGCAGAGCGCCTCGGCCTCGTCGTCCTGATTGTCTCGGAGCTCCACCCCGAGCTGGGCCCTCACCCAAGCGATCGCCTCGGCCTTCGTCGCGCGCCCGCGGCCAAACGTGGCCTTTCGCCACGTGCCCGGTCGAAGCCGGATGACGTCGCCGCAGATCCGGCGCAGGGACACCGCCAGTGCGCCGCCGAGCTCGTGGAGCCCGATCGCATTGCGGCCGACCCCGAAGCTGTGGAGCTCGAGCACGGCCCTGGCGGGGCGGTGCTCCCGGACGAGGTTCTCGACCTCCGTCACGATCTCGCAGTAGCGCGAAACCGGGTCGGCGAAGTCGCTCGTCAGCACGCCGCACTCGCGGTACCGGTACCGATGACCGCTCGCATCGAGGTTCACGTTGAGCACCCCGTAGCCACAGCTTCGGGTCGCCGTGTCGAGCCCGAGGACGATCACCCGACACCTCCGAGCGCCCTGCGCGAATGCTCGAGGAAGCGGTCCCGGGCCGCGCGCAGCTGTTCGATCTCCCGCTCCTTGCGGGCGATCTCGTCGTTGTACCAGCCGACGGTGGCTCGGATCCCATCGACGGCGTCGTCCGACCGCTTTTGCATCTCCTCGCCACTCACCGGATCACCTCCGGGAAGGTGGAGCCGAGCCTCCATTCGAGCCACGGCCCCGCCGGCTCCGCCTCCGGCAAACCCGTTTTCCCCTTCGCCTCTTTCCGGTGCTTCCGCAGGAGTCGGCGGACCCGCCGGTCGTCCGCCCTCGCCTCGGCGGCCTCGGCCGCGCGCTTCTCCACGCGCACGAGCTGCTCCGCGTCGAACTTCGCGTGGAGCTGCGCCTGGTAATCGCGGATCCGGACCCCCTCCCCCTTCGCCCTTCGGGCCCTCATGTAGGCCTTGTGGCATTGCTTGCAGACTTCGCGGTGCCCGTTCTTCGCGTCGCGGTAGAACGCCGATGGGCCCTTCAGTAGTCCGCACTTCGTGCACTTCCTTTGCGCCATTCCACTCATGATCGAAGTTCCTTCCCGAAGCAGGTCCAACCCGGCCGCGCTCGGCGGGCGAAGAGTTCGACGTAGGGCCCGCGAGCGAGCTGCTCCACCAGGCCGAAGAACGCCTCGGGCTTGGCGGAGTGCTCGCCACGCGGCGCATGGAAGACGCTGGGGACGCTTGCGCTTCGCCTCTCGGGCCGCCCACGCCGGCACACCAGACACACCTCGTGCGCGTTCCGGACGGTCCTGCCCATCCCCAAGCGTGGCCGGCTGCCGTCCTTCACGGTCTTCACCCACACGATCTCCGACGTCGGTGGGCGAAAGCCCCAGGCCTGAGCGACGGCGAGGGCTTCGAGCTGCATCGAGCCGACCCGCCACAGGAACAGCCAGCAGTCCGCCACGAGCGGCGGCAGCGGAAACGTGCACAGCTGCGGGAGCGTCAGGCACTCGTAGTGCTTCGCCGCGCCACGCTTCGGGCCCGGCAGCGGGTCCCCGAACCGCCACGGGGGGTCGGCCACGAGCACGCGGAACCGTCGCCTACCCATCTCCGGCCGCCTTCCTCCACCGCTCGGCCTCGGGGGCTTCTTGCGCTCGCCGGCGCCCGGCCTCGCCGAGTTGCCGCGCTCGCTCGCGGCTCACACTGATCATTCGACCGATGTCGGCGAGCGTCTCTCCACCTCGATCCGCGACGTCGAGGGCGCACGACTCCTCCGGCGGGACGTCCCAAGGTTCGATCCCCGGATCCCGGAACGCGATCGACCCGCAGGGAGTCACGTCGAGGTACAGATTCCACTTGCACCCGACGTAGGGGCACGGACGCGGCACCGAGGCACAGTCCGCCCGCGTCGTCGGGCGCCAGTGCCCCATCGCCTCGGGGTAGAGCAGCCTCCCGATCGCCCGTTCGGTCGATCCGAGCCTATCCGGGCGGATCGACCGGCCGACCCTGGTGTTGTGCTGCCGGCCGGACACGGTGCTACGTAGCCTTCCCCATGCGGTGCTTCTCCAGATTGGCCTCGAGCCCCTGCAGGGCCGAGAGCGCCGCGGCCTCATGAGGCGCACCGGTCAACGCGTTGTCGACCGCCTCGGGGTCGACCTCGCGCAGCTTGGCCGCCAGCTCCTGCACCCGAGCGGCGACGGCCTCGACCGGGTCTGGATCGGGCTCGGCCTCGTCCGCCACTGGCTCCGCCTCGGTGAGCCCCTGGCGCTCCAGCGCCTCGATCACGGACGGGTCGAGGACCTCGACCTGCGAGATCCCCCGGTCTCCAGCCTGCTCGAGCGCCTCCACCACGCCCATCTCCGAGGACTTCGGCATCCAGGGCCACAGCGCGCGCACGGCGGTTTTGCGCGCCATCGCATCGAAGTCCGTCACCCACGGGCCGTCATTGGCCGATGCCGATCGCTTTCGCCGTGCGTTGATCTGGGCCCGGCTGAGGACCTGGAAGACCGGATCCGCCTCGCGCAGCCTCGCGATCGCGTACACGTGCGTGACGGGCCGGCTTTCCCGCTCGGCCTCCTCGCTCGGTCGGTGGCGCAGCTTGGGGTCGAGCCCCTCCTCGTGCTCGAAGAGGTCGCCATCGTAGACCACTTGAGCGCTGATCCCGGAGACGCGGCCCGAACGAGTCGCGAGCTCCAGCATCCCCTGGTAGCCCATGAGGAACGTGCACTCGAATATCCCGCCTCGCTTCCGGTTGCGCCTCGGGATCAGATAGCACTGGCCCAGCGGGGTGTTCGGCTCGAGCCCGAGCTGCGAGGCCTGGAGGACGCAGCCCATGAAGCTGATCTCGGTGCACTCGCCGAGGTGAGGCGTCGTCCGGACGGCTGTCGCGACGATGCGCGCCATCCGATCGGGGGTGAGGTGCCGGGGCAACGCCCGCTTGATCTCCCCCATCATGCCCGGCTGGAGGACGAGGCTCCTCAGGTCTCGCTTGTCGGCGCGATGCGGGGAGGCCTTCCCCTGCGGCACGATCTGCCCGCTCGCGGTGGTGTTTGGTCGCTTGCTCACTCCTGCGGCTCCTTCCTCGTGATCCGTCTGGTCGTCGTCCTGCCCCGGACGACCGGTGTCGATCGCCATTGCGTCCCGTCCGGTAGGACGCCGGTGGTCGCCTGGCCGAGGAGGGACATCACGAGATTGCTCGCCAGCTTCGACCTCCGTTTTCCCTCGCGCTCTTGCTCCCGCGCTTCGATCCACGCCTGATCTATCTGATCGATGTCGATCCGGGCCCGGAACGGGTTGTCGTCCTCCGTTCCCTCCCACTGGGTGAGCCCGAGCCCCTCGGCCGTCGCCAGGTCGACCTCGACGGAAGAGGGCAGGAGCAGCGCGTCGTCGTCGAAGCCCACGGTGATCTGATTCAGCGTCCGGCGCGCTCCATCGGTCTCGTCGGGGTCGGGTGCGACGTCCTCGCCGACGTGGTGCTCCCAGAAGCGCCGCCCGACCTTCACGATCCGGCGGCGCTCGAAGTCGTCGACGTCGATGTCTGCCCAGGCGAGCTGCTGGCCCCCGAGGAGGGCGCAGACGGTGGCCTTGGGGGGGCCGCCCCACACGAGCGACTCCTGCCGCGCCTGGACGGCGTAATAGGGGGGAGGCCCGTCGGCCCAGGCGGCGGCCGACCGGTCGCCCGAGTTCTTCACCTGGAGGGGCCACCAGCCGTCGCCGTACTCCGCGACCTGTCGGACTAGATCGTCGATGTGCTCGGGGCTGGCACTGGAGTCCTCCCGCAGGGTGTCCGCGAGCCTGAGCACCGAGCCGAGCAGCACTTCCGCCTCGCGAGCCGCTCGGGGGTCGTCAGTCGTCAGCGCGTCGGGCGTCGCCAGGAGCCAGGGCCACCGCGCGCTTTGGAGAAGGACCCCGAAGGGCACCGCCGCGCGCTCCGTTCGCTTCGCGTAGCCGCCGATGATTGCGGCCTCCAGCTGGTGCCCCCACCAGACGGCCTCGATGCCCTCGAGGTCGTCCTCGGGGACCCTCTCGGTCTTCTGCGCCCACAGCTCGAGGGCGGACCGCCACGGGCTGAGGTGCAGCACCGAAGCGATATCCGACGCCCCGAGCCCGAGCTTCCGCTTCGCGAGCCAGTGCTCGCGATCGTCTGAAGTCGCAAGGGGGATCCAACTGGAGGCCGCCATCGTCAATGCACCCGCCTCCTGCGCCGCTCCGCAAGTCTCGCGGTCCGGGTCTCGGTGCGGACGTTGTCGACCCACCGGCGGGCGCTGGTGACTACACACCCGAGCCCGCCCCGAGTGAGCTCGATCACGAGGACGACGCCAACCGCCAGGAGGTTGTGCATGCTCACCACTCGACGCTCCAGACGGGCGACCCGCTCCTCCAGGGCGGCGATGCGCTTTGCCATCAGGAGGGTGGCGACGTGCTCCGCGTGCGTGATCCGTACGTCAGCCACGGCGTTCCTCCTCCCAGGCCCTGATACAGTCGGCCTTGGCCTCACGGAGGGACCGTTTGGCCTCCTCGACGAGGCCGGCCTCCAGTTGACCCAGCGCCGTCTCGATGCGCGACTCGTAGAACCCGGCCTCGAACGCGTACGGCAGTCGTTTCTCAGACATCGCCGCCTCCTCCCAGCAAGTCGCCCGCCGTGGCCTCCACCGTCGCCCGGAGGTCCTCGTCGGCGAGCGCGAGGTAATGCCGGTCGACGACCTTGGCGCTCTTGTCGCCGATCGCCTTCATCGCCAGCGCCTTCGGTTGCCCCGTCCGAACGGCATGGGTGAGCCACGTCGCGCGTAGCGAGTGCAGCGTAGCCTTCTCCGATAGGCCAGCTGCTCGGCGAACCTTGGCAAAAGGCCCTCTCGGCGGTTTGATGTGCCCGGTAGCCGATCGCGTCGACGGGAACACGTGCGGGTTGCCCTCGATGCGTCGCTGTCGAGAGAGGAGCGCCTGGACCTGACTGGAGATCGGGAACTGGCGCGCCCCCGTCTTGGAATCGGCGAGAGCCACGATGCCGTTCTCCAGGTCGACCTCGGCCCACCGGAGCGAGGCGACCTCCATCGCCCGCATCCCCGTCCCCAGCAGGACGAGCAGGGCATCGCAAGCCTGTTCGGCAGCTCCGCGGGAGCGACGGAGGTTCTCGATCTCGACGAGGATCCGGGAGACTTCGGAGGAACTGAATGCGACACCGCGGACCGCCTCGGGATAATCCCTCACGCGTTCGAACGGGTTGGGCCCCGGGTGCGCGCCATCGTGGATCGCGTCGTGGATGACGTGGCGCAGCCAACGACGCAGCCCATTGAAGGTGGGCTGTTTGTCGGAGAGCGCTGCCTTCAGGGCTACGGCGTCCGCACGGATGAACGATGCGAGTGGTCGGCCCAAGTCCCAGTGCTTGGCGAGCACACGGAGGAGACCCGCCCTCGTCCTATGCGTTGTTGGCTTGTGCTCCACCGCGTCTTCGCGGAGGGCGGACTCGAGGGCGTCCTGCATCGTCGGCCCCGGCGGACGCCGCTCGGCAGATCCCTCGGCGACAGCCGCTCGTGCCACCCGGACCGCCGTCCTTGCCCACCTCGACGCCCACTCCCAGACCACAACGCCTTCCATTTTCTGCGATCTGCGCGTGCCAATGGGCGCACCGATGGGTTTCGAACCGCTCCTCCGCTCGGGATTTTCCGTGTGCGCGCATTCGTCCTGCGTCCCGTCCTGTGCCGCCGCGCCGTCTGGGTGACGGTACGCGACCGGTAGTGCCACTCGATTCGTGTTGACTTCCATCTGTCGTTGACTCCTTTGGGCCCGGCAAGGCCGTTGAGAGGGCTACACCGGGACTGTGGCCGTGTCAAGCTACCCGTGGTAATGCGTCTTCCGCCTGGCGTTTCCATCTGTCCGCTGGGCGCACTGCCGGGGGGCGGCAACCCCTCGGGTCCTCGCCTCCCCTATTCCAGCCGGAATCGCGCGGAGGCGTCGGTGCGTTTGGACCCTGTCCCGCGGATAGGTGGACGGACGAGCAGGGGTTGCTATCGGAGTCGGAGCGCGCACCATGAAAGCCATGGGATCGATGAGACGACTACTCGCCCTTGCCCTCGTTCTCGCCGGCTGCGATGAAGGGGACTCCATGCGTGCGAGCGCGTCCGGGGAGGATCTGAGCTGCAGCTGCATCGAAGATGATGAGGATCGGAACGCAGCTCTCGATGAGATGCTGCTCGTTTGTCACTCCGAGCTCACCGACGAACGGGACTATTGCCGATGCGAGGAGCTAAAACAATATTGCGTGTGCAACTTTGATTATACTGGGAAATACTGCAAAGGCCCAGACGCATGCGATGTAGAGAAACGGGATGCCGCATGCGCGGATGTCTCCGCCTGGGCCGAGTGCACTTCCTGCTCGCGCGAGCGGGAGAAGTGCGGGAGCCCAGCTATCGAGTGCATGGCCTACCCGCGATCGCCTTAGACGCCTGGCCCGTGCTCTTCGTAGTGGATTGAGACGGCGCGGACCGAAAGTAGGTCGCCGTCGGATGTCCAAAACGTCGGCTGCGCGATCCGGAGGTCGTCGCCGCCTTGCCCACACCGGAGCCAGCCCCATTGGGTCTTCCATGACATCGACGAGTTGGCGATCTCCACGTCGACCCACGACTCCGGGCCGCTTTGTACCCGGAGCGTCCCCGTGTTCGCCGCGCAGCTCGCCAGTACGTTCACGCGTACGGGGATGGCGGCTGCGTTGGGCAGCACCAGCCGATCGCCAGACTGCCCCAGCCTCCGGGCGTGCCCGGCCGAGGCGAGAGACCATCCGGGCTGGTCTGCGTCGTAGGACGTCGGCAAGCCGGCGATGAGGCCCACGGGCGTTGTGCTGGTCGTCGTCGCGTCGGTGAACAGGTCCGGCGTGGCCTGATTGAGTTCCGCGTTCCCCTCGTCCCAGGCCGACCAGGACACCAGGCTTGGGCCCATCTTCCCGATCTCCTCGGCGACGTCCATCAGCCACCAGGTGCCGAGCCGAGGGTCACCGTCCGGCGTGATCTCGGACGCTCGCTGGACGGGATAGTCGCGCGCGGCGAGCCCGGCCGACTTCCCGCCACCGGTCGCTACGTGCAGGGGCAGCGCGGAGTCGTCGGCCTCGAACGCGGCCGCGAGGGGTACCTCGTAGACGCACCCGTCGACGATGCGTGCCCCACAGCGGACCTCCACCTTGATCTCGAGCATCGTGTGTGCGGACCATCGCCGCAGGTTCACGATGTTCGTGAGCAGGTCGTCCGGGAGCAGATCACGGACGGGAATCACCGCCTCGCGGAGCATGGGCCAGGCTCCGCCGTCGACCGTGGGCTCCGCGCCTGCGAGGTGCTGCGCCGTGCCAGGGTCGCCCATGATGAGTGGGGAGCCGGGCAGCTCGATCGTCCGTTCCACGGTCTCCGCCACCGCGTTGGGAATATCCTTGTAGGTCAAGGTGACGATGAGCTCTCCGCCTACGCTTTCGTTCGCCATCTCAGGCCGTGTCCTCGTCCTCGCATGGACCGCTCAGCATGTAAATGAGGCGCAACTCCGGGAAACAACCGGGCGTCAGCCTCACGTACGCATGTCCTGCGTCGCGAGTGTCGGTGTGCTCGGGCCAGCGCCACCCGACCTGTCCGAGCGGCGTGTCGGTGTTGCCCGGGACCGCGAACGAGGTGCCGCCGCGGAGGCCGAAGGTGCACAGGATCCGGCGGCCCAGGCCGACTGGCCGGTCCTGCGCCGAGATGGTCGCTTTGACCGGCGCCCCCTCCATCGCCTGTAGGCCCGTCAGCGGCTTGACCGGCGGGCGGGGTCTGGTGTCCTGCGGGATCTCTCGCTTGAAGTATTTGGCCACTATGGCCCTCCTGGGGTCCTGAAGCCCGTGGGGTCGTCGACGAACCCGGGCTCGATGGTCCAACCGTGGACAACGAACTGGTGGGCGCCGGCCTCCTGGAAGCCGAGAGCGAAGTAGGTGCCGAGGCCGGACTCGTCCCGGGCCACGTGCATCCACCCGAGGTCGACCCAGGTCTCGGTGATCGTGGCCGCCAGTGTGGCCGAGGCGCTGAACTGCCGGATGGGCCCGATGCCCCCTCCGGGCCGGCGGGAAAGCGAGTAGCAGGTGATCGTCGCGCCGGTCCACCACGACAGGCAGACGCGGACCCGTACCCGGTTGACGCCCGCGGGCACCGCTCGCCACAGGAAGTAGGGGAGCCCAATGTAGGTGTCCGCAGAGTCGGGCGCCAGCCTCCACCAGGGCGTGGGCGCCGGCGGGGTGCCGAAGGTGAACGAGTGGGCGCCATCGTGCGGGTAGATCTCGGCCACGAGAGGGCCGACGAGCCGTAGGTCCTGCTGCGCGAGCCCCCCCGACACGGCCGAGTGCACGGGGCCGGCGAACTGGCCATCATCCCCCGCAGTCGAGGCCTTGGTGGGCGTGAGGAGTTCCTGGCGAGTCTCCGCCGTGCGAGACACCGCTGGGGTCCGAGCGTTGAAGTCCTCCCACAGCTCCGTCGAGCTGTGAAAGGCCTGGGAGATCCGGATCGTCCGCACCGTCCCACCCGAGAAGGCGGGCGCGCTTGGAGAGTCGAAGAGGTCGACTCTCGTGATGGCGGCGATTGGCGTGGTGTCCACGTGCCAGATCCTGCACTCGCCCGTCGCGTAGTTCTGCACGTACGCGTAGATCCGCATCGCGTCCGTCGGATCTGGGTCGTTGAGAGCGGCGAACCCGATCCCCACGAGCTGCGACGTCCCGGACACCACGTCATTGGCCTCATCGAGGATCAGCGTGGTGTCGGGCCTGGCGATCTCGATCCGCCCCCCGCTCGTCCCGAGGCCGAAGCGCAGCCATCCTCCCGCGAAATCGAACTCGGCGAGGAGCCCGCTCGTCGAGCTCGTCATCTCCAGGAGGAACTCGACCGACCATTCGGTGCCGAGTTGGAGCTGCTGGCCGGGAGACGCATCGACGAGAGCCGAGCCGCTGACGGTGAGGTCGGTCGCCCACTGGCTCCGGTCGACGGCGAGCTCGGAGAGCGTGCCGTCGTTCGACTTGCCGAGGAACGCGGTGTCCTGCTTGGCGTCTACGTCCGCGCCGCCTTGGTGCCACGGCTCGACCTCGGCACAGCTCTTCGAGCCGTACCGGTTCTGGTAGCCGTATTTGCAGCCGTATTTCACGTTACGCGGCGGGTGCGTCCGGTCTCGGCGAGGGCGCGGCCGATCGGGTCGTCAGTCGCAGGCGTTCCCTGGTCTCGCAGTTCGAGCCGGTTGTAGACGTGCCTCGCGGTCATTAGCGCGAGCTTCACGACGTTGCTCTCCCGCTCGTACTCCTGCGAGTACTGGAGAACGTGCGCGTCCTCGAACTGGGCGAGGTCTTCGGGCTCGACGAGCTGCGCCACCTTGGCGAGCAGTTCGGCATCGGTGAGGTTGCGCAAGACGATCGTCTTCGTCGCCTTCTTCTGCCAGTCGGCGAATTCGGTCTCGGTGAGCCCTGCGAGGACTCCATGTAGTTTCTGGTCGAGTTGTTGCGGTGTCATGATTTCCTCTCTCAGGTCCAATAGGGCAGCCATGCTGCCGTCGTTCCCACGTAGATTTTGACCCAACCGGCGAACGTCCCGGATGCAGCGGCGACGTGCCAGTTGCCGAGGCTCGCGGCATTGCCTGCAGTTCCGCCCGTGGCGTTGGTCAACGTCGTCGCGCTGACGATTCCGCCGGAATCGCTATCCGCCACGAGCTGACCGCCTCGCACATCCGCTCCCGTCGCATTCATCCCCTGCGTCGCTTGGATCTGCTTCGAGAACGTGGCTTCTCCATTCGACTGGTCGAGCGAGAACGACGTCTCCAGGAAGACCTCGCTGGAGTTGTATCGGCGAGCTTCGAGGTTTTCGTTCGAGTTGAAATACCAGCCGAGCCACCGGCGGTTGCTGTCCGACTTCCACTCGTCGAACCCGTCCGTCGCTCCGTCCTTGTCCATGATGCGACGCGGGTCGGAGTTCCCATTGCCCATCGTGAGCCGGGGGGCGTCGTTCGTCATGTTCAAGTCGTTCGCCACCTGCACCTCGCCGCTGCTGTTCTTGATGACGAAGGTGTCCGACTCCTGCAATGTCCCGGCGATATATCGAGAAATCCGCCAGTCCTCTGCGGTGTCCACCAAGCAATCCCAGTACCGCTGAGCATTGGAGAACACGTCAGCCCATGAGACGTTCGATGCATCCGCTTTCTGAAAGCGGTTCACTGGCCCCCCGGAGCCGTTGCCGAATGTGGAGACAGGCGAGGCGCTTCCAAGCGTAAGGTTCGCGTCCATCGTCACGAGCTTATGGAGCTCGACCTGCGCACTGTTGTCGACGCTAATCGCGTTCTGCCAGGCAGCGCCCGTGTAGTCCTGTAGCTTCCACGTCTCATCAGTATCGTGTAGGAGCCGTTTGTCGTTCGTCGCCGGCTGCGACACTCCGGCGCTGAACGTGAGCGTCGACGTGCTCCCGCTCCCCTTGCGAAAATCTTGGGACGGGCCTCCCGTTTCGTCACCGAGGACGAGAGTCCCGCCTGGGCTATCCAGCAGAACGTTGGCACCAAAGAGTGCGTTCCCCGTGATAGGCGAATCCCCCCGCGCCCATTTGTGGATCGCCTTCAGCGCCGTTCCGAAGTCGTTCGCGTTGTTGGCCCCCCAGTCCGTGTCGTAGTCCGCCTCGACGACGGTCGTCCCCTCGTCCGTCCGGTCGGTGCGGAACGAGTCGTGCGACGAGTAGTCGGCGCCTCCCAGGTATCCTGCTTCGGTGATGAGTGCCATCGGTGCTCCCTACGAATCCACGTACTTCGGGGCTCTGGTGTTCGAGGCTCCGATCGTGCCGTCGTCACGCGTGATCACCCCGTAGATCCCCTTGACCCAATCCGCCTGCTCGGGGTCGTCGTACGGTGCCGGGATCCCGAGGTAGTCCGAGTCCCGGAGGTACGTCCCCGTGAGGCCGGGCGACGCGATGGTGATGTTGCCGCTGGCCGTGTCGACGGACTCGACGAAGCCCGTGGGCCCGGTCGACCACCCCCGGCGACTCCACCGGTAGAGCTGGAGTTTCATCTGCCCGGACCCGCTTGCCCACGAGGGCTTCACCAGGCCGAGCGTGTCGTCGATCGTGGAGGACCCCCCGCGCCAGTTCGGGAGATACCGCAGCCGCCGCGTCGCGGAGTCGTAGCCGGCGAGGCGCACGCATGGCGCGTAGTAGACGCCCTGGCCCTGGGGCCCCCGGAGGCTTCCCCCGTAGATGAGGACCTCGCAATCGACCGCTCCGTCCGGCTCCTTCCTCACCCGGAGGACGCGCGCCAAGGCGTTGGTGAGGCCGTACGCGCCGGAGTGGGGGTGCGCCGGCCAGGGGTTTGTCAGGCGCAGCAGCGTCCCCGGCCACACGTCCTGTCCCTTCGGCCGCGAGATCTGGAGGTTTTGTACCGTGAAGTTCCGCTCGGCGTAGAAGCCGGGGATCACGACCGTCCAAAGCTGCACCCACTCCCGGATCCACGGCTGCGCGCCCGCGGCGGCCCACATGTCGCCCCGCGGGAAGTAGTCCTGGGGGAGCAGTCCCAGGTCCGTGACCTCAAAGGGCAGGTTCCCCGGCCGGCTGCGGGCGTGGGGGTCCCTCGCCTGGTCGGTGCGGGACTCCACGGGCTCGAGGCCGTCGGGGTGCTGCCGGTACCGGAGGCGGACGGACTGGTACTGCCCATCGAGGCGACGGCCGTGGGAGGGCGGGTCGATGCTCCCGAGGTCCTCCTGGTCGATCACGAGGTCGACGTCCTCCTGCGAGGGCGTCTGGTAGAGCGCGAACAGGCCGTACTTGGCCCCATGGAGCCGGGCCGCGAGCCCCACCGGGGTCGTCAGCGTGTCGAGGAGCTGCTCGGAGTTCTGCGGGCCGATCCAGGCGAGGTTTACGCGGTTGAGGGCCGACTCCTCGGAGCCCACCCCTTTCATCGCGGCCTGGTAGGCGTCGAGAATGGCTGGCGGGCTCTCGATCAGATCCTTCGGGATTCCCAGGCCGAGCGAGGCAATCTCGATGTCCACCGGCCACTGGGTGATAGCGCCCCCGGACAGCGTCGCGTCGGGGTTGTTGACCCCGAACGTGAGCACCCCTGCGGCCCACGAGGCGGTCCCGGTGGCGTGCATGACCTGAAGCCACAGCCGGTACCGGAAATCGGCCGCGTTGCCCAGGTAGCCCGAGAGCGTCGCGAGAGGGGCGACGACGTGGCCCCCGGTGACCGGAGACGCCCAGATCGCGAGGCCGCGCTCCTGCTCGTAGGGGAAGCCGAAGGCTCGAGGGTCCTCCCAGCGCTCGATCACGAGGGCCGCCGAGCCGTCGGAGTTCTCCCCGAGCATCCCGTCGTCGTCGACCCAGGCGCCCTGGAATACCTGGATCAAGTCCTCCTTCTCCGATGCGCCGGGGCGGAGGATCCGGCCCTTTACCGCCCAGTAGCGGACGCGGTCCACCGTCGAGCCACCAACCTGGGAGACGCCCGGCTCGTCCGGCATCGTCTGGCCCTCGACGAAGGCGGAGTCCTGGCCGAGAGTGATCTCCTGACGGAAGCCGTCGCTCATCTCGAGGAGGCTCACCGCCGACTCGACGGCTGGCGAGTAGCTCCGCACGATCCCGTTGTTGTCGAGGGGGGCATCCTGCCCGTAGGCCTCCGCGGTGCCGAGACCCCGCGTCCAGAAGCGGCCGACGAAAAAGCCATCCGATGTCGGCTCTGGATTGCTCGCTATCG
>Ga0102947_1000196_pt1 | contig 22153 bp, 18 predicted proteins | sample SalPon2A_A_D2_MG_FD_78210 | JGI IMG/M metagenome (GOLD analysis project Ga0102947, IMG submission 78210) | Soil microbial communities from South San Francisco under conditions of wetland restoration - Salt Pond MetaG R2A_A_D2_MG | ecosystem: Environmental > Terrestrial > Soil > Wetlands | place... | reverse complement strand
GACGGAGATGGACCGGGGCATCAAGGACATGGCTGCCGAAACCATTCAGATGATCAAGGCCCCCACGCTGCTCATCATCGGGGATTCCGATATCATCCGGCTCGAGCACGCGGTCGAGATGTTTCGCCTGTTAGGTGGTGGCATCATGGGAGATACCCCCGCCGGCCTTCCTAATTCACAACTGGCCATCCTGCCCGGCACCTCGCATGTGACGCTTGTGCAGCGCGCCGAGTTGCTGCTGGCGATCCTCCCACCGTTTCTCGACGCGCCCATGCCGGAGACACAATGATTCACATACCGCAATCGGACAGCACAACACACGAAAAGAACATGGGAAAACTCACTTTTAACATGAGCATGTCCCTGGACGGCTTCGTCGCCGGTCCCAACGATGAGGTCGATTGGCTCTTCAGGTGGTACCAGAGCGGTGACACCGAGGTACCGTTTTCGGTCGCAGGTCCCTCACCGAAGGTGTTTAAGGTCTCGCAGGCCAGCGCCGAGCTGTTTCAGGATAGCTGGCCCCGCATCGAGGCGATCGTGACGGGGCGGAGAAACTTCGACCTGGCCCGTGCCTGGGGCGGCCATCCTCCGCTAGGTGTACCGCATTTCGTTGTGACTCATCATCCTCCGCAAGAATGGACGAAAGAAGGATCGCCCTTCACCTTTGTCACCGACGGGGTTGAAAGCGCCGTTGAGCAGGCAAAGCAAGCCGCCGGGGAGCAGAACGTCGCCGTTAGCAGCGCGAACGTCATGCAGCAGTGCCTCAAGGCCGGGCTGTTGGACGAGATAACGATCGATCTGGTGCCTGTCCTACTCGGCAGAGGTATCCGTTTGTTCGAGTAGGTGGGTGTTGAGCCCACGGCGTTGCAGGTCACGCGGGTCGTCGAAGGCGTCGGGGTTACCCATCTGAGGTACGACGTCATCAAGTAAAGAATCGGTGGGGCGTCACCCATCTGTCTATTCCTCAAACCAATCCCCCAGAGAAAGCCAACACCATGAGAGACCTTATCGTTGCTGAATTCATCACGATGGACGGTGTAATCCAGGCACCAGGCGGTGCGAAAGAAGATACCGAAGGCGGCTTTACGCACGGTGGCTGGACGCAGCCCTACTGGCACGATGACATTGGTAAACACTTCTTCGAGGCCTTCTCTGAGGCCGATGCGCTCTTGCTGGGCCGGAAGACCTGGCAAATCCACGGTGGAGCCTTTGAAACGATGGAAGGAGAGCCCTTCGCCGATACGATGAACGAGATACAAAAGTATGTGGTGTCTACCACGTTGGCCTCGGCCTCGGCCTGGAGGAACTCGACCCTCATTAGCGACAACGTAATCGAAACCATCCGGGAGCTAAAGCAGCAGCCCGGTAAGAACATCCTATCTGACGGAAGCAGTGTGCTGGTTCAGGAGCTGGCCAAGCATGACCTGATCGATGAGTACCTGCTTCACGTGTATCCCATCGTTCTGGGGGAGGGCAAGCGGTTGTATCCGAAAGGCAAGCGGTTCGACATGACCCTGGTGGAGGCGACGCCTCTTCCGACAGGCGTCGTGTTCATGCGCTATCGACGGAACGCTGAATGAGTATGCCTGGCAGTCGACCACAAGAGTTGTTTATTGCACAGCGTTGCGGTGGGTATCCATTGTGTCGATCACCGCTGAGTCAGCATATTATGAAGCCCAAATCCGGTTCTTTGATGATGTCTGAAAGCATTCTCTGGCAACGCCTCGATCTGCCCGGTCATGAGGCCTGTACGGTTAGTGCCCACAAGAAGGGGTGGCAGCTGGCGGGAACGGCGGTGTTTGCCTATGACGGTATGCCCTGTGAACTGTCCTATCACATCCTTTGCGACGCAGGCTGGCGGACGGCTTCCGCTCGTGTAGCCGGTCGCGTCGGTAGCGATGAGGTCCGTCTCGACATCTCGACGGATGGAGCGGAGCGGTGGCACTTGAATGGGGCAGTCTGCCCGGCGGTAGACGGTTGTATCGACCTCGATCTTGGATTCAGTCCGTCGACGAACCTCCTGCCGATCCGTCGGCATGCACTGGAGGTGGGTACGTCGGCTGAGGTTGTGGCGGCGTGGCTGCCGTTTCCGTCACTCACGTTTGAGCCGCTGGCACAGGTGTACCGACGCGAGGACGGGCAGACGTACCGCTACGAATCATGGGGCGGCGCGTTCGTGCGGGTCTTGGAGGTCAACGCAGGTGGCTTGGTGACCCATTATCCCGGCCTCTGGAAGGCTGAAGCTGCTACGGGTGCCGATTGATCAGAAGTCGGTAGGGTCACCATCACTCACTAGGCATCCTGCCCGGTAGGATGCGTTAACGCAACATAGAACAGAACGATAGACACATCATGAGCACAGTCTTTTTTGACACCGGCATTTCACTGGACGGCTTCATGGCCGGGACGAACAGCAGTCCCGATAATCCGATGGGCGACAAAGGGCCAACGATCCACCAGTGGATGTACCAGCAGAAGGCGTTCTGGGATTTTCAGGGGCAGGAGGGAGGCAACGAGGACGGAGCAGATAATGCCCTCCTCGAGCAGACCTTCCGTAGAGCGGGGGCCTACATCATGGGCAAGCGCATGTTCGAGGAAGGCGAGGTGCACTGGCCAGAAGATCTCTACAAGGCCCCCGTGTATGTGTTGACACACGAGGAGCGCGAGCCCTGGATCCAAGAGGGTTCAACCGTCTTCTACTTCGTTAATGACGGCATCGAGAGCACATTGGAGCAGGCACGGGCAGCCGCAAACGGGAAAGACATTCGCATCCAAGGCGGTGCCAGTGTGCTTCGGCAGTACCTGAATGCCGGGCTGGTGGATGAGTTTACGGTGCACATCGCCCCCGTCATCCTCGGCGACGGCATCCGCTTGTTCGACAACCTGGATCACAGCCGGTTCTCCGTCGAGATCGTGGATGTGGTTAACTCGAAAGCGGTGACGCACATGCACTACAGCGTGACCAACAAGCCGGCAAAGCAAGAAGCTGCGGCGTGACTATCACAAACACCTGAACGATCAGGACGATGACCACACTGCTGAAATCTATGACATCAAGAGGAGAGTCGATGCTTCGTATCACTCTAATTGCTTAGGTACTGCTTATGCCCAGCCTCGTACTTGCTCAATCTGAACCTGCAGGCAACCGGGTCGATGTAAACGGCATGGCGATGTACTATGAGGTCTCGGGTCAGGACGATCCGCTGATCGTGCTGCACGGCGCCTACATGAACATCCCAATGATGGGTGCAATTATCCCGAAGCTCGCCGAGACCCACAAGGTCTACGCACTCGAGCTGCAAGGCCACGGTCGCACCACGGATATCGACCGGCCGATCACCTATCCCAACCTGGCAGACGACGTTGCCGCCTTCATGGAGGCCGTAGGCCTCGAGAAGGCCGATGTATTCGGGTACTCGATGGGGGCCGCTGCCGGGCTGCAGCTCGCCATCCGCCACCCGCAGAAGGTGAACAAGCTCGCTGCCGCCTCGGTCGCCTATGATGCCGAGGGTTGGTAGCCTCTCAGCCGGAGCGTGTCCTGAAACGTAGCCCCCGGCGCAATGGGCCACGGATCGCTCAGGCAGAGCAGTTCAATGCCACCCCACGCAAAAACCCAGGTATTGCCGACGCGCTTTTGAAGGATCGGCATGGGCGGCCTTCTGCATCCGACGAAATAGGCCGTTTCCTGCGTAATATTGCGGAACGTCATCGGGATGGTTACCTGAATCCCTGCGCGGTCGCCGGATATTTGTTGGGCTTTGTACTGTGTTTGATTCGTCTGAATAGCGGTAGCGCCAGCAGGGAGGTCAACATCGGGTTCCACGATGGTGCAACCGCTACCAAAGAGCAAAGCAAACGCGCATGCCAGACCAAAACGCATCAGATCAATGGGTTGGTGGGGAATATCCAGAAGTGTAAGCATAGGGTCTTTAGGAAAACCCCGCGTTTCCTATATTCATAGGGTATTACCCTTCAGGATGATCTTCTACCTAAAACACAGGCCCGGTGAGGTAGCTTTCAACCGCCGCATGGGTGTGAGAAATCTACCGAGCGAGTGCTATTCATGATTCAACTTCTGGCTCTCATTACCCTTGCTGCGGGAGCGGCTCCGCCTTTCTTCGCGGAAATCGCCGCGCTGCTGGTGGCAAGTGCGTTGGTGGCGTACCTGTGCCATCGGCTGCGCATCATGCCTATCGTTAGCTTTTTGATCGCCGGGGCGCTCATTGGTCCGCACGCCCTCGGCCTGGTCCACGATGAAGCGCTAATCGAGTCGGCGGCGGAGGTAGGTGTTATTCTGCTGCTGTTCACCATTGGCATCGAGTTTAGCCTTGAAAAGCTGGCGCGGATTCAGCGGCTCATCTTCATCGGCGGCGGCATCCAGGTCGGCGTGACCATTGCGCTGGTCATGGGCATTTTAATGCTGGTGGGTGTCGGTTGGCAGGCGGGCCTTTTTACCGGTTTCCTCGTGGCGCTCTCGTCCACGGCTATCGTAATGAAGCTGCTCATGGATCGGGGCGAGACCAACTCCGAAGGGGGGCGGTCGTCGCTGGGCATCCTGATCTTTCAGGACCTGGCTGTAGTGGCAATGGTGCTGCTTGTTCCTATGCTGGGCGGCGAAGGTGGTTCGACATGGAGCCTGCTCTGGGCGGTGGCAAAAGCCGTCGGCATCGTGGTACTGGTGCTGGTCGTGGCGCGGCGTGTGATGCCGAAGATCCTGGAAGCGGTGGCGCGTACCTGCTCGCAGGAGATTTTTCTGCTTACCGTTGTCGCCATTTGCTTCGGCACAGCGTGGCTGACGAGCCTCGCCGGAGTCAGTCTCTCGCTGGGTGCGTTTCTGGCGGGGCTGGTTATCAGTGAGAGTCGCTTCAGCGAACTGGCTTTTGGCGAGATTCTGCCCCTTCAGATTCTTTTCAGTGCCACCTTTTTTGTCTCCGTTGGCTTGCTACTCGACCTGGGCTTTCTCGTCGCCAATCCACTGCTGATTTTGGCAATCATCGGCGCGGTGCTGTTGATCAAATTGCTCGCGACAGGGCTGAGCATGAAGGTGCTGGGCTACACCACAGGCACCACGGCTTTTACGGGCTTGATGCTAGCGCAGGTGGGTGAGTTTTCCTTTGTGCTGGAACGTACCGGGCGCGAGGTCGGTCTTTTCCCGGCGGGCTTAGAAACAGGCGGACCGCAAGCCTTCATTGCTGCAACCGTACTCCTGATGATTGCGACGCCGTTTCTGGCAAGCCTCGGCGAGAGATTCAGGCAGCGGGCTGCTGAAAAGAACAAGCCGGAGACGGTGGGTGCCATGTCGGAAGAAGCAGTCGAAGCGCATGCCGGGCTGCACGACCATATCATCATTGCAGGCTATGGCGAGGCCGGGCGCAAGCTGGCCCGCTCCCTCGACGCCAGCACCATTCCCTACCTGATCGTGACGCTCAGCCCGGAGGGGGCCCGTGAGGCAGAGGACAGCGATTTGCGGGTGTTGCGCGGAAACTATACGCGGCAGCACGAGCTTACACTGGCCGGTGCCCGGCAGGCGCGGCTGCTCGTCGTCGCAGATGACGATCTGGAGACAACGCGGCGTGTGGTGAGCGCGGCGCGGGCTATCAACCCGGCCTTGCAGGTCGTTGCCCGGACGCGGTTCGAGAGCGAGATCGAAGAGTTGCAGGAGGCAGGCGCGTCGCAGGTTGTCGCCGAAGACCAGGAAAGCATCGTGCAGTTGCTCACCGGTCTGCTCACCTCCTACGAGGTTGATCCAGAAACCATCCAGGCCTACCAGGACACCCTGAGGTCCAATATCCACAGCAACGGATCGCCCACCCGGCGCGCTACCGTGCTCCAACTCAGCGAGCAGCAACAGCAGACCAACAAGTGTTCGCACACCGATCAGGCGCAGGTCGTCACGCCCAACGCGGCGGGATGCGAAGAGTGCCTGGCGATGGGCGACGTGTGGGTGCACCTGCGCGTCTGCATGACCTGCGGGCATGTTGGCTGCTGTGATTCCTCCAAGAACAAGCACGCCACAAAGCACCACCACGACACCGGCCATCCCATCGTCAAGTCGTTCGAGCCGGGTGAGGAATGGGCGTGGTGCTATGAGGACCGCGTCACGTTTTAGGAAACAGAGAAAGGGAGAGAAGGAGAAAAGGAGCAGGGAACAGCAAAAACCTGACAAATCTACTAATCTGATGAACCTGTCAACCTGAAAACCAAACAAACCCATGATCACCGTCGAAGACCTGCGCACGATTGCGCTCTTTGAGGACCTGGATGATGATGCGCTTGCCTGGCTCAGTAAGCATTTCGAGGAAGTGTGGTTGGCAGCGGGCGAGGTGGCCAGCAGGGTGGGCGAACCAGCAGACTGGCTCTACGCGACTTTTCGAGGCTTTCTACGCGGTGTCAGTCGCCGCGATGGGCGTGAGGGCGAGGTGTACACCTTTGAGCCCGGCCAGTTGGGAGGGATGCTACCCCACTCGCGCTTGAAGGTCTTTCCTGTAGAGATGCGGGCTGTAGAGCCGTCGCGGGTAGGGCGGTTGCACAAGCGTCATTTTCCTGAAATGCTGCGCCGGATTCCAGAGTTGGAAGGACGGCTGGCGCACCTGATGATCGATCGAACCCGGGCTGCCGCACGGGCACAGCTTCAGCAAGAGAAGCTGGTCTCGCTTGGCACGATGGCAGCGGGACTGGCGCACGAACTCAACAATCCGGCCTCTGCTGCGCGCCGCGCCGCGCAGAACCTGAGTGGGGTGCTCCAGGTCTTCGACGAGCATGCCTCGGGGATGCTACGCAAGATCATGTTCAAGGAGCAAACCGCCGAGAGCGACCCTTTCCAGCCAATCTATGATGTGGTTGAAGGAGGACCACCGACGCTGGATGCCCTCACGCTGAGTGAGCGAGAAGATGAACTGGGCGACTGGCTGGATGAGCAGGGGGCCGAGCAGCCCTGGGAAGCTGCTGCCACGCTGGTCGCCGTGGGCTTCACACAGCCCATGCTCGAAGCCTTCTCAGAGCAACTGGTGGAGGCGTATGTGGTCGATTTTTTGAACTGGCTGGCGCGAGACATGGAGCTACGACTGCTGGCTGAAGAACTGGCCGAAAGCACGACGCGCATCTCGGATCTTGTCGCGGCGATGAAGTCCTACTCGTTCATGGATCAGGCCAACGAGAAGCAGGCCATAGACCTGCATAAAGGCATCGAAAACACCCTCACCATCCTCGCGCACAAGCTGAAATACCGGCAGGTTGAGATCATCCGCGACTACGAAGATGTGCCGCCCGTGCCCGCCTATGGTGGCGAACTGAACCAGGTGTGGACCAACCTGCTGGACAATGCCATTGCGGCCGTCCCTGACGATGGCGGGCGCATTCAGATTCAGACATGCTACGACGATGCCACCGACCGCGTGCAGATCGACATCATCGACAACGGGCCGGGCATCCCGCCAGAGGTGCAGTCCCGCATCTTCGACCCGTTTTTCACCACCAAAGAGGCAGGCGAGGGAACGGGCCTTGGCCTCGACATCGTTTATCGAATCGTAACAGCGCGGCATGGCGGCACCATTTACGTTTCCTCCGTGCCGAGTGAGACGCGCTTCCAGGTGCGTTTGCCGGTCGAGTCGGTTCCTCAACAAACTTAAGAGAAGAAAGGATACATGGCTAAACCTGTCATTCTGGCCGTAGACGATGATCCGCAGGTACTGCGTGCCGTGGCCCGCGACCTCCGCCGCCGCTACAGCGAGACCTACCGCGTGCTCCGGGCCGACTCGGCCAGTGCTGCGCTGGAAGTGGTTGAGACGCTCGAAGATCGCGGCGACCCGGTGGCGCTTCTGCTCTCCGACCAGCGCATGCCCCAGATGGATGGCGTGGCTTTTCTGAGCGAAGCGATGCAGCGCTTTCCCAACGCCAAACGCGCCCTGCTGACGGCTTACGCCGACACGGAAGCGGCCATCGCCGCCATCAACCGTTCGCAGATCGACTACTACCTGCTCAAACCATGGGATCCACCGGAGCAGCGGCTTTATCCCATCCTCGACGATTTGCTGGCGGACTGGCAGGCCGGTTATCGACCTGGCTTCGGTGGCATTCGCGTGGTCGGTGATCGGTGGTCGGCGCAGTCGCACGCGATCAAGGATTTCCTGGCGCGCAACCAGGTTCCGTACGAGTTTCTGGATGTGGAGACCAACGATGACGCCCGCGAGATCATGCAAAAGGCGGGTGGCAACGGCGAGGCGGCGCTGCCCATCGTGGTGTTGCCCGGCGGAGAGCGACTGCACGCGCCCGAGCCGATGGATTTAGCGGCCCACGTCGGGTTGCAGACGCAGGCGGAGCAGCCATTTTGCGACCTCGCCATCGTGGGTGGGGGGCCAGCAGGATTGGCATCGGCAGTATATGGAGCCTCAGAAGGATTGCACACCGTGTTGATCGAGCAGCAGGCTCCGGGTGGGCAGGCAGGCACCTCCAGCCGCATCGAGAATTACCTCGGCTTTCCAGCAGGACTTTCGGGCAGCGATCTGGCGCGCCGGGCTGCCACACAGGCGCGGCGGTTCGGCGTCGAGATTCTGGCTCCGCAGACCGTCCGGGCGCTATCCATTGACGGGCCCTACAAGCACTTGACGTTGGCGGACGGCAGTGAGATCACCTGCCATGCGCTGATGCTGTCGATGGGGGTTTCCTGGAGCAAGCTGCCTGCCGAGCATGCCGAGTCGCTTGCCGGGCGTGGCGTCTACTACGGTGCGGCGATGACGGAGGCGATGAACTGCAAGAACGAAGACGTTTACATCGTCGGGGCGGGCAACTCGGCGGGGCAGGCAGCCATGTTCTTCGCAGAGTATGCCCGCAACGTAGTGATGCTGGTGCGCGGCGATGGGCTGGAGTCCAAGATGAGCCACTACCTCGTGCGCCGCATCCACGAACACGAACACATTGAGGTACGCCTCAATACAGAAGTCACCGCATGCCACGGTGAATCGCACCTGGAAGCTCTGACTTTGACGAACAACAAGACAGGGGAGCAGGAGACAATCCAGACGCGCTACGTCTTTGTGTTTATCGGTGCGGCTCCACATACCGAATGGCTGGGCGACGAAATTGCCCGCGACGAGCGCGGCTTTGTGCTCACCGGTCCCGATCTCGATCCGGAAACGCACCTGAAAAGCTGGCCGCTGGAACGACCGCCGTTTTTGCTGGAGACGAACGTGCCGGGCATCTTCGCCGCGGGCGATGTGCGCGGTGGATCGGTAAAGCGCGTAGCCTCAGCGGTGGGCGAGGGCTCTGTCGCGGTTTATTTCATGCACCGCTTCCTGGCATCGCTTTAAATCTGCGTGTTAAGGAAACATTATCCAGGCTGGCTTTTACCCTTCGCGTTTCCTGTCCATCTCTCACTGACTTAGCCGTTCCATTCGTTCATGGCTATTATCGACCACGCGGTCTATGCGACGCAGCCGCACCCGCTCGACCAGCAAATCACTAAGCACCTGCACGCGGCGAATCCCGATCCCATAGACGGCGAAATCTACGCGCTCATTGTGCCGGACAGCAACCGGCTGCAAGGGGGCACGGTGGCAGCCGAGGCCTACAAGTTGCTCAAAGGGCGGGCCTACGACACCGTTGTGCTCATCGCACCGAGCCATACCGGCACGTTCCAGCGCATGAACATTTGCAGCGTCAACACCTATGTCACTCCGCTCGGCAGCCTTGCTGTCAACGACCGCATCCGCCACGAGCTCTGCGATGAGGATGACGACATTTTCGTGGATGACAGCGGGCATTTCCACACCGATGGCATCGACGTGCAACTGCCGTACCTGCAAACGGTGCTGGACGAGTTCGATATCGTGCCGGTGGTGATGGGCGAGGAGTCGCCTGCTTTTTGCCGCGAGTTAGGGCACGCTATCGGCGAGATCACCTACAACCGGCGGGCCCTGGTCGTCGCCTCCGCCGATGTGATTGATGCGTCAGAAGAAGATATGGCGGTCTTTCGGGAGGCCTTCGAGCAGGCCGATGTGTCGCGCCTGATGATGGTGCTTAACGGTGGGCGGTTGGAGATTGAAGGCAAGGGACCCCTTCTTGTAGCGCTTATTGCTGCACTGCATCGGCGGGCCAGCAACGTGCAAGTACTGGCGATGGAGCCCTCGGAGCGCAACACACCGGGTGCTATCGGCGCAGTGCTCTGGCGATAAGTGAGATTTTGGATTTTAGATTTCCGATTTTGGATGCCTGGTGTAAAACACGCAACTCCCAAACCTTCATCCAAAATCCAAAATGGAAAAGCCAGCCGTCGCCATCATCGGAGCCGGAGCCGTCGGATCAGCGCTGGCTCGGGGGCTTGCCCGGGCGGGCTACCCGATCATCACGGTGGTGAGCCGTCGGCTGACGCGGGCGCAGGCCCTGGCTGAACAGGTGGGAGCCGAGGCGGTAGCTACGTCGCTGCATGCGGTGCCAGGGTCGGTGGACTGCGTGTTTTGCTGTGTGCCAGATGATGTGATAGGGGACGTGGCGCAGGATTTATGTGAGGGGCGGTCCGACTGGTCAGGCTGCGTCATGGCGCATACGTCCGGCGTGGCAACGGCTTCGGCGCTGGCTCCGTTAGGCGAGCATGGCGCTGCACTCCTGAGTTTCCATCCGCTCCAGACTTTTGCCAGTACATCGCCGCCCGACGTTTTCGAGGGCATTTACATCGGCGTCGAAGGGGATGAATGGGCCTTGCTGATGGCGCGTCAGATGGCGCTCGACCTTGGTGCTCAGGCGTTCACGCTGACGGCGGCGGTCAAAACACGCTATCACCTGGCGGCGTCGATGGCGTCCAATTTCTTCGTGACGCTCATGGCCCTGGCAGGCGAGGTGCTGGCCGACATCGACATGGACCGGACGAAAAGCGCCGCCCTGTTGCGGCCTCTTATCGAGAGCACCTGGCAGAATATGGAGCGGCACCTGCCCGAGGATGTGCTTACGGGGCCTGTGGCGCGCGCTGACCGTTTTACCGTAGCCGACCATCTCAACGCGCTTGCCAAACACCTCCCGCACCTCATTCCCGTCTATGCTGCCCTGGGAGCCGAAACGGTGCGTGTCGCTGTACGCAGTGGGAAACTCGCCCCGGAAGAGGCCCAGCACCTGCTGGACATCCTGCACGCCGCGCTCGATCCCAACGAACATTTTCCGTGATAAGTTATCAGCGGTAAGCTGTAAGCTATCAGCTTTTTGGTGCAAATCATTGCGGTGATCGAAACGAAGCACATACCGTTTTTAGCTGAAAGCTAATAGCTTATAGTTTTTTCGTGATAAAACGGCGAAAATGCGGATAAAATAGCGATAGGCAGGCTGCTATTGCCTGGAAAAGCGCTTCCGAAAAATGACCTGTAAAGTGGACTGGAACCTTCATCAGGTATCCCTGTTGGGCGCGATGTTCACAACCTACTGAGCATCCATCCTGTTACATGGATACGATAGATACCAGCTTCAGCTTTGATCCTCTACGCCTTATGCGACGGGATCCGAAGAAAAATTACAAAAAGAAGCTGGAGCGCAACCCGGTGTGGGGCCATCTGCCCGAACTGGATGTTGCTGAATGTCCCTTGCCGCTTTATGCGGAACAGATACAGTGCCTGTCGCATCAAGACGAAGTGCCCAGTGTGGCTTTTCAGTGCATTGTAGTAGCGGCCCTACAAACCCTCGACCGCGTTCGTCGCTCCGAGCAGCACGTTGCCGAGGCCGCCCTGTCTCTGGCCCAGCGTCAGAAGCTGGACGCGATGATCGCTACGGTTGACGCCGTCGCCGACGCGCTACACGCCATCCTGACGCCACAGGGCGCTACAATGCTAAAGCAACATACGGAGCGTGCTCCAGAAACGCCCGAGCATTTGTGGTGGTTTGCCCTCAGCGAAGCTTTGCATACACTTGAAGAAGGGCTCGCCTGGATTCGCTCTGTGGCAACGGGGCAGGCCCGTGGCGGAGCCGCCCACACCCTCAGTCGTATCATCTCGCTGCTGCTCTATGAGCACTACCGTGACCTCTTCGATGAGGCGGAGCAGTGGATGAATTGAATTTTGGAGTTGGGATTTTTGATTTTGGATTGTTTATATCCAAGGAGCAAGAAGACCTGATCCAAAATCACCCATCAAAAATCCAAAATGAGCCTACAGCCCTATCTCGACGCTGACGACGCTGAACTAGCGGTGCGCTGGTCATCGTTGGAGCAGTGGCTGACCGCACGGTTTGGGAAGACGCCCGACATTGAGAGCATTCTGTTCCTCATAGGCATTCAGGCGCGCGGGCGTGGCTTCGAGCCGGAGTTGGAGAAGGACGCTAAGCAAAGCCTCATCATGGAGGGTACCTACCACGCCTTTGCCGCGCTGGGCATCTACGAGCGTATAGGTATGGAAGCCGACGGGCACTGGATCTGGGAGCGGGTGATCGACCATCCGCCCGACCTTTCGGTAGAAGCCCAGGAGAAGCTGCTGAAAATCGCCATCTTGCAATATTTCGAGGAATCGCTAGACGTTACGGAAGCCGATGAAAAGTAACCTGTTAATCCTGATGCTCACGGCGCTCCCGCTGATAGGGGCACCGATCTGGGGCTGTGCCGAGCGCTCGCAGATTGATGCGGGGGCGATGGAGATGCCTGCCGTCGATATCCCGGAAACCAATTACTACGAGATTCGCACGCCGATGGGCCGCATGGTCATCCGCCTGTTCGATGAGACGCCGCGCCACCGCGACAACTTCAAGCGGCTCGTCGAAGAGCAGGCGTACGACAGCACGCTCTTCCACCGTATCATCGACGGCTTCATGATCCAGGGCGGCGATCCCAACTCGCTGGACGACAATCCGCTAGACGATGGACAGGGCGGCCCCGGCTACACCATCCCGCCGGAGTTTCGGCCTGATCTTTTCCATAGACGTGGCGCGCTCGCGGCGGCCCGACAGCCTGACCATGTCAATCCGAACCGCGAATCCAGCGGTAGCCAGTTCTACATCGTCGATGGCACGGCCTACCCGGATTCGATTCTGACGCTCGTCAAGCAGCAACTCCGTCAGCAGATCCCCGACCCGGATTTCGTCTTTTCCGACAGCGCCCGTGCTATCTACACCACCGAGGGCGGCGCGCCCAACCTGGACGGCATGTACACCGTCTTTGGCGAACTGATAGAAGAGTTTGATGTGCTGGATGCTATTGCTGCCACGGCTACGGCCCGCAGCACTGGCCAGCGCGTCCGCCGTGAACTCATCGATCGTCCGTTTGAGCCGGTGTGGATGATCGTCCGCCCGCTACCCGACTACGAGCCGCCGACGCCCCCGGAGCAATAAAGTACGGTTTGCTCATTGAGGTGCGAAAGTATGTAATGCTACGAAGGTCAAATCCGGCTACCCACGAGGTTCTGTACACGCGTAGCGGCTGTAGCCTCATGTATCACCATCAGCGCCTCACCCAGCAGGCCAATGGAACGGTGCAGGTAGCGCCACTTGAAACATGGCGTGAAAATTACCCCTGCTGACCCATCGCCTATTCGATGCAGGGAACGGCAATCCAGGCCGTGCATTCATACCCTCCGGCAAAATCAGACGTGGCCTCCCCGGCTGCGTCTTTTGTTTTAGGTACGCTGGGAATGGGAAATTGGAAAATGGAAAATGGTTGGGTAGAAGACAGCCAGTACGTGCTTTCTTACATATCCTTTTCCTCCTCCATCAATCCAAAATCTGCAATCCAAAATCTGCAATCCAAAATCCAAAATCCTTCATGTCTCGTCCGTTTTCTGAACAGGAGATCCGCCGCCGTGAGGAGCGCGATGCGCTCGAAGACCTCGGCATCAACCCCTACCCCTACGCCTGGGATGTCGATACGCACACCGCCGACATTCTGGCGACCTTCGACGACGAAAAGCACCAGCCTGAAGAAGGCCAGGAGCCGCCGATGCGTGTGTCTATCGCCGGGCGGATGATGTCGAAGCGGGTGATGGGCAAGGCGGCATTTTTCGACGTGCAGGACAGCACCGACCGCATCCAGGTCTACGCCCGCCGCGACGATCTGCCGGATGGTTTCTACAACCAGGCTTTCAAAAAGCTCTTCGACATCGGCGACATCGTGGGCGTCGAGGGGTTTGCTTTCCGCACACGGATGGGCGAGATCACGATCCATGCCGAGCGGCTGGAATTGCTGGCGAAGGCCTTGCGTCCGTTGCCCGTCGTCAAGGAATCTGAAGGCGAGACGTACAACGAGGTGACGGACAAAGAATTCCGCTATCGCCAGCGCTACGTCGATCTCGTCGTCAACCCGGAGGTGCGCGACGTTTTCCAGCAGCGCGCCCGCATGATTACCGCACTTCGGCGATTCTTGGACGAGCGTGGCTACGTAGAAGTGGAGACCCCCGTGTTGCAACCCATCTACGGTGGCGCGGCGGCGCGTCCGTTCACCACGCACCACAACGCGCTCAACATGCAGCTTTTCTTGCGCATCGCGGACGAGTTGTATCTCAAGCGGCTCATTGTCGGCGGCTTCGACGGGGTCTACGAGATCTCGAAAGACTTCCGCAACGAGGGCCTGAGCCGCTTCCACAACCCGGAGTTCACGATGATGGAACTCTATGTGGCCTACAAAGACTATGCGTGGATGATGGATCTGGTGGAGGAGATGGTCGAGTACGTTGCCACCGAACTCCACGGCGCGCCCGAGGTGCAGGTGGGCGACACGACCATCTCCTTCAAGCGCCCGTGGCCACGCTTGCCACTGCTGGCTGCCATTGAAGAAAAAACAGGGCATGACCTCTTCGGCAAAAGCCGCGACGAGTTAGCCGCCATCGGCAAAGATCTCGGTTTGGACATTGAGAACACGATGGGGGCAGGCAAGATCATCGACGAGATTTTTGGCGAGTTTGTAGAGCCGCACCTGACCCAGCCGACGTTCATCACCGATTATCCGGTAGAACTTTCGCCCCTCGCCAAACGCCACCGCGACAAGCCAGGCCTCGTAGAGCGGTTCGAGTTGATCTGCAACGGCAAGGAAATCTGCAACGCCTTCAGCGAACTCAACGACCCTGCTGATCAGCGTGCTCGCTTCGAAGAGCAGGTCCAACTCCGTGCCGCTGGCGACGATGAGGCCATGGCGCTCGACGAAGACTACCTCCGTGCGCTCGAATACGGCATGCCACCCACTGCTGGCCTCGGCGTTGGCATCGATCGCCTCGCCATGCTGATGACCGGCCAGGAGTCCATCCGCGATGTCATCCTCTTCCCGCTACTCCGCCCCGAAACGCCTGCCGCCGAGGAAGTTGAAGGTGAAGAAGACGGTGAATAGTGGATGGTAGATGGTGGATGGAAAAAGGACGTAGTTGACTATCTACTATCCACTATCGAGTGAGCGAAGCAAGCGGGCTATCTACCATTGTATTATGCAGCACCGTAGCAGGAAGCACGACGTTGAGGTAAGGGATCAGGCTGGATACGGAGAACTGATTCGGAGCAACGTCAACTTCCGGCGGCTTTGGGTGGGCAACATCGTCTCGCTACTGGGCGACTGGTTCAACACCATTGCGCTCTACACGCTGGTGACGAAGCTGACGGCATCGCCGTTTGCACTCGGTGCGGTGTTCATTTTCAAGATGCTGCCGTGGGCGCTGGCCTCGCCCGTGGCCGGGATCATCGTAGACCGGTTCAACCGCCGTCGCCTGATGATCGGGTCCGATCTGGTTCGGGCTGTGATTGTGCTTGGCTTTCTGCTGATTGATGAAGCCGGTGACGTGTACTGGCTCTACGGCCTCATTGCAGCACAGGTAATCGTCGGGTCGGTTTTCGTGCCGGCTCGTAGCGCCTCGATTCCTAACATCGTGTCGCCGCGGGAATTACTGACGGCCAACGCGATGATGGCGGCGACGTGGTCAGTCATGCTGGCCGTTGGCGCGGCGCTGGGCGGGTTTGCTACCGAGCTTTTCGGTGTGCAGGTCGTCTTTTGGCTCGACAGCGCAACGTATCTTGTATCTGCGCTCTTTATCATCCGAACCGTCATTCCACAACAGACCGACAAAGCGCCGTCAGGCCCGGTGCTGCGTGTGGCTGCACGGCAGATCGCTGAGGGCTGGCAGCGGATGCGGGCGGTGCCGCGTGTGGGACGTATCGCACTCGCTAAAGCGATGTGGGCCGTTGGTGGCGGCTCGCTCATCTACCTGCTTACCTTACTGGGTGAAGAGATTGCGCCCGAGGCGCTGGCGGCAGGCATCGGCATCCTGTTCATGGCGCGGGGCATCGGGACGGGCATTGGTCCTATCCTGGCGCGTCGGTATTTCAAAGACGAGTCTCACTGGATATGGCTCTTGGGCGCGTGTGTGGTCTTCAGCGGGCTGTGCTATCTGGTGGTGGGATGGATCTCCTGGGCGCTGGCACTGGTGATCGGGTTGGTGGTGCTGGCACACGCCGCAGGCGGGGCCAACTGGGTCCTCTCGACGGTTCTGTTGCAGAAGCGTACAGAGGATCGTTTTCGCGGGCGCGTCTTCGCTACCGACTGGCTGCTGGTCATGCTCGCCGAGACGTTTTCTATTGTGGTAGCAAGCCTTCTACTCGAATATCAAATACTGGATTTGCGCTTAAGCTTTATGGTCTTTGCACTGATACAAGTAATCTGTGGACTGTTATGGATTGGCATTGTGGTGCCCAGGGAGCGCGCCACTGTTCTTTCTGAGTAACATTTTATTTACAGAGGCCGAATTGGCGCTGTTTTTGACGTTTGCAGGTCGTTTCCCACAGAGCACACATACGCAGTGAAGGCATTACGGACACAGCCCGGCTGGCACCTCATGGCCCGCGACGAGCCACTACGCGGCATCGGGATGTTTGAACCTGCCGACCTGGCGCTTGCTGAAGTGGATCCAACCGGTCGTATTCTCCACATTAGCGGCCTTAATACGCCGTATTGGGGCTGGAAATCGGGAGAACAGATTGCGGAGGGCGTGCTGGATCAGTTGCGCCTGTTGCCCAAAGGCACGATGCAAGCCGTCCCCACGGCCAAAGGATCACTGTTGTTGCAGGGGCTCTCGCGCGAGCCAGAGGCGGGCTGGCTGGTGATTGGCTATGCTGATAATGAGACGACGGACGCCTCCGCGTCTACGTTTAAGTCCCTTATCGAGAAGGGACCGCCCTATCGGTTGCGGCTAGATGCCACCGGACGCGTACAGCAAGTAGGTGCCCGCATCGCCTCCTTGCTGGGGCATCCGCAGGAACAGATTATCGGCGCTCCGCTCTCGCTCAACGTGGTGCATCCGGAAGATCGCTGGAAGCTCAACGAAGCCATTCGGCGTGTGCGCGAAGACGTGCGGCAGGTGGCGCTGAGCATCCGTTTCTTGACTAAGGACCAGGACCTGCGCTTCGCCCAACTCTATCTCGTTCCTACCTCGGCAAAGACGCCTGTCCAGATCGATGTGCTGGCGTTCGATGTGACCGAGGAGACGGGGCTTGAAACGATGCTGCTTCATAGCGAGGCACTCTACCGCACCTTCCTGGAACAAAGCCCGATGGGCATTTTGCATCTCGATGCCTCCGGGGTGGTTACGTTCGAGAATCACCCATTCCGGCAGATTGTGGGTGAAGCTGTCGAGGATGCCTGGATCGGGCGGCGCGTAGCGGATATCTCTGGTTTAGATTCGTATCTCAAGCCGCTGGTTGCCCGCATGTTGAACGATGGGGAGCCTATCCAGGCTGTAGATGCTTCCTATCAACGCGCTGAGGCGCATCTGCCGGTTTGGCTGGTTGTGCATGGCTCGCCGATTCGGCAGCCCGGTGGCGAAATTGTCGGTGGCGTCTTGATGATCGAGGATGTGACGGAGCAACGCCAGCGCGAAGAGGAATTGCTGCTGCGCGACCGCTATGAGCGGGCCGAGATGGCGCTGCGCGATGTGGTGCTCACCGACCTCAGCGAAGACGTTTTTCTGCACAATGCAGCGGCGATTTTTGGCGAGACAAGCAGTGCCGATCGGGTACATTTGCTGGTTCACATTGGCACCGAAGGTCACGTCAGTACACGCGCCACCTGGGGCCGCAACACGGCAGAAGAGGTTTATTCGCTCTACGTCCGCACCGGCGACTATCCCCGTCTTCGTTCGGCAGTTATCAATGGCAACAGTTTGCACCTGCACGCGGGCAATGTGTCAGACGATGCCAGGGGGTTGTTCGATATTTCGGAAGCGGAGGAAGCAGTTTGGGCACCGTTTTACGATACCGGGCGCTTCGGCGGTGTGGTGTTATTCGAGCGGAGCCAGCTTCCCACCGAGGCCTCAGTGGGCTTCTGGTCACATATTGAGCAGCGGCTCATGGACCGGCTCATCCGGCTTTTCGAGACGCTGTGGTCGTGGATCCAGGTAGGCCAGCGCTATCGCCTCACCGTGGCAACCATCGACGACTGCCTGTTCACCTGTTCCTTTTCCCGCGACGGGGCCCGCCGCTATCTATTTATCACGCCCCAGATCCTGGAGATGACGGGGTACGGAGCCGACGAAGTGCTGGCCCGCAGCGAGGCCGCTTTCTCCTGGGTCGACACCGTCGTACACCCCGATGACTTGGCCGCATTTCAGGCACATGAGCAGGCATTGCGCAATGGCCACGAGAGTCGGCTCACCTATCGGATCGGGCATAAAATGGGCACGTATCGATGGCTCTCCGAGCAGGCCACGCCGCACCGCGACGCCACTGGTCGGATCACCGTCAGCGGCATCCTGACCGATGTGACCGAGCAAAAAGAAAATGAGGAAATCTTGCTGAGCGCCCGCGAGCAAGTGGCCTCCGCCAGCCGCATTAAGAGCACGTTCGTTTCCACAATGAGCCACGAACTGCGCACGCCGCTGGGGGCTATCAACGGGTTTGCCGAGTTGTTGGCTACTGAGTTGAGCGAGTGGGAAGCTGAGACGGGTCATGCCCTGCCGCCACAGGTGGGTGAGTTTGCCGATGCTGTCCGGCAGAATGCCCGCCGCCTCCTTCAGCTTACCGATGACCTGTTCATGCTCTCGAATCTGGACATGGGCAACCTGCATCTGGAGTGTACCACGGTGGTGCTGCATCCTATTGTGCGGCGCTGTGTAGGCAGTGTAGCTGTGCAGTTGGCAGAGAAAAATATCAAGCTTCAACTCGACCTGGAAGGTGCCGATCTATTTGTGAGGGGCGATGCCGGGCGGATCGAACAAGTACTGTGTCACCTGCTCTCGAATGCCGTCAAGTTTACCGATCAGGGTGCTGTATCCGTTCGCACCCGGCGCACCCAGGGCGAGGTTGAGATCCAGGTGCACGATACCGGCATCGGCATTGACGCGGCCTACATGGAGGATCTTTTTACGCCGTTTCGGCAGGCCGACAGCCGCCTCAACCGCCGCTTCGAGGGCACAGGACTGGGTCTCGCCCTCACCAAACGTCTTCTGGATCTGATGGGCGGACGTATTGAGGTAGAAAGTGAGGTCGGCTCCGGCTCGACGTTCTGGATTTTTCTGCCCGTTGTAGAAGCGTGCGCGATGGGTAAGGAAGGGTAATATCCGGTTACGTATTCCTCGTTTTTTCCTCCTCCCACTTCTCTCTTTCCTTATCCCTGTTCTCCAGCGCGATCCGAACGTTGCGGAGAAACCCTTCCAGTTTGGCGCGTTTGACGGGGCTTTTGCGGAAGCGCTGGCGGAAGGCTTCCAGGTCCAGTTCGATCCATTCGTCCAGCTCTGTGTCTGTCACGCCGAGGCGGGGCATGAAGCGCGGCTCGTCGGTGGCAAACTTGAACTTGTTCCACGGGCACACATCCTGACAGATGTCGCATCCAAAGATCCAATTGCCCATGTCCGGGTGCAGGTCAATAGGAATGTCGTCGCCGCGATGTTCAATGGTGAGGTACGAGATGCAGCGGTTGGCATCGACCGCGTAGGGCTGGTAGATGGCATCAGTAGGGCAAGCATCGAGGCAGCGCGTGCAGGAGCCGCAGTAATCCGGGATGGGCCCGTCCGCCGGGAGGGGCACGTCTACAATCAACTCGCCGATGAAGAAGAACGACCCCATAGAGCGATTGATGAGGTTGGTGTGTTTGCCCATCCATCCGAGGCCGCTACGCTGCGCCCATACCTTGTCTAGTACCGGTGCGGAGTCCACAAAGGCGCGCCCAGAGATGTTGCCCACACGTTCGTCGAGCCAGTTGTAGAGGGCAAACAGTTTTTCTTTCAGCACCTCGTGGTAGTCGTCGCCCCAGGCATAGCGACTGATCTTGCCGATGTTGCTGTCCTCGGCATGCTCGGTGGGCTGGTAGTAATTGTGCAGCACCGAGATGACCGACTGCGCTCCGTCCACCAGCTTTGTCGGATCGACGCGCTTCTCGAAGTTGCGCTCCATCCAGCCCATCGTGGCCTGCCGCCCTTCCGCGAGCCACTGTTCCAGCCGTCGCGCCTCATCGTCGAGCCGCTCAGCCTTCGAAATGCCACACGCATCGAAGCCGAGACGACGGGCCTCTGACTTGATCTCGCGGGCCAGTTGCTCCTGGACGGTCTGGTCAAAGCCGGGCATGGGGTAGGGGGGGCAGGTTGATCAGGCTAGCAGTTTGTCAGGTTACAGGTTTGTAGGTTGACAGGTTCAGTTGTCAGAGAGAAACTTGTAACCTGAAGCCGAGCAACGCGAGGCAACCTGCAATCGCGCACGATGCTCCACAAAAAAAGCGGGCCTACCCGAAGGCAGGCCCGCTTTTCGATCTAGCGTGGGCTAGACGGTCGGCATGCGACTACATATCATCGCCGCCTTCCATCATGTCATCACACGGCATCGGGATCGTATCGACGCGGCGGAACTGGCTGGCTCCACCTTTCTTCGTCGTCTGACCCTGGGCACCGAGGCCCTGTGTCGTGATGCGGCTGGCAGCCACCCCGTTGTCGAGGTAGAACTGCTCGACGGCGCGGGCGCGGTCTTCCGAGAGCCGCTGCGGGTTGCGCTCGTCACGCGAGGCATAGCCATCGAGGCGGACGCAGATGTTCGGGCAGTTCTCCAGGATGGTCAGGTTCTCCTGCAGGAGCTCACGACCCTGTTCCGTAAGGACGCTCGAGTTGCGGTCGAAGAAGACCGAGTTCATCTGCGAGATGTTACAGTCGAAGCAGCCCTCGTCGGTCACGGTTATCGTCATCGATTCCGTATCCGAGCCTGCACTGTTCGTGAGCGTCAGGGTGACCGTGTAGGTACCTGGCGTCTCGTAGGTGTGCGTCGGGGTAGCACCGGTGTGCGGCGCGCTGCCGTCGCCCATATCCCAGCTATAGGTCAGCGGCGCATCGCCACGGACGTTGGCGCTGAAGTTGACCGTGCGATCCGGATCACAGATGCTTACCGTGTTTTTGTTCGAGGTGATCGTGACGATCTCGGCGGGCTGGATGACCTGGACGCTACAGGTGCGCGTGGCCGGGTCGCCACCGTTGTTCGCGGTAAACGTGACCGTGTACGTCCCGCTCTGCGAGTAACTGTGCGTCGAACTCAGGCCCGAGCCGGTGCCGCCATCGCCATAATCCCAGCGATACTCGATGGGCTGTGAGGCAATGTCTTCGTTGGTGGAGGCCGTGAAGGTGCCCGATTCGCCTACGACGAGTTGGGCAGGACAATCGACCGAGAAGACTTCAATCGGGGTGAAGGCGGCTTTGAAGTTAATCTTCAAGCCAAGGCCGATACCCGTCAGGACATCGGTAGAGCCAAAGCCATCTTCTTCCTTCTCCCAACCGTCGAGCGCGGTGTCGTCACTCAGGTGAATGGCCGAGTTCGCTTCGAGGAAGAAAGACGTCCGGTCGTTAAGGGCGATGTCGAGACCAATACCAAGCAGCGGGCCAAAAGCACTGCCGCTTTCTTCGGCACCACGGTTGTTGGGCGCGGTAGGGTCGAACTGGACGGCATCACCGAAAGAGGCCGCTGCACCAAAGTTAATGTAGGGTGCAACCTTGGTGGTGGCATTCGCAAACGTATACCGCCCAAAGAGCGCTACCGTATGGCGGATCGTGGGGTCATCGTCGATGCCCAGTTCAGCGCCTTCCTCTTCCCCAAACTGGGTAATAATCGGGTAGTTGCCCAACTGGTACGCGAGGCTTACGCTAAACGGGACAGAAAACTGGTAGCCCAACTCAAGCGCCACGTTGTACGGCAACTTACCATCGATTTTGTACATATCGAGGTTGAAGTTCGTCGGCGACTTTTCGTTGTC
>Ga0102947_1000195_pt1 | contig 22177 bp, 17 predicted proteins | sample SalPon2A_A_D2_MG_FD_78210 | JGI IMG/M metagenome (GOLD analysis project Ga0102947, IMG submission 78210) | Soil microbial communities from South San Francisco under conditions of wetland restoration - Salt Pond MetaG R2A_A_D2_MG | ecosystem: Environmental > Terrestrial > Soil > Wetlands | place... | reverse complement strand
GCCTGGATCGCCCACGCCAACGCCGACGTCGTCCAGACCCTCGACATCACCACCTGGAAACCCACCGGCGTCCTCAAAACCGGCAAGGAGCCCGACGGCATGGCCTACTCGCCGGTGGCGGTGTCCAGAGGAAAGTGACGTTCTGCAAGAAGGTCGGAGCGTTGGCGAAGAAATATCCCTTGTCCCATGCCGGTTGACAAGTAACAGGAGGCCGGAATAGGCTGGTCAAGCCAACAGGCTTGATTTTATTCAATCAAAAAGCGTCCAACAGGCGTACGCGAGGCACCCGTGCCGAGCTAAAAGCCTAGCGGGCGCTTTATTTTTTTGTTACATCCCCCACTGAGAAGTACTTCTCAGCCCCCTCCACGAACCCCAGGTACGTGGCGAATATCCGCTTCTCCAGCTCTTGCCGGCTGGAAGAGCTGAGCTTGTTGCCCCACCCTGGCCGCTGCTCCGCCACCAGACCCTCGCTATCCAGGGTGTCCAGGAGGGCGTGGACGACCGCGCCGTACACCAGGAGTTTCTGCCGAACCTTCTTGTACCGCAGTCTGGACATCAACTCGATCAGAGGTTCGAACCAGTTCTGAGTAGCATCATCTGCCTCCAATCTCGTCACGAACTCGTGGAAACTCATCACCCGAGGTTGAGGGTTGTTCTGGACGACCATGAGGTCGCCGATGGCGCGCTGGGCATGTCGTTCCAAGAGGCGGGTTTGCCGCTCCTCCAGCGTGCGGACGAAGTCGAGCAGCTTCTTGCCGGCGTCATCGACACCCAGGTTGACGTAGATGCCCTCTCGGCGCAGTAGCTGGATTCGAGCCCAGAATTCGGCGAACAGGTATAGGAACGCCGCCACCTCCAACTCGGGCGGTCTCTGGCCGTAATCGACCCCTTCCAACTCCTTGAAGTCGTTCTGGGCGAGCCACCGGAGCTTCCCCACCAGGTCATCGCCCGCCTTGAGGATCGGGTCGAGGTGCTTGTTCACCAGCAACTTCGCGTCCCTCTTCGTCTCTTTCTTTTGCAGATGGTCCTCCCGTTTCCACCCAAAGACCATCTCCAAAAGCTTCACCACCGCACCACCCCCTAGGGCAGCGCTGAAGAGCTCAAGCCAATCCATCACCCATCCCCCTCAGCCAGATCCGCAATAGGGAACTACCCATCCACGTAATCCTCAAGATCCTCAAAGGCTCGACGCAAGTGCTTCCGGAATTTCTCGCCTGACTCGCGTCGGCATGGCCGAGGCCGTTCGGGCTAGGATTGCTACATGAACACCTTGCCCACTCCTCCCCCCGCCGACCTCCACAACCGTGTCGCCCTGGTCACCGGTGCCAGCCGGGGCATGGGCTTCGCCGCCGCCCGTGCGCTGGCTCGCCGGGGGGCCCGGGTGGCCCTTTCGGCCCGCCACCTCGACGGACTGGAGGCGGCGAAGCAACGGCTGGAGGACGAGGGGCTGGAGGTCATCGTGGTGCCGGCCGACGTCTCCCAGGGGGACGACCTGGCGCGCCTGGTCGAAGAGGTCAGCGACCGCCTGGACCCGGTGGACGTCCTGGTGCCCCACGGCGGCGGGCCACCCGCCGGTCTGGCCACCGAGATCGAGGACGCCGACTGGGAGGCCGGCTTCATCCGCGCCTTCCTCTTCGTGCCGCGCCTCTGCCGCGCCGTGCTGCCGGCCATGCGGGAGCGCGGCTGGGGGCGCATCGTCGCCATCAACTCGGTCTCCTCGCGCCAGCCGATCCCCGGCCTGGCCGTCTCCAACGCCCTGCGCCCGGCGGTCCTCGGGTATCTCAAGACCCTCGCCCTGGAGGTCGCCGAGGACGGCGTGACGGTCAACGCCGTGCTGCCCGCCTTCACCGACACACCGGGCATGGCCGACCGCCTGGCGGCCACCGGCAACGCCCGGGCTGCCCAGGACAAGCTGGTCGCCGAGCACGCCGTCGGCCGCATGGCCACCCCCGACGAGGTCGGCGCCGCCGTCGCCTTCCTGGCCTCCGAAGACGCCGCCTTCATCACCGGCCAAGCCCTCCCCGTCGATGGCGGCTACATCCGTGGCTCGATGTGATGGCCGCCGACACCGCAGAGGCCACCTTGCCGCCGACGCGCCGGGACGCCCCGCGGGAGGGCGCGCGATGAGGCGGTGGCTGGCCGCCCTCGGGATCCTGCTGGTCTGCGCGGCATGCGGCGACGGAGCGCCGAAGACGGGGACGGGGCCGGAGACGGGGCTGACCCAGACCGCGACCGGAGACGCCCCACGGCATCTCCTGCTCCTCACCGTCGATACCTTTCGGGGAGACCATTTCGCCACCACCCGGGCCGATGAGAGCCTGACCCCGCACCTGGCCCGCTTCGCCCAAGAGGGCCAGCGCTTCGCCAACGCCCAGTCCGTGGGCAACGCCACCTCCCCCGGCGTGGCGGGCATCTTGACCGGATGGTTCCCCTTTCGATCCGGGGTGATCGAGAACCGTTCGATCATCCAGACGTCCGTGCCCACCCTGGGGACCCGCCTCCGGGACGCCGGGTTCACCACCGCGGCCTTCGTCGCCAACCCGGTCATCGGCCCGGGCTTCGGCTTCGAGCAGGGGTTCCAGCGCTACACCCTCCTGCCCAAGGACGGCCACAAGGTCCCCGGCCGTCGCGTCACCGCGGCCGGCCTGGAGTGGTTGGAACGCTGGAACGGCCGCGATCCGTTCTTCCTCTGGCTGCATTACATGGAGCCCCACGGGCCCTACATGCCGCCCCAGGAGATGCGCGAGCTATTTCCCAAGGAGGCCTTCGAGGCCCCCACCGACATCCCCTTGAAACCCCACGGCGACAACCTGGGCGACGGGGCGATCCCCTTCTACCAGCAGCTCTACGGCCCGAGCCCGGCGAGCCGCGACGGCCGGGATTACGAAGCCCGCTACGCCGCGGAGGTGCGGGAGATGGACCGCCAGGTGGCGCGGGTGCTCTCCTGGCTGGAAGAGCGCGGCCTCGCCTCGCAGACCGTGGTCATCCTCACCTCGGACCACGGCGAAGCCCTGGGCGACGACCATGGGTACTACTTCAGCCACGCCAACGGGCTGACCCGGGACCAGGTCCACGTGCCGCTGGTGCTCAAGTCTCCGGGCATCTCGCCGGAGGTGGTGGACAGGCTGGTGTCCACCGCCGACGTGGTGCCCACGGCGCTGGAGCTGCTCGGCCTGCCGGCGGACCCGGAGCTGGACGGCACGTCTCTCCTCTCGGCCGAGGCGCGGCCCGCGGTTTCCCAGTCCGGCAACCGGCTGGCCCTGCGCTCCGGGGACTGGAAGATCGAGTTCCGCGGCCAGACCCGCGAGTGGACGCTTTTCGACCTGGCGGCCGACCCCGACGAGACGACGGACCTGGAGGAGAGCCACCCGGAACGCTTCGCCGAGCTCAAGGAAATGCTCACCCGGGCGCGCCGGCGGCCACCCCTGGCCAAGCCGGTGAACCGGGGGGATCCCGCCGCCGAAGAACGTCGCAAAGAGCTCAAGGCCCTCGGGTACCTGTAGCACCGAGACGGCGACCGCCCCGGTCCCGCGCCGCCTCATTCCAGCACCCGCGCCTATAATGAAGCCATGACCCGCGACCGAGACACCCCCGGGGGCACGGCCACCCTGAATCCCCCCAGCGCCAAGGCCGACGACGCCGACGGCCCCGCCACCAGCTCCGGCATCCCGGTGGAGCCCTTCTACCGCCCGCAAGACTCCCCCGCCAGCGACCCGGAAGGCTACCGGCGCCAAGTCGGTGACCCCGGCGACTTCCCCTTCACCCGCGGCCTCTACCCAGAGATGTACCGCCAGCGGCTGTGGACCATGCGCCAGTACGCCGGCTACTCTTCCGCCGCCGAGTCCAACCGCCGCTACCGCTACCTCCTCGAGCAGGGCACCACCGGCCTCTCCGTCGCCTTCGACCTGCCGACGCAGATCGGTTACGACTCGGACCACCCGATGGCCCAGGGCGAGGTGGGGCGGGTCGGCGTCGCCATCGACTCCATCGCGGACATGCGGCGGCTGTTTGACGGCATCCCGCTGGACCAGGTCACCACCTCCATGACCATCAACGCCACCGCCCCGATCCTGCTCGCCCTCTACCTGGCGGTGGCCGACGAGCAGGGGGTGGACTGGGCACTGGTGGGCGGCACGATCCAGAACGACATCCTGAAGGAGTACGCCGCCCGGGGCACCTACATCTACCCCCCGGGGCCATCGCTGCGCCTGGTCACCGACGTCATCGCCTTCTGCGCCGAGCGGGTGCCGCGCTGGAACCCGATCTCGATCTCCGGCTACCACATCCGGGAGGCCGGCTCCACCGCCGTCCAGGAGGTCGCCTTCACCCTGGCCAACGCTCTCGAATACGTCGATGGCGCCATCGAGCGCGGCCTGGCCATCGACGACTTCGCGCCGCGCCTGTCGTTCTTCTTCAACGCCCACAACAACTTCCTGGAAGAGGTGGCCAAGTTCCGGGCCGCCCGCAAGCTGTGGGCCGAGCTGGTGCGGGAGCGCTACCAGCCCGACAACGAGCGCTCCTGCTGGCTCCGCTTCCACACCCAGACCGCCGGCTCGACGCTGACCGCCCAACAGCCCGACGTCAACGCCGTGCGGGTGGCGATCCAGGCGTTGGCGGCGGTGTGCGGCGGCACCCAGTCGCTCCACACCAACGCCCGGGACGAGGCGCTGGGCCTGCCCACCGAGAACTCGGCCCGGCTGGCGCTGCGCACCCAGCAGGTCATCGCCCACGAGTCCGGCGCCGCCGACGTCGCCGACCCGCTGGGCGGCGCCTGGGTCATCGAGGCGTGGACCGAGGAGATCGCCCGCCGCGCCGGCGAGTACATCCACCGCATCGGCGAGATGGGCGGCGCCCGCCGGGCCATCGAGCAGGGCTTCCAGCAGGGCGAGATCGCCGACGCCGCCTACACCTTCCAGCGCGACGTGGAGGCCGGCCGGGCCAAGGTGGTGGGGGTCAACGCCTTCACCGAGGAGGACCAACCGCCCCAGGAGGTGCTGACCATCGACCCCCGGGTCGAGGAGGACCAGGTGGAGCGGCTGGCCGAGCTGCGCCGCCAGCGCGACTCCGGCGCCGTCGAGACCAGCCTCCGGGAGCTGGCCGAGGCCGCCCGGGGCGACGCCAACCTGATGCCCCCGATCCTCGCCGCGGTCCGCGCCCAGGCCACCCTGGGCGAGGTCGCCGACGCCCTGCGCGACGTCTTCGGCGAGCACGACGACTCCGGCTTCGCGTCATGAGGCCGTGGCGGCGGGCGGGGGCGGAGATCGGCGGCGGCTGATGCAACCCCCCGTCCGGGCCGTCCTCGCCCCCCTCCCCGCCGGTGCCCGATGAGCGGCCACGGCGACAACCTGGAACTCGAGAACGAGGTGCTCCGCAAGCTCCTCTCCCAGACCACCCGCGCCTACGACGAGCAGATGGAGGAGCTGGCGGCGGAAAAGGAGCTGGCCCAGGTCACCCTCGCCTCCATCGGCGACGGCGTCGTCACCACCGACGCCGAAGGGCGGGTCCAGTACCTGAACCCGGTGGCCGAGGAGCTGACCGGCTGGAGCCGGCCGGAGGCCGAGGGCCGCCCCTTGCCGGAGGTGCTGCGCCTGGTGGCCGAGGACGGGGCCGAGGACGGTAATGAGGGGGCGCTGGAGCTGCCCCTGGCCGACCACCTGCCGGCGGAGCACCGGGTCTACCTCACCGAGCCGACCCTGCTGGTGCGCCGCGACGGCCAGCGCTGCCCGGTGGAGAGCTCGTCGGCACCGATCCGCGACCGGGACGGGCGGGCGGTGGGCTCGGTGATCGTCTTCCAGGACGTCTCAGACCGCCGCCTGATGGCGCTCCAACTCGCCCACCAGGCGAACCACGACCCGCTCACCGGCCTGCTCAACCGCAGCGCCTTCGACGGCTACCTCTCCCGCGCCCTGGCCGCCACCCGGGAGCACGGCGAGACCCACGCCCTGGCCTACCTCGACCTCGACCAGTTCAAGCTGGTCAACGACACCTGCGGCCACTTCGCCGGCGACGAGCTGCTGCGCCAGATCGCCGACCTGCTGCGCAGCCGGATGCGGGAAAACGACGTCGTCGCCCGCCTCGGCGGCGACGAGTTCGCCGTCCTCCTCACCGCCACCGACCTGGACACCGCCAGCCGCCTGGTGGAGGAGCTCCATGGCGACATCTCGGACCTGCGCTTCACCTGGCAGCAAAGCTCCTTCGCCGTGGGGGTCTCCATCGGGTTGGTGAAGGTGGACCGGGCCTTCAACAACCTGGCGGACCTGCTGTCCGCCGCCGACCAGGCCTGCTACGTCGCCAAGGAGAAGGGGCGCCACCGCATCCAGGTCTACCGCCCGGAAGATCCGGAGTTCGTCAGCCGCCACGGCGAGATGCAGTGGGTGGTGGAGCTTGAACGCACTCTGGCAGAAGGCCGCTTCCGCCTCTACGCCCAGCCGATCCACCCGCTGGCCCCGGCGGCCGGGGACGGCGACGGCGACGGCCGCCTGCGCTTCGAGGTGCTGCTGCGGGTGGTCGCCGGCGACGGCCTGATCCACGCCGGCAGCGACTTCATCCGCGCCGCCGAGCGCTACGGCCTGATGCGCCGCCTCGACCGCTGGGTGGTGACCCACACGCTGGAGTGGCTGGCCTCGCTGCCGCCGGAGGGCCGCGACCGGGTGGGCCACTGCGCCGTCAACCTGTCCGCCCTGTCGCTGGGCGACGAGGAGTTCCTGGACTTTTTGGACGAGGCGGTGGCCGGCGGGCCGCTGCCGCCGGAGCGGCTGTGCTTTGAGCTGACCGAGACGACGGCGGTGGCCAACCTGGCCCAGGCCCGCCGCCTGATGAGCCAGCTCGGCCGCCGCGGCTGCAGCTTCGCCCTGGACGACTTCGGCTCCGGCATGTCGTCCTACGGCTACCTCCGGGACCTGGAGCTGGACTACCTGAAGATCGCCGGCCACTTCATCACCGACATGGTCACCGACCGGCTGGACCGGGCGATGGTGGAGTCGATCCACCAGGTCGGTCACGTCATGGGGCTGGCGACGGTGGCCGAGTACGTCTCCAGCCAGGCCACCGTGCGCCTGCTGCGGGAGATCGGCATCAACTACGGCCAGGGCAACTGGCTGGCCGCCCCGCGGCCGCTGGGCGAGGTCCTCGGCGGCGGCTGACGGCGGCCGACGGCGGCCGACGACAGATACTGCCCTACAGACCCGACTTTCGCAGCTCGTCCCGCAGTTCCTGGAGCACGCGGTCGATGCGCTCCGCCTCGCGCCGCGTCAGCACGAACACCGGCGGCCGGCCGTCCACCGTCACCCGCACCCGGCCGTCGTCCCCCGCCGCGCCGTGGAAGCGGATCGTCTCGATGCGCTCGACCCCGTTCTTGACCCGTAAGGTGAAGCTCCGGGTCACCGGCCCCGGGGGGGATGGGGCGCCGTGCACAAGCTCGTCGGCTCGGGCCTCGGTGATGGCGTTGAGGACCTCCGACAGCGGCAGGTAGCTCACCGGCTCGCCGTCCATCGACCAGTCGTCGCCCTTGCGGTCGAAGTCCAGCCGCTCCCCGCCATCCACCACCACCAGCCCGGTGACGTCGAAGGCGCGGTGCTCCGTCAGCAGGTGGGAGACCCAGTCCACCGGCGGCATGGACAGCTCTTCGGCCAGCAGGGTGCGGGTGGCCACCAGCAACGGCTCGCCGGGGCCGGCCCCGCCGCCGTCCGCATCGCCGCCGTCCGCATCGCCGCCGTCCGCACCGCCGCCGACCGAACCAACGCTGTCCGAACCACCGCTGTCCGAACCACCGCTGTTGGAATCACCGTCCAGGCGCAGGTACACGGTGCCGTCGGGCCGCGGCCGGCCGACGGTGATGCGCAGCGACCGCGCCGCCGCCGCCAACCCTTCGGCCAGGGTGCGGCGGGGGTTGCCCTCCGCCGCCTCGTCTTCCACGTCGGCGGCCGCCGGGGGCGGCGCCGCCGGCGCCGGGGCGTCCGGCGTCAACTCCACCGTCACCGTGCCCAGCGGCGGGTCCAGCCCCCGCTCCACCGCCTCATCGCCCGCCGCCCCACCATCGACGAAGCGCTCGGCGGTGAGCTTCTCCAGGGTGGCCAGCAGGGAGGCCACCATCTCGTCGTCGGCGACGTCGTCGAACGGTTGCACGACGTCGAAGCCATCGATCCCCGGCCCGCCGACCCGCCGGGCCAGCTCCACCCGGCCCTCCGGGCCCTCCAGGGTCACCCCGAGGACGTCGCCCCGGGCGTGGTGGAACAGCTCCCGGTCCCGCCACTCGGCACGCAGCAGGTGGCCCAGGATCTCCCCGTCCACCAGGTAGACGCCGCCACCGGCGCCGCCGACGGCGGGCTCATCCGGCGCACCGTCCGCGCCGCCCCCGGCCACTTCCGAGACCCGCACCACCGAGCTGCCCGAAGCCGGCACCTCGCCGCCCACTTCCAGCAACCAGGGCGCGCCGGCGGCGCGCTCCAGGCGGGCGCGGGCCCGGGGGCGGTCCAGGCCGACCTCCGCCTCCACCACGTCGTCGAGCTGCCGCCGCCAGCGCAGGTCGGCCAGCGAAGCCAACATCTCGTCCACCGCCGAGGCATCGGCCCGGCGGCCGGCCCAGCGACCGGGCGCGGCGATCTCCCAGTGCTCGTCCGCCCGCTCCAGGCGCACCGCGTCCCGCGGCGTCGCCGTGCCCCCTGCCAACGCCTCCTGCGGCCACAGCGTCACCGCCAGCACCTCCCCCGGGGCCAACCCGGGGAGCAGGAGCTCCGCCTCCCGCTGCCGCTCGTCACTTCCCGGCTGCTGCCGGTCGAGCCAGACGACGAGGGCCAGGAGGGCGACGGCGAGGGACAGGATTCCAAGGGTTTTTCCGCGCATCAACTCACCTCCGCCGCCGGTAATGGACCACGACCCCGAGCAACACGCCGAGGCCGGGGAGAAGGACGAGGACCAGGAGATAGGCGCGGCGCACCTGGGACCGGGTCAGCGACAGGCGCACCTCCTCGGGCCGCTTCGGCGGGATGCCCAGGGCCGCCTCCCGCTCCACCATCCAGTTGAGGGTGTCGGCCAGCAGGGCGGCGTTGCCGGCGTTGGCCGCCAGCAGTTGGTCGGTGGCGAAGGTCGAGTCGCCGAAGACCACCAGGCGGAGGGCTCCGGGGCCATCGTCGGCGGCGTCTCCCCGGTCGCCGTTGCCGTTGCCGCCACCCCGCCCCTCCACCACCACCGCCAGCGGCACCGGGCCGGGCAGGTCGGCGGCGTCCCGCTCCAGGGCGCCGGGGTCGGTCTCGCCCCAGCCTTCGGGCGAGGACTCGACCAGCAGGGTCGCGTCGAGATCCTCCGGCACCTCCCCGAGCCCCACCGAGCGCGCCAGGCTCATCAACACCGGCACCCCGGCCTGGCGCACCGAGCGGGTCACCGGGTGCTGCCCCGGGTAGCGGTCGGCGTACTGGGTGCCGGCACCGTAGAAGGGGAGCGGGTTGGCGGGATCGACCACCACGTCGTCGCCGATCTCGACGCCGTAGCCGGTCAACCAGTCGGCGAGGCCCAGGGACGCCGTCTCCGCCAGCTCACCGCCGCCGCCGCCGAGGGCCGGGTCGAGGAGGAAGAGCATGCGCCCGCCGGCCTCCAGGTAGTCGCCGAAAAGCCCCAGCTCCGGCGCCAGGAAGCTCGACGTCGGGCCCGCCACCACCACCAGGTCGGTGCCCGGGGGCACCGCCGAGGCGCCCAGGCTGGCCCACTCCTCGAGCTCGAAGTTGTCGTCCCCGAGGATGCGCACCGCCTCCCCCATCCCGCCCTGGCCGGTGTCGTCCAGGGAGATCTCGCCGTGGCCGGTGGTGAAGAGGACGCGGGGCTTTTCCCCCTCCATCAGGCCCAGCAGCGCCCGGGTGAAGCGCTGCTCGCCGCGGTAGCCGGCGACCTCCGCCCCGCCCGTCTGCCGCAGGCCGGAGAAGTCGTACTCGGTGAGGTCGGCGGCGGCCACCACCCGGCGGTCGTCGCCGGCGTCAAAGACCACCGCCGCGTCGGCCAGGGCGTAGCGGTCGACGAGCTGCTGCGCCTCAAGCAGGTTGCGCCCCGGATCGACGTGGCGCACGGTGAGCCGGGGCGACGCCGCGTCGTAGCGGGCGAGCAGTTCCCGGGTGGGCTCCCAGGCCGGGTCCGCCGGGTCCAGCAAGACCACCACCCGGACGTCCCGGTCGAGGCCGGCGAGAACGTTCTCGGTCTTCTCCGACAGGCTGTAGAGCCGCTCCCCGGTCCAGTCGAAGCGATGGTGGTACTTCCAGCCCAGGAAGTTGACCATCACCACCAGCAACGCCACCAGGGCGATGGCGACGCCGGAGGAGGTGCCGCGGAGGAAGGCGCGGCTGGGGGCGAGGGCGCGGGGCCGGGTCAGCGCCATTTGCGGTCCTCCAGGGCGCGGCTGGCGGCGAACAGGAGGAGCAGGGTCGCGGTGACGTAGAAGACCAGGCGGCGGGTATCGACGACGCCGCGGGAGAACTCGTTCATGTGGTCGATCACCGACAGGTGGTCCAGCACCTCCCGGGCCGCCGGCCGCTGCACCAGGGCGGAGACCAGGCCGGTGAAAAAGACCGCCAGCTCCAGGGCCACGGCGATCACCGCGGCGACCACCTGGTGGCGGGCCAGGGCCGAGGCGAAGACCCCGATGGCCAGGAACAGGCCGCCGATCAGGAGCACCCCCAGGTAGGCGGCGGCCAGGGTCCCCCAGTCCAGCTCGCTCCAGCGGTCCACCAGCACCGCGTAGACCAGGGTCGGCGCCCACAGGAAAGCGTAGAAGACCAGCGCCGCCAGGTACTTCCCCGCCACCACCTGGCCCTCCGTCACCGGCGCCGTCATCAACACCTCGATGGAACCGCTGTTCCGCTCCTCGGCGAGCAGCCGCATGGTCACCACCGGCACCCAGAAGAGCAGCAACAACCAGAACGGGAAGCTGTTGAACATCACGTCGAACGGCCGGCCGCCGCCGAGCTGGGGGTCCGACAGGTAGGAGATGATGACCGCGAAGACGGCGCCGTTGACCAGCAGGAAGAAGAAGAGGATGACGTAGGCCAGGGGGGAGAAGAAGTAGGCCCGCAACTCGCGGCTGAAGGTGGCCCAGACGGCGCTCATGACGGCTCCCCCGGGGCGCCGCTGTCCCCTGCCCCGTCATCCGCGCCCGGCTCCGCCGCCGTGTCGCGGGTGGTCAGGCGGACGAAGACGTCCTCCAGGCTGGTGGCCTCCTCGGCCAGCTCGACGAGGGCCCAGCCGGCATCGACGGCGGCGCGGAACACCGCCTCCCGGGGGTCCGTCGGCGCGCCGTCGCCCATCTTGCCGTCGCCGGTGTCCTCAACCTCCAGATGGAAGCGGCGGGCTTCGCCCGCGTCGGCCACCTCCTCCACCGCGACGACGCCGGGCAACGCCGCCAGGACGGCGGCGGCGCCGCCGTCCCCACCCTTCACCGCCACCCGCAAGCGCCGCCGGCCGCGGCTCGCCCGGGCCAGTTCGGCGGGCGTTCCCTGGGCGACGATGCGCCCCCGGTCGATGATCAGCACGCGGTCACACAGCAGCTCCACCTCCGGCAGGATGTGGGTCGACAGCAGCAGGGTGCGGCGCCCCCCTAAGTCCCGGATCAGCTCCCGGATGGCGATGATCTGCCCCGGGTCCAGGCCCACCGTCGGCTCGTCCAGCACCAGCACCCGGGGGTGGTGAAGGATGGCCGCCGCCAGCGCCACCCGCTGGCGGTAGCCCTTGGACAGGGTGCCGATGATCTGGCCCGCCACCTCCGAGAGCAGCGCGCTGTCCACCGCCTCCGCCACCGCCGCCCCCACCTCGGCCCGGGGCATCCCCTGCAGCCGGCCGCGGTAGGCGAGGTACTCCCGCACCCGCATCTCCGGGTAGAGGGCGACGTTCTCCGGCAGGTAGCCGATCTCGCGGCGGGCCTGGCGCGGTTCCTCGACAAGGTCCTTGCCCGCCACCGTGACCCGCCCGCCGGTGGGGGGCAGGAAGCCGGTGATCATGCGGATGGTGGTGGTCTTGCCGGCGCCGTTGGGCCCCAGGATGCCGACGATCTCCCCCTCTTCGACGGAGAACGACACGCCATCGACGGCGGTGAAGCCGCCGTAGGTGCGCGACAGGTCGTGGGCTTCGATCATCGGCGCAGCGCCCCCCGGGGGGCGGGGATCGGGGGGTGGGCGCTGGACGGGGGTCGGGGGGCGGCGGCGGGCATGGTCAAGGCTACGGCTGAGCAATTCCGGTGCCGGAGACCGGGGCCGGCTCCGGGGCCGGGGCGGGGGTCGGCTCCGGGGCCGGCGCGACGCCCGCCGCCCCGCCTTCCCGCACCAGGTGGATCTCCCGCAACCGGGAGACCACCGGCAGGTGGAGGTAGAGGTAGGCGCGGTCCGCCTGGGGGAGCTGGAAGCGGGCACTGTACGGGCTACCACCGGCGCGGCCCGCGCCGCTGAGGGGGATCTCCTCCGCCTCCGTGGGAGGCTGCCCCGCCAGGAGCAGCCGCAGCCGGGGCTCGGCGGCTTCCCCGGCTCCCGCTGCCGAGCCGTCCGCCGAGCCCCTTCCATCCCGCCCCTCCAGCGGCGCCAGCTCCAGCCGCCAGCTCCCCGCCGCCAGGTCCACTTTGGCCAGTCCCCACTGACCCGGCCGGAACCACTCCACCGTGCCGTCGCTGGTGTCCCGCATACCGCCATCGGGGAGGAAGAAGTCCCGGGCCGACAAGGTCACCGCCGAGCGCGAGAACTCCTCCGCCGGCAAGCGGTAGACCCGGATCACCGGGCCCCAGGTCAGCCGATCCGGCACGAGCTCGGCGACCAGCGGCAGCTCGGCGAACACCTGCCGGTACCAGTCGCCGTAGGCCTCGTGGTGCTCCCGGGCGTGGCGCTCGGGGTCCAGGAAGCGGACGTAGGCGGCGCTGGCCAGGACCAGGTGATCGACGTCGGCGGCGCGCAGGTCGGCCAGCGGGAAGTGGGCGGCGAAGCGGGACTTCCACACCGCGAAGCGCTCGGGGGGAAGCTCCGGGCCGTAGGACTCGCGGACCAGGGCGCTGCCCGGCGGCACGTTCTCCAGCAGCCAGGCCCGGGCCAGCTCCCGGGTGGAGGGGCGGGCCATGGCGACGCTGTCGGCCACCGAGCGGGCCGCCGGCGGTGCCAGCACCAGGGCGGCCAGGAGGACGGCGGCGCCCGGCAGCAGCCAGCGGCGCCGCGGCTCCCCCGCCGCCCCGCCCGGGGGGCGCCGGCGGGCAAAGCGCCGGGCCAAGCGCCGGCCCAAGTGGCGGGCCGCGACCCAGGCGGCCACCACCCCGACCCCGGCGAAGGCGGCCAGCGCCGGCACCGCCGGCACCAGGTTGCGCCGCACCACCATGTTCATGCCGCAGATCAGCAGCAGGTAGGCGGCGGGGAACGGCGCCAGCCAGGCGAGGCGGGCGAGCACCCGGCGGCCGGGAGTGCGCAGGTGTGGTGAGACGGCCAGCGCGGCGAGCCCGGCCAGCGCGCCCAGCACCGCCGGGACCCCCAGCTCGTGGACCACCAGGCGGGCGTAGAAGAGGACGTTGGAATCCGGCTGCACGCCGATCCAGCCGCCGCCGGCGTACTGGTGGACGCCGAAGAAGATCCCCCGGCCGCCGGTGAACGCCTGCTCCGGGAAGACCAGGAGGCTGGGGGTGGCGGCGACGAACACCGCCACGGAGGCGGCGCCGGCGGCGAGGAGCCCCAGGGTGGAGGCGAAGGCGGCGGCGAGGCGGCGCAGACCCGACGGCGGCCCCTCCGCCCCGGCTGCGCCCTCCGCCGCTTCCCCGCCCCCGCCGCGCCCCGGCAGGTACCCCGAGCGGTGCCGCAAGCGGTGATGCAGCCACACCGCCACCACCGCCACCGCCACGACCCCCGCCGGGTACTTGCAGGCCGCCGCCAGGCCGGAGGCGGCGCCGGCGGCCAGGTAGCCGGCCAGCGACTCGCGGTTCAGGAGCCCGGCACAGGCGGCCAGGCAGAGGGTGGCGAAGAAGGCCGACGGCAGGTCGGAGATGTTCAGGTGGGCGATCTCGTTGTAGAGCGGGGCGAAGGCGACGAACAGGCCGCCCATGACGCCCGCCGCCAGGCCGCTCCCCAGGGGGCCGTCCCGCTCCCCGCCCCGGCCCGCCGCCACCACCTCGGCAATGCGGAACACCGGCCAGACGGTGAACGCCCCGGCCAGCGCCACCAGCAGCCGCAGCAGTAGCCAGTCGAAGGGCACGCCGCGGCCGGCCGCCGGGTGCTCCGGGCCGAGGGCCGCCGCCACGCCGCGCTCCAGCAGCGGCTGGAACGGCCGCGACGCCCAGAGGGTGAAGGCGTCGGCGTAGTAGACGAAGTGGGGGTAGACGAAGCTGGCGCTCCACGGCTGGCCGGCATTGATGTCCTGGGCGTGGGTCCAGTAGGTCCCCTCGTCGAGGTAGGGGCGGTCCACCAGCTCGTGGTCGAGGCCGGTCAGGCGCACCCCCAGGGCGATGGCGAGGACCGCCACCAGGGCCAGGGCGCGCCGCCGCCGCCGGCCCCCCGCCGCCACGGCCCCGGCGAAGCGCAGGCCGGCCCACAACGCCAGGGCGGCGAGCAAGGCGGTGAGCGCCACGCCGTGGGCCAGCCCCAGGCCGCTCCACGGCTCGCCGTGGAATGGCACCTGGGCGGAGAGGTCGGCGATCCACAGCCCGACGCAGAGGAGCCCCAGGATCAGCGCCGCCAGCCCGGCGGGCCGGGCCACCGGCCTCACCTTCGCCGTGCCGCTTTCTTCGTCGCCCATAGGGACGGAGGATACCGCTTCGGGGCGCCCCGGGCATCGCCGCCCTCCCCCCGCCCCACCCGAACGGGCGGGGCGGCACCAGCACTGGGCGTGGCGACGCGGCGGCTCCGATAGGGCAGGCTGGGCGGAAGCAGAATCGCTCGTCAAGACAGCACCACCCGTCTCAGGCCATCCCCCCGAGGAGTATCCCCATGACCTTCACCAGCGAAGCCCTCCGCGCCGACCCGGCGCTTTTGAAGCTCGACCTCTACTGCCGCGGCATGCGGTTGGACGAGTCCTGCCTGCTGACCGACGACGGCGGGCGGGAGATCCTGCGCACCCGGGCCGGCCTGGGCTCGGGACTGGAGCTCATTCTCCCCGATGGCCTGTGGACCAACGTGCCGGTGACCGAGCACTTCGTGGAGCGCTCGCCCTATCTCCTGGTGCGGCCACCGGAAGGCGGCTACCGGGTGACCCGGGACGGCGAGGAGATCGCCAGAGTCGAGCTCTCCCCGCGGCCCTCCTGGTACGAGCGCAAGACCACGAGCGGCAAGCCCATGACCCGCATCGGCACGCTACAGGGCACCTACCTGGGCGTCTACCAGGCCAAGGTCTGCGAGTACTGGACGGAGAAGCCGGAGAAGGTCAACTGCAAGTTCTGCTCGGTGGGCCTGAACCTGGGGATCGACGACGCCGACGACAAGAGCCTGGAGGAGGTGCTGGAAGTGGCCCGGGCGGCGCGGGACGAGTCCGGCGCCACCTACATCGACTTCAACACCGGCCACTACGAGGGCGACACCTACCTCGACATCCTGGAACCGTTCATCCGCGCCATCAAGGAGGAGCTGGGGATGCTGGTGGGCGTCCAGACGCCGCCCCACCGGGATCTGACGCGCTACGACCGGCTGCGGGAGATGGGGGTCAACCGGGTCTCCTTCTGCTTTGAGATCTTCGACCGCGAGCTGTTCCGGGAGATCTGCCCCGGCAAGGACCGGGAGTACGGGCTGGACCACTACCTGGAGGCGATCCGCTACTGCGCGGCCCTCGGCGACCAGGGCCCGCGGGACGAGCCGTGGGTCACCAACGGCGAGATCATCGCCGGCCTGGAGCCCCCCGAGTCCTCCATCGCCGCCATCGACTGGATCACCTCGGTGGGAGCGATCCCCACGGTCTGCGTCTTCCGCCCGTTGCAGGGAACCGATCTGGAGGATCAGGACCCGCCGGACCCGGAGAGCCTGGTGCCGGTCTTCCGCCGCCTCTACGAGGCGACCATGGAGGCGGGCCTGCCCATCGGCTGCGCCCCCAACGTCCACGTCTCCCTGGTGTTGTTGCCGGAAGAGTGCGCCGGCCTCTCCGACCGCCGCTTCTTCTGGCAGCGCCTGAAGCTGGCCGCCATGGCGCGGGTGGTCAAGGCGCGGCTGGCGCGTAAGATGGCCTCAGCGGGCACCCCGCGCCGGGCGCGGGCGGCCTAGCCGGACTACAGCCAGAGCCGGACCACAGCAGAGACTACTTCAACGGGAGACCCCCCATGCAAACCACCGCCGTAGCGCTGGAAGCCACCACCGCCCTTGACTTCGACGACGCCGTCGCGCGCTGCCGGGAGGAGTTGGCCGAGGAGAGTTTCGGCGTCCTCACCGAGATCGACGTCCAGGCCACCTTGAAGAAAAAGCTCGACGCCGACGTCGAGCCCTACCTGATCCTCGGCGCCTGCCACCCGCCCTCGGCCCACCGGGCGCTCACCGCCCGGCCGGAGGTCGGCGTGCTGCTGCCGTGCAACGTCACCGTCACCCGGGAGGGCGGCCGCACCGTGGTGCGGGCCATGAACCCGGAGAGCGCCATGTCGCTGATCGACGACCCGGAGGTCGCGGCGGTGGCCGAAGAGGTGGGGGCGGCGCTCAAGCGCGTGGTCACGGCCGTGGCCGAAGCCTCTTAAGGAAAAGCCGAAGCCGGGGGCCGGCGAGCGGACACGCCCGCCGGCCCCCGGTACGGCTCCCCGCTCAGCCCTGCTGGCTGGCGGCGGAGCCGCGGCGGCGGCGGCGGCGGCCGGACGGGCGGCCGTTGCCGGAGTTGCCGGAGTTGCCGGCCGCGGCCTGGCCGCGGTTGGAGTTGCCGTGGTTGGAGTCACCGCGGTTGGAGTTGCCGCGGTTCGAATTGCCGCCCTTGCCGTTGCCGGCCTTGGCGTTACCCGGCTTCTTGCGGCCACCCGACTTCTTGTTGCGGGCGCGGTGGGCGGCGATGCGCTCGCCCACGGGCACCTCGAAGCGCTCCTCCGGCTTGGCGTCGTAGTCGAAGCCTTCCAGGCAGCGCCGGGGCAGGCTGCGGCCGATGGCGCGCTCGATGTTGCGCACTTCGCGGGTGTCCTTCGGCGAGACGAAGGTCCAGGCGTCGCCGGTGGACTTGGCGCGGGCGGTGCGGCCGACGCGGTGGATGTAGTCCTCGGCCTGGCCCGGCACGTCGAAGTTGACGACGTGGGGCAGCTCCTCGACGTCGATGCCGCGGGCCGCCACGTCGGTGGCCACCAGCACCTTCACCCGGCCGGAGCGGAAGTCGTCCAGTGCCTTCTGACGCTGGCTCTGGCTGCGGTTGCCGTGGATGCGCTCGGAGGAGATGCCGGCCTGGTCGAGGTACTTGTGCAGCCGGTTGGCGCGGTGCTTGGTGCGGGTGAAGACCAGGGCGGTCTTCAGGTCGCCGCGGCGCAGCAGTTCCAGCAGCAGGGCGCGCTTCTGGGGCTCGCCCACCGGCAGCAGCTCCTGGGTGATGCCGGCGGCCGGCGCCGACTTGCGCTCGACGTTGATGCGCGCCGGGTCATCCAGCAGAGTGCGGCTCAGATCGACGATGGGGCGCGGCAGGGTGGCCGAGAAGAGAAGCGTCTGGCGCTGCTTCGGCAGGGTCCGCAGGATGCGCTTGACGTCGGGCAGAAAGCCCATGTCGAGCATGCGGTCCGCCTCGTCCAGGACCAGGACCTCCAGGTCGTCGAAGTTCATCCACGGCTGGCTCATGTGGTCGAGGAGCCGACCCGGGGTGGCCACCACGACGTCGACGCCGTTGCGCAGCGCCTTGATCTGACGGGCCGGCTTGACGCCGCCGTAGACGGAGGTGCTGGTGACCCGGGCGTGGCGCCCGAGCTCCGCCAGGTGCTCCTCCACCTGGGCGGCCAGCTCCCGGGTGGGGGTGAGGACCAGGGCGCGGATGCCGGAGCCCCGGCGCTGCGGCGAGGGGTTCTCGACGAGGCGCTGCAACAGGGGCAGGCAGAAGGCGGCGGTCTTGCCGCTGCCGGTCATCGCCGCGGCGAGGATGTCCCGGCCTTCGAGGGCGGGGGGGATGGACTTGGCCTGGATCGGGGTGGGCTCGTCAAAGCCGAGGTCCCGGATGCCGCGCTGCAGGGAGGGGTCGAGGGAAAAGTCTTGGAATCGAGTGTTCTGGGAAGACATGTGTACAGATCTCCTCATGGCAGGGCGCCGCTCGGGCGCGCCGACCACGGGTGGTCCGGCGTACTTTGGGAAAAACGGGAGACTTGCCGGGAAGGCTGCCGTTGCGGCCGGGACGCACAGAGACCGTACTGATGGCCGTGCGGGGCCGAAGGAGTGGGAGAACCCGGGAACCGGGTTCGGGCAGCCTGGCAAGACAGGGTCGTACTGACAGGTCGAACTGACTGCGAACGCCGACAGTCTCATAGATCAGCCGGTTTGGCAAGGGGTTGGTCGTGGTGGGGGCCATCGTCGGCGAACTTCTCGGCCATTTCCATGGTCCGGGTCACGTGGGTGATGACCAGGTTGCCGGCCAACTTTTGGCGGCAATTCTCTCGAGCCCTCCCCCAAAGACAGAACCGCCCCGGGGCCGGTCGGCCCCGGGGCGGTGGGTGGGTCTCGTGCGGGTGGGCGCTACTCGAAGGAGTAGGCGTTGCCCCAGGTGACGTTCTCCACCGGCACTCCGGTGGCGGCCTCCACCTCCGGCAGCCGCTCCTCGACGGCGTCCCGGATCTCCCAGTCCACGTCCCACTCGTCAATCTCCTCGATGCCGTAGAAGTCGCCGCAGGACTCACCCTCCGTCGGTTCGACGCTGGCGCCGCACTGGATGGCGCCGTCCCAGTCCAGGGTCACCGACACCTGGCTCGGGTCTTCGGCGTCGTCACCGATGTTGATCCGCACCATGCCGTAGGGGTGGTCGTAGGGGAAGTCGTGGCGGGTGCGCTCACAGGTACAGGGGCCGGGGGGATTCGGGCACGGCGCGCCGGAGACGTACTTGGCGGTGGACTGGCCGTTCTCCACGCAGCGCAGCACCCAGAGGTGGATGCCGGTGCCGTAGTCGATGGGCCCGGCGAACAGCGGCAGGGCGGGGGTCAGTGCCAGGGCGAGGGCGAGGAGAGCTGCGATGGCTGGGATCTTCGATTTCATGGAGACTCCTTCGAGGTCGTGGGTGGAAAGGGCGACGGTGGATCGCCGCCCGCCGGAGCGGGCCGTCATCTTGCCGTCAGGTTCACCAAGTGGAGTGAGCGCCGAGGGCCGAATGTGACGCTTTGGCGGATTCCGGGAGAAGATAGTCTTTCCCCACCACCGCCCGGATCGCGCCCGTCGGGCGCACCGTCCCTCCCGCACCGGAGCCCCCCGCCATGCCTGTACCGGAGACCTTGATGCCCGACCCGAACCACCACGACTGGGGCGAAGAGCTGCCCCGCCTCGACACCCCGCGCCTCGCCCTGCGCCCCCTGACCGCCGGCGACGTGCCCGACCTCTACGAGATCTTCAGCGACCCGGAGGTCGCCCGCTACTGGAGCTCACCGCCGTTCGAGGAGATGGCCGAGGCGGAGGCGCTGCTGGCGGACGTCGAGGAGAGCTTCCGGCAGCGGACGCTCTTCCAATGGGGGGTGGAGCGCAGGGAGGACGGCAAGGTGGTGGGGACGGTGACGTTGTGGCAGTTGGACGTCGGGAACCGGCGGGGGGAGATCGGGTTCGCCCTGGGGAGGACGGCTTGGGGGCAGGGGTTGATGACGGAGGCGTTGGGGGAGCTCTTCTCTTTCTGCTTCGAGGTGCTCGGGCTGCATCGGTTGGAGGCGGACGTGGAGCCGGCGAACGAGAAGAGCCTGCGGTTGCTGGAGAGGTTGGGGTTTCGGCGGGAGGGGTATCTGCGGGAGAGGTGGTGTACGTATGGGGAGTGGCAGGACTCGGTGATGCTGGGGCTTCTGGCGCGGGAATGGGACAGGTAGGGTTAATTCGGTGATCCGGGGTAATTCGGGGACAGGTTATTTATTACGGGGGTAATTCGGGGACAGGTTATTTATTACGGCGTCGCGGGATGGACCCGGGCGGGGGTGACGCGAAGCGAAAAGCCGGCGAGGTGTTGGAGTCCTCCTCCTGGGCCTCACAGACACGGCCCTGGAGGAGGACCCCAACACCTCTGGCACCACGGTGGCCAACGCAGACCGGGACTTGAGGACGTGGTAGGCGAGCCGACCGAGGGAACGGGACCGGGAGCCGCCCGCCAAAGAGGGTGGTGGTAGGGGCGGTTGGAACGGAGGCGGCGAGCAGAGACGGACTGGCCGCCCAAATTAACGGTGACGGCGCGCTGGGGCTGAACTGATGCGCGGTAGAACGGGGACGGTAATACGGGGACAGGTTATTTATTACTAGGTAATACGGGGACAGGTCATTTTTCCGGGGTCGTGGGACGAACCGGGCGGGAGTGGCGCGGAGCGGGGAGGCGGCGGGGCGGGGTGGTCCACTCCCGACTTTGGTATCCGCCGGAGCGAGCTGGCACCCAGGTGGAGGGTGGGTCAGGTTAGGAGGTTGAGGATGAGGGGGGCGAGGTCGGTGATCTTGTGGGCCTGGGTGAAGTGGGGAGTGGCGGGGCCGTGGGTCAGGAGGGGGACGGGGTTTCTGGTGTGGCGTTTGTGGGTGGCTTCCTCCAGGTTGCCGTGGTCGCTGGTCAGGAGGAGGGTCACGTCCGGGGGGCGGTGGGCGAGGAGGCCGGTGAGGAGGCCGTCGATGCGGGTCAGGGCGTCGGCGGCCTCCAGGCCGAAACGGCGGTGGCCAGCGAGGTCGGTGAGGAAGGTGTCGAAAAGGGTCAGGCGGTGGTCGCCGGCCAGGGCGGCCAGGTGGCGGCCGGCTTCGGGGGCGGGGACGGGGGAGATCGGGGCTTCGTCCTCGCCGAGGGCGGCTTGGAAGCGGTCGCGGGTTACGTCCCAGGTGACGGCGTGGTCGGCGGCCAACTCCTCGGGGCCGCGGAGGACCGAGGCGGGGTCTTCGTCGGCCACCTCGTCGTGGGCCGCCAGGTAGGCCCAGGTGGTGGCGGAGTGGCCGCGGCGGCGGCGCTCGGCGAGGGCCTGGAAGTAGCCGGGGGTGAACGGGTTGGCGAAGGTCACCCGTCCGCCCGACTCCGCCACCCGCTTGAACACCGAGTGCTGCCGCAACAGGCCGCGGAGCTGGGGGCCGGGGAAGGCGGCGACGTGGCGCCCCATGTGGGCCGGCGCGTTGACCCCGGTGAACAGCGCCGTCTGCCCGGTGGCCGACTGGGGCAGGCCGTCCACCCCGAGGCAGGCGTCGAGGGGTTGCAGCGCCAGATCCTTCCGCCGCTGCACCGACCCCAGGGTCAGCGGCCCGCCGAGCAGGGCTTCCAGGGCCGGCATGGGGGTGGTCGATAGTGGATTGTCCGGCCCGGCCGGGGCCAGGCCGATGCCATCGACGAAGAGAAAGAGCAGGCGGTGTGGGGCTGTGGGGGAGTCAGGCATGGGGCTGCTATTCTCTCCCCATGGCAGACGACAAAGCGAGCAAGATGAAATCGGCTTACGAACTGGCCTTGGAACGGATGGAAGGCGAAGGCATCGAGCGCCCCCGGGAACTCTCCGACGAAACCCGCCGGCAGATCGCAGAAGTGCGCCAGAAGGCCGACGCCAAACTGGCCGAAGTGGAGATCCTCCACCGCGACCGCATGAAACGCCTGGGCACCCTGGAAGCCCGCGACCAAGAGGAACAGGACTACCTCCTGGAACGCCGCCGCCTCGAAGCCGAACGCGACCAGAAGATCGAACAACTGCGAGACGTAGACCCCTCCGCCGAGCAATAACCTGTCCCCGTTTTACCCCCAGTAATAAATAACCTGTCCCCGTTTTACCGTCCCCGTTTTACCCCGTAGTAATAAATAACCTGTCCCCGTTTTACCCCGCCTCATCCCGCCCGCTGTTCAGTCCCGCAGTACCCCCACCGCCAATTTAGGCGGCCAGCCCGTCTCTGTCCGCCCCGCCGTTCCAACCGCCCCTACCACCACCCTTTTTGGTGGGCGGCTCCCGGTCTTGTTCCCTCCGCCGGCTCGTCTACCACGTCCTCCAGCCCCGGTCTGCGTTGGCCACCGTGGTGCCAGAGGTGTTGGGGTCCTCCTCCAGGGCCGTGTCTGTGAGGCCCAGGAGGAGGATCCCAACACCTCGCCGGCTCCGCGCTCCGCGCCACCCCCGCCCGGGTTCATCCTGCGCCCTCCT
>Ga0102947_1000194_pt1 | contig 22228 bp, 20 predicted proteins | sample SalPon2A_A_D2_MG_FD_78210 | JGI IMG/M metagenome (GOLD analysis project Ga0102947, IMG submission 78210) | Soil microbial communities from South San Francisco under conditions of wetland restoration - Salt Pond MetaG R2A_A_D2_MG | ecosystem: Environmental > Terrestrial > Soil > Wetlands | place... | reverse complement strand
GTGTTCGAGATGACCAGGGCCAGTTCAGGTTGGCGGGCACAGGCAAGCACTTCGGCCCACTGATCCAGCGACGCTAGCGCCCGGCTCACGGCGGTGAGGACCTGTGCCTGATCCACAATCTGTCCGTCTTCTCGACCACGCACGTAGAGCGTGTAAAGACCGTCCTGGTTGTTGAGTTGCCTGGTTCGGCCACTGCCCGTGGAGCCCACCATCACCACACGCCCATTCAGACTGCCGACCCGGTTGGCCTGCTCCACGAAGTACTCGGCAAACCCGCGCAGGAAGGCTCCCGTGCCGAACTGAAGCACACGCTCGGGCATCGCGGAACGGGCTGCCTCGGCACCATTCAGGGTGGATATGTTAAGCGGAGGAAGCATGAGGTACTTTTACAAAGGCAGCTTTCTTAACCGGTAAAGTAAAGGATACAAAAAAAAAGATTATGTGCAAAGGGTTAAGCGCTATCCTGCACTGATTCTACCTCCCCATCGCTGGGCAAGAGGTGGTGACGGGACGTGACGAGGTCGGTCTTTAGCACGACGTGCTGGGCCTCGGAAGCCGCTTTGCTTTCGATCTCATCCAACAGAATCTGCACGGCCTGCTCCCCCATCTGCCGGGTTGGCTGGCGCATACAGATGTGGGGGTAGGTATAGAGTTCGTTCAGCCCGCCTTCGCCGAAGGAGAGGATCTGAATGGTGTTGAGCAGATCGGGATTGTGCTCACCCATCGCCGCATACACGCCCAGTCCTATCGGGTAGGTCGCTGCAAAAACGGCACTGGGCAGGTTCTCCGAGCGAAGGATCTGCATAAAGGCATCATAGCCGTGTTGCTCGTCGAATCCGCCTTCGATGATCCAGGGATCGTACAGGGCGATGTCGTGCTTACGCAGCGCTTCCTCATAGCCAGCGCGGCGTTCCCGCCCGATCTCTACATCATGGGTACCAGCAACATGGGCAATCTTGCGGTGCCCTTGCTGAATCAGATGATCTACGGCCCGAAAAGCGCCATCGCGGTCATCCACCGTGACGCTGCTGAAACCGAGTCCTTCAATCTGCCGGTCGAAGAAAACGAGCGGTACGTTCATGTCCTGCACCCGCTGGTAGACTTCCAGGTCGGGTTTCTGCTTCGACACCGAGACGAGCAGTCCATCCACCCGCATGGCGAGTAGGCGCTCAATGTGCTGGCGTTCGAGGGCAGCACTCTCGTTAGAAACGGCCAGCACGAGGCCATAGCCTTGCTTCGTGGCTGCTTCCTGCACCGCGTCGATGGCCGATGAGAAAAACGTGTGGGCAATCTTTGGCACCACCGCCCCGATGGTGTGCGACCGCTGCGACGAAAGCGAGCGGGCGAGCAGGTTGGGCGTGTAATTCATCTCGGCCGCCGTCTTCTTGACCAGCGCCCGCGTCTCTTTAGAAATGTCCGGGTGATCGCGCAGTGCTTTCGAGACGCTGACCTTCGTGAGGTTCAGCCGATCGGCGATGTCGATGAGGCGGGTTCTTTTTGCCATGCGCTCTGTTGAGATGCAAAAGCGTCCTTTGTGCAGGACGAATAGCTTTATCGGTAAAGCTACGAAGGGTAGTACGGCGAGTCAACTTGCATCGTTTCCATCGATGACTTGGCGGCCTCCTTCTAAAAGCCAAATAACCGGGGCAGCCAGAGGCTCAAGGCCGGCACATAGGTGACAATCAGCAGCGAAATAATCATCGCGATGAAAAGTGGCAGCAGCGGACGCACAACCCGCGTGATCGGAATCTCCGCGATGCTACAACCGATAAAGAGCACGCTACCTACCGGCGGTGTACACAGCCCCACGCACAGGTTGAGCACCATCACAATTCCGAAATGCGTCGGGTCCATCCCCAATTCTACCACAATGGGCAGGAAAATGGGCGTGAAGATCAGCACGGCCGGGGTCATGTCCATGAACGTCCCGACCATCAGCAGGATGATGTTAATGATCAGCAAAATCACGATGGGACTCTCGGCCAGGGCAATCAGCCCTTCGCTCACGTTCTGGGGAATATTCTCGTAGGCCATCACCCACGACAGCCCCATCGATGTGCCAATGAGCAGCATCACAATGGCGGTGGTTTTCACTGTCTCCAGCAATATATCTGGCAGGTCGCCGACGCGGATCTCGCGGTAGAGCATCGCCAGCACGAACGCATAGAATACCGCCACGGCTGAGGCTTCCGTTGCGGTAAAGATGCCCGCCACGATACCGCCGATGACCAGAATCAGCATGAACAGACTCGGTACCGCTTCCATAAAATGACGAAAAATGACACGGATTCGCACCCGCTCGGCACGTGGATAACCCCGCCGTAGCGCAATCACCCCCGCCACGACCATCAGCGACAGACCAACCAGAATGCCCGGCAAATATCCTGCGAGAAACAAGGCGGCAATCGACACGCCGCCCGAGGCCAGCGAATACACGATGAGAATGTTCGATGGCGGAATCACCAGTCCCGTCGTCGCAGCAGTGATGTTCACAGCGGCACCATACCCTCGGTCATAACCTTCCTCGTCCATGCGCGGCGTCATCACTCCACCCACCGCTGAAGCGGCTGCCGCCGCCGACCCGGAAATGGCCCCAAACAGCATAGCGGCGAGAATGTTGACGTGCGCCAGCCCGCCCGGCAACGTGCCCACGAGGCTTTTGGCAAAATCAATGAGCCTTCGAGCAATGCCGCCCCTATTCATCAGTTGCCCGGCGAGTATGAAGAAAGGAATCGCCAGTAGCGCGAAGCTGTCGAGGCCCGTCGCCATGCGCTGCGCCACCGTGGTGGTCGCTGGCATCGGTGCCATACTGACGAGCAGCGTACACACCGTCGAGATCCCGATGCTAAACGCAATCGGCACGCCCATCATCATCAGGATGAGAAACGTGAGGATGAGAACCAGTATTTCGAGTACGGCCATTTTAGGAAAGGGTGAAAGGGGAAAAGGTGAGAGGGGGCGGGGTTTGGGTTTATGGTTGGTGATTTATTCGACGTAGTTACTTCGCCTCATCGCATTTCGGGGATGGAAGATGGCGGATAGAAAAGGCAACATCGGTTTTCCTCTCCCTTTCTCCCACTCTCCCTTTCCCCCTTTCTTAGTCAATGGGCAATGAAGGCGTGCGGTCACCTGCTTGGGGGGCCGGTGCGTCCCCGCCGGAGGCTTGTCCACGTGCAATAATTTCAATGACAGCGTAAACCATGATGAGCACGCCACTCAGGGGGATGACCAGATAGACAAAGCCCAGCGGCACGCCAAGCGCTGCCGAAACCTGATCGAATCGCAGGGTGAGCAGCACCAGCCGCATCCCTCCTATCACCATCACCCCCAGCGCAAAGAGGAAGACACAGACTTCGATGGCGATCTCCAGCCGGTCCCGCGCTCGGCCTGTGAGCTTGGTAGGCACGATGTCGATGGCGAGGTGCAGCTTTTGCCCGGCTGCGTAGGCCGCCCCCAGCAGGCCGATCCAGATGAGCAGGTACCGCGCCAGTTCTTCTGTGTAGGAACTCGGATCCTGCAATACCCATCGCGTAAAGACCTGCCACAACACGTTCAGCACCGCGATCCCCATCAACCCAATGAGAAACCAGGCCAGCACTTTGTCGATGGTACGTCGAAATCTTTGCATATCGGGTCGAGACATATATCTAGTTCAAGAAGCGTCAGACCAAAAGAAAACGAGCCGACAGCTAACGGCTGATAGCTAACGACTTCTTCATTCCACTGCCCGGACGCGCTGGATGAGGTCATACACTTGTGGATTGCTGCGGAACGACTCGTACAGGGGCTGCACCTGTTCCACGAAAAGCGACTTATCGGGCCGGATGATCTCGACCCCGGCTTGTTCCACAGCGGCCAGCGCTTCCTGCTCGGCTTCGGCCCACAACCCTTTCTGGTGTTCGGCGGAGGCCACAGCCGCTTCCTGGAGCCAGGTCTGCTGTTGCGGTGTCAGATCATTCCATACAACGGTGCTAATAAGCAGCACATCCGGCACCGCGGTGTGCTCATCCAGCGAGTAGTACTTGCACACTTCGTAGTGGCGCGACAGGTAAAACGACGGTGGGTTGTTCTCTGCCCCCTCCACAATACCTTGCTGAAGTGCCGAGTACAATTCTCCCCACGAAATGGGCGTGGCCGAGCCGCCGAGCGCACGCACCATGCGGATGGCAACGAGACTCTCCTGCGTCCGAATCTTGAGCCCTTCCAGGTCAGTGGGCGTGTTAACAGGACGTTCTTTGGTATAGAAACTGCGGCTCCCGGCATCGTAATAGGCGAGCCCGCGGAGGTTGAAGGGCTCGGCGCTGCGCAGGATTTCTTGCCCGACCTCCGCCTTAAGCACAGAAAACCGATGCGTATCATCCCGGAACAGGTACGGCAATCCGAAGACCTGATAGGCCGGGGCAAATCCTTCGAGCGCGCTGGACGACACCTTTGTCATCCCGAGCGAGCCGATCTGGAGCAGTTCAATGGCCTCACGCTCAGTGCCGAGTTGCTGGCTGGGATAAATATCGAGCCGCATCGTTCCGCCCGATGTCTCCGCCAGCCGCTCGGCCATAAACTCCATCGCCTGGTGGACCGAATGCGAGGGATCAAGGCTGTGCCCGAGTTTGATGACTTTGACATTCCGCTCCGCCCCACACCCGGCTACCAGTAACACGAGCGTAAGACCAAAAAGAAAGCACGACTTGTCGATTTGGGACATGGCAATCTGGTAGCGTATGAAAAGCCAGGACGATTAGAAACTGTTTGTTACCCGTTCAGCGACCCACCCTGTCCTGTTACTGGGCAACGGTCCACCCCTCCGAGGAGGGGATTTCGAAAAACCTGCGTCAAAAAGTCCCCTCCTGGGAGGGTGCCGAGCATAGCGAGGCGGGGCGGGTTGCAATGCATAGTACATATCAAACGGTTTCTTAGAGCGAAACACCGCGTTTCCAGGGGATGAAATCGTGTTGTCCGAGCTGCACCGCACGGGGCACAATCTCGCCACTGGCAACCTGAATAACCAGTTCGAGCAGTTCTTCGCCGGCCTCGGCAATCGTTTGCTCCCCAGTGATGATCGGCCCCGCGTCGAAATCGATCAGGTCCGGCAGGCGTGTGGCAAGATCGGTGTTGGAGGACACCTTCACAACCGGTGCCACCGGATTGCCCGTCGGCGTGCCCAGCCCCGTGGAGAATAGCATGACGTTGGCTCCCGACCCTGCCATCCCCGTCGTCGACTCCACATCGTTGCCGGGTGTGCAGAGTAGGTTCAGCCCCGGCGCGGTCGCATACTCTGGATAATCCAGCACAGCTACGACCGGCGAGGTCCCCCCTTTCTTCGCTGCCCCCGCCGACTTCATAGCATCCGTAATCAAACCATCCTTGATGTTGCCCGGCGAGGGGTTCATGTCGAAGCCAGAACCGACCGCTTCGGCCCGTGCCGCATAAGCGCGCATGAGGTCCTGAAAGCGCTTCGCCACCTCGTCATAAACACAACGATCTATCAACTCCTGCTCCACGCCGCACAACTCAGGGAATTCCGAAAGGATCACGCTACCACCGAGCGCCACTACCAGATCGGCCACATGACCGATAGCCGGATTGGCCGAAATACCCGAAAAGCCATCCGACCCGCCACACTCAACGCCGATGGTGAGATTGCTCAACGGTGCAGGCTTGCGTTCCAACTGGTTGGCCTCCGTGAGCCCAACAAACGTCTGCCGGATGGCGTCCGAGAGCATTTCGTATTCCGAGGCATGTTGTTGTTGCTCAAAGACCAGCAGGGGCTTGTCAAAATTCGGATTGCGGCATTGGATCTCCTCCTGCAAGATGGCAACCTGGGCATTCTGGCAACCGAGGCTCAACACCGTCGCGCCTGCCACATTGGGGTGATGGATATAGCCTGCCAGCAGGCCGCAGAGCGTACGGGCGTCCTGGCGTGTACCGCCACACCCCCCCTCATGCGTTAGAAACCGGATGCCCTCCACATGGGGGAAAACGCGATGTCCTGAGGCTGACGGTTTCTCCTTTGGAAGATGCAGACGCAGCAATTCCTCGGCGGATGCTCCCTGCTGATAACGGCTCACGAGTTCGGCCACCTGCCGCTGGTAGAGGCCAGGGCGTGCATAGCCAAGTTCTTTCTCAAATGCCTCTTTGAGCGCCTCCACGTTGCGGTTTTCGCAGAAGACCAGCGGGAGCACGAGCCAGTGGTTGGCAGTGCCCACCTGCCCATCGGCCCGATGATAGCCCATAAACGTGCGGCCTTGCCAACGCGTCACATCGGGAGCTGACCAATCATAAGCGCCGCGCCGTAGTCCAAACGCTTCGGCGGCATGGGTGACGTTCTTCGTGGTGAGTGGGGCACCCCGGTCAATGGATTCAGCGGCTTTGCCCACGAGCACGCCGTACATGGTAATCGGGTCACCGGGAGCGAGCGCGTGGGTGGCAATCTTGTGCTTGGCCCGCACGCGCTGGGGCAGCACCAAAGAGTCGCCGTTGACATGAACCTCGGCACCGACAGGCAGGTCGCGCAAAGCGACGAGCACATTGTCTGTTGCATGAACTTTCAGGGCCAGGGCCATCCTAGTACACCTTGCTGCTTTACCGGTTAAGTGAAGCTATTAAAGTTTGGCAGGAGAATCAAGAGGCCTCCGCTAGTCCGTGCTCTGCTTTTCAACCTCCCCCTCTTCCTTGATCAAAAAATGGTCTACTGCTGGCCGGTTGAAGCTCCTTCTTGCGCATCTTATAACGAACCCTTTTACAATGTTCTGATCAGTGGAGGATCCTCATGTCCCTGTTTTCTACCCGAAGCGCGAAGCTACTCAGCCTGTTACTGGCCTGCTCCCTCTGTTTCGCGGCTACGCTCCCCGATGTCTCGTATCGGACGACCACAACGTTCAACGTGAGTGGTATGATCGGCAAGATTCTCGCTAAAGCCGCGCCCGATGAGATGATGAGTGACGTCATGGTGCAAGGCAACTTGATGCTCACAAAATCAGAGCATACGCGCACCATCGTCAACCTCGACGCCGAAACCATCACCAACATCAATGACCGCGAGAAAACCTTTACGGTGATGACCTTCGACGACCTCCGCGCCATGATGCAACAGGGCCACACCGGCGCTTCGTCAGAAGGAGCCTCGGAGGAAAACGATGAGCCAGATGCCCACGTCAAAATGGACTTCTCGCTCGACCGCACCGGTGTGTGGGAAACGATCAATGGCTACAACGCCGAGCGCGTGATCCTGACCCTCTTCGGCGATGTGGAAGCAGCAGAAGGCAGCGATGCGCAGGCGATGGAAGGACAATTCGTGCTCGCCATGGAGACGTGGATGAGCACGGAGGTGCCGGGCTATCAGGAGGTGCAAGACTTCGAGCAGCGCTATGCCGAAAAGATGGGCGAGGCGCTCTTCCAGAACAGCGGCGACGAGGGCCTGACCAACGCCCTCTCCACCATTATCGGCAACGACCCGCGTCTGAAAGCAAGCATGGAGCGTGCGCAACAGGAAGCCGCGGGTCTTGAAGGCATGACAGTCCGTAGCACCACCTACATCGTTACGGTCCCGAAGGACATGACCTATGATCCTGAGATGGTCTTCGCTGAAGAAAAAGCAGAAGAGCCCAAGGAAGAGAAAAAGAAAGGCGGCCTCGGCGGTTTCGCCAGTCGGCTCGCCCAAAAGGCCACCGATCTGGCAGAAGGAGCCAGCAACGAGGCCTCATCGCAGCGCACCCTCGTAAAGACCACCATGGATTACGGCGACTTCAGTACGTCCACAATCTCTTCCTCTGCTTTCGAGATCGACCCGACCTATGAGGAGGTATCTTACAAGGATCACTAACCAATGTGCGCAAACCTATTCTACCACATCCAGCGCAACCTTCCCATAAACGGCGTCGCGGAACTGCTTGTGCAACCCCACCTGGTCGAACGGAAACAACTGCACGAAGAGTACGGCGGTGAGGTCGTTCGCGGAATCTACCCAGAACAAGGTGCTGGCCGCGCCATCCCAGAAAAACTCGCCGACGACGCCATGATTCTCCTCCGCGGACGCGGGTGGTCGGACCCGTACCGCGAAGTCAATGCCGAACCCGACCTGACCTTTGCTTGGTAGCCAGGAGCGCTCCGTCACGCTGTCGGGCAGATGGTTGGTTGCCATCAGGCGCACCGTCTCGGGTTGTAGAATGCGCACGCCCTCGTATTCACCTTCATTCACCAGCATCTGAGCAAAGCGCATGTAATCGTCGAGAGTTGACGTAAAGCCAAAGCCGCCGGGTGTAAGCGACCAGTGATTGGTGTTGAAGGAAAAAGCCTGCTCATCAGGTACCCGCGTGAGGACGCCTTCATCGCTCCTGCTATACAGTGCGGCCATCCGGTTACGGTCGCTCTCGGGCACGAAATAGCGGGTCTGCGTCATCCCTAGCGGATCGAAGATGTATTCCTGGACATATTGATCGAACGGCTGGCCCGAAATCCGCTCGACGAGAAAAGCCTGCACATCCACGGAGGGCCCATACGCCCAACGCTCGCCGGGATGAAACCACAGCGGTACACTGCCGAGGCGTTCGGCCATTTGTGTCAGGGTGTGCTCGCGGTTCATAGGGTCGGCAGCAGCGAGCAATGGTCCAACTCCGGGAAGGTTACCTCCTGTAGCGAATCCTGCCGTGTGACGGGTAAGGTCGCGGATGGTCATCTCGCGGTGGGGTGGCTCCAGTATGGGCGCACCGGATGAATCTTCACCGACATAAACCTGCATATCTGCAAACTCTGGTGCATACTTCGCCACCGGGTCGTCGAGTTGGAAGGTCCCTTCTTCGTAGAGCCTCATCAGCGCGACGCCCGTGATGGGCTTGGTCATGGAAAAAATCTGCGCAATCGTATTGCGGGCCATCGGAGTGCCGGCTTCACGATCCGCCATGCCGAAGGTGTTGAAATAGACCTCTTCGCCTTGCTCATAAATCAGCGCCGACACCCCGGCCAGCGTACCCGACTCCACAAATTGCCCAAGCGTCGAATCGATACGGGCTACAGCGACCTCGTCAATGACATCGGCGGCACCCCCTACTGTCTCGTGCTGTGTTGCAGTCGTGACGTAGACTCCGAGAAAAAGTACCGTGCCCAAGATGACAAATATAACGCGCTTCATTGCCTTCCCCTGTCGTGTTGGCTAAGATTTGCAGGTGCTGCCTGACTGCAACAACATGCCTGGAAGCTACACAAACGCATACGATGGAGCAAGCCGGACGCATGGCCCTTTCATGCGCCAAGTTGCTTCCGCATCATGTACTGCTTTGCCGGGGTGCCACACACCCGGCTGGCTCGCTCTTCGGTGACTTCAAAACCTTTTGCCAGAAAGAAGGCTACTGCCGTCGTGCTCACTTCAGCAAAAAGAACCTCAATACCTGCCCGTTTTGCTTCGGCTTCCACGGCTTCAAGGAGGGCTGTGCCCACTCCCTGGCGCTGCCAGCGATAGTGACCATAAAAGGTATCGATGTGCCCATCGTCTTCCAGTTCAGCAAAGCCGACAATCTGATCCTCTATGATGGCAACCAGGGGCTTTGTCCGTGCAAGTTTCTGCTTCCAGGCCTTCAAATCATCGTTTTCTGGTGCCCACCTGTCAACCTGCTCGGCAGTATAATCTCGGGCAACGACCTGATGCGTCGTATCGAAATAGAGGGTCCATATTGCTTGTTCTTCGCCGGGCTGGTATCTCCGAATGTGGATATCCGCTGCCATCCCGTAGCCCTTCTACAACGTATCAGTTGGTAAAACGGTGTACCATTTGTCCGTGTAATCAATCGCTACCTGCACATCCTGGGCCTGGCATGCCAGCACATGCCCCCCTGCATCCCGTTCTGCTGTAATAAAATGGAAGTGATATCCGGGCGCATTCGCACCATCCATGTATGCGGGTAGCCGAAATCCGACCATGGTACCTTCCACCTCCTGAAATTCAAAGGTCGGCTGCGTCTTCAGCACCTCAGCAAGAGGCGGGTACGGTTTCTTCTGCGGCGGTACACTCCGCGTTTTCATATACGCAAACGTCCCTTCTACCTTGATGGCATACGGCAAATCCTCGGTGGGCAACCGATGGTCTATTTCTGTTTTTAATGCCTCGCAATCCATCACCTGATCCAGTGCCAGGGTGTGATCCGGCTCGAAGTAGGTCACCACGGCAAAGGGGGTTTTCGTTTCTCCTGCCACCGGATAAGCTTTGCCATCTGCCTTCACCTGATAGACCTGATGATCCACCTGGATCATCTCGCCATCGACGCCAATGAAGGTGCCGACGCCAAAATCGCCATGTTGCTTTAGCTCGGCGTAGGTCATCTCACCATCGAAACCGCCTGCCATAAGCCCGCTCAAGGTGGCATACTGGAAGAGTACATCTCGTTCCGCAGCACTCTGCCGCGTCGATTGGCAGCCGAGCAGGGTGATGCCCAGCATGAGGGTGCCCAGCCAATGAAGTGCTGCTGATTTCTTCATCATCGTTCCTCTCTTTGCTGACACGCCGTGCCGATCACTGCAATGTGCCAATCATTGCAAAGTATACGAAGTCAGGCGTTCTTTAAACACCACCACTCCATCCACCCGCGTCGTCCAGCCTACGTAGCCGATCCCAGGCGCGTAGATTAGTTCGTGCTCCGTCGTCGCATTCGGGTTTGTTCGGTAGACGACAGCGGTCAGGGGTTGGTTGCCAGCATTAAATGGCGCGGTGGTGCTGATGCAGGTCCACGTCCAAACGGCTGTTTCTGTGAAGGTGCCCGTCTGGGCGTCATAGCTATAGCGCGGCTCCTGAAAGGTATCGCCGACACGAACAGGATACGCAGCCCACCGTTTTCTGGCAAGCAGGGTGTCATCCTGCACGATGGTAGCATAGTGGAAAAGGTTCTCCTCCTCCCGACCAATGAGGTTCGTCTCACGCACCTGCCCATCGGCGCTGACGACCCAGCGGTAGACCTCCCCACGGTGGTTCGCCACGGTCGTTCTTCCAGGTATCGAGATGGTCAGGGGACTCACGGACACGGCATCGCCACTAAAAACCGAATCCACATACGTCCAGGTATTGCCTGCGGCAAGCGGCTGAATGGTGAGCGGTACATCTTCCGACATGTCGCAACTCACAAGCAGAAAGCTGGTTGTCAGCAGCAAAGGGAGCAAAAGAACAAATCGGGGTTTACTGATTCGCATGGGTTCACGGTAATCGGATGACATCAGCACCAGGACCATAGGTAAACATAGCATCGGCTTCGAGCACAGGCTCGTTAAGCAAAACGGAATAACCCCTGACGATCTCTTCTCTCGCTATTCACGCAATAGCGTATCCGGAAGGCAACAAAGCAGCAGGCGAGGCATTGTAGCCTCTTCTCTTCACCGTTCCCGGTTCTTATTGTCTCGGTTGCGGATCCTTTAAACCCGCTTCCGGCTTTGCCAGGGCAAGCAGTATTGTGTTTTTTATCGACGCTGCCCTTCAACTCCTCTCTTTCCGAGATTGCTTTTGATCGGTGCTTCTGGCCGTGCTTGCGCATAAAGTCGCAGGCCGTGCCCCTACCGCGCCCGTTTAGCAGATCCCGTTAGCACATCTCTCGCGAACCGTCGGCATGTGGCCGACCTGCTCGCACGATCCTTATTTACGTATCTCCTTTATGAAGACTTTCAACACCCTCGGTCTATCCGAGGAAATCCTGCAAGGTGTCCTTGCTGCCGGCTATTCCAGCCCCACCCCTATCCAGACCATCGCCATCCCGGTTGCCAGTGCAGGCCGTGACCTGATCGGTTGCGCACAAACCGGCACGGGCAAAACCGCCGCGTTCGTCCTTCCTCTGCTCCACCGCTTGTCGCAGCAGGCCCCCTCCCGAAACAACCGCTCCGTGCGTGCCCTCGTGGTTACGCCGACGCGCGAGTTAGCACTACAGGTAGAAACGGCCGTTCGTTCGTATGGAAAATTCACCCGCCTCCGCAGTCATGCCATCTTTGGCGGCGTCGGTATGGGGCCCCAGATCAAAGCGCTCCGGCGCGGCGTGGATATTATCGTCGCTACGCCCGGACGCCTGCTCGACCACATGAACCGAGGCAACATTGACCTTTCTAGCATCGAGGTGCTCATCCTGGATGAAGCAGACCGCATGCTCGATATGGGCTTTATCAACGATATCCGCAAGATCGTGGCAGCGGCTCCGAAAAAGCGACAGACGTTGCTTTTCTCCGCTACGATGTCGCGCGAGGTGCGGTCCTTCGCCAGTAGCATTATGCATCGCAACACCGAGTTCATTGAGGTCGGCGAGCGACGCAACCCGGCTGAGACCGTCGTGCAGCACGCCTGCGCCGTGGACGCCCACCAGAAGATGGACCTTCTGCTCCATGTGCTGCAAAACGAACCCATCGACAACGTCCTTGTCTTCTCGCGCACCAAGCGTCGGGCCGACCGAATCACTAAAAGTCTCTCCAAAAAGGGCTTTACAGCAACAGCCCTGCACTCGAACAAGTCGCAAAACCAGCGCCAGCGTGCGCTCGACGGGTTCAAACGAGGCAAGTTTCAGATCCTAGTCGCTACCGACATCGCCGCCCGTGGCATTGATGTGGACACGATCTCGCATGTGATCAACTACGACACGCCCAACCAGGCCGAGGACTACATCCACCGTATCGGACGGACAGGACGGGCCCAATCGAGTGGCGATGCCATTACGTTTGTCTCGAACGATGAGAAATCGTACCTCCGCAATATCGAGCGGCATACCGGGCAACGCCTCCAGCGCAAAGTCTACGCTTTCTAGCAAGGCCGAGCCCACCCCTTAGCGCTCTTGCAGCGTTGAGGATGGATTGTACTAAAAAAGGCTGGATGCACCCACAGGGACATGCATCCAGCCTTTTTGTGTTACAACCACCACACATGGCTCCAATAGACGAACCTTGTTTGCTATCTGCGGTTGCTACACTTCTCCCCTGTCTCCCTTCTTCCCTATCTTCTCGCTGCCTCCGGCCCGTTTTTCTTCTCAATTGCCTTTTGCTAGCTCGCTGTGGATTCCCTCCAAGAATGGCTGGAACATGAGATTATTCAGCAACTGCTGATCGCTATCGCCATTGTGGTGGTCATCACGGTGCTGGTGAGCGTCATCCGTCGGGTGATTACGCGGTACATTGATGAGCCGGAGCGACTGTACCGGGCCTCCAAGCTGGTCGGGCGCACCGGGGGATTACTGGCGGCTATTCTGGTGCTGGGCGTCTTTTTTAACAGCACAAAGGACTTGTTGACGGTGCTGACGGTCGTAGGTGCAGGCCTCGCCATCGCCATGCGCGAGACGCTACTCAGCTTCTTCGGCTGGATTTACATCGCGTTTCGCGCCCCTTATTCCACCGGTGACCGCATCGAGATCAACGGCGTCCAGGGCGATGTCATCGACATTCGGGTACTCCAGACGATTCTGATGGAGATCGGTGGTTGGGTGGATGCCGACCAGAGCACAGGCCGCGTCGTCAGCGTACCCAACGGGTCCGTCTTTCTCGGCCCGGTGTACAATTACACACGGGGCTTTCACTTTATCTGGAACGAACTTCCGATCACGGTCACCTTCCGCAGCGACTGGGAAGCGGCTCGCGAGATTATCCTTTCTTTTGCTGAGGAATCAGCCGCCATCGTTGAGCAGCAGGCCCGCGCCGAGATCCATAAGATGTCGCGGGAGTTTCTGGTGTACTACAACATCCTGACGCCGTTCGTCTACGTCAAAATCGTCGAAAATGGGGTACGGCTGACGCTCCGCTACCTCTGCGAGGTACGCAAGCGACGCGGCACCGAGCACGCTCTGACCATCAGCATCCTTGCCGCTTTCCGCGAACACGGCGGCATTGAATTGGCTTATCCGATGCTTGGCGTTTCCACGCAAGACACGCCCCAATTTGGTCCTGCTCCTGACACGCTGGGCAAGCAACAACGCCCCAAAAGCGGCAACCGTTCGTCCTAAATCTGCCCTCATTTTCTAACCCTGCTTGCATTATCCAAACGAAGCCTGTAGTTTGTAAACACGATGACGCACAACCCTGCACATATCTGGACCTGGGAATCCTGGTGGCGCACCGCCGCGCAGGGAGTAGGTCCGTCATGCAGACGCGTTTCGTAGCGCATTCCACGCATACGATTGACACGACCGGCCTACTGCCCTTCCGCAGTGGGCTTTTTTTATGCACATTCGCCTCATGATGACCTACAACGATTTTCAAACCCTTGCCGCAACCCAGCGCAGCGCGGGCGTGGATCGCTTTGTGATTCCCGTCTACAAACGCCTCAGCGCCGACCTGCTAACGCCGGTTTCTGCCTTCCTTACCCTCCGCGAAGACAGCCGCTACAGCTTTCTGCTCGAAAGTGTTGAAGGCGGTGAGAAGCTGGCCCGTTACTCCTTCCTTGGCAAAAATCCGTACTGCGTCGTCAAGGCCAACGGCGCTGTCGTCAACATTGAGACCACGCAACATCATCCCTCTTCCCCTTTCCCGCCTCCCTCTTCCCACATCTTCGATGTCCTCCAACAAATGTTGGACCGCTACGAGCAGATCGATGTGCCGGGCCTGCCTCGCCTGACAAGCGGTGCCGTGGGCTTCCTGGGCTACGACGCTGTCCGCTTGCTGGAACACCTGCCCGACGCCACCGAGAACGACCTTCATCTTCCCGACGCCATATGGTGTTTCTACGATACGGTCGTGGCATTTGACCATGTCAAGCACCAACTCGTCCTCATGGCAAGCGCCTTTTTCGAGCCAGAGACTGAGGACCAGACCGCCTACCATGACGCCTGCGCCCGCATCAGCGCATTAGAAACCACGTTGAGTCATGCCCGCGTTTTTAGCCCAGAACCTGTCGTGATAGACGGCGAAACAACGGCTAACTTCGCTCGTGCGGATTTCGAGGCCGCCGTGGATCGCGCCAGGGAATACATCTACGAAGGCGACATCTTCCAGGTCGTGCTTTCCCAACGCTTTGCGACGCGCTTTACGGGGGACCGCTTCAATCTTTACCGCGCCCTGCGACAGGTGAATCCGTCACCCTATCTTTTCTACCTCGATTTTGAGGATGTCAGCTTGATTGGCTCGTCGCCGGAGGTGCTGGTGCGGGCCGAGCAGGGCCGTGTGGAGTTGCTGCCTATCGCCGGAACCCGTCCCCGTGGTGCTACACCAGAGGCCGACGACGCCCTTGCCGAGGAATTGCTGGACGACCCGAAAGAACGCGCCGAGCACCTCATGTTGGTCGATCTGGGCCGCAATGACCTGGGCCGCGTATGCCGCTTCAACAGCGTGCAGGTAGACCGCTACGCTTACATAGAGCGGTACTCGCACGTCATGCACATCGTCTCGTCCGTTTCCGGCCAACTGGACCAGCAGCGTGGAGCAATGGATGTGCTGGCGGCGTGCTTTCCGGCAGGCACCGTCAGCGGTGCGCCCAAGGTCCGAGCCATGGAGATCATCGATACGCTGGAACCAACACGGCGCGGGATCTATTCGGGAGCCGTCGGCTACGTCGATTTTTCAGGAAACCTCGACACCTGCATTGCGATACGGACGATGGTAGTGCAGGGCAATACCATCTACATCCAGGCCGGAGCCGGCATCGTCGCTGACAGCGACCCGGCCAGGGAGTTCGAAGAAACCGAAAACAAAGCCCGTGCCCTCAAGCAAGCCATGCTCGTCGCCGCAGAAGGTTTGCTGTAAAGGGTTACTGGTTGACGGCTGCTGATTATCTTGCACCAAGAAAACCATCACCATCAACCAGAAACTAGAAACCAACAACCAGAAACCGACAACCATGTCCCTTAAAGACCTCATTTTCCAGAAAGGCGGGATCGGCGTCTCGATGTCGCGGGCAGAAACCGTGGCGCGGCTGAACCCGATCATCAAGCAGCACATGATGCTGAACCATGCCTACAACGACGCTATCGCTCGCCTCAGCGACCGGACCATCGCTGACGAACTGGCGGCCCAGCAGCGCACTGCCCGCATGGATGTGGGCAAGCTGATGGAAACCGTCCTCAGCGCAGGAGGCCAGGCTTACAATGGCGTGGACCTCGAACCCGATGCCTTCCACCTCGGCGACGGTGACGACGACATCCTCTTCGCCTTGCGTGACCAGGAAGAAGCATTCCTGGAAATGATTTCCGACGAGTTAACACCCGACCACCAGATGCGCTCGAAAGCCATCCTGGGCGTCGTCGAAAACAACAGCCGCCAACGGTTCAGCCTCTTAAAGAATCACACGAACCGACGCCACCGAAAGATTTCTGCCGCTTAGTTTAAGTTGTCAGTTATCAGTTTTCAGAAACCCAATGACTGAAGGCCAATAATTGATTCCTGACAACGCGACCCATTCCCTATCGATTTATGTCCACTGCTGAATCCTCTCAGGAGCACACGCCCATCATCGTATCCGGCATCCAGCCGTCGGGGCAGTTGCACCTGGGCAATTATTTCGGAGCCATCCGCCAGCACATTGCGCTGCACGAGCAATACGAGTCGTACTTCTTCATTGTCAACTACCACGCCCTGACAACCCTCCACGACAGCGAGGCGCTGATGCGCTACACGCTGGACGTGGCGACGACCTACCTCGCACTCGGCTTCGATCCCAAGAAGGCCAGCCTGTTCGTCCAGAGCGATGTACCCGAGGTGACGGAACTGGCGTGGATTTTCTACACGTTGACCCCCGTGTCGCAGTTGGAAAAAGGCGTCGCTTACAAGGATAAAGTGGCCTTCGGGCATACACCGAATGCCGGGCTCTTCAACTATCCCATCTTGCAGGCAGCGGATATTCTGGTCTATGGCGGAACGCTCGTGCCCGTCGGAGCCGACCAGAAGCAAAACATCGAGATCACCCGCGATGTGGCGCAAAAGTTCAACAACACATTTTGCCCGGACGACCCCATTCTGCCTGTCCCTGAGCCGCATATTCTGGATGATGTGGCCGTGGTGCCCGGTGTGGATGGACAGAAAATGTCGAAGAGCTATGGCAACACCATCGGGCTGTTTGATGAAGGCAAGGTGCTCAAGAAACAGGTGATGAGCATCGTCACTGACTCGACGCCCCTCGAAGCGCCCAAAGATCCTGACGCAGACAACGTCTTCGCGCTGATCAAACTCTTCGCCGATGAAGCCAAGCGCGAGGAAATTGCCGCCGCGTACCGGGCAGGCGGCTATGGCTACGGACACGCAAAGAAGGAACTCCTCGGCATGATCACCGACTACTTCGGTGAAGCCCGTGAGCGCCGCCACAATCTCGAACAGCGCCCCGACTACGTCCGCGATATCCTCCGCGAGGGTGGTCAGAAAGCCCGTGCTCAGGCCGAGCAGTACATGGAGAAGGTACGCGACGCCGTAGGCTTGCTGACGACGTATTGAGAGGGTATGGGAGATGGGAGTGTCAAGAATAACGGATGAGAGGTAGCGAAATGGTCAGACATTTTCGGGAGTTGCGAGTTTACCAGCAGGCATTTAAGGCCGCGCAGGAAATCTATGCACTATCGAAGTCTTGGCCTAAAGAAGAGCGTTATGCATTAACGGACCAGATTCGCCGAGCCTCGCGCTCCGTCTGTGCCAACATAGCAGAGGCATGGCGCAAACGACGGTATGAGCGCCACTTCGTAAGCAAATTGAGTGATGCCGATGCTGATGCGGCAGAAACCCAGGTATGGCTGGATTTCACAGTAGATGCTGGCCTTATCTCTTCTGAACAGTACCAATCTTTGAATCAACGTTATGAGACCATCATCGGCGGCCTCGTCAAGATGATGGCTAAGCCTACTTCCTGGTGTGCTCCCTCCTCTCTCATCAAAGAGGAAGAAGTCCCATATAAACTTTGAAGACAGCCCCTCCCACACCTTCAACCTCCCATACGCCCATCCTCACATGATCCTCGTCATCGACAACTACGACTCGTTTACGTACAACCTTGTGCACCTCGTGGGGCGGCATACGGATGACCTGCGCGTGGTGCGCAACGACGCACTGACACTGGACGAGGTACGCGAACTGGCACCTGCGGGCATCTTGATCTCGCCCGGTCCAGGTCGTCCCCACGATGCCGGCATCAGCGAGGCCATCATCCGCGAATTCGGTGCGACAACGCCGATCCTGGGCGTCTGCCTCGGCCATCAGGCCATCGGTGAGGTGTTTGGCGGCGAGGTGATTCACGCGCCGACGCTGATGCATGGCAAGACAAGCACCATCCAGCACGATGGCGCGTCTATTTTTGACGGGGTGGAGCAGGATTTCACGGCGACGCGCTACCACTCGCTGGCGGTCAAACGCGCCTCGCTACCGGAGGTACTGGAGGTTTCCGCAGAGACACCCGACGGCGTGATCATGGGCCTGCGACACCGGACGCACCCCATTGAGGGCATCCAGTTTCATCCAGAAAGCGTGCTCACCACCGAAGGCCCCAAGATCATTGCCAACTGGCTTCGCTCGATTCCTGGCCTCACCCTTCGTGCTCAACCACTCCCCTCCTCGCAAGCGATGGTATGAAACGATTTTTACACATCCTGGCCGATGGCGAAACGCTGACACAGCCGCAAGCCGAGGAGGCTATGCATCTGATGATGCAAGGAGCCGCCGCACCCGAGGAAGTCGCAGGGTTGCTGATGGGTCTACGGTCGCGGGGCGAGACGCTGCCTGAACTCGTCGGTTTCACCAAAGTGATGCGCGAATACGCGGTCCCCGTGGAGTGCGATGACCCGGATGCCATCGACCTCTGCGGCACAGGCGGCGACAGCAGCGGCACGTTCAACATCTCGACAGCAGCGGCCTTTGTGTGTGCAGGCGCGGGCGTGACGGTCGCCAAGCATGGCAACCGGTCTGTCTCTTCCAAATGTGGTTCGGCAGATGTGCTGGATGCGCTCGGCGTTAATATCGAACTGAAGAAAGAGGGCGTGGAGCGCTGCCTCGATCAGGCGGGCATCGCCTTCATCTTCGCGCCGTTTTTCCATCCAGCCATGCGATTTGTGATGCCTGTACGCAAAGCGCTCGCTGTACGAACGTTTTTCAATATCCTTGGCCCGTTGTGTAACCCGGCAGGCGTGCGGCGGCAACTCGTGGGAGCCTTCACTGTGCCCATCGCTGAACGCATGGCAGGCATCCTCGCTGAGTTGGACGCTGCGCATGTCATCACCGTTCATGCCGACGATGGCCTCGACGAGATCTCGCTGGCGGCCAACACAAGTGCTTTCGAGTACCACCCTGACGTGGCGAACGATACTCCTTTGACGTATATCATTGAGCCAGAACAGCACGGCCTGGGACGCACCACGCTGAATGCGCTGCAAGGCGGCACTGCTAAGGACAACGCCGCTATCTTGCGTGGTATTTACGAGGGCCACCCCGGGCCGCATCGCGACGTGGTGATCATCAACGCGGCTTACGCACTCCACACCAGCAGTACCTTCGATGATCTCGACGCGTGCTTCACCGCCGCCTGCGAAAGCATAGACTCCGGTGCAGCCCTGGCCTCCCTCACGCGCCTCGTCGAAGTATCCAACAGATGAGACTATGAATCTGGGAATCGTAGGGCTTGGATTCACCATCCCATAGCCTCCCAGATTCATAGTCTCATAGACTCCTACTAATTTGTCTATCCTTGACCGCATCATAGAAGACACGCGGGCGTTGGTAGCGCGGCGGAAGCAGACCGTCCCGGCGCGGGTGCTGGACGACCGGATTGCGCTGGCTGCACCCACACGGTCATTGGATGTGGCGTTGCGGCAAGAGACGTTGGCGGTGCTGGCGGAGATCAAGAAGGCCTCACCTTCGCAGGGCGTGATCCGGGCAGATTTTGACGTGGCTGACCTCGCACAGCAATACGAAAACCACGGCGCAGCGGCGGTCTCTATCCTTACTGAGCCGCTGCATTTTCAGGGCACGCTTGACAACCTCGAACTCGCCCGCCAGACTATTGATCTGCCGCTGCTGCGCAAGGACTTCGTCATCGACCCCTACCAGTTGCTCGAAGCCCGTGCGTATGGAGCCGATGCCGTGCTCCTGATCGCCGCCGTGCTGGACCGGCAGCAGCTTCATGACATGCACCAGGCCGCCCACGACCTCGGGCTGGATTGCCTAGTCGAGGTCTACGAGATGCATGAACTGGATCGTATTGACTTTGACCATGTGGGCATCCTGGGCGTCAACAATCGGGACCTTCGTACGTTCGAGGTGGACATCAACCACTCACTGCGTGTCTTCGAGCAGGCGCCGCACGAGGTAGTGCGTATCTCTGAAAGCGGCCTAAAAACCGCCGCCGACCTCGCCCACTTGCGCCGTCACGGCGTGGATGCCGTACTGATCGGGGAAACCTTCATGCGGGCACCGCACCCCGGCCAGCACCTCGCTAGCCTGAAAGCTGAAGTGGCCTGGCTGCTTGAGAAATCAGAAAACGTAAAACGTAAAACGTAAGGGTGTTGATAGCACGGCGGTAGGGCAAAGCTCCTATACGTTTTACGTTTTACGTTTCTCACGCCAACCGTCGTAAAAAGCATACCCTCGACATTCAGAACCTGCTCCCCATAATCTCCCATGTCCATCAAAGTCAAAATCTGCGGCATTACCAGCCTGGAAGATGCCCGGTTTGCCGCCGGAGCTGGAGCTGATTTCCTTGGCTTCATCCAGTACATGGGCAGTCCTCGCTATATCACGCCGCAGGCCGCAAAAGCCATCATCGACTGGGTGTATGGCTCGGAAAGCGTCGGCGTTTTTGTGAATGAGGATGCCGATACCATCAACCAGGTGGCGGAAGCAGCGGGCTTCGACCTCGTGCAGCTACACGGCGACGAATCGCCTGAGGTATGCGCGGCGGTTGCACCGCCTGTCATCAAAGCCATTCGCGTAGCTCCCGACGACACCGCAGTGACGTTGCGTGCTCGCATGGAGCCGTATCGTCCCCATGTGCCGTACTTCCTGCTCGACACGCACCACGCCGATCTCTGGGGTGGCACGGGAGAACCCTTCGACTGGCAACAGGCCCACGCCCTCACCGACGATTTTCCCATCCTGCTCGCAGGTGGCATCAACGCCGAGAACGTCGAGCAGGCCATCCGCACGGTGCAGCCGTTGGGTGTGGATCTGTCGAGCAGCCTTGAAGAAGCGCCGGGGCGCAAAGACTTCGACAAGCTGACGGCCTTTTTTGATGTGTTCAATGCGTTGCGCGAAGACCTGGTAGAAAATCAGTAGACACCATGATGATTGCTTCTTCCTCTCGAACACAGTACGCCGCGCCCGACGCCACCGGCCACTTTGGCCCGTATGGCGGCAGCTTTGTCCCTGAAATCCTGATTCCCGCACTCGTTGAGCTCCGCACTGCCTTCGCCGAGGCATGGGCCGACGAGGACTTCAAACGCGAATACCACGCCCTGCTGCGCGACTACGTAGGTCGCCCTACCCCGTTGACGCTGGCGAACCGGCTGACGGACGAACTCGGGGGGCCAACTATCTACTTGAAGCGAGAGGATCTCTGCCACACGGGCGCGCACAAGGTCAACAATACCATCGGGCAGATTTTGCTGGCGCGGCGCATGGGCAAAACGCGCATCATCGCCGAGACCGGAGCCGGGCAGCATGGCGTCGCCACGGCCACCGTCTGCGCCAAGTTCGGGGTGCCGTGCGTGGTGTACATGGGCGCGGAGGACATGGACCGGCAGCACCTCAACGTCCAGCGAATGCAGTTACTTGGAGCCGAGGTGCGCCCCGCCACCAGCGGCAGCCAGACGCTCAAAGATGCTACCAACGAAGCCATCCGCGACTGGGTAACCAACGTAAACGACACGTTTTACATCATCGGCTCAGTCGTCGGTCCGCATCCGTATCCGAAGATGGTACGCGAGTTTCACCGCGTCATTGGAGAGGAGACACGGCAGCAATTGTTGAACATAGAAGGTCGTGAGACGCCCGACGCCGTGGTGGCCTGCGTGGGCGGCGGCTCTAATGCAATGGGCCTGTTCTATCCGTACATCAACGACCTGGATGTTAAGCTCTATGGCGTAGAAGCCGCCGGCGAAGGACTTGACAGCCGCCACGCCGCCACCCTCACGCTTGGGTCCCCCGGCATCTTGCATGGCGCGATGAGCTACCTATTGCAAGACAACGCCGGGCAGGTGCAACTCGCGCATTCCATCTCGGCAGGGCTCGACTATCCCGGCGTCGGTCCCGAGCACGCGCACCTGAAAGACACGGGCCGCGTCCTCTACGAGAGCGCCACCGACGCCGAGGCGATGGAAGGCGTGAAGCT
>Ga0102947_1000193_pt1 | contig 22252 bp, 21 predicted proteins | sample SalPon2A_A_D2_MG_FD_78210 | JGI IMG/M metagenome (GOLD analysis project Ga0102947, IMG submission 78210) | Soil microbial communities from South San Francisco under conditions of wetland restoration - Salt Pond MetaG R2A_A_D2_MG | ecosystem: Environmental > Terrestrial > Soil > Wetlands | place... | reverse complement strand
CTCATGCGGCACTATGACGGCTTCCTCAAGAAGGGCCGCCTGCGGGGACGTCGATGATCTGGATCCTCCTCGGGCCCCCCGGTGCCGGCAAGGGCACGCAGGCCAAGATGCTCGCGGAGCATCTGGGGGCCGAGCACGTCTCCACCGGCGACCTGCTGCGGCAGGCCGTGGCGGACGGAACCGAGCTCGGCAGGAAGGCGAAGTCGTTCATGGAGGCCGGCGATCTGGTTCCCGACGAGCTGATTCTGGGAATGGTCCGGGAGAAGCTCGGGGCGGGATCGCGCGGCGGCTGGATCCTGGACGGGTATCCCCGGAACCGGGCGCAGGCCGAGAGCCTGGGCGCGATGCTGGGGGAGATCGACCAGTCGATCGCGTGCGTCGTGGACCTGGAAGTGCCCGAGGACGAGCTGGTGCGCCGGATTGCCGGCCGCGCCGCCGACGAGGGCCGGACGGACGACACCGAGGAGACGGTCCGGAACCGTCTGCGGGTGTACCGGGATCAGACCCAGCCGTTGATCGACTACTACGGCGGCCAGGGGCTGCTGAAGGCCGTGGACGGAGTCGGCGGGATCGAGGAGATCGGAGACCGGGTCCAGGCCATCGCCGGGGCCGCGGGGAGGACCGCGCAGTGATTCTCCTGAAGTCGCCGGCCGAGGTGGCCAAGATGCAGCATCCGGGCGAGATCGTGGGCGGGGCCCACCGTCGGGTCCGGGAGATGATCCGGCCCGGAATGACCACCGGCGAGCTGGACAAGCTCGTGGAGGACTACATCCGGGAGCGGGGCGGAAAGCCCGCTTTCAAGGGCTATCGGGGCTTTCCGGCGTCCGTGTGCGCCTCGGTCAACGAAGAGGTGGTCCACGGGATCCCGGGCGACCGGGCTCTTGAGGACGGGGACATCGTAGGGGTGGACATCGGGGTGCAGGCTGGGGGATTCTACTCGGATGCCGCCCAGACGATCGCCCTGGGAGAGCCCTCCGAGGAGGTCCGGCGGCTCCTGGATGTGACCCGGGCGGCGCTCTACGCCGGCATCGGGGAGGCGCAGGCGGGCAAGCGCGTAGGCGACGTTTCCGCCGCGATCCAGAAGCACGTGGAAGGCGCCGGGTTCTCGGTCGTGCGCACCCTGGTGGGGCACGGGATCGGGCGCTCGATGCACGAGGATCCGCAGGTCCCGAATTTCGGGAATGCCGGCCAGGGCCCCCTGCTCAAGCCGGGGATGGCGCTGGCCATCGAGCCGATGGTCAACGTCGGCGGGGCGGACGTGGAAGTGCAGGAGGACAAGTGGACCGTCGTCACCAGTGACGGATCCCTGTCGGCGCACTTCGAGCACACGGTCGCCGTCACGGACGAGGGACCGATGATCCTCACCGAGGGCGCGGTCCCCGAGTAGAGGGACGGAAAGGAACGTATGGCGAAGGAGCAGGGAATCCAGGTCGAGGGGACGGTCGTCGAGCCCCTTCCCAACGCCAGCTTTCGCGTGGAGTTGGAGAACGGCCATCGGGTTCTCGCGCACATCTCGGGGAAGATGAGGATGAACTTCATCAAGATCCTCCCCGGGGACAAGGTGACGGTGGAGCTTTCGCCGTACGACCTCAGCCGGGGACGCATCGTCTACCGGTACAAGTAGGAGAAGAGGGCATGAAGTCTCGTACCGCGGTGAAGAAGGTCTGCAACCAGTGCAAGATCGTGAAGCGCCACGGGGTCGTGCGGGTGATCTGCAAGGCGAACCCGCGCCACAAGCAGCGCCAGCTGGTCCGTAGCTAGCTCAAGGAGTAGGGAATGCCGCGCATCGCGGGAATCGATCTGCCGCCGAACAAGCGCATGGACGTCGCGCTCACGTATATCTTCGGCATCGGAAACACGACGTCCCGCAAGATCCTGGAGCGGACCGGCGTCGATCCGTCCGTTCGGGCCAAGGATCTTCCCGAGGGCGACACGGCCAAGATCCGCGCCGAGATCGAGAACAATTTCAAGGTCGAGGGATCGCTTCGCAGCGAGGTCTCGATGAACATCAAGCGTCTGATGGACATCGGCAGCTATCGCGGGCTCCGGCACCGTCGTGCGCTGCCCGTCCGCGGCCAGCGGACCTCCACGAACGCCCGCACCCGGAAGGGTCCCAAGAAGGGATCCGGGGTCCGGAAGAAGAAGTAAAGGAGAGCCGAGTTGGCGGAAGCAAAGGGCAAGGTCAAGAAGAAGAAGCGCGACCGCAGGGTCGAGGCCGTGGGCGTGGCCCACGTCATGAGCACGTTCAACAACACGATCATCACGATCGCCGACACGAAGGGCGCGGTGGTGTCGTGGGCCTCCTCCGGCAAGGTCGGATTCAAGGGATCGCGCAAGAGCACGCCCTTCGCCGCCCAGCTCGCCGCCGAGAAGGCCGCTCGCGAAGCGATGGAGCTCGGCATGAAGCGCGTCGAGGTCCGGGTTCGAGGACCGGGAGCCGGCCGGGAGGCCGCCATCCGGTCGCTGACCATCGCCGGTCTCGATATCTCGGCTATCCGGGACGTGACCCCGATCCCGCACAACGGTTGCCGCCCCAAGAAGCGGCGCCGGAACTAGAGGGCAGGCAGACATGGCAAGGAACGTCGATCCGAAGTGCAAGCAGTGCCGGCGGGAGGGCGTAAAGCTCTTCCTCAAGGGCGACCGCTGCCTGACGCTCAAGTGTGCGATCGAGCGGCGGAACTACCCGCCCGGCGTCCACGGCATGAACATGCGCCGCAAGGTCTCGGACTACGGGATCCAGCTGCGCGAGAAGCAGAAGGCCCGCCGGATGTACGGCGTCCTCGAGCGGCAGTTCCGCGGCTACTATCAGCGCGCGGCCCGCATGAAGGGCGTCACCGGCGAGAACCTCCTCCGGATGCTGGAGATGCGGTTGGACAACCTGGTGTACCGGATGGGGCTGGCCGGATCGCGGTCGCAGTCGCGGCAGCTGATTCTCCACGGCCACTTCGCGGTGAACGGGGGAACGGTGACGATTCCTTCGTACCAGTGCCGGCCGGGTGACAAGATCGAGCTCCGGAAGAGAAGCAAGGAGCTGGACGTCGTGAAGGCGGCGGTGGAGTCGCGGGACACGAGCTCCATGGTGAGCTGGCTGAACGTGGACAAGAGCGGCCTGACCGGGTCGGTCCTGTCGAGCCCCTCCCGCGAGGAGATTCCGGTGCCGCTCAACGAGCAGCTGATCGTGGAGCTCTACTCGAAGTAAACGCTCAACTGGTAACGCTCAACCGGTGCATACGTGCGCCAGGCGGGCCCCGGCAGAAGATCACGTCGGATCGCGGAGCCGGGTCCGTTTCCCCGAAGGAAAGGAGATTCTCCATGATGATGAAGTGGAGACCCCTGACCATGCCCCGAGCGGTCGAGTTCGACGAGTCGACCCTCACGGACACGTACGGCAAGTTCTCGATGCAGCCTCTGGAGAAGGGGTTCGGCATCACGGTCGGCAACTCGCTGCGGCGGGTGCTGCTGTCCAGCCTCCAGGGCTCGGCGGCCGTGTTCACGCGCGTCGAAGGCGTGGAGCACGAGTTCTCCACGGTGTCCGGCGTGCGCGAGGACGTGACCGAGATCGTACTGAATCTCAAGAGCCTCCAGTTCCGCTTCGGCGGCGACGAGATCCGCAAAGGCCGCCTGGAGGTGGAGGGTGAGAAGCAGGTCACGGGCGGCGATTTCGTGTTCGAGCCGGACGTGGAGCTGCTGAACCCGGACCAGTACATCGCCACCGTGAACAAGGGCGCGAAGCTCGCGATGGAAGTGGGCGTCACCAGCGGGCGCGGTTACGTGCAGGCGGAGAACCATCGCCTGGACGAGCAGCCGCTCGGCACCGTGATGCTGGACTCGCTGTTCAGCCCGGTGACGAAGGTTCGCTATGAGGTGGAGGCCACGCGCGTCGGCCAGCGCACCGACTACGACAAGCTGGTCATGGAGATCTGGACGGACGGGTCGCTGAGCCCGGTGGACGCGGTGGCGCACGCGGCCAAGATCCTCAAGGATCACGTCAGCATCTTCATCAACTTCGACGAGGAGCCGGAGATCGTCGAGGAGAAGGAATACGACGAGGAGTTCGAGAGGATGCGGGAGCTGCTGGGCCGCTCGGTGGACGAGCTGGAGCTCAGCGTCCGGTCCAGCAACTGCCTCACGTCGGCGAACATCCGGACGATCGGCGAGCTGGTCCAGAAGACCGAAGCCGAGATGCTGAAGCAGCGCAACTTCGGCCGGAAGTCGCTGAAGGAGATCACCGAGATCCTGGCCGGGATGAACCTTTCGTTCGGGATGGACGTCAGCAAGTGGCTGGGCAGCACGTCCGCGGCGGAGCCCGAGTCGTCCGTCGAGTCCGAGGCCATCGTTTGATGAGGTCGCCCACGGCGGGCGGGGCTGTCCCCGTCCGTCGGCGCGGCGCGGAGTGAAAGAGAAATGAGACACCGGAAGACCGTACCCAAGCTGGGCAAGACGGCCTCGCACCGCAAGGCGATGTACCGCAACATGGTGACCTCGCTTCTCCGCGAAGAGCGCGTCGTGACGACCGTTCCCAAGGCGAAGGCGGCACGCCGCGTGGCGGAGCGGATGATCACGTTCGCCAAGCGTGGTGACCTTCACGCCCGTCGGCAGGCTGCCCGGGTGGTGCGGGACAATGAAGTGCTGCAGAAGCTGTTCGAGGTGATCGGGCCGCGGTTCGCGGAGCGGCCGGGCGGGTACACCCGTATCCTGAAGACCGGATTCCGCCGGGGCGACAACGCTCCGATGTCCATTCTGGAGCTGGTCGGCGCGGCCTCCCCGCACGAGAAGCACGCCGAGGAGGCCGAGGAGAAGGCTTCGAAGCCCAGAGCGACGCGGGGCAAGAAGAAGGAGGCCGCCGCCGGCGAGGCGCCGAAGTCGCGCGCCAAGGCCAAGAAGGCGCCGGCCAAGAAGGGGCCCTCCAAGAAGTCCACCAAGGCTCCGGCCAAGAAGGTCGCGAAGACGCGCAAGAAGGGCTAGCGCGCCGCCGGCCGACGAGTCGCAAGGCATCACGCCCCGGGTTCTCACGGACCCGGGGCGTTTTCTTTGCCGGACCCCTCATTAGTGCGCTGAAACCGCCCGATGATCGAACGAGGCGGACCCCGGCCGGAACGGCGAAGCACGCCTTCTTCCCGCCCCCGCCAGGAGCCCTCTTGGATATCTCGCCCGCCGATCCGACGCCACCCGGGCCGCGGAACCGGGGCGCCTTGGCCGTCCTGGAGGCGGTTGCGGAGGCGCTGACGGCTCCCCGCCTCGAGGGGGGCGCCACCCGCCTTCTGGACGGCCTCCTGGGCGTCCAGGGCGTCTGCGCAGGCCTCGTGGCGCTGCGCGTGGGGGATTCCGGGCGGATCCTGGCCTCCCGGGGCTTTCCCGCCGACTGGACCTCCCGGTGGGAAGACGCCTCCTGTGGTGATCTCTCCATCGTCCTGGCCCGGGCCGAGGTGCGGGAGCCGCTGGAGGCTCCGCCCGGACTCATCGACGCGACTTTGAAGCGGTCCGGCGTGCGCGGCCTCCTGACGTTGCCGCTGGGACGCCCCGACGAGCCGGACGGCGCCCTGGTGCTGGCGACCGCCGCCGCGGACCCTTTCCCGGAGCAGCACCTGGTTCCGTTCGAGGCCGCGGCCGCCGCCCTGGGAAGCTGGATGCAGGTTCGCCTGCTTCAGGGCGAGCGCGGCCTCGTGGACCCGGCGCCGGTCCCCGAGCGCTCGGAATCCGAGGGAGGCTCCCCGGCCGGCTGGGGATCCATCCCGTTCGCCCGCCTGGACCGCGACGGGAGCCTCCGGGCGGCCACTCCCGCGTTCGCCCGTCTACTCCGGATCCGGACGGAAGATGCGGCCGGGCGGCGCCCCGGCGGCTACCTCGCCGCGGCCGACGTGCCCCGGCTGGAGGAGGCGTTGGAGCTGGCGGCCGCCGACGGGATCGTTCCTGTCCCGCAGGTGCGCCCCGCGGCCTCGGCCGGCGACGAGCACGGCCGCGGCGCGTTCGACCTGCTCCTGATTCGTCGCGACGCCGAGACGCTGGCCTTCGCGTTCCCGTCCACGGTGGGCGCGTTTCTGGGCCACGACGCGGAGCTGGGCGACGCGCTCGCGCAGCAGCCGGACCTGGCCATCCTTCGCATCGCGAGGGACGGCCGGATCCTCACCTGGCCGCGTCGCGCCGCGCGCATCCTGGGCTGGGAAGAGGACGAGGTCCGCGGCCGCGCCGTCGACGTCGTGGTGTTTCCCCATGATCGTGAGGACTGGGAGCGCCGCCGGCGGGCGCGCGGTGGAGAGAACCACGGCGAGTGGAACGTGTCGCTGCGCGGGAAGGACGGCGACGCCGTTCCGTGCGCCCTGCGGTTGCTCTTCCTGGACCAGGCGGACGAGGCGTTCGTGCTGCTGCGGGACCGGCGCGTGGGCGAGGCGTCGGAGAAGTGGCTCCGATGGTCCCGGGCGCTGCTCTCGGTGTTGGGCGTCTCCACGCTGGTTCTGGATCCGGGGGGACGCATCCGGGAACTGGGCGCCGGCTGGACGTTCGGGACGGACCGGCGCGTGGCGGACTGGCTCGGGCGGCACGTCGCCGACCTCTTCGAGACGGACCGACGGGAAGTGCTGGACGCGCTCCGCACCGCCGCCCGCGACGGAGAGTGGACCGGGGCCTTCGTGTCCAACGGGCTGCCCGTTCCGCTCCGATTGAAGGCGGTGCGCGGAGTCGAGGGCAACCTGGAAGCGCTGGTCGGCGTTCGCCTGCCGGGCGCTCCCGGCGAGGCCCGCGACCTGTTCCGCAAGATCCCGGTGGGAATGATCCTTCTGGATCCGGCGCTGCGCATCGTGGAGACGAACCCGGAGCTGGGCGCGGTCTGCGGAGAGCCGGCGCTGCCCGCCGACGCGGCCGGGTTGGACGTGCGATCGCTGGGGATGTTCCAGACCCGGGAGATCCAGTCGGCCCTGGAGAGCCTCCAGGCGGGACGGCGCTTCGAGCTGTCCGACGCCCGACTCAAGGGCGAGGACGGAGCGGCGCCCGTCGTCCAGATCCGCGGCGACGTCCTGGCCGATTCGGACGGGCGCGTTAGCGGCTACGTGATCATGGTGCTCAGCCGCGCCGGACAGAGCGACGTGGAGCGCCAGCTCGTGCGCGCGCAGAAGATGGAGTCCATCGGGAACTTCGCCAGCGGGCTGGCGCACGACTTCGGGAGCTTCGTCAGCGTGATCCTGGGCAAGGCCGGAGTCCTCCGGGTGAAGCTTCCCTCGGACCGGCACATCGTGCGCGAGCTGGAGGACATCGAGGCGGCCGCTCAGCGCGCCCAGCATCTGGCGCAGGAGCTCATGAAGTTCGCGCGCGGCGGTCGCAACCGGGTGGCGCCGTTGCAGCTCAATCGCCTCATCGAGGAGGTGAGCTCGCTCATTCGGACGAGCGTGGGGGGGCGGGTGGAGGTCATGTTCAAGCTGGACGATTCCATCAGCTCCGTCGAGGGCGACGAGGTGGAGCTGCAGCAGCTCGTCCTCAATCTGTGCCTCAACGCGCGGGACGCCATGCCCGGCGGCGGTCGGCTCGTCCTGGAGACACGCCCGCTGACGGCGGCGCAGATCGCCAGGCTGGGCGCGGGAGAGGACGTGCGCCAGGGGGTCTGCTTGACCGTCCGCGACACCGGAACCGGCATGACGAGCGAGATCGCGGAGCGCATCTTCGAGCCGTTCTTCTCCACCAAGGAGGACGGCAGCGGGACCGGGCTGGGTCTTGCGATGGTCTACGGCATCGTGCGGCGGCACGGGGGAACGATCGACGTGCACAGCGCTCCGGGGGCGGGCACGTCGTTCGAGATCGCGCTGCCGGCGGCGGCCGCGCGGGAGGAGAGCCGCGACGGCTGCGACATCCTGGTCGTGGATGACGAGCCGGCCTTTCGGGAGATGATTCGTCTCATCCTGGAAGAGGACGGACACCGGGCGCATCTGGCCGCCAGCGGCATCGAGGCGCTCAAGCGGCTTCGCGCCGACTACTCGCAGCTCGATCTGGTCATTCTGGATTTGCGAATGCCGGGGGTGGACGGGCTGGAGGTCCTGGAGGAGCTCCGGGAGCTGGCGCCGGACCTTCCGGTGCTGGTCGCCACGGGGTACGCCTCCGGCGAGGAGAAGGAAAAGGCGAAGGCCGCCGGGGCGCGAAAGATCCTGGAGAAACCGTACCGCGTGGTCGATCTTCGGAACGCGCTCGCGGAGGTGCTGGGGCCCCCGCGGCGGGTGGGGGCGGCCCGGGTTGACAGCGGGACGCGGCTTCGCTAGCTTCCTTAGCCGCTTGAAGCGGGCAACGAAATACGCTCCTCGGTAGCTCAATGGTAGAGCATGCGGCTGTTAACCGCAGGGTTGTAGGTTCGAGTCCTACCCGAGGAGCCAATCTTCCAGGCGAACGCCCTGCAACGGATGCGCGTTGCGGGGCATTTCTGTGTGTGCCTGAGCATGCGGTCGACCAGCGAGGCGCGGACGGCTGATCGCAGACGACGGCCCTTCGTCCCCGGCCCTCGGTGATCCTTCTCCGGAAGCCGCCACGATGCGCTATCCTGCGCGGCATGTCCTTCGATCGCGAATTCATCCGGCAGACGCTGCAATCGCTGGTCCGGATCGACTCGCGCAATCCCGAGCTGGAGGATGGGGCGCCCGGCGAGTCGGAGATCGCAGACCATGTCCGCGCCCTCCTCAAGTCCTGGGGATACGAACCGGAGCTGCACGAGCTCGGAAACCGGCGCGCGAACGTGGTGGCCCGCCGGCCCGGCACCGGCTCGGGATCCTCCCTGATGATCAACGTCCACCTCGACACCGTGGGGACGGCCGGCATGGACGAGCCCTTCTCCGGCGCCCTTCGGGATGGCTGCGTGTTCGGGCGGGGCGCGCAGGACACCAAGGGCGGGATGGCAGCGGTCCTCGCGCTGGCGCGTGCGCTGGGCGAGCGGTCGGAAGCGTTGCCCGGGGACCTGGTGTTCGCCTTCGTCGCCGACGAAGAGAACGCGAGCCTCGGGACCGCCGAGCTGGTCCGGCGGTTGCGGACCGACGCCGCCATCGTGATCGAGCCGAGCGACCTGGACGTGGTCGTCGGCCACCGCGGGTTCGGAACCTTCCGGATCCACATGCAGGGCCGCGGGGCGCACGGCGGTCGGCCGGACCTCGGCGTCGACGCGAACCTGCACATGGGCCTCGTGCTCGCCGAGTTCGAGCGGCTCCGGAAGGAATGGGAGCACGAGTGGCGTCATCCGCACCTCGGCTCGGCGTCCCTGCACGTTCCCGTCCTCCACGGAGGAAGCCATCTCTTCGTGTACGCGGACTCCTGCCGAGCCGACGTCGAGTGCCGCACCGTGCCGGGGCAGACCGCCCGGGACACCGAGCGCGACCTGCGCCAAGCGGCGGAACGGGCGGGCGCGGGACGACCCGACTTCGACGTACGGGTGGAGCCCTTGATGTGGCGCCCGGCGCACGCGATCGATCCCGACCGGCCGATCGTCCGGGCGGTCCGGGCCGGCGCCGCCCGGGTGCTCGGTCGCGAGGCCCGGATCGGCTGGCACGCCTGGTGGGAGGACTCGGCGCTGCTCGGGGAGGCAGGGATCGACGCGGTCATCCTCGGCCCGGTCGGCGGGGGCCTGCACTCGGAATCGGAGTGGGTCGACCTCGGGTCGGTGGTCCAGCTCGCGGAGATCCTGCTGCACACGGTGCTCGCTTACTGCGGCGGAAACGGAAGGAGTCCATCACATGAGTGAACGGGAGCGAGAAATCGGGATCGGGACGCGGGCCGTCTGGGGCGGCGAAGAGGACCTGAGCTGGCAGGGAGCGACCCAGGTGCCCGTGGTCCACAGCGTCACGTTCGGCTTCGACGATCTCGACGAGTGGATGCAGGTGGGGTCGGGCAAGGTTCGTGGTCACGTCTACAGCCGCAACACCAATCCTACGGTGGAGGTCTTCGAGGAGAAGATGCGCCTGCTCGAGGGCGCAGAAGCGGCGACGAGCTTCGCCACGGGCATGGCCGCCATCAGCAACCTGCTCTTCGGACTCCTCGAGCCCGGCAAGCGAGTGGTGAGCATTCGCGACACCTACGGGGGCACGAGCCGGATCTTCCTGGAGTTCCTTCCGCGGTTCGGAGTGGAGGTGGAGCTTTGTCCCACTGAGGACCACGATGCGCTCGAGGCGGCGATCGGCCGGGGTTGCGACCTGCTCTACCTGGAGACGCCGACGAACCCGACGATGAAGATCCTCGACATCGAGCGGCTGGCCCGCGCGGGGCATGCGGCCGATGCGGTGGTGGTCGTCGACAACACGTTCGCCACGCCGGTCAACCAGCACCCCCTGAAGCTGGGCGCCGACCTCGTCGTGCACAGCGCGACGAAGTTCCTCGGAGGGCACTCCGACGCCATGGGCGGCGTTCTCTGCGGCCGGAGCGATCTCGTCCGCGAGGTGTTCCGCTTCCGCGAGATCAACGGCGCGACACTCGCGGCCCCGGTCGCCCACCTCCTGATCCGCGGTCTCAAGACGCTCGAGCTGCGCGTTCAGCGCCAGAACGAGAACGCGCTGGGGCTGGCGCGCTTCCTCCGGGAGCACGCGGCGGTGGAACGGGTTTTCCATCCCGGGCTCGAGGACGACCCGGGGCACCCGGTGGCCCGGAGGCAGATGAGCGGCTTCGGGGGGCTGGTGAGCTTCTCCCTGCCGGGGGACCTCGAGGACGTCCGCCGCTTCCTCGGACGCCTGCGCTATGCGCACCGTGCGGCGAGCCTGGGCTCGGTCGGCACGCTGATCGGTCCGCCCGCGGTGACCAGCCACGTGGAGCTCACCCCGGAGGGACGGGCCGCGCTGGGGATCCCCGAGACGCTGATCCGCTGCTCGGTGGGGATCGAGAACCTCGAGGACCTGATCGCCGACTTCGGACAGGCGCTCCAGGGGTGAACGCTCCAGGGGTGAACGGATTCCGGCCTCGGGGCCCTTGCGCCGGATGGGCCTTCGACCTATAGTTGTGTGTCACAACTAACGGAGGACGCATGCCGAGCGCTCCCACCCTTCGACGGACCGCGGGGTCCCGGCTGGATCGGGACAATGAGGACCTCTACGAGGCCCTCGATCGTCTGGTCCGCGCGTACCAGTTCCGGGACCGGGACCGGACCTGCTACTACGATCTCTCCGTGAACGAATGCTACGCGCTGCAGACGCTCTGCCGGCGGACCGACATGACGCAGAACGAGCTGGCGGCCGAGCTGCTGCTGGACAAGAGCACCACCAGCCGCCTGGTGACCCGGATGGAAGAGGCGGGGCACCTCCGCCGGACTCCGGACCCGAACGACGCGCGCTTCCAGCGCCTTTGCGCGACCGCTTCCGGCCGCCGCCTGCACGCGAAGGTCCGCCGCGATCTGCTGAAGCGCCAGGTCGACCTCATCGCCGATCTTCCGGCGGACTCCCGGCGCATTGCCGTGACCGTTCTTCAACGTCTGGCGGATCTGGCCGCCGGTTCCTTCCAGGGGTGCGCTCCCCGATGATCCACCGTCGCTCCCGCGGGGGAGACCCCGCCGCGCCGCTTCCCGCCGCCGCGGATAGTTGCGATGAGCAACTGTGTGAAGGGCCGGAGATCCGGCTTCGTGCGGGGCGATCGGGGGATCTCGAGGCCGTGCACGGCCTGCTGCGCGCCGAGGCCCTGCCGACCGAGGGCGTGGACGACACGCTGATGTTCGGCACGTCGGTGGCGGAACGCCAGGGGACGATCGTCGGGTGTGCTTCCGTGGAAGTGCACGGACGGACGGGGCTCTTGCGCTCGGTCCTGGTCGCGCCGGAGCTGCGCGGGGGCGGATGGGGCGGCCGACTCGTCCAGGACCGGATCGCGTGGGCGCGCGAGCGGGGGCTGCAGACGCTCGTTCTCTTCACGGAGACGGCGGAGCGCTTCTTCACGGGACAGGGCTTCCGGCCGGAGCCGCGCGAGAAGCTGCCGACGGTGATCCGCGGCTCCTTCGAGTACGGGTTCTGCCCGTCCACGTCCGCGTCGATGGTTCTCGATCTGCGTCCGGATCGGGCGTCCCGCATCGACACCCGGTACACGCAAGCCGCGCGGGACTCGCTCCGGGGCCGCCCCGAAGGAAGCCCGCACGCGGCCGAAGCGTCTTGCGGCTACTCGAGCGGCGAGAGCGCGTCCGTCCCCGAGCCGGCGGCCGCCGCCTCGCTGGGGTGCGCCAACCCGACCAGCGTCGCCTCGCTCGCGGCGGGGGAGACCGTGCTGGATCTGGGCTGCGGCGGCGGGATGGACGCGCTCCTGTCCGCGCGGCGGGTCGGTCCGTCGGGGCTCGTGTACGGGCTGGACGCCAACGACGACATGATCCGGCTCGCGGAGCGGAACCTCGCGGAAGCCGGCGCCGGGAACGTCCGCATCCTGAAGGGACGAATCGAGGACGTGCCTCTCCCCGACGAGCACGTGGACGTCGTCATCTCCAACTGCGTCGTCAATCTGTCGTTGGACAAGCCGGCGGCGCTTCGCGAGGCGTACCGCGTGCTGAAGCCCGGCGGTCGCCTGGCCATCGCGGACATCGTCGCGCTGGGGGCCGGCTCCGGCGCGGCCCGGCTTGCGGCGGAGGAAGCCGTGGGTTGCCTGGCCGGGACCCTCTCGTGGACGGAGGCGGAGGCGCTGCTTCGGGAGACGGGGTTCGAGCGGCTGGAAGTGGAAGAGGTCCGAGTCTACGAGACGGAGGATCTGGTCTCGCGGATCCCGGACCGGGCCCTGGCCCGCGCGGCCGGAGGTCTTCTCATGAGCGCCATCGTGCGGGCGAGGAAGCCCGCCGTGAAGGGAGAACGAAGGTGAATCCGAAGTTGCTGACGGTTGCCTGGCTCTGGTGTGCGGCGTTCGCGGGAACGGCCGCCGCGCAGGTCTGCGAATCCCCGTCGAGCTCCGCCGCTTGCTGCTCGCCGCCCGCCGCATCCGCCGGAACGAACGCGGCCGGCGCTCCGGCCTGCGGGCCGGCCGCCTGCTCCACTCCCTGTGCGGCCCCGGCGGCGGGCACGGCCGCGACCTGCGCGGCCCCCACGGGCTCCGCCTCCTGCGGCACGCCGGACCTCATCGCGACGGATCCGGCCGCGTCCGCGGCCCCGCGCGGAGGGCCGAGCCCGGCCGATCGCGGGCTGACCGATCTGGCGCCGTTGCTGGAGCCGATCCGCGAGGTCTTCAGGGTCCCGGGCCTGGGCGCGGCGCTCGTGCGCGAAGGTCGCCTGGACGCCCTCGGCGTGACGGGCATCCGTCGCGTCGGCTCGGACGCCGCCATCGAGGTGGACGATCCGTTTCACCTCGGCTCCTGCGGCAAGGCGCTGACCGCGACCGTCGCCGCGGTGATGGTGGAGCACGGGCAGACGAAGTGGACGGCCACGATCGGCGAAGCCTTCCCCGAGTACGCTTCCACGATGCACGCGCCGTTCCGGGACGTCACGCTTCGGGACCTGCTGGCGCACCGGGGAGGATTCCCCTCCCGCTCCTTGACCTTCGACCAGGCCATCGCGGCCTTCCAGGGCACGATGCCGGCGCAGCGCTCCGCGCTCGTCCGCTACGCCGTCGCGAACGTTCCGGCGTACTCGCCCGGATCGCAGTTCAACTACTCCGACGTCGGCTACTCCGTGGGCGGCGCGATGATCGGCCGGGCGGCCGGAGAGCCCTGGGAGGATCTGGTCCGGGAGCTGCTGGCCGAGCCGCTTCAGCTGACGTCGCTGGGATTCGGAGCGCCGGGCGCCGGCCGCCCCGAGTCCGTTCCCCGGGGCCACGTGCTGCGCGACGGAGAGCTCGTCGCGCTGGGAGTCGGCCCCGGCGAGGACCTGGCGAATCCCGCCATCGGCCCGGCCGGAACGATCCACCTGAGCCTCTCCGACTGGGCGACGTTCGCCGCCTTCCACCTGCGCGGCGCGCGCCGCGAGAGCACCGAGCTGCTCTCCGCGGACGGATTCCGCGCGCTTCACGAGGATCCGTACGGCCAGGGCTACGCGCTGGGCTGGTTCGTGACCACGACCGACCGCTGGGACGCCGGCCGCGCGCTCACGCACACCGGTTCGTGCGGTGCGTGGTCCGCGCTGATCTGGATCCTGCCCGAGCGGAACGCCGCGATCCTCGCCACCTCCAACTACGGGGGAGGAAGCGGATTCCAGGCGCTCCAACTCGCCGTGGACCGCATCGGGGAGAAGTATCTGGCGCCGTAGGGAGCCGGCGATCCGGAGCGATCCCGAGTCCCCGGCGACGCCCTCGTCGAGACTAGTCCCCGAAGAAGATCATGGCTCCGAGCGTGAGCGTGTTCAGGTCGTCCGAGCCGAGCGCGGACAGGTCGTCGGCCCTCTGGAACCGGTAGGACAGGAACGCGTCGAGATCGAGGGAGCCGATCACGAAGTTGACGCCCGCGCGGAGAGCGTAGAACGGGTCCGACTGCCAGCCGAGCTCCCCGAGGTAGCCGATCCCGATTCCGACGCCGCCGTAGAGGAAGTTTCCGACGAACGCGTAGCCCTGCGGCTGCCAGAGCAACTCGTCGCTGCCCGCGTAGTCGGGAACGACCTCGATGTCGCCTTCGAAGGTGAGCAGCGGGCCGGGGAGCTTCACGCCGGCCAGGAAGCCGATCGACTGGTCATCGAACTCCGTTGCGTCCTTCAGATCGCCGACCGTCTTCAAGTAGTGGACTCCGCCGCCGATCCGAAGTCCCGCCGCCGCCTCCGAGGAGAACGCGGCAACGGCGACGAGGGCGATGGATGCCAGGACCAGAGTCCTCTTCATCTGCGATTCTCCTCGTAACCAATGGCAGCGCGCATGAGAGCGCGAGTGCAGTTCGATTCCCGATTGCAGTTGCGGAGACGGACGCAGACTAGCCGAGAACGACCTGGCTGGGAAGGACTCGCGGACTAACGGTAGAGCGCCTTCACCGATCCCCAGGAGGAGCTCTCGACCGCCGTCGCCAGCGTGAAGTCCAGGTCGACGCCGTTCCTCACCTCGGTCGCGGTCAACGTGACGGCCGCCGGACTGACGCAGGTCGCATCGCCAAAGCACACGCGGAGGTAGCCTAGGACGGAGTCGTTCCCGTCCGCGTTCACGCAGTAGGTGCCCGGGTAGAGTCCCAGTACGGAATACGGTCCGGACGACGTCGCGAACGTGCCGGGGCGGAAACCCTCCAGGACGCAGGCGGCGTCGCCGGTGACGTCGATTCGGGCCTCGGTCAGCCCCGCGGTGAGCGTGATCGTTCCGTGGAGCTCCGCCCGGGGAAGGGCGAAGTCGAGCCCGGCTTGCGACGAGCCCGACGAGACCCCCATCGGCGTCGCGGTGCCCGCGTACCAGCCGAACACGTCTCCGCCGCCCACGGAGTCGATCCCGCCCCCGTCCACGTCGAGGAAGGAAGCGACGAAGACCTCGGCCCCGACCCCCGTGTTGTCGAACGTGAGCGAGTAGGGCTGACTGAGCGGAGGCGGCCCGACCGCGATCGTCTGCAGGTCGAGCAGGGTGGCGTCCTCCGCGCCGGTGGTGTCGATCACGGCGACGAAGAGGGAGTCGCCGGTGTGGCTGCCGTCGTAGGTGACGGTTCCCGAGAGCGTCACCATCGCCGGAGCGTCCCGGCGAGCCGACTCCCCTGCGCCGCAGAGGAGAAGCCCCGTCGCGGCCAGAGCCACGGAGGTCGAAGCGCGCATGACTGCCTCCCCGAAGAAGGCGGGAGGTTTCCCGCCCCGCGCAAGCCTAGTCCTCCGGGCAACGCGGCGGCAACGGGATCATCTCCCGCCGCGTTTCGGCCGGCCCTCAAGCCTCTTGCCCTGGACCCCCCCGGCTGATTACCGTCAGGGCGCTGCCCGTCCCGGCGAGCGGTCGGGCCCCGGTCAGCGAGCGTATATCGAGGAGTGGCAGGATGCGTACGACCGGAACCGTGAAGTGGTTCAACGACGAGAAGGGGTTCGGATTCATTTCCCGCGAGGACGGCGAGAAGGATGTGTTCGTGCATCACTCGGCGATTCAGGCGGAGGGATTCCGGACCCTGGCCGAGGGTGAGCGCGTCGAGTTCGACGTCGTGCAGGGCTCGAAGGGCCCGGCCGCGGAGAACGTCGCCAAGCTCGGCCAATAGACTCCGTCGGACCACGGTTTCGGAAGGGGGCGTCCGGTTCGCCGGGCGCCCCTTCCATTTGTCCCGAGCCGCCGTTTTCGATGCGGGCCGCTTGCCGCCGCGGCGAGATGGTCTAACCGTGCGGGCCCGCCGAGAAGTAGCCGCGCGTCATGCGCCGCGGCTTCGGCGGCCCGCCGGTCAGCCAGATCAGGATCGCGAGCAGCGCGGCCGCCGCGGACACGAACCACGCCGTACGTCGAACCGGAGTGACTCCGAACCGGACCTGAACCTCGTGTCGGCCGGCGCCGAGGCGAAACTGCATGTTTCCGGTGCCCTCCCGCGGCTCGAGCGCCAGCGGCGCGCCACCGACGGTCGCAACCCATCCCGGGAACATCAGATCGCGGAGCGTCACCGTGACCGGCTCCTCCGCGGTGATCGTGAGGTCGTACCTCGCCACGCGTCTCCCCGGCCCCTCCACCACGGCCTCGCCGTCCACCTGCACGCCGTCGTCGAAGGATCGCCCCCGCATGGGCGGCTGCGTCACCCAGCGGGGGAGATACTCCTCCGAGCTCGTGGTGGTCTCGCGGCGGGACGCGATCTCCTCGGGGTCGACGGACCAGGGGGGGAGATCGAAGTTGGGCTTGGGGCCGAGCAGCGGACGCACGGAGAGAACCGCGGCCAGTACCACGGCCGCGGCCACGCCGCGTCGCAGCCAGACCGGCCGGGCCCGGATCATCGCGTCCAGTCCCACCGCGGCCAGCACCGCCAGGCCCAGCGCGACGAAGTTGAGAAACCGCCAGGGGAACTGAACGAAGCGAAGCAGCGGGAACGCCTGGTACGCGGGCCAGCCGGCGAGCGTGCTCATCACCAGTCCCAGGAGAAACATCGCGCCCGCCGCGGTCACGGCCGGCCGCGCCACCGGGGGAAGTCGGCGCACGGCGAACGGGAGCAGCGCGAGCAGCCCGAGCCCCGCGAAGCCCAGCTCGAAGCTCATCGGAAGGGCCTGCCCGACGCCCGGCAGCGCGGGAGCGCTCACGAGATCCGCCGGCGAAAGGAAGTTCTCGCGGAAGTCCAGGACGCCCGTGGTCATCGCGTCGATCCGGACGAAGCGCTTCTCGTACAGCGCCGGCACCCAGAAGAAGGCGGAGAGCAGGAGCGCTCCCGCGCCGGCCGCCGCCGCCGCCCAGCCGGTCCGCATCTTCTCGTCCGAGTACGCCAGGACGATCGCCGCGGTCACCGCGAGGAGGACGCCGGTGAGCAGGCCCAGGATGTTGTGCGTCACGATGGGCAGCGCGGCGGCCGCGGAGGCGATCAGGATGTCGCGCGGGCTTTGCCGCCGCCCGAGTCGGAGCATGGCCAGGAGCGCCCAGGGCAGCAGTCCCGCGGCCAGGAACTCCGTGAGGTCCCCGCGGATCCAGATGTCACGGACGCGGTAGGGCGCGTATCCCCAGAGCGCGGCGGCGACGATCGCGGCGGATCGCCCGGCCGCCGCCGCCCGGGCCAGCCGGTAGGCGCCGGCCGCTCCCGAGAGCGCACCGAGAAGGACGGGCAGCTTGAGCGCCAGCGGCAGCGAGGCCCCGGCGGCATGTCCCAGCCCGGCGAGCAGGAAGAACAGCGGAGCGTAGAACGAGAGGAAGGGAAAGCCCTGGCCGGCGTAGAAGTCCGGGAACCAGCGTGCGGACCAGTGACCGTCCGCCCAGCACCGGGCGACCTCGACCAATCGCATGGGGTAGGAGAGTCCCTCGTGGCTCTGGATCCATCCCGGCCGGAGCAGCGCCGCGGCGAACGGCACCAGGATCAGGCCCACGAGCCCGACCTGGAGGAGGCGGGCCTTCCGCCGGCCGGAGGGCATGGAGCTCACGTCGACGACTTTTCCTCCGTGCGCAACTCGAGGGGGCTTCCGTACAATGGAAGCGAGAGTATCAGAACCCGGCGGGCCGGGCCCCGGCTTGCTCGACCCGTCGCGGCGTGATACGGCTGGGATTCCTATGCCGCACGGAGGGTGCCGCTCGGTGGCTGGACGGACTGCAGGACAGCTCGCGCTCGCCGCGGCGGCCTCTCTGCTCCTGGCGTCCTGCCAGGACGCGGAGCCCCTCCCCGGTTCCGGAATGATCGACGGCATGGATCTGGGGCTGGAGCTGGGGCTCGACCTGGCAGAGCTGGACGCCGCTCTGAACCAGGTGGATTCGGCGCTGCTTCAGCGGATCGTCGAGAAGTCCGGCCACGATCCCATCGACCCTCCGCTTCTCTACCAGGCACGAACGCGGCTCGGCGATGAGGACCTCTGGCTGCGGATCGTCGTCCTCCCGCTCTCGGTCGGGGGGCGGCTCGCAATCGCCACGGACGCCGCGGGCCTCGTGCGTGCCACGGGACTGTTCGGCACCGCGACATTCGAGCCGGACACGGACGGTGCCTGGCAGACGTTCTGCTTCCAGTTCCAGAACGGACCGGCGCCACTGACGCTGGCCGAGACGTTGGATCCCGCGCAGGTGGACGAGTACTGGCTGGCGTTGCAGGCGGATCCGGCGCCGGAGGCCGAGGCCACGCGCGCTCTCTACGAGCACCGGAAGAAGATGTCCGCCAACAGCCAGTTCGTCCGCGCGACCATGCGGCGCACCGCCCGCGGCGACCTTCCCCCGCGCGATTGGGTCCGGCAGTGGCGCGTCAACTTCGTTGCGGTGTCCGAGCTCTCGTTCACGCTGGCGCCGTTCCTCGGGGAGCGGGCGGCCGAACGGCATCATCGCCTGGCGCTGGAAGCTGCCGAGCGACTGGACTCGGTGCTGCTGGCGGCGGAGACCCAGGAGCCGCGCGACGTGCGCCAGTTGGTCTCCGGAGACCTGTATCGCGACACCTGCAAGGCCTGCCACGAGATCAAGTCCGACTTTCTCGGCGGCGAAGGCCTCTACGACGGCGTCCGTCGGCGGATGAGCGAGTTCGGCGTCCGTCGCGATCTGCTCCGCGTGGGATGGGACCTGTGGGGAGTGCCCCACGAAGCGCGCGAATCGCAGGTTGTGGCCGACGCGTTCAAGGCGGGCTTCCTGATTCTCGGCGAGGTTCAGGACACCCCCCCGGAGTAGCCTCCGCGTCCCCCCCGCCAGCCCGCCGGGACAGGATCCGCAAAACCCTCCCAGAGTTCCCCAGGCTTCGTGCCCGCAACGTCGCCCATACGTGTCGCTTCCCTTCACCGAAGCGTGATTTCTGACGACATCACGGGGTAGCGGCCGGACCGACAAGTCCCTGCCGCTGACCGAGTTCCGGACGCGATGCACCTGCGGGCCATTCCCGCGGGCGGGACGTCGTCGCGCGCCGGCCGGACCGTGACCCTGGAGGAAACCTCATCATGACCCGGATCCCCTTGCGCCGGTCGCGGAGGCGGAGCGGACTTTTCGCCGCCGTCGCGATCATGATCGCGCCCGGCGCTGCGACGGCCGCCGACAACACGGCGACCGGAGACATCAACGGCGTGGCGTCGGCGCTCAACGCGTCGAACACGTTCACCATCAACACGTCCACGCTGTCGCTGGTGAAGACCGCGTTCCTGACCGACGGCACGCAGCTCGCGTCCGGCGCGACGGTTCCGGCCGGCACCACGGTGCGCTTCCTCATCTACGTGGACAACCCCACCGGCGTGGCCGTGAGCAATCTCAGCATCGACGACGTTCTCGCCGCGGGATTCCAGTACCTGCCGGGCACGCTGAGGAGCGACGCCTCGCAGGCGACGGGCGCGACGGAGGCCGCTCTCTATGCCGCCGTGTCGGCAACCGCTCCGCTCACCGACGCCGTGGACGGCGATGCCGCATCGATCGTCGGCACGACGGTCACCGCCGGCGCCACGGGCGGAAACACGCAAGTCGATCTCGCGGCATCCTCGGTTCGTTCGCTCCTCTTCGACGTCACGGTCCAGTAGGAGAGGGATGAAGGCCTTCGCTCTCCGGACCCTGTTCGTGGCCGCGCTTCTGGCGGCCGGTGCCTTGCCGCGGCCCGCGGCGGCGGCGACGAACGTCGCGCGCGCCGGCCTGAACGGCATCGCGAACGGGACCATCCAGGGGGGCGACGGGACGGGATCGGCGGTCGTGACGATCAACCCGGTCACGCTGTCGCTGGTCAAGCAGGCGCGCGACGTCACCGGAGCGGTCCTTCCGGACGGGGCCGGGGTTCTGCCCGGGCAGGAGCTCTGGTTCGTACTATTCACCGACAATCCCACGGCGGCGCCCGCGCAGGACGTCCGGATGCTGGACGTGCTGGACGAGCAGCAGTTCGCGTTCGTTCCCGGTACGCTGGCCGAGTGCACGGTTCCCTCCGGCTCCGGCGACGCCGCGATCTGGGCCGGGAGCTGGACGCCGGCGACGGATGCCCTCGGCGTTCCGGATGACGTCGCCTCCGCGATGGACACCGGCGGACTCTCCGCTCCGGACCGGGTCACGGCCGGTGCGGTTTCCTCCCAGAGCAACGTCCCGCTCGGGATTCCCGCCGGTTCCCTGCGTGCCGTCCGCTTCCGCGTTCGCGTGGTTCCGTCCGTCGTCCCCGGACAGACCTTGACGAACGCGGCTTCCGGCGCGAACGGTCCCGCGCCGCTCGACGCGTCCTCCGCCACCGTGACGCTCACGGTGGCCGGCGGCGTGGCTTCGCAGGCGACGGCGGAGATCACCCCGGCGGAAGTCGCCGCGGGAACTCGTCCACGTCTCGACTACTGGACGGTGGCCACCGTCGGACCCGGCGACTCCGGGGTGCAGGCGTTGGAGATCACGGTCCCGGCGGGGTGGAGCAATCCCGGCGTGGTGGCGGTGGAAGTGGACGGCGCCCCCCTGGCGAGCGCGTGCCCGGCTGCGTTGCCCGGCGAGTACTGTGCCACGGTCGTCGGTAGCGTGCTCCGGATTGACCTGAGCGATCGGCTCACGATGAGCGGACAGAGGCTGCGGGTCGGATTCCGGGCGGACGCGCCGGCCTCCGCCGGCGAGGCGAACTTCGCGGGGCAGGTGGTCGCCGGGACGGCGACGCTGGTCGCGACTCCCGGAGACGCCGACGGGGCACCCGGCAACTCCGACGGCATCCGGGTTCGGACCGTCGCCACACAGGGCATCGTGCTGGACCTCGACGTGCGCACGGACCGGCCGGACGTCGTCGTGGGCGAGCCCGTCACGGTGACGGTCCCCATCCGCAATCTGACCGCGACCGACGTCTCCGACGCGGTGGTTCACGTCGACGTACCGCCGCACTTCCGCGCGGCGGGCGAGGCGCGGCTGGACGGCGCGCCCGTGGCGGCCACGGAAACGGCGCGCTCCGTCCGGTTCGACGTGGGCACGGTGGCCGCGCGCTCCGACACGGACGGGAACGGTCAGCTCGATCCGGGGGAGCCCGGATATCGCACGCTCGCATTCCGTCTGGTCGCCGGTTCCGGGGCGGCGGGTGAGCAGCGGGTCCGCGTCCACGCGGTGGACACGTGCGATGACTGCGCCATCGCGGAAGAGGCCGAGGCCGACCTTCGGGTCCGGGCGGATCCCGACTTCGAGAGAGGGACCGTGATCGGCAAGGTGTTCCGGGACGCCGACGGCGACGGACGCCAGGGGCCGGGAGAAGAGGGAATCGGTCACGCGCGCGTCGTCCTGGACGATGGAACGGTCGCCGTCACGGACGCGCACGGCCGCTACAGTCTCCCGTTCACCGCGCCCGGACAACGGTTGATCAAGGTGGACCTGGCCAGCGTGGGGCCCGGCGCGCGGGCCACGGACGACGAGAGCCGGATCGTGCGGGTGACGCCGGGCCTTCTGGTGAAGGCGAACTTCGGCGTCGCCCTGCCGGCGGAGACGGTCCGGATCGGTCACGGCGAGGTGGAGGGGGTGGCGTTGGTGAGCCTGGCCGACGACCACGGCATCGAGGTGCTGGGCAACGTCGGGATGCTCACCGTTCTCGTGAACGGAACGAAGATGGTCGCTCCCACGGTGGACGTGGCGGTGACGTCGCGTCCGGGGGATCCCGTGCGGTTCGCGCTGCGCGTCGAGGACGCGCCCCGGGCTCGCGCCTGGTCGCTCGCGGTGCACGGCGGCGACGGGGCGCAGGTGCACCGGATCGACGGCGCGGGAGCGCCGCCGGCCAGCCTCACGTGGGACGGAGCCGCAGCGACGTGCCGGCTGGAGGTGGAGTACGAGGACGGTGTCCGCGTGGGCAGCGCCAGCCGCACGATCGCGGGTGCGCCGACGTTGTCCGCCGAGCCGGCCGCCTCGGTGCAGCGCGTGCCGG
>Ga0102947_1000192_pt1 | contig 22287 bp, 18 predicted proteins | sample SalPon2A_A_D2_MG_FD_78210 | JGI IMG/M metagenome (GOLD analysis project Ga0102947, IMG submission 78210) | Soil microbial communities from South San Francisco under conditions of wetland restoration - Salt Pond MetaG R2A_A_D2_MG | ecosystem: Environmental > Terrestrial > Soil > Wetlands | place... | reverse complement strand
TAAACCTGCAAACCTGAAACGAGCGCAGCGACTAACGAAGTAAACCTGACAGCCCTGAAAACATGGTTCCCTACGTCGCTACCACCGAAGACATCACCGTGACGGTCCGACCCGTCTACCTCGACAGCCAGTCCGACTTTTTTGAGAAGCGGTTCGTGTTCGGCTACTTTATTCGCATCGAAAACGACAGCCTCGTCGAAGTGCAACTGCTGCGACGCTACTGGCACATCCGCGAGGATACCGGACGGGCGCAGGAAGTAGAAGGCGAAGGCGTCATCGGCAAGCAACCGCTGATCGCGCCCGGCGACTTGCACGAGTACAGCAGCTACGCCGTGCTAGAATCACTCGAAGGCACGATGGGTGGCTATTACACGATGGAGCGTCCCAATGGCGAGCGCTTCCGCGTCACAATCCCCCAGTTCGACCTGAAAGCACATGCGAATTGAGGGTTGCAGGTTAGGAGGTTGCCTCGCTTTGCTCGGCTTCAGGTTTCTCTACACAACCGAACCTGCTAACCTGATAAACCTGACAACCTGTAACCCTCCCTACATCATTTCCACCTCGATCAGGTAGTCATCCGTCTTTAGCTCAATGGCGCGGTTTTGCTTGGTGAGGCGGTAGTCCTGGATGGGGTCGGGCAGCATCTCCTTCGGCGTGTTCATCTGGAACAGCGTGTCGGCCACCACATGCCAGTCCTCAACGGTGAGGTGGACGGTCGCTTTACCCTCCTCCGCGACGAACGGCGCGTAGTTCAGGACTTTATTGAGATGGTTGATACCCTGCTGCTGATGTAGATTGGGATCCATACGTTTGGTGTATTGGGAGATGGGAATTGGTAAATGGAAAATGGTTATTGAGATCGAGTTAGATAGAAAACACCTTTTCCCAATTCCTAATTCCCATTTTCCAACTCCTATTTCCTATTTTCTAGTAGCTGTCGATTTGGAACGGGAAAACGTCTGGGTTGATAGCGTCGTTCCATGTTCACCGCTCAGCTTCACACATTCCATGCAGCAATACCTCGATCTCCTTCGCCACGTCAAAGACCACGGATTGCGGAAAGAAGACCGCACCGGCACGGGCACGCTCAGCGTGTTCGGCCATCAGATGCGGTTCGACTTGCAAAAAGGCTATCCGCTGGCAACAACGAAGAAGGTGTTCTTTAAAGGGCTGGCCGTGGAGATGCTGTGGTTCTTGCAGGGGGGCACCAACGTCCGCTACCTCAACGACCACGGCGTGCACATCTGGGATCCGTGGGCCGATGAGAACGGCAACCTCGGCCCCGTCTACGGCAAGCAGTGGCGCGACTGGGTGGCTCCCAGCGGCGAACACATCGACCAGATCACCCGCGTCATCGAGAACATCCGCACCAAGCCCGATTCGCGCCGCCACATCGTCACGGCCTGGAACGTGGCCGACCTCGGCGACATGGCACTGCCGCCGTGCCACATGACGTTTCAGTTCTACGTGGGGGGTGGACGGCTCTCGTGCCAGCTCTACGTGCGCTCCAACGACCTCTTCCTCGGTGCTCCGTTTAACATCGCGCAGTACGCCCTGCTCACCCACATGATGGCGCAGCAGTGCGACCTGGAGCCAGGCGAACTCATCTATACCATTGGGGACGCGCACCTGTACCTCAATCACCTGGAGCAAGTGGAAGAGCAGCTATCACGCACGCCGTACCCGCTACCGCAACTGCGCATCAAACGCACCCCGCCGTCCATCTTCGACTATGCCTACGAGGACTTCGAGGTGCTGAACTATCAGTACCATCCAACCATCAAAGCACCTGTGGCGGTTTAGTGGAAAGTGAAGGACTGATGGTGGTGATACGACAGAGTGCTGTAGAGAATCAGCCTAATGAAGAAAGCGAACATCACAGTGCGACGCGATGAACTGCGTCAGTTGTTCGAAAAGCTGCTACAGCGTCTTGGTGATGAAATAATCCTGAGAACGGACTACTATCTCACTATCACTACCGACGAATGGGATCAAGTTGGCGAAAATCCAAAGCCGACCGTTGGATCGCTTTACGACGATTGGGATGATTTGCAGCGCTTACTGCGCGATGATGACCGTTACTTCAGCGCCGTTGACATAGAGCGGGTTGGTTCAATACTGCGAGCGATCAGCGAGGAGATTGTCTCATGAATGCCGCATGACCAGCCAGTCCAGCAGACGGATATAGAAAAAAGGTTGCCCCTTTCACTATCCACCGAACTACTCATAGCGTAGGCTCTTGGCCGGATCCGATAGGGCCGCTTTCACCGACTGGTAGCTGACCGTCAGCCATGCGATAGCCAGTGTCGCCAGCCCGGCGGCGAGGAACAGCCACCACGGCACATCGATGCGGAAGGCAAAGGAATCCAGCCAGCGCTGCATGGCGATGTAGGCCAGTGGCACAGCCACGACGAACGCGACGAGCACAAGCCGGGTGAAATCCTTTGAGAGCAACATCACGATCTGCGGCACCGTCGCGCCCAGGACTTTGCGGACGCCGATCTCCTTGGTGCGTTGCTCCGCCGCATAGGCCGCCAGCCCGAACAATCCGAGGCAGGCAATCAGCACAGCAAGGATGGCAAACACGCTGAAGATCTGGCTGATTTGCTGTTCCGAGCGGTAGAGCGCGTCGATCTGCTCATCCAGAAAGGTGAACTCGAAGGGCCGATGCGGCACCATGCGCTCCCAGGTGCCCTGGATAGCGGCCAGCGTCCCTGGCACATCGCCCGGTGCAATCTTAACGAGGAGCTGGTTGGTGGATGACGGCTCGATGAAATACGCCAGCGGATAGATCGGCTCGTGCAGCGAGAGGAAGTGATAGTCCTTCACCACACCCACCAGTTCGCCTGTGCGCCTGCTATCTGAGAGCGTCATGCGTTTGCCGAGCGCTTCTTCGGGTGTCCAGCCAAGCTTCTGAAGGGTCGTCTCATTGACAATATAGACGTAGCGTCCTGAGTCTGGCTCATAGCTTTCGGAGGTCGGAAAGCCTTGCCCGGCGATCAGTTCCAGCCCCAGCGTTTCGACCACATCTTTATCCGCAGGCACCCCGCCGATAGGGAAGATCTCGCCCTCTGGCAAATTGAGTCCGTCAATGTTCAGCCCATATCCGCTTCGCTGGTAGCCCGGTATCCGGTTGATGGCGGCGACGTGTAGCACGTTCGGATGTTGCAGCAGGGCGTCTTTCAGCGTCGTGCGCATGTCGCGCAGGGCCCTGTCGCCAAAAGGCAGCACCACCACCTGCTCCTTGTCGAAGCCCAGGTTGGTCGTCTGAACGTAGCGCAATTGGCTAAAAACGACAGCCGTGGCAACAAGCAAGAACACGGAGATGGCAAACTGAAACACCACCAACCCTTTGCGGAAAAACACGCCACCACGGCTCGTTCGATAGGCCCCTTTCAACACCTGCGCGGGCCGGAACGACGAGAGCAACAACGCCGGATAGCTGCCCGCCACCAGGCTCACCACCACGCCGATGCCCAGCAACGTCAGTAGCAGCAACGGATCCTGAAGGTTATCAAGCGACAGGCTCTTTCCGCTAAGGGCGTTGAAGAGGGGTAGCGACAACGCCGACAGCACCAGTGCAACCACCAAGGCGAAAATAACCAGCAGCGCCGATTCGCCATAGAACTGCCACACGAGTTGCCCGCGATGCGCGCCGGACACCTTGCGCACGCCCACTTCCTGTGCCCGCCGCGCCGCCCGCGCCGTCGCCAGGTTCATATAGTTAATACAGGCTATCAGCAGAATCAAAAGCGCGATGGCAGAGAAGAGGTAGACATACGTCCGATGTCCCTCAAAATCAAGATAGATGCTGGTAAGAGGCACGAGGTTGAGTTCAAAACCGTCGTAGACCTCTCCGGCAGCCCGCGCCTGTGCCATTTGCGCTGCGACTTTCTGGCGTAGAGGCTGGATCGCATTCGGATCTGTCAGCAGCAGATACGTTAGGAAGTTGGCAGATCCCCATATCTCTCGCTCCGCCCAATGCGTCGAAGCAAACGAGGCCAAAAAATCGAACTGTACATGCGAGGTCGAAGGCAGGTCTTTTATCACCCCGGTCACCTCGAACTGTCGCTCGGGGCCCACCTGAAGCAGTTTGCCCATCGGGTTTTCAGCACCGAAATATTTCTGTGCCATCGACTCGGTGATGACGATGGTAGCAGCACGGTTCAGCGCCGTCTCGGGTCTGCCCGCCACCAGGGGTAGCGTCAGCACGTCGAAGACTGTCGAGTCGGCATAGAAGAAGTCTTCCTCCTGAAAAACGCGATCCTGATACCGCACAATCTGCGGGCTAAAGGAACCCACATCATACAGGCGTGTGGCTTCTTCTACTTCGGGAAAGCTGCGCTTGAACAGTGGCGCGACGATGGTGGGCGTCACATACGTGTCGCCTGCATTCTGCACACGCACAATGCGATCGGCGTGCTCGTGGAACCGGTCGTAACGCAATTCATCCTGCACGTAGAGCGCAATGAGCAGAAAACACGCCAGCCCCACAGCCAGCCCCGCCACGTTGATGAAGGTGTAGCCTTTGTGCCGGCCAAAGGTTCGTAGCGCGATTTTGAGATAGTTTTTGAGCATCGTCGTTTCCCAAATGAAGTGGCGCACCAGCGCCCGTTTGTGTTTCAGCTTAACCCAGAACACCTTGCGGTATTCGGCCTCTGTACTACTCGAATTGCCCACCTGCCGCATGGCCTGCCGGAAAGCATCCTCCTCGCCGTGCCCCTCCGCAACGAGCACCGCAATGTGGTCGCGCACATGGCGTTCGAGTTCTTCCACGTCTTCCGCGAAGAAGGCGCGTCGGTGCTCGTAGGTCCGCCGCCAGGCCGCTATGGCTTTTTCGAGATCGAACATAGATGAACGCTGTTAGCTCTCAGCTATAAGCTGTCAGCTACAAGCAATCGATGTTAAGCTGATAGCTGACGGCTCATAGTTGATAGCTTGATTAGCCGAAGGCGACCTCCGGTCCCCACAGCTTGACGAGGATGGCGTTGAGGTCGACCCAATGGCGTTTTTCGGTTTCCAGAACCTGTATGCCCTCACCCGTTAGGCGGTAGTATTTGCGCCGAGGACCCGACGCAGACGGCCGCCAGACAGCTTCGATCAGCCCACGCGTTTCGAGGCGATGTAGGACTGGATAGAGGGTACCGGCAGTCCACTGGATCTTACCATCCGAGAGCGTATGAATGCGCTGGATGATGTCGTAGCCATACGTCTCGCCGTTCGAGAGAATGGTCAGGATGATAGGCCGCAGCGACGCCGCGACGAGGGCTTTGGGCAGCATGGGCAAGCAGATCAGGTCGTCGGTATATAGAGAGGCTATATAGTCTGAATAACGCTACGAATCAAGGCCAACCGGGTTGCGCTGGTACGGAACGTGCCTTGAAGCACCGGGTTGAGTGCCTCCTTCTCAGGCAACACGCACCTTATCATGGTCAACAACTTCCATACGCTCAAGGCGCTGGTCACCGAGTGGACGCCCGACCTCGTCGGGTGCGAGGTGGCAGATGCCTTTTCCCAACAACGGGGCGAGTGGACACTGGCGCTGGCAACCCCGGAGACGGAGTGGATGCTGCGCGTCTCGACGCAACGCCCGATGCTGTTCATCTTCCGCACGGAAGGATACAGCAAGGCCCGTCGCAACGTAGCCACGCTCTTCGAGCAGGCGTTCGACCGCCGCGTCGTAGCCGTCCGCGTTGCCGAACGCGACCGGATGCTGTTCCTCGACCTCGACGATGGCGCTTGTTTTCAGATCGTACTCTTTGGCGCACGGGCCAATGTGTTCTGGGTGGATGCTGATGGGATGATCGGCGAAGCATTCCAGGAGAGTGGACGCTATGAAGGCGAGCCGCCGCCGGAGCCACGCGCTGCGCCCACTGTTGCTACCTTTGCTGATTTCGAGGCTCGCTGGCGCACGAACCGCAAGACGACCGAGCAGGCCGTGGCGAGCGCGTTTCCCCTCTTTGACCGGACACTCGCTGCCGAAGTGCTCTATCGCGCCGCGGTCCCCAATCAGCCGCCCGCCAACTGCACTGCGGCCCAACGCCACACACTGTTCGAGACCGCCATCGCCCTGCAAACCGAGCTAAGAAACCCATCGCCGCGCATCTACTGGCAGGGGCGATTTGCCGATACGCTGGCACTCACCCGCTTGCAGCACCTGGCCGACCTGGAAGAAGAAACCTTCGAGACGGTCGATCAAGCCGCGCAGGTTTTCGTGCGACGCACGCTTGGGCAAATGCGCTTTCGTGCAGCCTACGATCCGCTCGAAAAAGCCCTGGCAAAAGCCCACGAGGATGCCACCCGCCGTACCGAGCGGATGCTGGAAGAACTCTCAAAAGAAAGCCGCGCCGACAAATACGAGCACTGGGGCCACCTGCTGATGGCCTCCGTGGCTGCCGTCCCGCTCCGTGCCGATGAAGTCACCCTCCCCGATCTCTTCGCCGACAATGCGCCGATCACCATTCCACTCGAATCCCAACGCACCGCTGTCGAGAATGCCGAGCGGTATTATGATAAGGCGCGCCGCACCCGGCAGGCCCGCGAGCATGCCGAAGAACGGGTACTCGCCGCCGAGCAGCAGGCCGAGCAGGCAAAAGCATTACTGGATGAACTACATGCTATTGACCGCTACAAAGACCTGGAGGCGTTCAAAAAAGCCAAAGCCAATGCGCTGGCACCGTTTATCAGTGAACAGGCCGGAGGGCAGGCCCGCCTCCCGTTCCGCCGTTTTTCGCTGGGCAGTGGCTATGAAGTGTGGGTAGGCAAAAACGCCAAGCAGAATGACGCCCTCACCTTTCATCACGCGCAGAAGTACGACCTCTGGATGCATGCCCGGGGCATATCCGGATCACACACCGTATTACGCCTACCCAACCGACAGGCCCAGCCAGACCGGCGCATCCTCAGCCGCGCCGCCGCCATCGCAGCCTACTACAGCAAAGCCCAGGGGAGCGCCCTGGTGCCTGTCATGGTCACCCCCCGCAAGTACGTCCGCAAGCCAAAAGGCGCACCGCCGGGAGCCGTCGTGGTAGAGCGGGAAGAGGTGCTGATGGTAGCACCCAGCCTGCCCAAATAGCAAATGTGTCGGGCGTGTACAGGTCGCCTACGAAAAGCGCAGCAGCAAAGCATTCCCGCACAAGCCTCTCACTTTGCCTTCTCATTCAGAGGCTCAGACCCGTAAGACGCGTAGGCTGACAAGACCATAAAATGATCCACTAAAAAAAGAAGCGCATCCCTTTGTATTGCGCCTTTTCCAGGGCCATCTATTTGCCTGAAAAACTTGTTTGAGCCGAAAAACCGATACACTAAAAATAAGGGATATGCACTGATAACCAAGGATCACAGAACCGATAATCCCTTGTGTAAATTATTGTTTTTAATAAGGCATCGTACACGCGGAAAAGGCACCATCGGGCCGGGCATCCTCTTCGCAGGGTGCCTGGCCTTTTTATATCTATCCGCCCCCCAGGACAAAACAAAAAACGCACAAATACAGCACCCTTCATTCCGTAACTTCGCCCCACTCCACAATCCGAAATCTACAATCCGCAATTGAATGTCCTGGTGGGAAGCGGCACTGCTCGGACTGGTACAGGGGCTGACGGAATTTCTGCCCGTCTCCTCATCCGGTCATCTCGTCCTCGGTAAATACGTGCTCGGCCTCGACACCGCCGTAGGCGACGCTGTGACGTTCGAGGTGTTTGTTCATTTCGGCACGGTGCTCAGCATCCTCACGGTCTACTGGCGGCGTGTGCTCAACATCCTGGCCGAGACGCTCAGCGCCCTGACCCACCCCAGCGAACTATCCCAGCGGTATCAGACGAGCGACGGGTTTCGGCTGGCGCTCTTCATCCTCATCACCATGATCCCGACGGGCATCGTCTACGTGTTCTTCAAGGATCAACTGGAAGCGGCCTTTCAGGAGCCGCGCCTCGTCTGTGGGATGCTGCTGGTAACAGGCGTGCTGCTACTCCTGACGCTGCTCCGCAAAAATCCCGATGGCAAGCTCAACCCGATTAAGGCGTTTGTCATCGGCGTGGCGCAGTCGGCGGCTATGATCCCCGGCATCTCGCGCTCTGGCTCTACCATCTGCACCGCGCTCTACCAGAACGTCCGCCCCGAACGCGCGGCTGACTTCTCCTTCTTGATGCTGCTGCCGGTGGTGCTCGGCGCGACGCTTATCAAAACGCTGGAAATGCTCGAAAGCGGCATTACAATGGGCGTCCTGCCGTTGGTGGTTGGGACACTCGTGGCCTATGTCTCGGGCGTGCTGGCCATCAAATGGATGATTGATTTTGTGAAGCGCGGCAAGCTGCAGTACTTTGCGTACTACTGCTTTCTCATCGGGACCATCGGGCTGATTTTTATTTGAGCAGCGCGCTCATGGGGATAGACACCAGGACTGTTGTTCTATTGCGAATTGTGAATCCCGGATTGGCTTCCGTTGACCTTACGCCCTCGCCACTTCATCAATCGAAAATCACAAATCGATCGAAAATACCTTCTCTCTTTCTTCCTTAATATCAATTTGATACTTTTTGCGGTTACAGACTATATTTTTAAGTAATTTGGCCGATGATTGGAGCGGTGTGCAGTTGCCGCAAGTAATGTTACGTGTCTCTCATCTCAAAGCCCGCTGCTGATATGAAATCTCGCATTTTCGTTGTTGACGACGATCGTCACTATTCCCGCCTGCTCAGCTACCGGCTGGACAAAAACCCCGATTATGAGGTGGAAGTCTACCGCAGTGGCGAGGAGGTGCTGGAGCATCTCGACGAGCGGCCCGACCTGATCCTGCTCGATATTATGATGCCTGGCATCAGCGGCATCGACACGCTGCGGCAAATCCGCGAGCAGCAGCCAGACCTGCCCGTCGTGATGGTATCGGCGCAGGGCGTGGTAGATACCGCCGTGGAGGCCATGAAACTGGGCGCTTACGACTACATCACCAAGGGCCAGGACGAGTTGGTCAAGCTGGATGTGGTAATGAAGAACCTACGCGAGAAGCTGGAAATGCGGCGCGAGTTGGAATCGCTACGCGGCGAGATGGCACAGCAGTATGGCATCCAGGGTCTCGTAGGTGACAGCCCGCCCATGAAGAAGGTCTATCGCCTGATGGAGAAAGCCCTGCGCGGCGACCTCACAGTGGCGATCCAGGGCGAGAGCGGGACGGGCAAAGAACTCGTTGCCAAAGCCGTTCACTACAACTCATCCCGGAAGCCAGGGGCTTTTGTGGTGGTCAACTGCGCCGCCATCCCGCGCGACCTGATGGAGAGTGAGTTCTTCGGCCACGAGAAAGGCTCGTTCACGGGTGCCCATGCCCGCAAAATTGGCAAGTTCGAGCAGGCCGATGGCGGCACTATCTTCCTCGACGAGATCGGCGAGATGGACCTGGACCTACAGGCGAAGCTGCTGCGGGCGCTTCAGAACCGCGAGATCACCCGCGTCGGCGGCAGCGATACCATCTCGTTTGACGCCCGCGTCATCTGCGCGACGAACAAGGACATCATCCAGATGATCCGCAAGGGCACCTTCCGCGAGGATCTCTACTACCGCCTCTTCCAGTTTCCCATCCCGCTACCGCCGTTGCGCGAGCGCGGGCAGGACATCCTGCTGCTGGCCCTCCACTTCATGAAGGAGTATATGGGGAAGTATCCCGAGTTCAATGGCAAACGGCTCTCCACCGACGCCCGCAAGGCGATCCTAAACTATAGCTGGCCGGGTAACGTGCGCGAACTGAAAAGCGCCATTGAGCGAGCCATCCTCATCTCCGACGAACCGGACATCACTCCGGCGGACTTGATGCTGAATAGCAATGCCCAGATTGCGCCGTGGTCGGAGCGCCTGACGCTGGCAGAAGCTGCTTCGGGCGGCATCGCGTACAAAAATGGGCACAGCGGCGACGGCGATACAGCCCCCGAGGTGGTACTGGGCCGCGAGAGCGAAGAAATCCTCTCTCTGGAAGACCTCAAGCGGCAGGCCATCGAACGCGCCTACCACCTCTGTGATGGCAACGTTGATAAAGCCGCCGTCGAACTCGGCATCGGACGCGCCACGATGTACCGCTTCCTCAAGAAGTACGACATTAAGGACGACTGATTCTTTGCGATGTCAGTGATGAGTTGTCAGTTGCTGGCTTGATAAGAAAAGCCAAACTACTGAAGACGACAAAATCCACCTCTGACCTCCTCGGACACTGCCATCCGGGGAGGTCTTTTTTGTAACTTTGCGACGCGTTTGCCGCTAGTATCGGGAGCCATTCCCGACCTACCGGGTTGGCAAAGCACCCGCTGAGCATGATAACTGACGACTGACAACATCCTATGCGCCTAACGTCCTACGAAAAAGAGGTCCAGCGAGAAATTGAGAAATGGCAACGCGGCGACCCGTCCATTGTGATGCAGGCGTTGAGTTGGGTGATGAAACCGGTGGACTGGGTCGTCGAGCGCACCGTGCCGCCGGATCTCGTCGATCAGGCAGGCGAGGCAGTGGAGCAGTTTCTGTCGTTCCTCAACGATGCCTCCAAGTGGACCTATGACGCGGGCGACTTGAAGAAAGAAGCTGCCAAGATGAACCTGGAGATGGAACGCGTCGAAGATTTGCGCGATGTGCCCATCGAACAACTGGACGTGCTGGCCCGCAGCTTCTTCAACGAGAACACCATGCTGGCTGCCATCGAAGGTGGCGGCACGGGACTGGGCGGGGCCGTCCTCATCGCCGCCGACATTCCGCTTTTGTTTACGATCAACTTTCGCCTCATCCAGCAGATCGGCGCGGCGTATGGTTTCCCGATGCGTGGCCCGGCTTTCCAGCCCATTGTGCTTTCTATCTACAACGTGGCGGCATCCGGTGAGCGCGAGGCGAAGTCAGCAGCGCTTCGTGAGATCAGCGTGGCGGCGGCGGCCTTCGCCAACGACCTCACCTACAAAGGCCGCGTCACCGGCACCTTCCGCGACCAGAACCGCCATCTCCCCCGCGAGATTGCCAAGAATATCGTAGGCCGCAAGCTGATGCAGGCCATCCCGCTGGCCGGGGCTGCTGTGGGCGCGGGTATCAATTACTGGTTCACTAGCGAGACGGCGCAGGCGGCGTACATGATGTTTCGAGCGTTATATTTGGAGCACAAGGAAAGGCTTTAATACGAGTCAATAGGCGTCAAATGAAAAGAATTAATGCTATTACCGTTGACGGTACAAACAGAACCATTGTTTTAAGACAAGTTCCAGATACTTGTCCGGTTTGCCATGTTAGCGTTTATCCAGAACTAAAATACACGGCATATGCTGGAGAATATCCTCAGGATGGGAGAGCACAAGTAGCCTATCAGTGTACGAGGGGTAATTGCCAAGAGGTGTTTATCGCATCTTATCGGTTTTATAATACGGATGGGAATAACACTCCTATGATGGAACTCACCAAGACAGCACCAAAGAGTCCTCTTGTTGAGTCCTTTTCAGATGAGATTTCCCAACTTTCGCCTGCTTTTGTAGAAATATATAATCAGGCACTTGCCGCTGAAGCCGTTAACCTTGAACAACTTGTTGGCATTGGTCTACGTAAAGCTTTGGAGTTTTTAATGAAGGACTTTGCAGTTCATGAGAATCCAGATGACGAGGAAAAAATCCGCAAGATGCCTCTTGCTCGTTGTATTCGAGACTATGCGAAAGACCCAAATCTGAAAGACTGCGCCACAAGGGCAGCGTGGCTAGGAAACGATGAGACTCACTACACGCGAAGGTGGGTGGAACAGGATATAAACGATCTGAAGCTTTTGATCAGACTGACGGTGAATTGGGTAGAAAATGTGTTGCTGACAGAAAAGTACAAAGCGACCATGCAGGATGGCATATAGCTTTAATAGAAACTGATCACGCTTACCTCAAGTTTGATTGACAATCTTCAGTGTAGCAAGTAGAGGAGGTATAAAAATGACTCGTGTTAAAGAAATAGAACGTGCCGTCCGGGATTTGCAGCCTGCCGAGCTTGCGGAGTTTCGCCAGTGGTTCGCAGAGTTCGACAATGCGCTATGGGATGCGCAGATTGAAGCCGACGCCAAAGCGGGGCGGCTTGATGCACTGGCCCAGCAGGCACGAGCGGCTTATGACAAAGGTGATGCGCGAGAACTGTGAAGCATTTCACGACGCCTGATTTCTGGAAACTGTTCGACAAGATGCCACCAGCGGTTCAAGTACTGGCACGCAAGAACTACGAATTACTCAAAGAGAATCCCCGGCATCCGTCTCTTCACTTCAAACAAATCGATCAATTCTGGTCGGTGCGGGTTGGACTGCATTACCGCGCATTAGGATTAAACATCGAAGCAGGCGTATTATGGTTCTGGATCGGTACGCATGCTGAGTATGATCAGCTTATCCGGTAATCTTCGATTGGGTTCTGCAACGCGCTTTTTTGAAACTTCACCTCATACCTCAGCATGGCACTCGTAGCAATCGTCGGGCGGCCCAACGTCGGCAAATCCACGCTGTTTAACCGGCTCACCGAGAGCCGCAAAGCCATTGTCCACGACGAGTCGGGCGTGACGCGGGACCGCGTGTACGACGACGTGATCTGGCAGGGGCACACCTTCGACATTGTGGACACGGGCGGCTTCGTGCCACGTTCATCGGAGCGGTTCGAGCAGGCCACCCGCGAGCAGGTCCACATTGCGCTGGACGAGGCCGACATGATCCTCTTCGTTGTCGATGTGATGACCGGCATTACCGACCTGGACGAAGAACTGGCGACGATCCTGCGCAAGAGCAACAAGCCTGTGTTCGTCCTCGCCAACAAAGCCGACAACAAGGAGCGCCGCTGGCAGGCAAGTGAGTTCTACCAACTTGGTCTCGGCGAAGTCTATCCTATCAGCGGCACCAATGGCATCGGCACGGGCAACCTGCTCGACGCGGTGGTAAAAGCCCTGCCGCCTGTGGAGGCCAAGGACGAGGAGGACACGCGCCTGCATATTGCTGTCATCGGGCGGCCCAACGTCGGCAAGTCGTCGTTGACGAATGCGCTGCTGGGCGCGGAGCGGTCCATCGTCACCGAGATCAGCGGCACCACGCGCGATGCGGTCGATTCCGTCATCAAATACCACGGCGAAGAGATTGTGCTGGTGGACACGGCGGGCCTGCGCAAACGCACGAAGGTCCACGAAAACGTCGAGTTCTACTCCACGCTGCGTACCGAACGCGCCATCCAGGAATGCGACATCGCCATCCTGATGCTCGACGCCACGCAGGGGCTGGAGGCACAGGACATTAAGGTACTCAAATCGGCAGAAGAGTTGCGGAAGGGCCTTGTCGTCGCTGTGAATAAGTGGGACCTCCATGAAAAGGAAACCAACACGGCACGCGACTACGAGCGCCAGATCAAGGAACGGCTTCAGACGCTCGACTACCTGCCCGTCGTCTTCATCTCAGCCCTCACCAAACAGCGCGTCTACAAACTGCTCGACACCGCACTTGACGTAGCCCGGCAGCGAGCCCAGCGCATCCCGACGAGCAAGCTCAACGAAGTGATGCTCGCCGCCATCGAACGCCACCACCCGCCGACCTACCGGGGCAACTTCGTCAAGATCAAGTTTGTGACGCAGGTAGACAGCAACCCACCCGTCTTCGCCTTCTTTTGCAACCATCCGCAGGGCATTCGCGAGTCGTACCGCCGCTATCTCGAAAACCAGTTGCGCGAAACGTTTGGCTTCACGGGTGTGCCGCTGACATTGGTATTCAAGTCGAAATCGAAAGCCAGGTTGGAGGATGGGAATTAGGAAAGGGAGAAAGGAGGAAGAATCAGTTCCATCCCCATCCCGTCCTTAAAGCGGTGCTACCTGCATCGCTCGGATTAAAACCGGCGGCATCCCAACGGAGACCGGTACCACCTGCCCTGCTTTCTGACAGATCCCGCGAGCGTGATCGATTTGCATACTTCGTCCGATGCCTACAATGCCTTTCAGTACATCGCTTTCCTGGCCCAGGATGCGCACATCCGTCACGGGTGTGGTAAGCTGACCACGCTCAATGCGGTAGCCTTCCAGCACATAGAATGCCAGCCCCGCGCCGGGCTGCACGCGGCCATGCCCGATGGCGGTGACGTACAGCCCGTCCTTCACCTCTGCGAATAAGTCCTCCAGATCAGCTTCGCCACCGAGGAGGAGCAGGTTGGTCATGCGGGGCAGGGGCGGGTAGCGATAATCCTGACGGCGTCCGTTGCCCGTAGGTGGTCTGTTCATCTGGTGTGCGTTGCGTCGATCCGTCAGTATGCCACGCAGCACACCGGCTTCAATGAGGGAGGTGCGTTGCGCCGGCGTGCCTTCGTCGTCGAAAGCGTAGGTGCCCCGCCCGCCGGGGATGGTCGCATCATCTACGAGATGAACGCCGGGTGAAGCGATAGTTGCTCCCACCTTGCCTGCAAAGGGCGATGTGCCGTTGGCTATCGTGTCGGCTTCCAGCCAATGCCCGACGGCTTCGTGGAGCCATACGCCACCCCATCCTCCTGCCAGCACCACAGGCATGCTACTCGCTCGCAACGGTTGCACGGTCACCAGTCGCTGGGCCTGTTCCACGGCTTGCCGGGCGATGTTCTGCGGACGGTGTTCAAAAAAATGGCCGAAGCCCACCGCGCCACCCGTTATGGCTTGGGTCGTAACGGGTCGCGCCTCTCCCTTCATCGTCACGGCTACGCGCAGGCCCATGAGCATGTTTGCCTGCGCCCGCAACAGACCGTCTGAGGTGGCAATGAGGGTCCGGCGCGTCCGATCCTGATAGCTGGCCTTAACCTCTCGCACCCGTTCATCCAGGGCAAAGGCAGTATCCACAGCCTCCCGCACGAGCACTTCCTTTTCGGCATCCGCAATGGCTTCAGGCGCATCGCCCGGGAGGTCCAGGTAAGATTCCAGGGCAGATAGCACAGTCCTTGGTGCTGCGCCTGCCCCATCATCTGTCGGGATAGCGACTTGATCTGCTCCTCGTTTCAGGCTCGCTTGTGAGAGATCGTCCGTAGCCACAAAAGCGCTGTGTTCTCGATCCAGCACATGCAAGCCAACACCGTCTAGATGTGTTCGCTGATGCCGTGGCGCGGGTTGATGCAGGCCGCCTCGCAAGCGCCGCTGCCGCACCGTCACCTGATGATGTGCGGTGCGCTCATAGAACAGATCGGCATAGCCTGCGCCCCGATGCAGCATCTGCTTCAAGAGCGAGGGCGCTATCTCGGCGAGGCGGTTGACACATTCGAGAAAAGCGACCTCATCGGGCATAGCAGCAAGGACAGAAATATGGAAGCAGGGGATAAGAATTAAAGGAACCGTGATTAGTGCTTGCTCCTCCCCTACCCTTATCCTCCCAAACGCCCATACTCAGAACGTCAGTAGCCGTAGATCGAGAAATCGTCGCGGCGCATGTGCAGGTTGAGCGCAATGGCAAGCATGGCCGAATTGGCTAGCAGCGCCGAGCCACCGTAGGAAATGAAAGGCAGCGGAATGCCAATGACAGGCAGCAACCCCGTCACCATGCCAATATTGATAAAGACGTGGATGAGGTAGATGCCTGCTGCGCCTGCCGCCACCATGCTGCCAAAGGGATGCTTCACCTGGGTGCCCAGCGACACGAGCCGCACGAGGAAGAGCGCAAACAGACCCAGCACGACCAGGGAGCCAATGAAGCCCCACTCCTCGCCGATGATGCTAAACACAAAGTCGGTCGATTGCTCAGGGATGTACGCGCCCTGCGTCTGCGTCCCTTCCATAAAGCCCTTGCCAAAGATACCGCCCGACCCAATAGCCGCCTTCGACTGCACGAGGTGATAGCCAACGCCGCTGCGGAATTCAGCCGCCTCGGGATTGGTAAAAGAGACGATGCGCGCTACCTGATGCGGCTGCAGGAGGCTCTTCAAGGCAAAGGATGCCACCGCCGTGGTGCCTGCCGTAAAAAGGCCAGCAAGCGTGACCAGCCGATAATCCTTCGTCCGCCAATACATGCCTGCCGTAAAAGCCAGCGCAAAAATGATGGCAGCGGGCAAATAGACGATGGACAGGTAGCCCGCGATAGCCGGAGAGATCAGCAAAAACACAATGTTGAGCGGCAGGCCGCTCCAGAACAGCATGATCGGCACCAGCGCGAAGAAGACGAGCGCCGTGCCCGTATCATTCTGCAACACGACCAGCACACCGGGAATCGCCAACAACCCTACCGCCATCAAGCCATACTTGACGTTGCTGGAATTGGGCCGCCGTGACGAAAGCAACTGTGCCACCGCCAGCACGGTGCCCACCTTTGCCAGTTCCGACACCTGCAACTGCACCGGCCCGAGCGGCAACCACGACTGGGCCCCGTTGACCTCGCGCCCAAATGCGAGCGCCGCCAGCAACAGCAACAGCGTAAAGATATAGGCCGGATAGGCTCCTTTCTGAAAAACCCGCACCGGCATCATCAGGGCGATAGCGGTACCCACACAGCAAATAATCGCCCAGGTCAACTGCCGCTCGAAGTTCTTCTGGACACTTGTCGGCAAAAACCGGGCGGCTTCACCATGCGTGGTGCTATAAATCGCCACCAAGCCAATGGTCACCAGGCTGAGCCAGGCAAACAAGGTTAAGTAATCCAGATTGCGGTACCAGGTACGCATCTTTCGGTTTTGGATTGGGGATTTGTGATTTTGGATTGCTTCAGGGAGCTACCCAACCGCAAATCCAAAATCACAAATCTAAAATCGCCTCATCCGCCGGCGTTGCGGGGTTGCGGAAGGTTTTCGCTTTCCGGCTCTTTGGGCTTCGGCGTCGGCAGGGGCTGGCTACTCGCCATCTTGGCGCGGTTCAGCCGAAACTTGACCTCCGGCGAGTCGGGCAGTTCGCCTTTCAGATAAAGCTCGGCCATGAGGCTAGCGATGGGCGCAGCGCAGCTACCGCCAAATCCGGCGTTCTCGCATTGCACAGCCAGTGCAATCTGAGGATCGTCCCACGGAGCAAACATAATGAATACCGAATGATCCTTCATGCCGCCAGGAGCCTGGGCCGTACCCGTCTTTCCGCCAGAGGGAATGCCCGGGATCTGCGCCAGCCGCCCCGTGCCCTGCTCCATCACAAGCCGCATGCCTTCCCGCACGAGGTCGAAGTATTCTTGTTTGATCGGAATGGTTTCAGCCGCTGGCAAGTCGGGGTAGACGATTTCGCCGGTTTCGGGCTGCCGGAGCGAATCGACGAGGTGGGGGGTGACGAGCGTGCCTTTGTTGCCGACGGCAGCGACGTAGCGCGCCAGTTGCAGCGGCGTCACACCCATGTCGCCCTGCCCGATGCCCAAGTTGATCGAGTACCCCACGGTCCAGCCATTGGGATACATCCGGTTGAAATACGAAGAGTCTGGGATCAGGCCGGGGGTCTGCTCGGCGATGTCGGTGGGGGCTTTCACGCCAAAGCCAAACATGTTGGCATATTTCTTAAACGTATCCACATTCGTGCGCATCATCATCTCAAAGAAGAACGTGTTGCACGAGTTCTTGATGGCGGTACGCACCGTCTGTGCCCCGTGGACGCCCATGCAACGGAACATGCGCCCGCCGCCGAGCGGATGGTAGCCAGGGCAGGAATACGTCTCATTTACCCCAATATTGCCTTCCGCCAGGGACAGAAGGGACATGAACGGTTTCCATGTGGAGCCGGGCGGCATAAGATTCATGGTGGCCCGGTTATAGAGGGGTTTCTGCGGGCTGTTGTTTAGATAGTTCCACGTCTCGCGATCCACGGACTGCGAGAAGATTTCGGGGTTGAAGTCGGGCTTGCTAACCAGCGCAATGACACCGCCCGTCTTCGGATTGATGGCGACGGCTCCGCCGCGCTTGTTGACGAAGAGCGACTCGGCCAGTGCCTGCACCTTACTGTCCATCGCCAGATGCATCTCATAGCCACTGGAAGGAGGCGTGTCTTCCACACCGTTCCGGTAATCCTTGACTTCCAGCCCATGAATGTTGACGAGCACAAAGTCGCTGCCGGGGGTACCTCGCAGGTAGCGTTCGTATTCTTTCTCGACGCCCGTTTTTCCGATCAAATCGCCCTGGAGGTACTTGGCATCGGCGTCCTGCTCTCTCCACCGCTCCAACTCGGCGTCGTTGATTTCGCGGATGTAGCCGAGCGCATGCGAGGCGCGGGCCTCGGTCAGATACCGCCGCTTCTGGTCGATCTCGGACGTGACCCCCGGCAAGCGGTACTGATTTTCCATCAGGCGGGCATAGACATCGAAAGGTACCTCGCGGAAGGACGGACTGGCGCGGAACTGGCTCCAAGATTTGGCCTCGGCCAGTTTCGCCTGTACGAGTGAGTCAGGCACTTCGAGCAGGTCGGCGAGCAAGCCTACTTTGGTGTCGTCGAAGTAGCGCGGCGTGATCATCACCGTGTAGGTCGGCTCGTTGGACACAACCAGTTCGCCGTTGCGGTCAAAGACGGAGCCACGTGCCGGCTGCACGCGCAACTCGCGCACGGCATTACCGCGCGACTCGTCGGCGAACTCGTCCTGCTCAATCACCTGAAGCTGCACCATCCGCAACCCGAGGATAGAGATCACCACCAGGATAATCCCGATAAAAATGCGAACACGTACTCTATATTCTTCCATAATGCGTACGGCCCATGGGAAGGCTAGCCAACTTTGTGTCTATCGTAAAAGCCCTTCAGAACGCTGTCAGTTCCTTTAAATCCAGAAGTTTACTCATAATTTATGGGTTTCTGTGAAGGGAAACCGCTCCTGCCCAAGTCTGTTTGCTGGCCTGTTACAATCGAAGGATTGCCCGCCCTTAGTTTTTTCATTACGTACGTATGCCTGCTCGCCCCATCTTTTACATTGCCCGGTTGCTGCCTGGATACCGCCTGCCCATTTTGAGCCGCCTCAATGAGCGCCTGGATGGACGGCTTGTGGTATGTACGGGACAGCCACCAGGCACCTCGTCGCTGTCTTATTTGACCAAGGAGCAGTCCTATGATTTCCCCCATGTGTCCCTCCATAATTACTGGTTGATGGGCGAGCGCGTGCACCTCCAGCCGTTTAGAAAAGCATTCAAAGCCTTCGGCGATCCGGCCGTGGTGCTCACCGAAGAAAGCCCGCGCTCCATCAGCCTTCCTCGCCTGTTGATCTACGCCCGCCAGCGCGGGGCCGGACGGGTGCTGTGGGGCCACTTCTCCTCGCTGAACCGTCGCTTCGATCCTACGCAGCACATGCAAGACCGCTACCGGCTTGCCCTGGCCCGCCGCGTGGAAGCCTGTGCCTGCTACACCCAGGGCGTCGCCGATCATCTGCGGCCCTATCTGCCCGATAAAAAACTCTTTGTAGCACGCAACACCATTGGCATGGACACCCTTTTTGCCCAATATGACGCGCTGGCGAAGCAGAGCAAAATGGCCGTGCGACAAGAACTGGGGCTTGCTCCCGATGCTGCAGTGCTAGCGTTCATGGGGCGGCTGGTGCCAGAAAAAGGCACACAGTTGTTGCTTGAAACCTTCGCCCACATCTGCCAGGATCGACCTGCTGCCCTGCTCGTCATCGGGGCCGGACCAGAACGCGAGGCAATGGAAGCGTACACGGCGCAGCACCATCTCCCGGATGTCCACTTCCTCGGGCCCCTCCCCGATGAAGAAGCAGCTCCCTACCTCTATGCCGCCGACGTGATGCTGATGCCGGGCTACCTGGGTCTGGTTATCAACCACGCTTTTGCGTTTGGCCTGCCGGTCGTCTCGCGGCGTAAGCCGGTCGGCGTCCAGTTTCACAGCCCGGAAGTCGAGTATGTGCAATCCGGCAAAACGGGGTTGCTTTCTGAAGGCGATGGCGCAACAGATCTGGCGGAGGCTGTCCGCACGGTGCTGTTGGATCAAGCACGCTTTTCAGCCAATGCCCTGGACTACGCCCGCACCTACCTCGGGGTCGACCACATGGTGGATGGACTGGAAGGCGCGATTCGCTATGCCACCGCGCAAGTAGGGGCCCACTGAATCTTTAGTAAATGGAGATGCCGTTGGCAAAAAATCAACGACGCATCAGGGCTGCTTCATCACCACGAAAGACCAATATACTGTCTCACCCCATCGAGGTGCCGCCCATCACCGAGACGGACCAGGTCTAGGACTGCCACCTCTGCGCCGTGCTGTTGTATCGCTTCGATGAAGGCGGGGCGGTTTTGCGTTACGATGACGGCTTCTGCATCCTTCATAACCTCCTCCATGCGCGGACGCATGATCTGACCAATCTGGGGCAATTGTCGTTCGAGGTAAGCGCGGTTGCTACCCAGCATCTCTTCTGGATTCACATCAGGATCGTGCACCACCACATCCAGACCGTCCTGCCAGAGTTCGCGGATGAGGGTGATGACGGGGCTCTCGCGCAGGTCGTCGGTACCCGATTTGAAGCTGAGGCCCAGCACGCCCACCTTGCGCACCCCGAGTTCGTGCACCTTGCGGCGGGCGGCTTCTACCTGAAGCCGGTTGCTGGGCAGGATGCCGTCCATGATGGGCATTTGTACCCCTTTGCGGCGGGCATGGTATGTCATGGAGCGGAGATCCTTGGGCAAGCAGGAACCGCCGAACGCAAAGCCAGGCTTCAGATACGCCGTGGAAATATTGAGTTTGGTATCTGCGCAGACCAGATCCATGACGGTGTGACTGTCCATGCCGAGCGCATCACAGAAACGCCCCACCTCATTGGCAAACCCGATTTTGAGCGCATGGAAAGCGTTGTTGCCCATCTTGAGCATCTCGGCCTCTTCTAACCCTACGTGGTAGATGGGCGCGTCGATGCCATCATAGAGTGCAGCTATCACCTCGCCGGACCGCTCGTTGAGTTGGCCGATGACCGTGTATGGCGGCGCGTTGAAGTCCTTGACCGCGCTGGCTTCGCGCAGGAATTCCGGGTTCATTACTACGCCAAAGTCTTCGCCTGCAATCTTTCCAGCATGCTCCTCCAAAAGCGGCGCGAGCACCTTCCGGGAGGTGCCTGGAAACACGGTACTCCGTAGAGCGACGACGTGATAGCCGTCCGTATCGCGCAAGCCTGTGCCTATATTCTCGGCTACATTGCGCACGTAGTCGAGCACCGGCCCGCCATCGGCAGCGCTCGGCGTGCCTACACAGATCAGTGAGACATCCGACTCGGCGACCAGTGGTGTGCCGTCCTGCGTGGCACGCAAGCGTCCCTCTGCTACAGCCTCAGCAATGAGCTCAGCCAGCCCCGGCTCCACGAGCGCGCTCTGCCCGGCATTGATGGCTTCCACCTTTTTGAGGGTAGGCTCAATACCGATGACCTCATGCCCCAGATGAGCAAGGCAGGCTGCCGACACCGTACCCACATAGCCAAGACCCCAGACAAGAATACGCATAACGCTGCAAATCACATGAAGAAAATGGGCCGATGCGAGGGCATCAACCAAAAGGGCTTTATGTTAGCAAACCCGCTGCTACAACGCCTTTAAGATTGAGAGGATTTCAAGAGCGCGAAGCGAAGCCTATGACGCAGCCTGCTTCGCATGGATCCGTGGTATGCCGGAGCACGTTGCAGGCTCGCCTTATCTTGTCCCTCCCCTTGCTACCAACCCTACTGTTTCCTTCTGATCCGCATGGATGTCTTTGTGATCGGTCGTTTTCCGCCGCCGCTTGACGGGCAAAGCCTGGCCACCAAACGTCTTGCCGGAATGCTCACCCCAACGTGGGAAGTCCATCGTCTCAACACATCCATAGCAGCAACACACATACAGGCCGATGTTCAATTTAGTCCGGCTAAAGTGCGCCACTATATCGCGCAGCAAAAACATATTCGCGATGAATTGGCCACGAAGCCGGAGGCTCCAGTGCTGTGGGCATCCATCTCGCCCGCTCTGCTAGGCCACCTGCGCGATGTGCTTACGGTACTTCCCACCTTCCAGCCTAGCCAGACTATCTATGCCGTCATCCACAGGGGCAACTTTGACCGTGTCTTTCGCCATCCGCTGACCGCGATCACGGCTCGTCGCATGGTGCAAAAGGTAGACGGATTTGTCTTTCTGAGCGAGATGCTGGCCGAGCGGTGTGCTCGCTGGATCCCCGATTCCAAGCGATACGTCATTCCCAATACCATAGATGACGCCGTACTTTGGACCGATGAGGATATCACCGCCAAACAACAGCGGCATCGAACCCGGTTACGGCTGCTTTTCTTGAGCAATATGATTGCTTCGAAAGGGTATCTTGATGTCTTGCATGGCGTCCGGCTGTTGCATGCACGCGGCACATCGGTGCGGGCAGACTTCGTGGGCGGCTGGACCTCTGAGGTGGAACGCATTGCCTTT
>Ga0102947_1000191_pt1 | contig 22311 bp, 18 predicted proteins | sample SalPon2A_A_D2_MG_FD_78210 | JGI IMG/M metagenome (GOLD analysis project Ga0102947, IMG submission 78210) | Soil microbial communities from South San Francisco under conditions of wetland restoration - Salt Pond MetaG R2A_A_D2_MG | ecosystem: Environmental > Terrestrial > Soil > Wetlands | place... | reverse complement strand
TTGCCGTAACGCTTACAGGAAGTGCCACCATTGGCGATCTTATGATCAAACCCGAATTACGGTTGGATAGTGCCTCTGACGATGCATTCCTCAACACTGATGGGGAACCTATTGGAAGCCTTTCTTCCTTTGTACTGGCAGCGATCTATTCCTTTTAAAAATAATTTCTCAGTTTGGTTAAATTGGTTTATCAGTAAAGTCCCGGTATTTTTACCGGGGCTTTATTTTTTAAATGCCTTGACACCCGCACGGACCTTGGTATCCAGCATATTTACCTGTGGCACAATAGGGCACGAATATTTCTTGTTGTATGCGCAGTATGGGTTATAGGCTTTGTTAAAATCTATGACAATACGGTCTCCCGCAGGAATACTTAGATCAATATACCGTCCCCCTGTGTACGTCTCCTCCCCGTTCGTCTGATCCAGGAAGGGAAGGAATAGGTAGTCCCTGAATTCCTCCTGAAGGATCTGTTCCTGGTTTTGATATACTTCCAACTCGTGTTTCTCTCCCTCCAGCGTAAAATGTACAATGCCGTAAACTACTTCTTTTGTTTCCCTGTCTGTGGTTGTGGGCATCATAAAAGGCAAAGCGTCTGGTGTCTTTATCAATTTTGCCGCTACACGGTAGTTTGTATCAGGAGGGAAATATTCCAATCCGTCAAAATCCTTGCGGTAGCGGTCCGGCAATGGTGAGGTCTCCGGATTGCTGTATTCTTCATTCAGTTCTTGCTGAAATTGCAGTACTTCTTTGATGATCTCCGAACCAGGGTCCTGAATTTCAGCCCTGACCGTATCGTGATATTTCTTTTTATCCCCACAACCCATAAGGAGGGTATAAAGAACAATGATTGTAATTTGTACCAAACGACCCATTTTTTCCGGTTTACTTATCAAAAATACAATTAAACGCTTCCCAAATATATTATTTGGCCGTATTTTACCTTTACCAACTGACAGGGTTATGAGAAAATACTTAGGGTTGATTTGGATTATTCTGGCCCTGTCCTGCAAAGAAAAGTCGTCTGCCCCACTATCAAAAGTGTTGCAGGAAAGGACTGTCCCGGAACTCGTGCCAAACAGATATAACGTTGCTTTTTTAATAATGGATGGCACTTATAATACAGAATTTACGGCTCCCTATGATGTTTTTCAGCATACCCGCTACCGCGAAAACATCAAGGCGATGAATGTCTTTACCGTAGCCAATACGCTCAACCCCGTCACCACTTTTGAAGGAGTGCGTATATTGCCCGATTTCGATTATACAAGGGATTCGATCCCGCCAATTGATATTTTGGTAGTCCCCAGTGCAGAACATCATTTGGATACCGACCTGCAGGATAGTACCATGCTGGATTTCATTTCCAGAACCGATCGCAATGCCTCCTTTGTGACATCTCATTGCGACGGCGCTTTTGTACTGGCGGAAGCCGGTGTTCTGGACCAGGTGGTATCCACGACCTTCCCGGGCGACATTGCAGTCTACAAAGAAATGTTCCCGAACTTAAAAGTGGCCGACAGCGTCCTGTTCGTGCACGATGGAAAGTATATTACCTCGGCAGGGGGAGCCAAGAGTTTTGAGGCTGCCCTGTATTTATGTGAATACCTGTATGGAAAGGACATTGCAGTTTCCCTGGCCAAAGGCCTGGTGATTGACTGGGATTTGGATAAGGTTCCCCGACTTATTCTTCAATAAGGTCATAACGCGCATCCTTCAGATATTTATCCACAATTTCATTAAATTCCGGTGTAATCCGCAGAAGGGCAGTGTGCTCCAGCTCATATAGCTGCGACTTATCCTTATAGCCGTTCTTTAGTAGTTCCTCGAGATAGAACAGTGCAGTTCCGAAATCTTCATAAAAGGCGCTATCTGAAATTATATTGAGGTAATAAGTGTAATTTTTAGGGTCGGTGATCGTCTTCAACATCCATAGAAAACTTAGTGCTTCCGTATTTACTGTGGGCTCTGCATATTCAATATCAATGTTATCTTCAATCAATGCGTTCAGGTACCCCTTAAGGCGTTTCCCCATTTGACGTTCCGCGGGATTTGGTTTTTTATCGTAGTCGGCCAGCTCGCCCATTTGGTAATTCCACCAGCCCAGGTTGTTATAATTGAGCGTTGAAATATCCTCCAGCAGATTAAATTTATAATCCTCTTTGATAAAGGACTCTTTAAATAAAATAGCATTATTCGTTCTTCTTTGCGACCTGAATAGCTTGTCTTTTCTCAGTTCTTTTTTTAGTTCCAGGAGGGAATCAACATTCCTGTGCGGACGGTAGATGGTAATGACCTGTTCCAACATATCATACGCATCCAACATTTTTTTGACCTCCACAAGGCCTTCAATTTCCTTCATGTCCCGCGCAAGTGCCTTTTGTATGAAATCCTCATCTTTTTCGGCATTCCCCTTCGCCATGGAAGCGAGCGTCAGTATTTCCATGCCCCTTTCCAAATAGTCCGATTCGGGCCACTGCTGCCCTCCATCGAAAGTCAACAAATTATTAGGAATTTTAGCCTTGTTCAGGACTTCTTCCGCATCCAACATTTCTGCATAGTTAAAATCCTGCTTCCCGACAATCCCGACAAAATGATATGAATTTTTAGTACTCAGGATGTCCGTATTCGGTACTGCAGACCCACATGATATAACACCGTCAATTTGCTTGACTATGGTTGGTACCAGGGCAGCGATTTTGGCGCCCGAGGCAAAACCTGAAGTATATATCCTGTCCCTGTGGACGGGTAATATGGCAGAGACTATTGTAAATACCCTGTTGGCAATTAAAATATTCTGGGAAAGGGAAAGACTGTCATAGGTATTGTTGGAGGCCGCTAAAATATATTGTTGCTTCTCCGCAGCTTCTCTGAACATTCTGAGGACCTGCCTGCCGCGTCCCTTCATATCAAATACAAATATGACCGGCCATTTCCCTGCTTTTTCAAACTGGGTAGGAAGATAGAGCGCAAAGCTTTCAGGTAGAGTATCATTTACCCTCAGGGAATCGATGATCACCCCTTTCCTCAGCTTTAATTGTTGCGCACTTATGGGGCCACCAGGGGTAAAACCAAGAATAAAAAAGAAAATTAGTATTTGCTTCATTACTATTTGCTGTATCAAAAATCCGGCCAAACATTCAAAGGCCATTATGCGGGCATTTGTTCATCATTATTCGGCTATACCCTGATTGTTTCGATCCCGAATTCAACGTAAAACAGTGGCTGAAATTCGAAAAATCCAGGCCTGTATCCGCGGGGACCGCAACCCGAAGTCAGCGATGTCCACAATGTCTGCCCTTCAGATCTTAATTACCATTCCCGTTCGATCTCTAACTTTATAAGGTTTCTGGGAAAAACTCAATATTCCGGAAGCAAAAAATACCGCCCTGCAAGTGCGATTTGAAGAAATTTGTTTTTCTTATCCATATCCGTTAAGGTAAAATAAATAATTTAATCCTTGAACCACAAATTAATGATTCTATTTATTTGGAAGCCACCAGGGCCTCCAAATACCCAATGCATCCCAGGTCTAATTCAGATAACGGAACAAATGAACCTGTGGTGTGCACCCCTGATATAATATCTTTATATCATAGAGAAGGCCATTGCACTTATGACAGGCCCGCCTCACGACAGGCACAAAGTAAAATGCCTGCAATTCACAATCCCCATGACTATGCTTCTTTTGATTAAAAAAAAGGGGTATCACCTGGCAACGTGGGGAAAGTCTGGCAAGGAAAAAGACTGCCCTACTCCTCCGGATGTCTCACTTGGGTGCCTGGACTGATATTCGCCTGACAGGGGCATCTGACACAACGTCTGATAAAATGATATGGGTCCGTGTCTCCCCGTATTGAATAAGCCGGTCTATAAATTGTTCGAGATGAAACTGATCTTTCAATACCACTTCCATAATGATGTTCTCATTACCGGTAATTCGGTAGCAATTGACTACTTCATCCAGGGATTTTATCATGGCCAAAAAGGGTTGCAACTTACCCATAAAAGCTTTTAGTGTGATGATCGCCTTTAATTGATATCCGGCCTTGGTATGGGAGACTCTGGCATGGTACCCTTCCAGAATGCCAAGATCTTCCATTTTTTTTACACGCTCGGCAACCGCCGGGGGTGTCAGGCCTACCTGCCTGCCGATACTCGCAAAAGATTCTCTGGAATTTTTTTGCAAGGCCTTCAGAATTCCCCAGTTAAGGGCATCTATCTTTATATTCAAAATAATATTTATTTAATAATTCATTTTATAAAGCTAATATAATGATTTGCTTTCGATTTAAAAGATAATTTTCCAGAATTGGACGTAATTTTAATAGATAAATTTGCTGAATTAGAAAAATGCCCTATAAGAATTTAAGAACCGTGAAGGTTTACCGAAAAGCATTGGATCTTTGTTCAATGAGCAGGGAAATTGCTTCCTACGTGAGCTATAATAAAGATCTTCTGAAGCTTTATCAGTCCAACAGCCACAGAGATCACATTGCCGATTCCTTGCTTACCGATGCTATCCTGATACCCCAGCAAATAGCACAGGCAGAATTTTCCGGTTCACAGGCGGTACGGATGAAGAGTGCCACCTTTATTGGGATCATGATCCGGAACATCATTTCATATTGCAACGGCCTTGAAAAAGACGGTGTGAAGGAGATCGAATACCTGAACCTGCTGAGACGCGAGATCCGAAGTTTTCGCAAATCCTTCAAGGTTTGGAGAAAATCCATCACCAAAAGCGGTGGCGACCTTAACTGGGGTTTTAACGACTACCTGGGATACTGAGAGGATCACCCCAGGCATACATCCAAGCTTGTTATTTACTGATATTTGATGGCCTTAATTCCTTTACATTGAATGTCAAAAAGGTATAATTCCCAAATACTCCATAGAATTTTATAAAAATCCCTAGCTTCCTTCCCCTTGTCTGATTTATATTCTAGTTTTGTATCCTTAATCAAATTACTGCTTTGAAGACTACCATTCTTATCCTATGTGAGGATCAATCCGGGATCATCAGTGCCGTTACAGGATTTATTCATGGCCATGGGGGTAATATTGTATACCTGGACCAACATGTCGATATGCAGGTAGGTAAATTTTTTATGCGGCTTGAAAGTGATTTTGAAGGGTCGTCCCTCGCGCCGGATTTTAAGGAAACCTTTGAAGAACAGCTGGCCGGTCCCTATAAAATGGAATGGAGCCTTCATCTGGGTCCCGAGAAACCAAAAATGGCCATCTTCGTGTCCAGGTATAAGCATTGCCTGTATGACCTTTTAAGCAGATATGAATCAGGTGAACTCGACGTTGAGATTCCCTTTATCTTAAGTAATCACAGGGATCTGACCTATGTTTCCGAACAATTTGGGATACCCTTTTATCATGTACCGGTTAGCCCGGCAGACAAACAAATGGCGGAAGATCGCCATTTGGAACTTCTGAGGGAACACCAGGTGGATTTTATTGTGCTGGCCCGTTATATGCAGATCGTACCAGCCAGAATTATCGATCATTACCCGAATAGGATCATTAACATTCACCATTCCTTTTTGCCCGCATTCGCAGGGGCCAAACCCTATCATGCGGCCTTCAACAGAGGAGTAAAAATAATAGGGGCCACAAGCCATTATGTCACAGAAGAATTGGACGCCGGCCCGATTATTGAACAGGATGTCACCACAGTAACCCATGCTCACAGGGTAAGCGATTTTATGGCCCGGGGAAGGGATTTGGAAAAGATCGTGCTTGCGAGGGCCGTCCAGCTCCACATCAATCGAAAGACGATGGTCTACAACAACAAAACAGTCATATTTTCATAACGCGTGTTTCCCTAAAGCAACAAAAACCCATGTACCATGATTCGCACCATTTTTAAGACATCTTCCAAACCGAATTATCCAGTGAAAAGAGTCCTTTTGATCGCCGTGATTATACAGTTTTCCTCATGTGGAGAATTGCAGGATGTTGTAAATCAACTACCCGGTGGGAGCCCCGTAATCAGTAATGCAGAAATTGCGAATGGCTTAAGAGAAGCCCTGAATAATGGTATCGAAAAGCAGGTTTCAAAGCTTACCAGGGAAGACGGGTTCTTTAAGAATGAACTGGTGAAAATTCTGCTACCCGAGGAATTGCAGAAAGTGGACAAGACCCTGCGGGACATCGGATTGGGCAACCTGGCAGATGAAGGGTTGAAGATACTAAACAGGGCCGCAGAGGATGCTGTCGGGGAGGCGACACCGATCTTTGTCAACGCAGTCAAAGGGATCACATTTGCGGATGCCAGGAATATCCTGTTGGGAGGAGATGAGGCGGCCACCCAATATTTAAGCAATGCCACCCGGCGGCCCCTTTACGACAAATTTAATCCGGTGATAAAAAATTCATTTGCGAAAGTGGCTGCTGATCAGGTATGGAATGATCTCATAAACAAGTACAACAGCCTTCCATTGACCAATGATGTGAATCCGGATCTGACCGATTATGTTACCCGGGAAGCCCTTAAGGGGGTGTATACAATGATCGCCATAGAGGAAAAAGAAATTCGGAATAAAGTCAATTCCAGGACAACCTTACTTCTTAAAAAGGTTTTTGCCCTTCAGGATTAAAACATCCGGAATTCTTTCAGGTTCCGGGTACAATATTCAGTGTGTCTTTTGCGTTACAATTTAAGAGCTAAAAAACATTGCGTTGCGGTGCGACTGTTTATGTAAAAAATAAAGTCGAAACGCAGTTTTAGTCCAAATTTTTTGAGTTAGTATTTTTGAGTTAGTTAGTTTAAACCCTGATGGTCACATCAGGGTTTTTTTATGCATTTTTCGTAAGGTATTTTAGATGTTTTAACATTCAATTTCCGGGCAACCGAGTGGGTACCAACCTGATACACAAGGTAATTTCTTATCGGGAGTTACTATTTTTAAGACAATTTTAAGATTCTCATTTTTATTAATGGCTAACTTCAGAATGCTAATTCACTAATCAAAAAATGGGACAGAGATACCTCGTATTACTATTTATATCAATTCACTATCTCTGTTATCCTGTTCCGGTGGGTGAGAAGGCTGCCGGCCTGCCCTATTCCACATTTTATACCATCCAGGTATCAGTGGCCGAGGCCGACCTCCTATACACACAGGGAAATTACAGGGAAGCGCTTAAAATCTACCGCTCGGCTTTGAACACTAACGAGGTGGACAGTGCAGATGCCTATAGGAAAATAGCCCTCTGTGAAGCTGCGTTGGGCAATTCGAAAGCAGCTTCAGAAAGTGCCCGGGCGTATCTGATACAGGATTTCAACGCTATTTTTCTTTTTGATCAGGGCTTTAACAACATCAGGGATACTCCCGAATTTCAGGAAGCAGTTAGTGCGTTTACCCCAAAGCGCAACCTGTGGTCCTTTACATATTTATACGTTGCGCTTATCGGTTTTTATATTGCGATCATAATTAATTTCAATGAAAAGATAGATAAGGTTGCAAGGCTTCTCATCAGTGCCTTTGTCTTTATTCATTCCTTTTTTATCTTCCACATTTGCCTGTTGATAACCAATTATCAATATGAATTCCCGCATTCTTATTTGATGTCCACCTGCTTTTCTTTCCTCTATGGTCCCCTGCTCTATCTTTATTTTAAGCGAATTACCCAACAATATCAATTTAAACCGGTAGATCTCTTGCACCTGATACCGACCGTACTTTTCCTCTTTTATATTATCCCGATTTATGCGCTCACCGCGAAGGAAAAGCTGGGATTGATGCTACAAAGGTTTAGTGTCGGATTTAATCCCGGAGATTCTGACCAGCTTATATTACTGGTAGGACTTAAACTGACCTCTCTCATCGTTTATGGTTATTTTATCAGACGCCTGTATCTAAAAAGCCGAATAAATAGTGATCTGCGGTCCAACAACAAGATTTGGCAGCGAAACATCTATTTTATTCACGTAGCCTATATTATTTCTTATGCCATTTACGGGGCACTGATCAGTAACCAAATAACCTCGGGGTTCTTTTATCATGCGCAGGTCATTTGTATGTCCCTGATGGTTTTATACGTAGGCTACTCGGCAAATGTTCAACCCCATTTGTTCAGTGGATTGTATTCCTATGACAATCAACTCTTTTTTAAATACAGAAAGTCGGGACTCACAAACAGCCTCTCCAGGGAATTGAAAGAGCATCTTGTCCGCTTGTTTGATGAAGAAAAAATATATAGGGACAATGACATCAGTCTCGAAATTCTGGCATCCAGATTAGACACGACACGACATAATACCTCTCAGGTCATTAATGAACATTTTGAAGTGAGTTTTCACGAGCTCATAAACAAATACAGGATTCAGGAAGCCAAGAAAATACTGGATAATGACCATCAGATGAACATGAATATCATTGACGTTGCCTACGAAGTCGGTTACAACAATAAAGTGACATTTAATAAGGCCTTTAAAAAAGTCACCAAACTGACGCCCAGCGAGTATCAGAAAATCTACGTTCGATCCCGGGCGTAAAGAATAAGTAAGTTTTCGTCGGACTGGTAAACGTTTATAAGTCTTTCCCTCAATGTCTTCCATAGCCTGTTACTTTGATCCCATAACTAGCTAATGTAAATAATGCAGCTCTGGGATTGTACTCCTTGCAAGACAAACTTCGGTCTTCATCTTTTTGGGTATTCATTGAATTAGTCATCAATACATTTCAGGGCTGCCATTTGCATTTCAATCAAACTTTTGACCTATGGAAAAAAAATGTAAATGGTTGTGTATGCTCTTCCTGCTCGGGATTTCGTATGCTCATGCACAACAAGTAAAAATGGTCACCGGGACGATAACCGACCAAAATACATTTCCCTTACCAGGAGTGAATATTTTACTGAAGGGTACCACCACAGGAACGCAGTCCGATTTTGACGGGAAATATTCAATTGTTGCTGCCGAAGGTGATGTCCTGGTGTTTTCTTATTTGGGACAAAGAACCACCGAAAGAACCGTCGGAGCCTCCAATATCATGGACATTCAAATGGAGGAAGATGCACAGGCGCTTGAAGAAGTTGTAGTGATTGGCTATGGAAACCAGGAAGAACGCAAAATTATACAGAATGTGGGGGTGGTCAGGGAGGAGGCCATTGAAAACCTTCAGGTGGTCTCAGCCGATCAGCTGCTCCAGGGACAATCTGCCGGGACACAGATCGTAAATGCCTCGGGGGTACTGGGATCTGCTGCCATCATCCGCGTACGCGGAGTAAATTCGATCAACTCCGGTAGCCAGCCGCTGATCGTTATTGACGGCGTACCCATTACCGATACAGCAGGGAACACCCTGAACCGCGGGGGAAATACAGGGATCAATCCGCTTTCCTATGTAAACCCGAATGATATTGCTTCCCTTACCGTATTAAAGGATGCAGGGGCAACTTCCATCTATGGTTCCAGAGGAGCCAATGGGGTTATTCTGATAACCACCAAGAAAGGGAGAAGGAACTCGAGGGCAACGGTAACACTCGATGTCAATACCCAATTTTCACAATCCACGGACGTACCGGATATTTTAGCTGCAGATGAATTCCGTCAGTTTAAATCGGAGGTTGCCACACTGCAGCAGGGATCCCCGGTTTCTCCTGAAGATCTAAATCTGGGAGCCATTGGTTCCGGAGGAACCGACTGGTTGGCAGGGGTGCAACGCACAGGGATATCCCAGAATTACAATTTAGGTGTTAGAGGAGGGGGTGAAAATACATCCTTCTTCTTTGGGCTGGATTATCAGGACACCTCTGGTTTTATTATCGGTAATGATCAACAAAGGGCCAGTGGCAGGATCAATATCGATACCGACGTGACCGAATGGTTAAAGGTGGGGATGAACCTTGGGGTGACCAATAACCGCCTGAACCGTGTTGGAGTGGAAAACAATATCGATGCCCCGTTTACAACGGCGTTCCTGCAAAGCCCCGTTGTAAAGGCATTTGATGATCAGGGCAATTTTGCCCAGTCAGGATCCTTTATCCCCAATGTAATAGCCAGGGTAGCCCTGGATTTTGATGAACTGAAAACATTCAGGGTTATCGGGAATGCCTATACTGAGGTGACACCTATAGACGGACTTACCTGGCGATCTGAATTTGGTATTGATAAATTGACGGTAGAGGAAACCGTAAGGAATGCCGAATTTAACACCCCGGGAGGAGCTGCCCAGCAAATTTACGTTGCAGAAGACCGGTGGCTGACCAATCAAACGCTTAATTATACGCCCAATCTTGGTGAAGACCATAGCCTTAATGTCCTTGTCGGTCTTAACTATGAGGAGACCCTGAGAACAAGATTAAATGTAACTTCAACGGGGTTTCTAACAGACGGCCTCAGGAATATTGGTTCGGGAGCAACCCCCTCCATCTTGAATGGAGATCGTTTCCCCAGCCGGTTATTCGGTTTATTCTCCAGGGTTTCCTATGACTATCAGGGAAAATATTTAGTGGAAGGATCGATCCGTCGCGACGGGTCTTCCCGCTTCGGGGTAAATAACCGATTTGGATACTTCTGGTCGGCTGCGGCTGGATGGGTCTTGTCTGAAGAATCATTTATCGAGGATCTGAACTTCTTTGATTATTTATCGATCAGGGCCAGTCTGGGTACCGTCGGGAACGACCGTTTGGGAACTTTTCCTTCTTTGGGACTGTTCAATGCGGGGGGCTTCGGGGATTATAACGGAGAATCAGGAGTTGTGCCCAATCAGCCCGAGAATCCCGATATTAAATGGGAAGAAAGTGAGACACTGGATATCGGGATTAAATCCACCTTTTTGAACGGAAGGGTCAGCTTTAATGCGGCTTATTTTAAGAAAACCACCAGTGATCTTTTGCTGAATCAGATATTACCCCCGCAGACAGGATTTACCAGTATCAGCCGAAATATCGGAGAGATGGAAAATACGGGATGGGAGTTTGATTTCAATACGGTAAATGTCCGTTCCGAAAATTTTGAATGGAAGACCAGTTTTAACCTCACTACCATAGATAATACGGTAACCAAACTGAATGCGGATGCCGCAACGGATGCCCAGGGCAGAAGGATCATAGACGGCACCATTCAGCGGGCCATAGAAGGGGAATCCCTGAACAACTTTTTCCTCATACGCTATGTAGGGATCAACTCCCAAACCGGTGATGCAGAATGGCTCGATGTGGACGGAAATGTTACCAATAATCCGGGATCCGGTGACCGTGTCGTGGTGGGAAGCCCGCTTCCCGATTTCTCCGGAGGAATGACCAATACTTTTACCTACAAAAACCTCGATCTCTCCGTGTTGATGAATTATTCCTACGGAAATGAAGTAGTGATCGATGGTTTGAGGTTTGCAGATGGGAACGATGCCATCGGTGGAATTGTAAATATCAGGAGGCAAAACCTGAACTTTTGGAGGCAGGCGGGCGACAATGCATTTTTACCGAGCCCCACAAGTTCTACCTTTAACCTGTTCAATCAGCGGTCGTCACAACAGCTTTTGGACGCTTCTTATTTGAGGATCAAAAACATTACCCTGGGGTATAATCTTCCCGAAAGGGCGATAGAACGACTGGGAGGATTTATTTCCGGGCTCCGCTTCTATACGACGGTGACCAACCTCTTTACCTTTAAGAAGGATGAGATGAAGGGGATCGATCCTGAAGTCACGGATGATATTGACCCTAGATTCCAGGGGGAATCGTTCTTTACGGCGCCCCAAGCTAAGTCTTATTCACTTGGAGCAAGATTAACCTTTTAAAAAATATAGCATGAAATCATATAAAACGATAGGAATATTCCTTGGCCTTCTCACCATTGCTTCCTGTGAAAAGCAATTGGAGGTAGTACCTGAAGACAATGTTGCCACCAACACCGTATTCAATAGCTTTGCCACGATCAACGGTGCCGTGGTGGGGATTTACAGCAAGAACCAAAGTGGTGATTTAAATGGGAACCCCCAACTGATGTCCGATTTTATGGCAGATAATGTGGCCTTCGTGGGGAGCTTTCCCACCCTTCAGGAAATAGATCAGTTCACTACGCTGGCTACCAATACGACTATAGACAACATCTGGTTAGACGCCTATGAACTTATTGGGGCCGCCAATAACGTGATTGTTAATTTACCCGAAGTAAGCCCGGCCGATGTAACCGGTCTTACCGAGACAGATAAGACCCGGTTTGTTGCAGAGGCTAAATTTTTAAGGGCATTGACCTATTTTCAACTGGTGAATCTTTTTGCCCAACCCTACCAGGTAGCGGGAGGGGGAAATTTAGGGGTACCGATCGTTACCAATCCGTTTGAAGGAGGCGATATTTCGGAATTTCAAAAGGAGCGCTCCACGGTGAATGAAGTACATGCATTTATAGAACGGGATTTGCTGGATGCGGCAGCCGTACTGCCTTCTGATAATGGCTTGCGCGCCGAATCCGGCGCTGCCAGGGCCCTATTGGCCAGGTTGTACCTGTATCGGGAAGAGTGGACAAATGCCGCTAACTTTGCCGATCAGGTTATCAATTCGGGGGATTATGCACTCGCAACCGGCTATGATTTTTATGACGACAATCCCGGATCCCCTGAAAATATTTTTTCCGTGATTAACACCCCAACGGACGGGCCTCAGGACGAATCTGTTCCGGGATCTGATGAGGTTTATGTAAATTTTTACAACCCATCACCAGGAGGACGGGGCGATGCGCCTTTCAGTCCAGATCTGATTTCCGCGTATATGGCGGAGCCTGGAGACCTTAGGTTTTCCATGCTGTCACAAGCTGCTCTTGACGCACAAAACAATGACACTTTTTTTACTACAAAATATCCGGATATTGTGAACAACGCCTCTGACGGGATGGTTTTGAGGATGACGGAAATGTATCTCATCCGTGCGGAAGCCAATTTAAGGGGGGGGACGTCTGTCGGTGACAGCCCGTTAAACGATATCAACCGGCTACGGACCAGGGCAGGACTGGTAAACCTCGGCTCCGTGGACCTGGATGGTATTCTATTGGAACGGCGAAAAGAGCTGGCCTTTGAAGGACATCGGCGAATGGATCTGCTGCGCAACGATTTGAACTTGCGTCCGGGTGGCGGTTCGGAATCTGCCCCGGGGGCGGATAAGGTCATCTTCCCCATTGTAGACGATGAATTAACAAATAATCCGAACATCACACAGAATCCCGGCAATTTCTAAACCTTAACTATACTCACCTCAATAGGCAATGCTGCAAACCACCGGATCGGGATCTCCCATCCGGTGGTTTAAATGGCAAGAGCCAGAAGATTGAGGCTTCAAAAAAGGTATGAATTGAATGCAACCCTACTTATTTTTCCAAAAGGTGCGGCCGGGTATCGGCATTAAAGATATTTGGCTTCATCCATTGCCTTCATTTTTAAAATAGACAATCCCTGAACTGGGGAGGCGGAAAAATGCCGAAGCAATGGGAATGATCGATTCCTTCACCAGTGGCCGATCTTTACCGTGCGCCAACCTTAAATTCCATCCGAAGTCCGAAACACTGCACCCCCGGGAGCAATGGGACAGTGATTACGCCCGCTTGTAAGGGGCCACTACTCCACCGGGTGACTCCGTAAAAGTTTGGGAAGATTAAGAACCAATTAGGAAACCGCAGGCAGAAATTATAATAATGGAGGCTTTGACCTGTTTGCCATGCTCATAGTCAGGGGTAAAAGAGACGTAAACTTTTATCGGAAAAGTAAACGTTTATAAGCCTTTCCTTAAAATAACCGAAGAGCGTGTTACTTTGATCCACCGACGTAACAAATTGTAAATTGTAAAGCAGCCCTGAAAATTTACTTCTAAAAAAACTTCTGTCTCATTTTTTAGCTGTAATTATTTGAATTAGCTATCAATAAAATCAGGGCTGCAATTTACAGAATCAATGATAACAGGAATAAAAGCGGTACTTGAATAAGCTCATTCCACCTTCCTGTACAGGCCATCAAACGCAACATTCACAACACTGTCCTTCTCCATCACCTCCCAAAGCTGGCGTACCGTGCCATCGTTATTCAAGGTCCATGTTATGCGGTTAATATTTTGCGCGCCATTCGCATTGGTATAGGCATCGGAGGAAAGGATCATTTGGTTCCCTACTCTGTTGCCGTGGAGTTTTAGATGGGCTCCCGAATTATCTATCCATAATTGTTCCCACTCCCCGGTTCTGTTATTGTAAAAATTCGTGCTGGTACCTATAAAGCCTCCCCGGGCACTTTTCCAGTTCTCCTTGAGAATACAGCTGTCCAACACTTTTTCAATGGTATTCCTACCGGCCGGGGTACCGTCAGGATTGGTTACCTCCCAGCTGCCTACCCAAAAATCGAAAGCCTGGTGGTTTTGAGTACAGCAGGGGCATTGTTCTGTCTGGGCTCCGACTGTCAGTCCCAACAGCGCCATGACGAATACCAGTAAATTTGTTCTCATACAAATTGATTGAAGTTCTTTTGTTAAAAATACAAAATTCCACTTTTCCAAGGTGTATGCAGACCCTTCCCTCTGAATCCTGAGCAGAATCGATTTTTAGATGATTTTGCGCTCTTTTATTGCAGGCTTCATTAAAAGAACGTTAAAAAATAGATAAATCACCGGAATTTTAGTTGAATTCCCCATGGGGCCAACATCCAAAACGTTCTTTGGGCCGTATATTTGTAAGAACAAAGATTTTGACTATGGAAAATCAGTATTGCAGAGTAGGATCTGTTACCCCGATCACCAGTGGAAGACAAGCAGTAGCGCTCCTGGAGTACCAATACCAGAACTTTTTAGAGAAAGCTTCCAGCGTGGAGTATGCGGATGCCAGGTTACGGGAATTTTTTGAACAGAAAGCACTTAAGATTCAGAAGCTCCTGGAAACATTGGTAGCATAAGACCCCTAATTTAATTTTTCAAGCTCCAGGGCCATACGGCCCTGTATTTCTTTGGCCTTTTCGGCTGCCGACCGCGCAAAATCAGTTCCGGAGGAAGCATAAATGATCCCCCGGGAAGAATTTACCAGCAAACCTACATTTTTATTCATTCCAAAGCGGCAAACATCTTCAAGACTACCCCCTTGTGCCCCAACACCGGGCACCAATAAAAAGTGCTCCGGCACTATCTTTCGAATTTCCTGTAAATACTCCGCCTTTGTTGCCCCAACCACATACATAAGATTCGTTGAATTTGCATAGTTCCTTGACATTACCAATACCTGTTTAAACAATTCCAGTTCCCCGAGGTTCCGGGTCTGAAAGTCAAATGCCCCTTCATTGGAAGTCAATGCCAATAGGATGGTATGCTTATTTTTAAATGCCAAAAACGGTTCTACGGAATCCTTCCCCATATAGGGAGCTACAGTAATGGAATCAAAGTTGAGGGTCTCAAAAAATGCCCTGGCATATCGTGTTGAAGTATTCCCGATATCACCTCGCTTTGCGTCTGCAATCGTAAAGATTTCGGGGTGGCGATCGTTGAGATAGGCAATGGTTTTTTCAAGCGCCGCCCAACCTTTCAGTCCGTGGGCTTCGTAAAATGCGGTATTGGGTTTATAGGCCACACAGAATGGATGAGTGGCATCGATAATGCCCTTATTAAATGCAAACATTGGATCTTCTTCCTGTAACAAATGTTCCGGGATCTGGTCCGGGTCGGTATCCAGGCCAATACAGAGAAAGGATTTTTTTTGACGGATTTGGAGTACGAGTTGTTCAGTGGTCATAGTGCGTAATAGATCAACAGATCTTTGTATTCATCGGGCGGTTAAATCCGAGTGGATTTTCCCTAAAATATCTCAGAGGCTTCCTTTAATTTCTCCGTGTTTTCCACAAGGCTTAATTCATCGATGATTTTTTGAATATCCCCGTTGATGATGTTTTGAAGATCGTACAGGGTAAGACCAATCCTGTGATCAGTAACCCTCCCCTGGGGATAATTATAGGTTCTTATTTTGGCAGACCTGTCCCCACTGCTCACCTGTGAATTCCTCCTCGAGGCATCTGCCTCCTGCCTTTTGGCGAGTTCCATATCATAAAGCCTGGATCTTAATACCTTAAAGGCCTTGTCCTTATTTTTATGCTGCGATTTTTCATCCTGGCATTGAGCGACCAGGCCCGTTGGAATGTGGGTAAGGCGTACGGCAGAATACGTGGTATTCACCGATTGACCCCCCGGCCCGGAAGAACAGAAAAAATCGATACGGACCTCCTTGGGATCTATCTGCACCTCGAAGTCCTCAGCTTCGGGCAGCACCATCACAGTTGCTGCGCTTGTATGAACCCTCCCCTGGGTCTCAGTCTGTGGTACCCGTTGTACCCGATGTACCCCGGCTTCAAATTTAAGGGTCCCGTAAACGTCCTCTCCCGTAACCTCAAACTGAATTTCCTTGTAACCACCGCTGGTGCCGTCACTTAGATCCAGGATATTGGTCTTCCATCCCTTGGACTCGCAATATTTGGCATACATGCGGTACAGGTCCCCTGCAAAAATACTGGCTTCATCCCCTCCCGTACCTGCCCGGATCTCCATCACCACGTCTTTGGCATCTTCCGGATCCTTTGGGATCAATAACAACTTTATTTCCTCCTCAAGTTCAGGGAGGGCCTCTTTAGCCTCCTCCAATTGCGTTCTGGCCATTTCCAGCATTTCGGTATCGCTGCCATCCGCAATAATTTCTTCGGCCTCCCTGATATTATTGTCCAGTTCAATATAGGCATAACGCTTGTCCATCAACACCCTAAGATCCTTATATTCCTTATTCAATTGGATATATTTCTTCTGGTCGGAAATAATATCGGGTTGAATAATTAGATCGGAAACCTCATCAAATCGCTGTTTCACCATGTTTAGCTTATCAATCATACTCACTCCTGCCTTTGATTGTCAAATTTACAAATTTTTTACAGGTTAAAAATGCACCCCGGATGGAAGCAGGGAGAAAAGAATAAAGTTCGGAAAAGGCCTGCCAGGTGTTTAATTATCGGGTAGTATGCCGTCACTTTTGTAGACCCTGTCATGGTCGTCCAGGATCACCCCCTCAATCCCATCGAGCTGATTGATCAGCGATAAGCCTTTATATTTACCAAGGATGAACACCGCGGTTGCCAGCGCGTCACAAAACTCGGCCCTCTCGGCCAGTACCGTCACTTTTCGAACCCCTGTTGCCGGATATCCGGTCGCCGGATTTATGATATGGGTGAATTTTCTTCCATTGAACGAGACAAATGCACCGTAGTCTCCCGTAATGCCGACGGAGGACTCTACCAAGGGGATCCACGAAAAATAGATCCCCTGTCCCTTCGGATTATCCACTCCGATCAACCATTTTTCCCCGGTGGCCCTGGTACCCCAGGTGGTGATATCGCCCGAGGCATTGATCATGCCTGCGGGCACTTGTTTTGAGACCAAAAATTCCTTTGCCTTATCTGCGGCATACCCTTTACCGATGGCACCAAAACCAATTCTCATTCCTTTTTCTTTTAGAAAAACACTGTGTTCGGTACTGTTGAGGACTATTTTGCGAAAACCCACCTTGGCCAATGATTTCTTAATTTCCTGTGTTGTGGGAGGAAATTTCATGGAACCGTCAAACTTCCAGATAGCGTCTAAAGGGGCATAGGAAATATCAAAGGCCCCGTAGGTTATCTCCGAAATCTGCTGGGCGCGTTCTATAAGTTTAAAAAGTTCAACGCTAACTTTAACTGGCCGTATTCCTGCCAGTCTATTGATTTGTGAAGTTTCCGAATCAGCGTCCCAGGAAGAAATCAATTTTTCTATCCTTTTGATCTCCGCCCCAGCCTCTTCTATATTGATGTATCCAATTTCTTCATTCTGGGCAACCACTGTGATCTCGAAGGTGCTCCCCATTAAGGACAACGCCCTCTTTACTGTGACATAGTCTTTATCCTGAGCAACGATCCCTGACATGGCAATTAAAAGAAAAAGCAAGGTTACCCAAAATTTCACTTATCATCTGCTTTTTATCGAATTCCTGATTTTATGTCACTAAAAAACCGAAGAACCCATGAGAATTACAAGAAAACATGACCCAAATTCAATGGCTGATTATCTCCTGCATTGGAGGGGACACGGCAACATCCTATTCAAATACCCTAAGCATATTTCCCGATAATTCCGTGCTAAAAATTTTCAATGGATTTGTTGTAATTGTATTGAGTGGGGCTCCGTCCTGGGCGAACTCCGAGCCATGTGTAAAACACCGGAATATGCCGCCGTTTTCTTCCAGAAAACGCACCTGATCTGTTTGCTGATGGCTGCAAATTTGACTTGCGGCTATAAATGCACCCTGCAGATTCTTAACGACGACGATGTCATTTATTAAAATAAAATCCCCGTTATTCTGTAATTCCAAACCCTCCGGCGAATCCAGGTCTATGGTAAAATCCACCCCGGTTGGAATGGGTTTCATATTTACGTCACTGCCATCCCCGGAACATCCCTGTAAGCAGGGAAAGGTAATGGCAAATGCCGCTCCGGCACCTATACTTCTTAAAAATTCTTTTCTTTCCATAACATATCATTTTTGGCATGCAGATCATTCATATCTGCGGGAATAGTTTATAAATCACTTTTTCCCATGGTGTAAGTTGGGGCTTACAGCGTTACGCTACCCTCCAATATCCTCAAACTGGAGAATTCGGTTATAAAAAGAACGTGCTAAATAAAGGAATCGTATACCTTAATAAACAAAGGTGCCACTAGGGCTTTTTATGGTAAGCTTTTTCGACGAATGATCCGTTACCCGGCCAATGACTCTTGCGTCCACCTCAAAATGCCTTGAAATTGCAATAATGTCTTCCGCAATAGCCCTATTTACATAGAGTTCCATTCGGTGGCCGCAGTTGAATACCTGATACATTTCTTTCCAATCCGTTCCGGATTCTTTCTGGATTAGTTGAAATAAGGGGGGAACAGGAAAAAGGTTGTCTTTAATCACGTGCAAATGATCCACAAAATGAAGGATTTTGGTTTGAGCCCCACCGCTGCAATGAACCATTCCGTGAATATCCTGTGCATTGTATTTTTCAAGTACCTTTTTAATGATGGGCGCATAGGTCCTTGTGGGCGATAATACGAGCCGGCCGGCATCCAGGGGTGACCCGGGGACCGCATCTGTAAGGGCCACACCACCCGAATACACCAGGTGATCCGGCACCGAAGGGTCATAGCTTTCGGGGTACTTTTTGCTTAAATATTTTGCAAAAACATCGTGCCGTGCCGATGTCAGACCATTGCTGCCCATTCCTCCGTTGTAGCCGCTTTCATAGGAGGCCTTGCCAAAGGACTCCAGGCCGACGATTACATCCCCGGACTGTATGCGCGTATTGTCGATGACCTTATTTCTCAACATCCTTGCGGTGACAGTGGAATCCACGATAATCGTGCGCACCAGATCCCCGACATCAGCTGTCTCACCCCCTGTGGAATGGATATGTATCCCAAGGGAGGCGAGATCTGTGATCAATTCCTCAGTACCGTTTATGATGGTTGAAATGACCTCCCCGGGGATCAGTTTTTTATTTCTGCCGATGGTGGAAGAAAGCATGATATGATCGGTAGCTCCCACGCAAATGAGATCGTCCAGATTCATGATCAGCGCATCCTGGGCAATCCCCTTCCATACCGAAAGATCTCCGGTTTCTTTCCAGTACATATAGGCCAGTGACGATTTTGTTCCAGCCCCGTCCGCATGCATTACAAGGCAATAGTCGCTGTCCTGAGTCAGGTGATCCGGAACGATCTTGCAAAATGCATTTGGAAAAAGTCCCTTGTCAATATTCCTGATCGCATTGTGCACGTCCTCCTTGGAGGCGGAAACCCCCCGTTGGCTATATCGTTTACTGGCAGCGGAACCCATGGTTTGCAGTTTGGGACAAAAATAGGGGATTTGGACAAAGTATCGCAAGGAAGACGAAACAATATCGCCCCCGGGAAAGCCTTGTGGGGCATCCCATGGATACTTTGCATTATGGCATCTTTGTATACCCCGGAATCACCTGTACTGTTATCAATATCCCGGTTATTATCAATCCCGCAGAAATATTGTTTTCGGGGACCCTGGCAGGTAAAACACTCCAAAAAGTCACTTAATGAATAACAACTCGCGGTACTTTGCCAATGGCCAGCTTTCGTCCTCCACCAATTGCTCCAGTTTATCGCAATGATAACGTATCTGATCAAAATAGGGCTTTACCCTATCGCTGTATGAATAAGCCTTTTTAGTTACATCGGTAAGGCTATTGGCCGATTTCCTCGCTTCGGTCATGGCGTCCGCTTTCTTTTTTACCCCGGCCACATGGGTGGCAATTTCCTCAATAATCGACAATTGGGGCTCCGATAATTTCTTGTGGGCCGCGCCATAAATTTCCTTTAATCCCATTACATTTTTGATCAGTTGGTTTTGATATGCAAGCGCCGTTGGAATTATATGGTTGTATACCAGTTCAGTGTAGACCCTCCCTTCGATCTGGGTCTGTAATATATAGGTTTCCAATTCAACTTCCTGTCTTGCTTTTACCTCAACCTCGCTCATGACATTCATGGAATTAAAAAGGGCCAGGCATTCTTTGGAGGTCATTACCTGTACCGCCGAAGGGGTCGTCTTGTTGTTGCTCAAATTCCTTTTCCCGGCTTCCTTCTGCCAGGCCTCACTGTATCCATCTCCGTCGAAGCGAATTCTCCTGGACGATTTGATGTACTCCCGAAGGACATTGAATACCGCTTCATCCTTTTTAAGATTTTTCTGGGAGATCAACACGTCTACTTCTTCCTTGAAGGCCCTTAACTGTCTGGCAACAATTGTATTGAGGACAGTCATTGGCTTGGCACAATTGCTCTTGGATCCCACACCCCTCATCTCAAATTTATTGCCCGTAAAAGCAAAAGGTGAGGTTCTGTTCCTGTCCGTATTGTCCAATAAAATCTCGGGGATTTTACCGACCACATTCAACTTCAATTCCGTTTTCTCCTCTGGCGACAATTTCCCTTTGGAAACGCCCTCCAACTCATCCATCACCTCACTTAACTGTTTGCCAATAAAAATAGAAATAATGGCTGGGGGCGCCTCATTGGCCCCTAACCTGTGATCATTGCTGGCCGAAGCGATGGAGGATCTCAATAATTCCTCATATGTATCCACAGCTTTTATGGTATTGACAAAAAAGGTGAGAAACTGAAGGTTCTTCATCGGTGTAGAGCCGGGGCTCAGCAGGTTTACACCGGTATTGGTAGCAAGTGACCAGTTATTGTGTTTTCCGGAACCGTTGATCCCGGCGAAGGGTTTTTCATGGAATAGCACCTTAAATCCATGTTTATCCGCTATTCTTTCCATTACATCCATCAGCAACAGGTTATGGTCCACTGCCAGGTTAGCTTCTTCAAATACGGGCGCAAGTTCAAACTGATTTGGAGCTACTTCATTGTGCCTGGTCTTTACCGGGATCCCAAGCTTGGTACATTCCATTTCCAGGTCCCTCATAAAACTGATGGCCCGAAGGGGAATAACACCAAAGTAATGATCGTCTAACTGCTGCCCTTTGGCGGCAGAATGGCCTACCAGCGTTCTACCGGTCAGGACGATATCGGGGCGGGCATTCGCCAGTGCCCTGTCTACCAGGAAGTATTCCTGTTCCCATCCAAGAGTGGCATATACCTTGGCGACGTTTTTATCGAAATACCTGGCTACAGCGGTGGCGGCCTCATCTACGGCATGTAAAGCCCTCAACAACGGTGCCTTGTTGTCAAGGGCCTCACCTGTATAGGATACAAAAACCGTTGGGATACAAAGGGTTTTCCCGTAGATAAATGCCGGGGAGGTGGGATCCCAGGCCGTATAACCCCGCGCCTCAAAGGTATTTCGGATACCCCCGCTGGGAAAGCTCGAAGCATCCGGTTCCTGCTGTACCAATTGTCCGCCCCCGAATTTTTCGAGCGCTTTTCCGTCCGGTAAGAGATCAAAAAAGGCATCGTGTTTTTCGGCCGTGGCCCCCGTCAAAGGTTGAAACCAATGGGTGTAATGGGTGGCCCCCATGGATATGGCCCACGCCTTCATGGCCTCTGCAATCTGATCTGCTATTTTCCGGTCAATTTTCGTACCGGAAAAAATCGCTCCCCGGACCCCCTTTAAGGCATCTTTGGTAAGGTATTGCAGCATGCGCTCATCATTGAAAACGTGTGTCCCAAACAGGGCCGAACGCCTGCCGGTTTCTTCAATGATTATAGGGTTTCTCTGGTTGCTCAGGGCAATCGCATCGAATCGTATTTTGGACATTCCCGCTGGATTTTTTAAGATGTGCGTAAAAT
>Ga0102947_1000190_pt1 | contig 22409 bp, 24 predicted proteins | sample SalPon2A_A_D2_MG_FD_78210 | JGI IMG/M metagenome (GOLD analysis project Ga0102947, IMG submission 78210) | Soil microbial communities from South San Francisco under conditions of wetland restoration - Salt Pond MetaG R2A_A_D2_MG | ecosystem: Environmental > Terrestrial > Soil > Wetlands | place... | reverse complement strand
TAGAAAGAGCAAGGTAACCGTTTGCAGTGGTGGAATTATTGGTATGGGGGAAAAGCTCGAGGACAGGGCAGGGATGCTGGTGGCATTATCTTCCTTAAACCCGCAACCCGAATCAGTACCTATCAATGCCCTCGTTGCTGTTAAGGGAACCCCAATGGAAGAAATGGAACCCATCCCTATTTGGGATATGATCCGCATGGTGGCCACGACCAGGATAGTAATGCCCCAAACCCAGGTGAGGTTGTCTGCAGGCCGTATGGAAATGAGCAGGGAAGGGCAGACGCTTTGTTTTTTCGCAGGGGCCAGTTCTATTTTTGCGGGCGACAAGCTGCTTACCACTCCGAATCCTGATGTAAACGATGATATGGAGCTTTTTGATCTCTTAGGGCTGCAGCCTCAAAAGCCCTTCATTAAGATTTCACAACCTGTTACCGTGGAGGCTCCGGACTCAAAATACCAACCCCTGGGTGAAAAACCGAAATGGACCCGCCCGAATCATACGATAGAGCGCAATGAGGCGGCAAAGGCCAAACCAAAACCTGGCTAGTGCTCTTAAGCAAAGGTTAATTTTGGTAAGATTTTTGCAACCTTTCTTAATTTTGATGTTTAAATAAACCGACTGCGCTTGAATTTACAGGAAGTTCCGAGAGTATCGACGATTACGAAAGAGGAGTTCTTAGAGAACTATTTCAAGCCTCAGCGACCCGTTGTTATTGAACGTTTTATAGACCATTGGCCTGCCTATTCCAAATGGAACCTGGAATATATGAAACAGGTGGCCGGGGATAAGATGGTGCCTCTCTATGATGACAGGCCGGTAAATTGCAGAGATGCATTTAACGAACCTCACACCAGTATGAGTATGTCCGACTATATCGATCTATTAAATCGGGAACCCACCAGGTACCGGATATTTCTCTGGAATGTGATCAGGGCTGTGCCTGAATTGCAGAGAGATTTTACCTACCCCGATTTTGGGTTGCGCTTAATGAAGAGTCTCCCTATGTTATTTTTTGGCGGGTGTGAGTCGTATACCTTTATGCATTATGACATTGACCTGGCCAATATTTTTCACTTTCATTTTCAGGGAAGAAAGGAGTGTATCCTGTTCCCTCAGTCAGAGACCAACTATTTGTACAAGGTGCCATATTCGTTGATTACCCACGAAGGCATAGATTTTACACATCCGGATTTTTGCAAATGGCCTGCATTGGAAAAGGCCTCAGGGTACCGGACACATTTAGACCACGGGGAGGTGTTATATATGCCGGAGGGGTACTGGCATTATATGAAGTATGTTACCCCTGGTTTCTCCATGAGCCTGAGAGCAATTGCCAGAAACCCTAAAAATTTGAGCAAAGCCTTTTATAACATCCTTGTTATGCGCTATTATGATAATTTGATGCGGAAGTTAAAGGGTCAGCGGTGGATCGATTGGAAGAATCAACAGGCCAGGTTGAAAACGAACCGAAAGTTAAAAAAGAGCAACAACTTCAGGGCTGCCACGGTAGAGACCCCTAAAGCAAACAAGACTATTTGAGCAATTCAGCAATTTTATCATAAACCAGTTGAGGTTCCCAACCCCTGTATAATAAATAAGCTGCCAGTTTTCTTTTCTTTATTTGGGGATTTCCCTCCTTGAACTGCTTCAGCCTTTTTTTGGCTAACAAATCCAGTTTTTCTTTATAGGATTCATCATCAATCCCGGAAATTGCGCGTTTAATATTGAATTTTGAAATATTACGTTTTATAAGCTCAGAGATAATCCGGTTTCTCCCCCAGGACTTCTGGTTGAATTTTCCACGGGCAAATGTCTGTGAAAATCGTTCTTCGTTCAGGTAATTTTCCCTGATGAGATGGGTAACCACCTGGTCAATGGCCCCGGGGATTATTCGCATTTCTCCTAATTTGGCAATGACGTCCAACTGACACCTTTCCTGATAAGCACAATAGTGTTCCAGCTTTTTGATCGCCTCATGTACGGTATATGACTTCTGATTTAAGGACATGGACCAGGATTTAAATGGAACGGTCAGGCGCTAAAGGCTTTCTCCCCTCCGGGTTGGAGGAAATTAGTAATACCCTCAAGCCTGACGGGCGGTTTTCCAGGCAAAATACATCGTGCAAATTCACCCATGTTTCATGTGCTGCCGTGACATTTTATTGTGGATTACGACCACAGGGCAAAAGATACAGAAATAAAGGTTTTGTAAACAAAAAAAGCGACTTCGTTTCCGAAATCGCTTTTTATTTATATGGTTTTACCGTCCTTATCCTTGAAACGGTATTCCAGAAACGTATATGCGTCCCTGGGTTGTACTTTCACCCATTTTTTATGCTCCATAAACCACTGGGTGCGAAGGGATGGGAATCCTTTGGTAATATAGGCTGCAATAAACGGATGTATATTCAATACAATTCCATTATCCGCTTTTCGCCCTTTCATAATTCGCTCCAGATCCACATTGATCTTGTCAATAATACCGATGGGAGCTTCCACTTCCTGGCCATTGCCACTTGGGTTTTCCTCGGTTGTTTTAATATTGACTTCCGGGCGAACCCTTTGTCTTGTAATCTGAATAAGCCCAAACTTGCTCGGTGGCAATATTTTATGTTTGGCCCTGTCGTCTTTCATTTCATCTCTGAGATGATCAAAAAGTTTTCTTCTGTGGGGCGCCTTTACCATGTCGATGAAATCAACAACGATAATACCACCCATATCGCGCAGCCTGAGCTGCCGGACAATTTCGGAAGCGGCCAGAAGATTAACTTCCAGTGCCGTATCCTCCTGATTTTTCGCCTTATTTGACCGGTTACCACTGTTTACGTCGATCACGTGCAGTGCTTCCGTATGCTCAATGATCAAATACGCTCCCTTACTCATGGAAGCAGTACGGCCAAAAGAGGTCTTTATCTGCCTTTCTATCCCAAATTTTTCAAAGATGGGAACAGAAGAATTATACAACTTTACAATGGATTCCTTTGCAGGCGCAATTTCCTGCAGATAATCTTTAATCTGGTTATAAAGCGTCTCATCGTCCACGTGGATTCCTGTGAAACTATCATTAAACACATCTCGCAAAATTGAGGAAGCTCTGTTGAGCTCTACCAAAACTTTAGAGGGTGCAGGCGCCTTATACAATTTCTTACACATTGCTGACCACTTGTTCAGCAAATTTTGAAGATCCTTGTCTAATTCTGCTACTTTTTTGCCTTCTGCAACTGTTCTAATAATGACCCCAAAGCCCTTGGGCTTAATACTTTTTACGAGTCTTTTAAGCCTGTCTTTTTCCTCATTGCTTCCTATTTTCTGTGAAACAGAAACGCGGTCAGAAAAGGGAACCATAACCAGATAACGTCCCGCAATTGAGAGTTCTGAACTTATTCTAGGTCCTTTGGTAGAAATGGGCTCTTTAACAATTTGCACTAACAAAGATTGATTGGCCTTGATCACATTATTAATGGTACCATGCTTATCAATATCTTTTTCAAATGGAAAATTCTTCAGGGAATAATCTCTTAATCTCCCTGTACTCACCTGCCTGATAAATTTTAACATGGAGGCCAATTGTGGCCCAAGATCATGATAATGCAAAAAGGCATCTTTCTCATAACCAACATTGACAAAAGCGGCGTTAAGACCCGTAACGGGTTTCCGCACCTTGGCGATCAAAATATCGCCAACGTTGAAATTATTGGTATCTTCTTGTTTGTGAAGTTCAATGAGTTTTCCATCTTTTAATAAGGCAAAATCGACGGCATTGGAATTGGATCTTACGATTAATTCTCTATTCACCTGATTCAATTTATATCCCGCTCCAAGCGGGATGGATTAAACATTAGTTGTTACAGGTTGTATAAACCCGTCGAAATCCTTTTTTGGAATTTCTATGTCAATGAACGTATAAAATGAAAAAGTAGTTACAGTAACTACTTTTTCTTGTGGCGGTTTGCTCTCCTGCGCTTTTTACGCTTATGGGTAGCAACCTTATGTCTTTTTCTTTTTTTACCACTCGGCATAAAATTCTACTTTTTGGCTGTTTTTATTGAACTTGTACGTTGCTTTTAACCCCTTCTACAAAGACCTTGGCAGGTTTAAATGCCGGAATGTTATGGGCAGGTATTTTAATGGTGGTATTTTTTGAAATGTTCCTCCCGGTTTTTTCAGCTCTTGTTTTAATAATAAAACTGCCAAATCCCCTTAGGTAAACATTGTCACCATTTTCTAATGAAGATTTTACCTCCTCCATAAAAGTTTCTACAGTTGCTTGTACATCTCCTTTTTCAATTCCCAGTTTTTCTGAGATTCTCGATACGATATCCGCTTTCGTCATTTTAAAAATTTAATTTATCCGTAAGTTTTTCAGGCTTGCAAATATATAAATATTATTCAATCTTTTGTCTTAATCGGCTAATTTTAAGTGAATTCATTACGGCGTTTGACCTTCGTGATTCATAAATAATTTATTGAACAAAATCATATTTTTGCAAATGATGGTAAAAGTTGGCATCATCTGAAGACTATAAACACCTACTTTTACCGATTAGTATAATTGAGATGTCATTTTCTAAAAAAATTCTGCAATGGTATTCCGATAATAGAAGATCACTCCCGTGGCGCAATACGAAGGACCCCTATAAGATTTGGCTTTCCGAAATAATATTGCAGCAAACAAGGGTTGCGCAGGGGTTGCCTTTTTACGAAAATATTTTGGTCCATTTTCCAACTGTTCAGGATCTTGCCGCTGCAACCGAGGAAGACATACTTAAGCTCTGGCAGGGGCTTGGATACTATTCCAGGGCCCGAAATCTGCATGCCACGGCAAAAAGGGTCGCAAGGGAATTTAACGGGAAGTTTCCGGAGAACTATGAAGGCTTACTGCAGCTCAAAGGTATAGGAGACTACACGGCGAGTGCCATTGCCTCCAGTAGTTTTAACCTGTCTGAACCCGTGGTGGATGGCAATGTATACCGGGTTTTAGCAAGGTATTTCGGGGTGGCACTCGCCACAAACAGCACCCGCGGGATCCGTTACTTTAAGGAATTGGCCAGGGAGGTTATGGCCACTGACAATGCCAGGGATTATAACCAGGGTATCATGGAGTTCGGGGCGCTTCAGTGTACCCCGCAAAAACCCAATTGCGAGCAATGCCCGTTGAATGATAGCTGTGTCGCGCTGAAGGAAAACAGGATTGACGAACTTCCCCTAAAGATGAAAAAGGGAACGATTAAAAAACGATTTTTTAACTACATGATCATCCTGGACCCTGACAACAAGACGCAACTTCAAAAGCGGATGGGGAAAGGCATCTGGCAAAATTTATTCGAATTCCCACTTCTGGAAACTGAAGGGGAAGCGGGGCATGACCAAATAAAAAAGGCCCTTGTGGAGATCTTAGACGCGGATAAGGTTCAGGATCTGGAACAGACCAGCTCCGGAGAAATAGTCCATAGATTATCCCACCAGCATTTGCACACAAAATTCTGGCTTGTAAAAACCAATCAAAAAATAGAAGAAGGAATTGCTATCGGCGAATTGGAAAATTACCCCGTTCCCATATTGATAGCCGATGCCATAAAAACCCTTAAAATTTCGTACTTTTGAATTTGAACTTCCCGTTGGTTTTTTACAAGGGTCATTAGACCAACACAAAGTTCTTAATATAAAAACTATGAGCGGTACATTAAATAAAGTGATGTTGATAGGGCATCTGGGAGATGAGGTAAAGATGCATTATTTTGAAGGCGGTAATTGCATTGGAAGATTTCCCATTGCAACCAATGAAACTTACACAAATAGGCAAACGGGAGAAAAGGTTACCAACACGGAATGGCACAATGTGGTAGTCCGCAACAAGGCCGCTGAAATATGTGAAAAATATCTGAGTAAAGGGGATAAGATATATGTTGAGGGCCGGTTAAAAACAAGACAATGGCAGGGAGAGGACGGACAAACCAGGTATACCACAGAGATCCACGTACAGGACTTCACCTTTTTATCCACCAGGAAAGAGAGTGAAACCAACGCAATGCCTTCCGCAACACCGACCCCTCAATCCGCAAATCCCTCCCAATCCAATTCTCCCGAATTAGCTCGCACAGTAAATGAGCCAGAACAGGAAGATGATTTGCCGTTTTAGAGATAGATACTAAATTCAAACTATTGGATCCTGACCCCCTTGGTTTATTGTTGAATTTCATGGTACTGGACAGTGTTTTCGCACTGAAAATTGTCATATTACTGGTCATGTTGGCATGCTCAGCCCTTATTTCCGGCGCTGAGGTCGCATTTTTTGGCCTTTCCCCGACGGAGGTCAATGCCATTTCGGAAGAAGGTACTTCAAAAGGAAATTTCATAGTCAGTCTTCTCGAACGCCCCAAGAAACTGTTAGCTACGATACTGATAGCCAACAACGCAATCAATATCGGGATTGTACTGTTATTTAGCGCTATAGGGGATACCATCTTTGCACAGATAAATTACCTCATATTTGGTGTATTGTCTGTTCGGTTTCTGCTCGAGGTGGTTGTGGCTACCTTCCTGATCCTGATGTTCGGGGAAATTTTGCCCAAGGTCTATGCCAACAGGAACCAAAAGCTGTTTGCCCACTTTATGGTGTACCCGTTAAAAGTATTGGATTTTCTGTTCTCACCCCTTAGTTTGCCTATGCGTTCCGGTACGATCTTTTTATATAATAAATTGGGCAAACAAAAATCCAATCTTAGTGTAGATCATCTCTCACAGGCCCTGGAGCTCACCTCGGAGGGCGATACCACCAGGGAAGAGCAGAAAATACTGGAAGGGATCGTGACATTTGGAAATACGGATACAAAACAGGTAATGCGCCCCCGTATCGATATTTTTGCGCTCAGCGAAGTTATGAAATTTCCTGAGGTCATTGATGAAATAAAAAAACATGGCTACTCCCGGATCCCGGTATTTTCTGAAAATATGGACAATGTGCTGGGCGTGCTGTATGTTAAGGACTTGTTGCCTTATATTGACAGAAAGAATTTCGACTGGCTTTCGCTGATCAGGGAACCCTACTTTGTGCCCGAAAACAAAAAACTGGACGATCTCCTGGTAGAATTTCAGGATAAGAAAATCCATTTGGCTATTGTAGTGGATGAATACGGGGGTACTTCGGGCATTGTCACCCTCGAGGATATTATCGAAGAAATTGTGGGGGATATAAGCGACGAGTTCGATGATGAGGACCTCATTTATTCCAAACTGGACGACTTTAATTACGTCTTTGACGGTAAAACCACCCTTAAAGACTTTTACAGGGTTGCCAAAATCGAAGATGAAGCATCTTTTGAAGAGCAAAAGGGAGAATCTGAAACCATAGCTGGTTTTGTCCTTGAAATTTCTGGTAGTTTCCCGAAAAGGGGAGAAAAGGTGCAGTTTAAGAACTACCAGTTTTTGGTGGAAAGCCTCGATAGAAAACGCCTCAAACAAATAAAAATAACCCTCCCTCATGCATCCTAGATGGTTCATCATTTTACTTTTATTCCTGTTTTTTGCCTGTAAGGAAGAGGTCCTGCCCAAACCCAGAGCCCTCTTGCGGCTGGACTATCCCGCAGGATCAGGTGACTTGCTTGAAACCGATCATTTTCAGTTTGAACGCAACTCCTTGGCGCGGATCAAAAAAAAGGATAAAATGTCGTTGACACTGGATTATCCCAATTTGAAAGGATCCATTTTTATCACCTATAAGAAAGTTGAGAATAATCTGGACCGCCTGCTGGCCGACGCACAGAAATTGTCTTATGAACATGTGGTTAAAGCAGATGACATACAGGATTATCTCGTAGTTGACAATGAGGACAAAGTATATGGTATGATTTACGAAGTAAGCGGTGATGCCGCCTCACAGGCACAATTTTATGTCACTGACAGCACCAGGCATTTTCTAACCGGATCCCTGTATTTTTATGCAAGGCCAAACTATGATTCTATTTATCCGGCCGCTGTATATATTCAAAAGGATATTCGACGGATAGTGGAAACCCTTAAGTGGAATTAGAGGGGCGACAGACAACCTTTTCCTTTATTTATGTGGAAACGAGATTTACAGGAATGCAATCAAAGGATAGCACCGTTTATCCATAAAACTCCTGTGCTTACGTCCCGGTTGATAAACCAGGTGGCGGGAGCGGAAGTGTATTTTAAATGCGAGAACTTCCAAAGGATGGGTGCTTATAAAATACGGGGCGCAACCTTTGCAATTCTTCGGTTGAGCGATAAGCAACGGGCCGGAGGTGTAGTGACGCACTCCTCGGGTAATTTTGCCCAGGCCTTGTCCCTTGCGGCCCGAAGTTTGGGGATAAATGCCTATATCGTAATGCCGGAAACGGCCCCGAAAGTTAAAAAGGATGCCGTATTGCAATACGGCGGCAAGATCACGGAATGCGAGCCAACCTTATCTGCCAGAAATGCAATGGCCCAAAAAATTCAGAGAGATAAGGGTGCTACCTTTATACACCCATCCAACGATATGGATGTTATTATCGGACAGGGGACGGTGGGAATGGAATTGCTGAAAGAACAGCCCGGCCTTCAACACATATTCTCACCGGTTGGGGGGGGTGGCCTCATTGCAGGTACAGCCCTGGCAGCGCACTATTTTGGGAAGAACTGCAGGGTTATTGGCGGGGAACCATACGAAGCAGATGATGCGTTCAGGTCACTTCAAAGTGGGAAGATAGAAGGGAATGAAACCACGAATACGATTGCAGATGGCTTGAAAACGGTACTTGGGGATAAAAATTTCCCGATTATCCGTGAGTACGCAGATCGCATTATCCGGGTCACAGAAGCTGATATTGTCCAGGCAATGCGACTTATCTGGGAAAGGATGAAAATTATTGCGGAGCCTTCCGCCGCGGTTGCCCTTGCTGCCGCGCTCCGAGAAAAAGAAACTTTTGCAGGAAAAAAAATCGGGATTATAATTTCCGGTGGAAATGTGGATTTGAGCCAGTTGCCATTCTGAGTTACTTCCGGTTGGATTCAAGTAAGGTTTCGGCCGTTTCTATACTGCTATTGATCTGATCCCTCAGTGCTTTTACCTTTTCTTCCTCTTCATTAAGCCACACTTGCTTTTGTTCGCTTAGCTTTTTTCCATTGAGGATTTCATCCGAATCGAAGCGGTTGCCAAATCCCTGCATCCAATCCATCATCGCTTTATGAGCCTCTTGCAGACCCCGCCGGGCACTCTTGTATTGCAGGCCCAGTGCTGAACTGTCTTCTTTGCTGCTTAGTTCACCAACCAGCTTCCCCATGGACCCTATTTTTGGCATTACTTCGTCATGTATGGCCATCACCTTTTTCATTTGGGAATCTGGATCGGAAGATTTTTTTTCTTCCCTGCAGGAAACAATCAGCACTAGGCCTAAACAGGCAATTACAAGGTTCTTAGGTTTCATGTGGTGTTTTGTTGATTTTCAAAAGTACAAAATGATAAGATTTGTTGGACCTTGAGATGATCAGTAAACGGGTTTCCCCTCAAAACATGCAGCGTAAGAAGTGAAAAATTCATAAGAGGAAGCCCCTTGAGTATCCGAAAATGAGACTTTTTTAGTTCCTAGTCGAAATCAAGGTCGGAAACCCCCTCATTCACTTTTATTTCTTTAACCACAAACTCAATATTTTGTGGCCCCATGTTTTGAAACATCTTAAATGGAAATTTTATACCTGAGACTTGCTGATAGTCCTCAAATTTCAGCGTTTGCTTCATATTCTGCCCCTCCATTTCCAATGCGTTTACTTCCTGGAGCTTCAATCCCGTCACAATGTCGTAAAAACTGGACTTGCTTTCCGTGATCTTAATCCTGTATGCTTTTTTATCCCCAACCACTTCAATTCCTTCAATGGAAACACCGGCATTCAGATAGGAGAGTTCCGGAAAGGGTGCCGATTCTTCCTTTACCTTTCTCAATTCCTCCAGGGTCATGTCTTTGCGCTGGCCCTGCATAACCATATAGCCGCTTTCGCCATCCAAAACCTGTTTGCTCATCGAATTTCCCATAACCCTGACATCCTGCATAAACTGGTCCTTCGAAGTTTTTTTTACATCGAGTTCAAGTTTCATGCCCTGCATTTCTGCTTCGGCCAGCAGGGAATATGACTCAACAGCCTGCAGTTTTTCTTTCCCGCCAATCGCTTCAATGTACTTTTCAAGTACGCTTTCTGCCGTAACACCTTCAGGGATTGCTTCTTTGTAATCGGGCTTATCTACTTTTTCGCCGGTTTTGCTGTAATAACGTACTGGTACGGGCTTGCCATCGAAGGTAACCTTTTCCAAATTTTCAAGGACCTCATTCCCATTTCCAACCACCACTACTCTGGTGTTACCCGCTGTAAAATACTTTTGTGCCGCCTTTTGGACTCCTTCCTTTGAAACTGCATTTAGGCGTTCCAGATAGGTTTTATAAAAATCCCCGGGCAGGTCCTCGGTTTCTATATTCAGGGCATACCTGGCGATCGTTTCAGGCCTTTCCAAAGCCATTACAAAATTTCCGACATATTCGGCCTTCGCATTTTTCAATTCTTCATCGGTGACCGGCTCCCTGATTATTTTATCTACCTCTTTCATCATTTCAACCGTTGCACTATCTGTAACAGCATTGCGTACACTTGCAGAGGCACTAAAAAGAGCAGGCGCATACTTATCGTTGCCAAGGCTGGAGTAAGACCCATAGGTGTAGGCTTTGTCCTCCCTTAGATTTAGAAATAGACGAGCCTGGGCACCACCCCCCAGAATGCGGTTGGCGAGCAGGGCATCCAAATAGTCGGTATCCTTCATTTGAAGGTCCACCAGGTTCTGGACACTAACTTCCGATTGAACCGCATTGGGCATATCCACGAAATTAATCTGCGTGAACAAAGCATCAGAAGGTCTGGAATATTGCAGGCCTGGTGGAACCGCCCGGGTCCAGGGCGTGAAGTTCTCCGTCACTAATTCTTTTACTTCATCGAATTTTATGTCCCCGATGACCACCAGGTAGGCATTTGCGGGCACAAAATAATTATCATAGAACCATATAACGTCGGCCAAAGTGACAGTGTTTACCGTCTCTTCCGTTGCAAATTCTCCATAGGGATGCTTTTTACCATAGGCCAGGGCGTTTTGCACCCTGTTGGCGATGGCAGAGACATCATTCTCCTGTGCTTTTAAACTGGTAATCAACTTTGCCTTTTCTTTTTCAAATTCCTCCTGGGTGAAATTGGGATTTATGGCCGCATCAGCCATTAATTCCAATATCCGGGGAAAATATTTGGAAAGTGAGTTTGCGAACGCACTTTGGGCACCGAAGCTGATTCTGGCTCCCAAAAAATCAACTTCCTCATTGTAGTCGTCCTTGGGGATCGACTTAGACCCGTTACCCAACAGGCTGGCGGTCAGCGAAGATACCCCGGCTATTTTCCCTTCTGCCAGCGGAGGATTATCTATTAATAATTGCATAGAAACTCTTGGCAACTTGCTGTTTTCAACAACCATTACTTTCAAGCCATTTTTGAGCTCAAAACTCCTTGGTTCCTTTAAATTAATTTCGGGAGAAGGTCCGGGCTCGGGCATCTTGCTTCGATCTATCTGCGCCTGGCCGGCGAACATCCATAGCGAAAGTCCAATTGTAAAATATATTTTTTTCATGGCAACATTTAGTTTTGTGCAGTTTCCTCAGGCAGGTATTCCAATTCAACACGCTGGCTTTTTTGCAAGTACTTGCCGGCGACTGCCCTGATCTCTTCCCGTGTAATGGATCTGTAAATATCGATCTCGTTGTTTATTAAACTGGTATCGTCATACAACATATAGTAACGGGCCAGGGAGTTTGCGATGCCGGCAATGCTGCTATTGGCGTTTACAAACCGATTTTCAAATTTGTTCAGTAATTTCTGATGGTCCCTTTCTGAGATCAATTCGGTCTGAATTTTGGAGATTTCTTCATCAATTTCATTGATGATATCCGGTAACGATGTCTCTCCTACGGGGAGGGCGCCTAAAATATAAGCACCATAATCTTCCTGAGAAACATTGAAGGCAAATACCTGAACTGCCTGCTTCTGTTCGTCCACTAATTTTTTATAGAGCTTCGAACTTTTGCCATCACTGAGATAGGTGGAAATCATATCCAAAACATAGGCGTCACGCTCCGTTTGGCCTGGCGTGCGGTACCCCATAATTGTGGCCGGAATCTGTATGTTGGAATCGTGAAATTTTGTTTTCACAGGCCCGGCAATAGGATCTTCCTTATACGTTTTTTGTTCAATGTCTCCTCCTCTTGGAATAGGGCCGAAATAATCTGCAATCAATTTCATGGTTTGATCCATGTTGATGTCACCGGCTACCACCAGGACCGCGTTGTTTGGAACGTAATATTTTTGATTGAATTCTTTAAAGTCTTCCAGGGAGGCATTGGCCAGATGTTCCAGAGATCCGATGGTAAGCCATCGATAAGGATGTTTTACAAAGAGGTGCTTAAACATTTGCTCCTGCCATCTTCCATAGGGAGCATTGTCATAGCGCAGGCGGCGTTCTTCCTGAACGACTTCACTTTGCGTATCCACGCCGATCTTATTGATAATTGGGTGCATCAGCCGTTCCGATTCTAACCATAGTCCCAATTTTAAATTATTAGAAGGGAAGGTTTCGTAATAGTATGTTCGGTCCTGGGTGGTATTGGCATTGTTTTGCCCTCCGTTGGAGGAAACGATTTTAAACCAATCGCCCCTTCCTATGTTTTTGGTTCCTTCAAACAACAGATGCTCAAAGAAATGGGCGAAACCCGTTTTGTCAGGATTCTCATCCTTGGCCCCCACATGGTACATGACCGCCGTGGTAACCACAGGTGCCGAATTGTCCTGGTGGAGGATGACGTGGAGCCCGTTGTCAAGGTCATACTCTTTATAGATAACTTCCTGTGCTGTGACAGCCACGGAAACAAGGAGCAGGGAAAGGAGCAGGAATAACGTTTTTTTCATATCAAACCGTATTAGTGATTTTACTAATGTGTCATTAATCAGTAATGCATTGCCGTGTTTCGTTACACGAATATAAATTTTTTGATAAAACAGGATGGAGAACAAGGATGCTTTAACAAGATTTTATGGGATAATTCCTTAATATTCTGTAATTTCAATGGACCAATCGGAAAAACCATTATAATGAGACAATTTGCACTTCCCATTCGCTTTGGATTGGCGACCAGCGGTTGCCTGATTGCCTATTTTTTGATCCTGGCGCTATTTGGCCTGCATACCAATGTATTTTATAGTCTTTTTAATGGAGTAATTACTGGTTTTGGCATCTATGAGGCAATAAAATACTTTCGGTTAAAGGATAGGGAAGGATTTAATTACGGTAAGGGATTTACAGCCGGGATGGTCACGGGGTTTGCGGCCACCCTGGTCTTCACCCTGTTTTTTGCGCTGTACTCCACCGAGATCAATACAGGTTTTTTAGAGCAACTCTCCACGGTTTTTTTTAAGGATTTTAAGAATTTCGAAGGCATCGTTTTCTTTACTGTCGCCATTATGGGTTTTGCCACTACCCTGGTACTGACCCTTTCCTTTATGCAGCTCTTCAAATCATCCAATAATTTGAAGAAGAAATCGGTTTAAATTCCTGAATATTCACTTGTGATTTTACAATTTAGCAGTATATTTGCACCCCTCTTGCACATTTCCTGCAGGTATGAGTACGAAGGACAGGCCCGTTGGGCGTTTTCAAAAATGAATTTAATATACACGCTATGTATGCAATTGTAGAGATGGCAGGGCAGCAATTTAAAGTTGCGAAAGACCAAAAAGTGTATGTTCACCGCTTAGGGGAGGAAGAAGGTAAGAAAGTTACTTTTAATAAAGTTCTCTTAATAGAAGATGGTAAGAACATAACGATTGGCGCCCCGGCCATAGACGGAGCCGCTGTTGAGGCTAAAGTCGTAAAACACCTGAAAGGTGACAAGGTCATTGTCTTTAAAAAGAAAAGACGAAAAGGCTATAGAAAGAAAAACGGGCATCGCCAGTATTTAACGGAACTTCTCATTGAAGGTATTGTTGCCAAGGGAGCTAAGCCTTCGGCCCCTGAGCAGAAGGAAGAAAAGGCGAAAGCAAAGAAAGAAGCACCTAAGGCCGCGGCACCTGAAAAAGCCATTGCTGCTAAAGAAGCTCCTGAAGCGGAAACCAAAAAGGCGGCCCCTAAAAAAGAAACCCAAAAAGCCTCCACAGATCTGAGTAAGAAAACTGTGGCGGAATTAAAGGAGATGGCCAGGGCAAAAGGGATTGAGGGAATCTCCTCAATGAAAAAAGCAGACCTGATCGCCGCTTTGAGCAAATAAGATTTAATTAGTTGATTAACCGATCCCGCAACTGTTCGGGGTTAAAAAAATAAGATCATGGCACATAAAAAAGGTGTAGGAAGTTCTAAGAACGGCAGGGAGTCCGAATCGAAACGTTTGGGCGTTAAGATTTTTGGAGGTCAGGCTGCTGTTGCTGGGAACATCCTGGTAAGACAAAGAGGAACTACACACCATCCCGGGGAAAACGTGTATGCTGGCAAAGATCATACATTGCACGCCAGGGTAAATGGTACCGTTAAATTCGAAAAGAAGGCAGGAGGCAAGTCTTATGTTTCCATAGTTCCGGGCGGGGAAGCCTAGAATCAGCAGATAATAAATCCATAACCCTGAAGTAAACCTTCGGGGTTTTTTGTTGGTCCGGATTCCCCATAGATAAGAAAGTCATCGGGTCAGTACTTTTCTCAACAGCTGGATCACTTCTTCTCCTTTTACATCCGTGCAGATCGTTATTTTAGGCCTGTTTTTCCAGGGGTGTAATGACCCCCTTACTTCCTGATCTGTATCTTTTACGCACGGCCATGTTTTCCCTTTGCTGATGCCATCCTGTCTTTCTACCCGAATGGGATATTGGACCGTATTATAAAAGCTATTGTTCATTAAATAGGCAAAAACGGAGGCGTCGTGAAGGTAAGTGCCATCCATTTTATTGACCCGTTTATAAAAATCGAGGTAGAAGCGGTAGGCTGCAACCACATGATCATGGATAGAAGACCTTACGGTTGCGATTTCTTCAAAAATTTTACAGGGAAGCACCGTTTTATGAGTTACATCCAAACCCACCATTGTTATTGGCCAGCTGGCACCGAGGACGATATCGGCAGCCACAGGGTCCGAGAGGATATTTGCCTCCGCAGCAGGGGTGGCATTGCCTTCACAAAATGCATTCCCACCCATGAATACTACCTCCCTGACCAAATGTTCAATTCCAGGTTCTTTTTCCAGCAACGCAGCCAGATTTGTCAAAGGCCCCAGTGCAGCAATCGTAATCCCGCCCGGATATTCTTTTATTTTCCTGGCAAGGAATTCAGGGGCACTGAGTGCGACAGGAGTTAAAGGGCCTGGTTCACCCCATGTATTGCCCTGACCGTCATGGCCATGAATGAAAGGAACTCCGCCCGAAAAAGCTCCCTCTAATGGCCCTGCCGCTCCTTTAGCTACCGGAATATCAGGGTTGTTCATTAAATGAAGTAAACGCAGTGCATTGGTCGTAGTAAGTTCAACCCCTACATTTCCGAAGACGGTAGTTAATCCCAGGATATCAAATTCTTGCGAGGCAAAGGCGAATTGTATTGCCAGACTATCATCTATTCCGGGATCGGTATCTATGATTAATTTCCTCATAACTGTTACTTTATGTGACGTATTTCCAGGGCTGCTGCCAGAGGGCAATTAATTTTAATACAGATCAGGCGTGCGAGTGGGCTTACAATAATTTATCTGCGACTTCCTTCCAATTGTTTACGCGTTCAAAGCTGTTGGTGTTCAGGTTGTGGGGAGAAGTGAACAACAGCGGTCTCCCCTCAAATTTCTCGAGATTATAACTCCGGTCATCGATCAGAATATCTCCTTTCAATATATGCTTATCACCGCATAATATTCGATTTTGCCATGGTATAAAGGGAAAATGTTCATCGAGCCAATCACTTTTTTCAAGCAGTGAATTTGGAAACTGCATGGCGGCAGATGCGATATGAACTTCATATTTGCCAGCGAGTTCCTTCAACACCAGCTGGCTGTCTTTGATGGGTTTAAGGGCCCGGAAAAACCCATTTGTAGAGGCATGAAGGCGTACGCTCTGCTGCCGGTCCTCCGGGACACTATGCCAGACTTCACCACCAAGGCAGTCGTTGATCGTGAGTGATTCCATAAAATCCTCGTTATAGCGTTCTATGTGGGCAGCATAGGTATCTGCTATAACTTCATCCATATCTACAAATAATGTCATCGTTACAATTTTATACGAAGTACGAAAAAAATCGATTGAAAGAAAAGGGCATATTATAAACCATGTGACTCACCAAACAGTAAAATACTGCGGTTGTAAAGAATGCAGCTTAAAAATGCAAAACCCTCACCATGGCGGTTAAGGGTTCTGTGTGCATCTTCTGTTTGTTATGAAAACGATCTTACATTTACCTCCTAGTACCTGTAATAGTCCGGTTTAAAAGGACCGTTTACATCTACGCCAATGTAGGTTGCCTGGTCTTTACTTAATTCTGTAAGTTCCGCCCCAAGGCGTGACAAGTGCAGTTTGGCTACTTTCTCATCCAGGTGCTTGGGCAGTGTATACACCTTGTTTTCGTAATTGGCACTGTTTTTCCAAAGTTCGATTTGCGCCAAAGTCTGATTGGTAAAGGAATTGCTCATGACAAAACTGGGATGCCCGGTAGCACAACCTAAATTTACCAACCGCCCTTCAGCCAGGATAATAATGTCTTTTCCATCAATGGTATATTTGTCCACCTGCGGTTTTATCTCATCCTTGGTATCCCCATAATTCTCATTTAACCAGGCCATGTCTATTTCGTTGTCGAAATGGCCGATATTACATACGATGACCTTGTCTCGCATCGCCTTGAAATGATCCGCACATATAATGTCTTTGTTTCCGGTGCTTGTGATTACCACGTCGGCGGTTTTAACCACTGATTCCAGTTTTTTTACTTCAAAGCCATCCATACAGGCCTGCAGGGCACAAATAGGATCTATTTCCGTGACAGTGACAATGGCACCGGCCCCCCTGAAAGAGGCTGCGGTTCCTTTACCAACATCCCCGTAACCGGCCACAACCACTTTTTTACCGGCCAGCATGGTATCCGTGGCACGCCGAATGGCATCAACGGCACTTTCCCTGCACCCGTATTTGTTATCGAACTTGGATTTAGTGACGGAATCGTTCACATTGATGGCAGGCATAGGCAGGGTGCCGTTTTTCATTCTGTCATACAGCCTGTGAACGCCAGTTGTGGTTTCCTCGGACAGCCCCTTGATACCGGCAGTAAGCTCCGGGTAGGTATCCAGCACCATATTGGTAAGGTCCCCCCCGTCATCAAGGATCATATTTAATGGTTTGCGTTCTTCCCCGAAAAAGAGCGTCTGTTCTATACACCAGTCAAATTCCTCTTCATTCATCCCTTTCCATGCATACACCGGTATACCGGCTGCGGCGATGGCAGCGGCGGCATGATCCTGGGTAGAGAATATATTACAGGAACTCCAGGTTACGTCTGCTCCGAGGGCAACAAGGGTTTCTATAAGAACTGCCGTTTGTATGGTCATGTGAAGGCATCCCGCAATACGGGCACCTTTCAGGGGTTGCTCCTGTCCAAATTCCTCTCGCAGGGACATTAAACCGGGCATTTCGGCCTCGGCCAGCTCAATTTCTTTCCTACCCCACACAGCTAAAGAAATATCTTTTACTTTATAGGGGACATATGTAACAGTTTTGGTGCTCATAACTAAATTTTATTTTACTTTCGTTTTATTAGCAGCCTGGTTTACCCGGGACTTATGAGGTTGACTTTTTTGCGACTACAAAGGTAGTAATATCTTAAATAATCCAATGCCACTTTACAAAACAATATCATTGGGGCCAGGAACCACCATCTATATCTGGAAGGTTGTTGAAACAGAGGAATCACTCGCCCAAATGGTTTCACTGACCCCCAACAGCATGGAGCGGATACGGGGGATGAAATCAGAAATACACCGAAGGGCTTATTTTAGCATACGGCACTTGCTGATGGAAGCCGGTTATGTGGACCAGGACCTGTATTACGATGAGGAAGGTAAACCCCATCTTAAGGACGGAGATTTTATTTCCATCACGCATTCCCATATGTATACAGGGGTCATTGTCAGCGACCGTTATCAGGTAGGTATTGATATAGAGCAACAGCGGGAGAAAATATTGCGAATTGCACATAAGTACACCCCTGTTGGAGCATACCGTACCATTGGCAATACCGAGACCTTAATCAGAAAGTTAACAGTTGTTTGGGGGGCTAAGGAATCTCTCTATAAAATCTGCGCGAAGAAGGGATTGAGTTTTTTGCATCACATCGTTATCACCGACTTTGCACTGACAGACTCCGGCACCACAGGAGAAATACGGTACCATGGGGAAAACTCCTCCTATGACATTTCATTCCTGGAGTTCGACGGGTTTACCTGTGTTTATGCTTTTAAAAGGTCGTAATTTGGTAGAATTTGGGTATTTGTGGTTAGGAGGAGCACTATTTTTATTAAGCTGTATATGGGGCGATCATACATGATAATTGATCTGGAAGTACCCGGATTTTGCATTAAATAGTAGAATACAGATATTGCCAGCCCAAATAACAAAAGAACCGGGGAATATGAAAATCTCAGTAGAACTTACGCTTACCCCTCTCAATAACCAATATGAGGAACACATTATCCGCTTTATTGAAAAACTTCGAGCCTCCGGGCTAACAGTAATGGAGAATCCACTAAGTACACAGGTATACGGTGAATATGACATTGTAATGCACTTACTGAATGCCGAAATTAAGGAAGCCCTGGAACATGTGGATCAGGGATTGCTTTATATGAAAATTGTTAAGACAGACCGTAGCAACTATGAGCCCAATTTTTGATTTTTTATTCGGGCAGTATGCCGATTACGCGACTGGTCACGTTGTTCTTGAGATCGTTGCTGTCCTATTCGGACTGTTGTCAGTATGGTATTCCAAACAGAATAATATATGGGTCTACCCCACCGGGATGATCAGCACTTCTATTTTTGTCTACCTCCTTTTTGTCTGGGGCCTCCTGGGCGATATGCTGATTAACGGATATTATTTTGCCATGAGCGTTTATGGCTGGTACGTCTGGACGCGCAAGGTCGATGAGGAACACTATACCCCAATCACAACTACTACGACCAAAGAAAGGCGTATATCCATTTACATCTTTTTAGCCACTTTGATCTTTGTATTTGCGGTCTATGAGGCTTTTGACAAATGGACCAGTTGGACTGCCTATGTCGATACCCTTACCACTGCAGTCTTTTTTGTTGGAATGTGGCTGATGGCCAGACGAAAAATAGAAAATTGGATCTATTGGATCATAGGGGATGTCATTTCGGTTCCCTTATATTTTTATAAGGGATTTACCTTTACAAGTCTGCAGTACCTTATATTTACGGTAATCGCATTCTTTGGATATTTTGCATGGAAGAAACACTTGAACAAGACCCCGCTGATGTCATTAAAATAGTATTGTTCGGTCCTGAGTCCACAGGGAAAACCACTTTGTCAGAGCAATTGGCAAGGCATTACAATACTGTATGGGTACCGGAATTTGCCAGGGCATATTTGCAGGATAAGTGGAACAATCAGCGGAAAACCTGCGCCCCAGAAGATTTGCTCCCTATTGCAAAAGGACAAATTAACCTTGAAAACTCATTATCCGAAAAAGCTTCAAAAATACTTTTCTGTGATACTGACCTATTAGAGACGAAAGTATATTCAGAAGCCTACTATCTGGGTTACTGTGACCCCGTTCTGGAAAAGTATGCTCTGAAAAATAAATACGATCTCTATCTGTTGACCTATATTGACGTTCCGTGGGTAAAGGATGACCTGCGCGACAAGCCGGGAGAAAGGGAACGGATGTTCCAATATTTTAAAACTACCCTGGAGAAATATAATCGAAATTATATTATCTTAAAAGGGGATAAAAAACGGCGTTTAACCAAGGCTATTGAGGCGATTGATAATCTGATTACGAAATGATAGAATTCTCGGAAAATGATTTAAAGCAACTTAAAAATAAAGGGGTATCCCGTGAAAAAGTCCTGGAACAGATCGAAACATTCAAAGCCGGGATCCCATTTGTCCGTTTGGATAGAGCCGCGGTGGTTTCTGCCGGAATTTCAAGATTTACGGAAGAGGAGGAAGAAGTATTGATCCGGAATTTTGAGTCACTCAGGAAAGACAGGTCCCTCTTAAAATTTGTGCCTGCTTCCGGGGCAGCCTCCAGGATGTTCAAATCACTTTTCAATTTTTTAGACAGTTTTAATCCCAGGGCAACATCACTTACGGCCTATCTTGAAAAATCCGGGGATCGCCACATGGCGGAATTCTTTGAGAAACTGGACGAATTTCCTTTTTCTGATATTGTTCAAAAGAGGATCAGGGGAAAATCTGCTACCCGGGATGAGGAATACCTGTTGTTCGTAAGAGAGATGCTGTCTGAGGAGGGCCTTAATTATGGGTTCTATCCAAAAGGGTTATTGCCGTTCCACAATTACGGGAGTTATACGGCCACCCCTTTCGAAGAACATTTAATTGAAGGGGCCAGCTATGCCTGTGTCAATGATAAAGCGTTTTTGCATTTTACCATTTCCGAACAGCATGCCGTGCTCTTTAACAGGGAATTCGCCCAAATAAGAGAGCGGGTTGCTTTGGCCACAAACACCGGCTTTCATGTCAGCTATTCATATCAGAAATCCTCTACAGATACCATTGCGGTTACCATGGAGAATACACCTTTCAGAAACGACGATGGTTCCCTTCTTTTCAGACCCGGTGGACACGGGGCATTGATAGAAAATCTTGACGAACAGGAAACCGACATCATTTTCATCAAAAACATAGACAATGTAGTGGTCCCGGAATATGCAGAGGATATCTCAAACAGCAAAAAAGTATTGGCAGGATTGCTTTTGAAAGTACAGCAAAAAGCGTTTTATTACGCCGAATTGCTGGACAATGAGCATATAGATGGCGAAATACTTGGGGAGCTTAAGACATTTCTTCATAACGAACTTAACGTCCGATTTTCAGATAAATTTGAATCGTTTAGCATTGAGCAACAACTGGCCATTTATAAGGATAAGATCAACCGGCCGATTCGTATTTGCGGCATGGTTAAGAATGCAGGTGAGCCGGGAGGCGGTCCTTTTTGGATTCGCGACAGGCATGGGCACATATCTTTACAGATCATTGAATCGGCCCAGGTGGATATGGAGGACGAGGAACAGGTGGCCATCTTTAAGAATTCAACACATTTTAATCCTGTCGATCTGGTGTGCGGAGTAAAAAACTACCGAGGTGAGAAATTCAACCTCCTGAATTTTGTAGACAAAAACCAGGGATTTATCACCTTAAAAACTAAAGATGGGAAGAATTTAAAGGCCCTTGAACTCCCCGGGCTTTGGAATGGTGCAATGGCCTTCTGGAATACAATTTTTGTGGAGGTGCCCTTGTTGACTTTTAATCCCGTAAAAACAGTAAACGACCTGCTGAAGCCTGCCCATCGGGTGAAGTAGTGATGATCGCTATTTCTAAAACCGGACCAAAGTGTGTAATCTTTACACACTTTTTTTTGGCCTTACTCAGGCTTATACACAAGTTAAAGATATCCCAATTTTATAATCATATGACAATCAATAAGTTAAATCTTATTTTGTGGGATGTCTTTATTGGCATCATTTTTCCTCTATATAGATCGAATACAAAACAAAAGTTTAATTTAAAAAAACACAAAATGAAAAAATTATTTTTAGTAGCAGCATTGGCATTAGGAAGTTTAACCGCATTTGCCCAGGAAGCCGAAGAGGTACAGGCTGAAGCAACAGAGGTTATGGAAGCCCAAGATGATTTCACAGCAATTGAATTGGCAGAAGTACCTGCTGCAATTACAGAAGCACTGGCAAAAGATCATCCTAATGCAACCATCACTCAAGCTTTCGTAAACGAAGAAGCACAATACAAATTGGAAGTTACTCAGGAAGACGGTACAGAAGTAAAGTTGTACGCTGATGGAGAAGGTAACTGGCTCGAAATGTAAGTTAAGCGTTTATTATAGAGTTTTAATTATTTTGGTTAGTTTGGTTTAAAAAAAGCCCTGATGGTTGCCATCAGGGCTTTTTTTTATACCCGATCTCAAAAGCAAATTGGCTGGCGGATGGTTGTATAGAGGAACAATGATGGCGGCTTTCCGAACGCCCGGTAAAAATCCATGTGTGTTCGGGTTCCATTTCCATGGTCCATGAAATCGAAGGAATGGGATGCTTA
>Ga0102947_1000189_pt1 | contig 22594 bp, 22 predicted proteins | sample SalPon2A_A_D2_MG_FD_78210 | JGI IMG/M metagenome (GOLD analysis project Ga0102947, IMG submission 78210) | Soil microbial communities from South San Francisco under conditions of wetland restoration - Salt Pond MetaG R2A_A_D2_MG | ecosystem: Environmental > Terrestrial > Soil > Wetlands | place... | reverse complement strand
CTGCCGCTCCTGGCCGGCGGGATGTTCGCGGACGAGACGGTGACGCTGGCCGTGCTGGACGAGTCCGGCGCGTTCGGCGACGAGCTGCGCACGCGCATGACGCAGGACGAAGACCGCCCGCCCGGAATGCCCCGCCCCGAGATCACGGTGGTGCAACCCGGACTGGGTCCCGGCCCGCAGGCGCTGGACGCCATGGTCGCGGCCGGCGATCTCTCCGGGTGGGTCCGCATCCCGCGGGACTTCCAGCGGAGCGGCTCGTTCGAGTTCCACGCCAAGACGGCGTTGAACCTCCCGGTGATGCAGGACGTGGAGCACCGGCTGAACCGGCTCCTCACCGAGCGCCGCGCGGAAGCCGCCGGATTCGCCATGGCCGACGTGGAGGTTCTGCTGCAACCCGTGGATCTCAAGATCTTCCGGAGCGGCGATCCGGGCCGCGAGACGGACCCGGAGGTGCTGTATCTGCACGCCATCGTCGCGGTGATGATGCTGTTCTTCGCGCTGCTGCCCACCGGACAGATCCTCATGCGATCGGTGATCGAAGAAAAGTCCAACCGCGTGGTGGAGGTGCTGCTGTCCAGCGTCACCCCCCGCGAGCTCATGGTCGGCAAGATCCTGGGACTGGGCGCGGTGGGCCTGACGATGCTCGGCGTGTGGGGCGCCGCCGCGCTGCTGCTCAACCTGAAGACCGGACGGGACCTGCCCATCCGTCCCGACGAGGCGGGGATCTTCGTCCTCTACTTCGTGCCGGGGTACTTCTTCTACGCGGCGCTGCTCGGGGCGGTGGGAAGCGTGTGCAGCAGCGAGCGCGAGGCGCAGCCGTTCATGACGCCCATCTCGCTGATGCTGATGCTCCCGGCGATGATGGGGTTCGCGCTGGGGCAGAATCCGGATCACCTCGTGGCGCGCGTGCTGTCCTTCATTCCGTTCTTCACGCCCAGCCTCATGCTGTTCCGCAGCGTGATCCACCCGCCGCCCGCCTGGGAGATCGCCGCCACCTGGCTCACGCTGACCGCGTTCACCGTGGCGATGTTCTGGATCTCGTCGCGGGTGTTCCGGATAGGAATCCTCCTCACCGGCAAGCGGCCGACCGTTCCGGAGATCGCCCGCTGGATCTGGGCCCGCTAGCGTGCGCCTCATCCGGGAACGCCGGATCCCAGCGTCCGAGCTCACGCCGTCCGGCTGGGCGGCCGGCGCCCCGCAACTGCTCGGCGCACTACGCGGCCGCGTGGTGCTGCTGGACATCTTCTCCTACGCGGACCCGGCGGGAGTGGCGGCGCTGCCGCACGTCCGCCTCCTCCACGATCACTACCGTGAGTCCGGCCTGAGCGTGATCGGCGTGCACGTTCCGGCGTACCCGTTCGAGCGTTCGCTCGCCGACGCGCGCCAGGAGATCTGGCGCCTCGGACTCCCCTACCCGGTGGCGCTGGACCAGGACTTTTCGGTGTTCCGCGCCTACGAGAGCCGCGACCTTCCGGCGCGCTTCGTGATCGACGCGCAAGGGTACGTCCGCGGCTGGAGTCACGGACCGGGAGGACTGATGGAGGCGGAGCGGGCGGTTCGCGCGCTCCTCCGGGAGGCGTCGCCGGGGCGCGAGCTGCCTCACGTGGTGGAGCTTCCGGCGGGAATGATGCGCCCGGGCGGCCTCTTGTGGATGGCGTCGCCGGAGATCCGGTTCGGAACGCGCGGGTCCGGGTTCGGACCGCCGGAGACGGACGATCCCCCGCCGCAACCGGGCGAGTCCCGGGACTTCGGCGAGCTTCCCGAGCTGCGCGCGCAGGGCCGCGCCTACCTCCAGGGGCGATGGACGATTCACGACACGCGGATCACGGCGGAGCCGGGCGCGGTCCTCTCGGTGGTCTTCGAAGGGGCGTCCGCGCAGGCCGTGGTCTCCGTGGAAGCGGACGGGACGGAGTCCGCCCTGGAGGTCACGCTGGACGGAGCCGCCCCGCACGCGGAGGCGGCCGGAAAGGATCTGGAAACCGACGGCGAAGGCCATGCCTTCCTTCCGCTCGGGCCGGGTCGGCTGTACGATCTTCTGTCCGCCGCCGAGTTCGGCGTGCACAACCTCTCGTTGCGCGTCCGGGGGCACGGCGTGTCGTTTCACCTGCTGCACTTCGGAAGCTCGGAAGTTCCCGAGGAGGCCTGACCGGTGCTGGCGTTCTTCCGCACGTTCCTCGCCGTCATCTTCGCGATGCTGTTCCTGGCGTTCGTGCCGCTGGTGATGCTGGTGGGCGTCGCGCTGCTCGGCGAGACCGGACCCCGTGACGACTCCTGGCTGACGGTGCGCCTGGACGGTGAGCTGCTGGAGCACTACGGACCGCCGACGCTCCGCGAGCTGGTTCACGAGCCGCCGCCCTGCCTGATGGAGATCACCGAGAACCTGGAAAAGGCCGCCGTGGACGACCGGATCACCGGCGTCCTCTTCCGGCTCGAACCGTTCGGGGCCGGGCTCGGCAAGCTGGATGAGATCCGCGACGGCATCCGCCGCGTGCAGGAGGCCGGCAAGCCGGTGTACGCCTGGGCGTCGTTCCTGACCGACGAGGGCTTGTACCTCGCCAGCGAATGCGACTCGCTCTTCCTGTTCCCCAAGGGAAGGGTCTTCCTGCTGGGACGCGGATCCGTTTCCGAGCACTGGAAGGGGACGCTGGAGAAGCTCGACATCCACGACCAGTTCCACGCCACCGGCGAGTACAAGAGCATGGTGGAGCTGTACACGGTCAAGGAGTCCAGCCCGGAGACCATCGAGAACCGGCTCTGGATCCTGGAGGATCTGGCCGCGGCGTTCGACCGGACGGTGGGCGCCAACCGGTCCCTCAGCGCGGAGGACCTGGCGGAGCTGCGCCGCACCGCCATCCTTCCCGCGCCGGACGCGGTCGCGGCGGGTCTGGCCGACGACCTCCTCTGGTTCGACGAGCTCACCGACCGGCTGCGCGGACCGCACCGCGTCTGGCGCACCGTTTCCTCCCAGGACTACGCCGACGTGGACCGCGGCGAGGTGGGACTGAACGGACGCAACACGGTGGCGGTGGTGCACGCCCAGGGGTTCGTCGCGTCTTCGGGCGAAGACCGCTGGGACGGGATGTGGGGACTCACGCTGGGACCGGACCGTGTCATCGACGATCTGAAACGGGCTCGGGAGGACGACGACGTCCGCGCGATCATCCTCCGCTGGGACACCGGCGGCGGCGCGATCGACGGATCGCAGCGGATCATGCGCGCGGTGGCGCGGGCCCGGGAGGAGAAACCGGTGGTCGTGTCGATCGCCGACGTCGCCGCTTCGGGCGGCTACATGATGAGCCATCCCGCCACGCGAATCGTGTGCGCGGAGAACGGGATCACCGGCTCCATCGGGAGCGTGATCGGGAAGCTGAACCTGCGCGGCCTGTACGAGAAGCTGGGAGTCACGTTCGACGATCTCTCCCTGGCTCCCAACGCGTTCCTGTTCTCCGGCCTGCACGACTGGACGCCGGAGCAGTGGCAGCGAATCGGCGAGGACAACTGGCGCACGTACCGCGAGTGGGTGGAGGACATCGCGGCGGACCGCGGCCTGTCGTTCGACGAGGTGGACGCGGCGGCGCGCGGCCGCGTCTGGACGGGACGGCAGGCGCTGGAGCGCAACCTGGTGGACGCCCTGGGCGGCTTCCGCGAAGCGCTGGACGTGGCCCGGGACCTGGCCGACCTGCCCGAGGGCGCTCCGGTTCGCCTGATCCACTTCCCGGAGCCGCGGAATCCCGTGGACCTGATCCTCTCCGGAGACTTCCGGCTGGCCGCGCGGTCGGACCTGGCCCGGGAGGTCCGGGAGGCCCTCGTGCCCAGGGTCCGGCTTCCGGGGACCTTCGCCGTGGAGCCCTTCCGGGGGCGCTGAGAGGGCACTGAGAAGCCCCCGGGAACCCCCCGGTTGACTGCGCCGCCGCCGGTTCGATACGCTTTCCTCCCACCACGACGAGCTCCCCGGAGTCACCATGCGCAAGCACGTACGCGCCGGGATTGCATCCGCACTTCTCGGAACTTCCGCGTTCGCACTCGGGGCGATGATCCTCAATCTCCGGTTCGTGGACGACCCCCGGCTGGGAGCGTTCGTCTTTCTCGTCGTTCCCATCGTGGCCGGCGCGGTCCTGGGCCCCGTCCTGGGCTACTGGCTGGACCGGCTCGCCCGCGTCGGATCCAGCGAGGATCCGGTCCGCGCCACCGAGCTTCTGTGGGCCACCGTGACCGCCGGGCTTCTCTTCGCGACGACGTTCGTGTTCCTTCCGTCATTCCTGGGGATCTTCGAGAGCTCCGAGTTCGTCCGGTACACCGGCGCCCTTCTGGTGGCCGGAGGCTTCGCGTGGATGGGCGCGCGAATCGCCCGCGCCGCCGCACACCGGTTCCTCCCCCTCCTCTACCCGGCGCTGCTGGCGCTGCCGGCCCTCGTCGTGTTGGCACCGCAGACGCCGTGGGGCGCTCCGGGCCCGGGATCACGCGTGCTCGTCCTCGCCTTCCCGGGGCTTTCCTGGAACGTCGCCGAGGATCTTATCGAGCGCGGCGAGATGCCGAACCTGGCGGAGCTGCGACGCACCGGCGCCTGGGGCGACCTCCATTCCAACAAGGGAATGTCCTCCGCGGTGTGGACGTCCATCGCCACCGGCAAGCCCCAGGAGAGTCACGGCGCGACCGGCGTGAACCCGCTTTCCAACGAAGTGCAGAGCAGCCGCGTCTGGGACATCCTGGGCGATCGCGGATGGAAGGTGGGGTTGTTCGGATGGCCGGTGACGTGGCCCCCGCCCGAGGTGGACGGCTTCGTGGTTCCGTCGATCTCCGATCCGGGCTGGGACACGCACCCGCGTGACCTGCAGTTCATCCGGGACCTTGCGATCCGCGAAAAGACCGGACAGGCCCGGTCCTGGGGCATCTACTGCCGCTTCGCGTTCCTGGGCATCCAGTACGGCGCGCACCTGAGCACCCTCCTGGAAGGCGGCCGGAACCTGGCGATGGCCCCGTTCTCCGGGCGCGAGCTGAACGCTTCCCAGCTGTTCTCCCGCCGGAAGCTGCGGGCGCGCCTGAACTGCGACTACTTCGCCGAGATTCGCCGCCGGTCGCCGGTGGACTTCGCCGCGTTCCACTCCAACATCGTCCACGTCGCACAGGCCTACTTCTGGAAGTATCACGAGCCGGAGCGATTCGCGGAGATTTCCGACGCGGACATCGAACGCTACGGCGACTCCGTCCAGGACGCCTACCGGATGGTGGACGAGTTCATCGGCCGCGTGCTGGAGGACTCCTCCCGCGACGACCTGGTCGTGGTGGTCTCGGACCACGGCGCGGAAGCGCTGGTGGAGCCGGGTCAGCGGATGACGCTGCGCATCGAGCCGATGCTGACGAACCTTCGCCTGCGGGGCGCGGTGGAAGCCACGAACGTCGCGGCCCGGACGTACCTCCGGATGAAGCCCGGGCACGACGGCACGGAGGACCGCGTCTGCCGACTGTTCCAGACCGCACGCCTGGCCAGCGCGGACTTCAAGCCGTTCTCCGCGCGGCTCGACGAGTGGGGCAACGTGGAGGTTCGCGTGAACCCGCGCACGGCGTCCGCCCCCCAGGACTTCGTGCTGTTCCAGGGAGGGCGATGTCTCGTCCGGGAGCTCGTGCGCGAGGTGGAGCTCTCCGAGAGCGCCCAGGTTCTGGAGACGGGCGCCATCGTGCTCAACGGTCGCGGCGTCCTCCCGGAAGAGCACTTCGACGATTGCGGCCTGCTCGACATCGTTCCCACCCTCCTCGTCCTGACCGGCATGGACCTGGCCGCGGACATGCCCGGCGACGTTCTCCACTCCGCTCTGGATCCGCGCTTCCGCGACGCCGTTCCCGGCATGGTCGCGACGTACGACGCTCCCCCGGCGGCCCCGCTGAACTGATTCGCCGTCCGTCTCTCCCGGCGCGTGCTAGTCTGCCGCACATGCTTGCTTCCTCGCGCCGGGCCTTCGCCGCGCTGGCCGCCGCGCTCCCGCTGCTCACGCAGTGCGCGCCCGAGCCGCCGGGCGAAGCGGTGATCGTGGTGCTGCTGGATACGTTCCGCCGCGACGCGCTGGGCTGCTACGGCGGACCGGAGGGAGCGACTCCCCATCTGGATGCGCTGGCGCGCGAGTGCGTCACTTTCCGGGACGCGGTGTCTCCGTCGGGCTGGACGCTCCCGTCGACGGCCTCGTTGCTGACCGGCGCCTGGCCCACGGTGCACGGGGGAATGGGCAAGGACGTGGAGCTCACGCCCGTGCGCGCCGACGTGCCGCTGGCCGCGGAGCTCTTCCAGCGGGCCGGATTCCGCACCTCCGGAATCGCGAACGCCGCGTTCGTCAGTCCCCTGCTGGGGTTCGACCGCGGCTTCGACTCGTACGATCACCGGCACGCGTACAACTCGGAAGTTCGCCGCGCCGCGGAGAACGTGGACCTCGCGATCGCGGCGCTTGAAGAGGCCCGCACCGCGCGACACTTCGTGTTCCTGCACCTGTTCGACGCGCACCTGGACTACGATCCGCTGCCGGGCTGGGGCAACGCGTTCCGCCCCGTCGGGTCACCGCCCGCCCAGCGACTGACTGCTTCCACCTGCGAGGAGCTGGGCGAGCACGGCGGCTACCGTCCGGGATCACCCGAGGCGGCCCGGGTCCGCGGCGCCTACTTGGGGGAAGTCGCGGCCGTCGACCGGGAGGTCGGGCGGCTGATCGCGGCGGTTCGCCGGGCGGGACTCTGGGAACGCTGCACGTTCGTCGTCGTCGCGGACCACGGGGAGGAGATGTGGGAGCACGGTGGCTTCGAGCACGGGCACACGCTCTACGAAGAGCTCGTCCGGATCCCGCTCCTGATTCGCCTCCCGGAGACGACGCGGCTCCCCCAGACCGCCGCCGGACGGCTGGTGAACGGTCGGGTTCGCATCGTCGACGTGTTGCCCACGCTTTGTGAAGCGGCCGGAATCCCGGCGCCGGCGACCGCGTCCGGAGAGTCGCTGTTTCCGCGCATCCGGGGCGACGTCGGTGGCGATCTGCCCGCCTTCTTCGAGAGCACGCTCTACGGCAACAACCGTCTGGCCTGGACCCAGGACGGCTGGAAGCTGGTCTGGGACCTGGACGGAGACCCGGCCGCCGCGCTGGAGGTCTACGACCTGCGGAACGATCCGGGAGAGCTCCGCAACCTCGCCGCGGAGAGGCCGGACCGCACCGAAGAGCTGGGCGCCGCGCTGCGTGACCAGGTGCGGACCGTCACCGGGCGGGCCGGGACGCTCTCCCCGACGCAGCCCGTCTCGCTCCACCCGCGGGACATCGAGGCCCTCCGCAGCCTGGGCTACGTACGCTGACTCGGGCTGCGTGCGCCGAGGGGGGTTGAGCGCCCCGTTCCCCGGCGGTACCATGCTCGTTCCCCCGGTCCCGTGGCAAACCGCATGGCGCCTTTCGAGGAGACGACGATGAACCTGGAGCTGCTGAGCGAGCTGTGCCGTACCGGAGGAGCCCCCGGGCGAGAGGAGCGCATCCGCGCCATCGTCCGCCGGGAGCTGAAGCCCCTCTCCGACAGCGTCCGGGTGGACCGCATGGGCAATCTGATCGCCGTGCGCGGGCCCCGCGGGCCGAAGACCGGCAAGGGCCAGCCCCGCCGGGTGATGCTTTCCGCCCACATGGACGAGATCAGCCTCATCGTCACGCACATCGAGGAAAGCGGCTTCCTGCGCTTCACGACGCTCGGCGGCTTCGATCCCAAGACGCTCGCGGCGCAGCGGGTCATCGTGCACGGGAAGAAGGACGTCATCGGGCTGATCGGAACGAAGCCCTCCCACATCATGTCCGACGACGAGAAGAAGAAGGTCCCTCCCATCGAGTCGTTCTTCATCGACCTGGGAATGCCGCGGGCGCGCGTGGAGAAGATCGTCCGGGTGGGCGACATGGTCACCCGCGAGCGCGACTTCGTGGAAGTGGGCGACAGCGTCTCCACCAAGTCGCTGGACGACCGCGTGGGCGTCTTCGTGATGATCGAGGCGGTGCGGAAGGCGAAATCGCACGGCGTGGAGATCCTGGCCGTCGCCACGACGCAGGAGGAGATCGGAATCCGCGGGGCGCTGGTGGCGGCGCAGCATCTGCAGCCGGACCTGGGCATCGCCCTGGACGTCACGCTGGCGAACGACGTTCCCGGGGCCAAGGGCTCGGAAGCCGTCACGAAGCTGGGCGGCGGAACCGCCATCAAGATCATGGACAGCAGCGTCGTGTGCGACTTCCGCATCGTCGACGCGCTTCGCGACATCGCGGCGAAGAAGAAGATTCCGCACCAGATGGAGATCCTGCCCAAGGGCGGCACGGACACGGCGGCCATCCAGCGCGCCGGCCAGGGCGCCCCGGCGGGCTGCATCTCCATCCCGTGCCGCTACGTGCACTCGGTCATCGAGATGTGCCACAAGAAGGACATCCAGGCCTCCATCGACCTGCTCGCCGCGTTCCTGGCGGATGCGCACCGGCTGGACCTGGACCACGACTGATTGACGGGCGGGACGCGGATTCCTACTCTGGAACATGCCTCCGTCGGCGGAGAAGGGCGATGACCCGGCCTCGGCCAGAAGACCCGACCGTCCTGGATCCCGCGGGCGTCGCGTACCATCAGCTCCTGGCGTTTCCCGCCCGCCCCGAACTGGCCGACGCGCTGGAGCGCAGCCCGCTGTTCGGGGTCCGCCGGCACGGCAACGGGGCCACCTGCGAGTGGTTGCAGTTCTCCGCCGAGAGCGACCCGTCTCCGTTCCCGCTCGCCCGGATCCGGTCCCATCGCGAGGGCGTTCTGCTGGAAGCGTTCTCGGAACGGCGCTTGTCGTTGCTCCGGCGCGCCGCCCGCGAGGCCGGGGCCGGCGAGATCGCCGCGGACCAGCTCCGCGTGTTCCGCGTGGCGGACGCGCTGGCGGACCCGGCGCGGCTGATCCAGCCCCTGCACGACGCGAGCGGTGAGCCGCTCACGCCGCGGGAGGTCGCAGCGGACTACCTTCGCATGGCGTGGGCCTGGATTCCTCGCGACGAGCTGGGGAACCGCCCCCCCGCCTCGGTAGTGGGTACGGGACGCGGCCGGGCGCTGCTGGAGCCCGTGCTGGACACGTTGGGCCGGGCGCTTCGCTCGGAGATTCCCACCTTCCCCGCAATGAGCTCGGACGAGTTGCACGAGATTCTCCTCCCGGAAGCTCGGCCCCGGACGCCGGCGCCGGCGCCGCCTCGCTCCGCCCGGAACCGTTGAGGCCGCGCGACAGCGTCCCGTCCTTCGCCGTCCTCGAGGGTCTGTTCGGCGGAGCGGCCGGAGGCGCCGCCCTCCTGGCCGCCGAGCGATCGCCCACGTTCAACGTGTTCGCGGACGTTCTGAGCGCCGGGTTCCGGATCCTGGGCGGCACGCTTTCCGAAGAGACCATCGTCCGTCTGGACGTGATCCCGGTGGCGTTCGCTCTGTACGTGGGCGGCGGTGCGCTCGCGGGAGCCGCGGCGGGAGCGTTGCTGGGTGTCGCCCGCCGGGCGGGGTGGCGACCGGGAGCGATGGTCCGCGCCGCACTCCTGGGCGCCGCGCTCGTCGCGCTGGAAACGGTGGTTCTCGGAGCTCTCTGGCGGCATCGGGAGCTTCCCTGGGCGATCGGGGCGATCGTCGTTGCCGCTTCCGGGCTGGCGACGGTCGCGGCCGCCGGGCTGGCGGGAGCGGCAACCCGCGCCGGCCTGACCGCGCGCACGGTGCGAATGCTCGCCGGATTCCTCCCGGCGGCGGTCGCGCTGGCGTGCGCCGGCACGATGATCGTCGCGCGGACCGGCCCCCCGCGGCCGGACGGTCCCGTGGTGTCGTCCCCGGTTCGGGAGGACACGGGCCTCAAGGTGGCCGTCCTCGGCATCGACGGCCTGGACTGGAAGATCGTCGACGGGGCGATCGCCGAAGGTCGTCTCCCGAACCTCGCCGCGCTCATTCAGCGCGGCACGCGGGGAACCCTGCGCTCCATCCGGCCGCCGCGCTCGCCCGTGGTCTGGACTTCGGTGGTCACCGGCGAGCTTCCCTCCGAGCACGGCATCACCGACTTCGTGGTGCGGCGCGACGGCGACCGCATTCCCGTGACCGGCAACCTCCGGAGGGTTCCGGCTCTCTGGAACCTGTCCACGACGTGCCGCTTCACCACCGCGTTCACCAACTGGTACGTGACGTGGCCGGCGGAACCGGTGGCCGGAGCGATGATCTCCGACCGAGTGGACTTCGACGATCTGGACCGGCGCGTGTTCCCCGAGGAGCTGACCGCGGCGGTGGACTCGGCGCGCGCGGGCGTGGACGCGATGCCGGAGCGGGAGATCGCCGCGTTCACGGACGCCGGCGGCGACTTCGCGTCCTGGCGTGCCGACCGCTGGGGCCAGGTGCGGCGGGCGCTGACCGTCCTGGACGACGTCATCCGCCACGACCTGGTCACCCTGGAGACCGCCCGCGTCACGCTGCGCAGCGGGCAGCCGGACCTCACCGCGGTGTACTTCCGCGGCAACGACAACACCCAGCACCTCTTCTGGAAGTACCGATTCGCGGAGCAGCGCAGCGGGCTGCTGGCCCGCGTTCTGTGGAACGATCTGGATCCGGAGGACGTGGAAGCGCTCTCGCCCGTGATCGACCGCTACTACGACTTCGTCGATGAGCTCGTCGGGCGCGTCACCGGAATGCTGGAGCCGGACACGGCGCTTCTGCTCCTCTCCGACCACGGCTTCCTGACGAACAACGAGCGCGGGCGCTGGTACAACGCGAACCGCGTGCTGGAAGCGGCGGGAATGGCCGCGCTCGCCCCGGACGCCGGAGGCGCGGCCGTGCCGGACCGGAGCCGCGCGTACGATCCCTTGCCGCCCACGGTGAGTCCGCGCCGGATCCTCCGCGCGGGTGGATTGGCCGAGGACGCCGCCGCTGCTCTGGCCGAGGCCGGCCGCATCCTGGACGCCGCGCGCACCGAGGACGGCGCGCCGTTGTTTCTCCCCACCGAGCATGCCGCGGACGAGAACGGTCCGTTCCTGGTGGCGGAGTTCGCGCCCGATCTGGAAGCGGGCGCGGCGATCGTCGGCGGCGAAACCCTGGACACGCGGGAGTTCCTGGTGCCGGAAGGCCACTCCGGCAATCACCGGATGGACGGCTTCCTGCTCGCCGCCGGACCGCCGTTCCGGGAAGGCGCGCGGGGAGAAAACCTCCGCGCCGTGGACGTGGCGCCGACGATTCTCTACCTGCTCGGCGCCCCCGTGGCCGCCGACGTGGAGGGCGTCATCGCCTTGAGCCTGCTCGATCCGCAGTGGGCGAGAGAGCATCCGGTTCGATACGTGAGAACGTGGGGCCGCCGGGACGTGGACCACGACGCGATGCCCACGGCCGCCGACGAGCGCATCCGTCAGGAGCTGGAGGCGCTGGGCTACATTCAGTGAGCGGCGAAGGAGGCCGGCCCTCGTCAGTCCGCGGCTCCCTGACTCTCGCCGTCGCCCTCGTCCTCGTCGTCCTCGTCCGGGCGGAAGCGGGCCAGCTCCTCTTCGAACGAGAGGGCGTCCAGGTCCGGCATCCGGTGGAAGAACAGGATCCCGTCCAGATGATCCGTCTCGTGCTGGACCACCGCGGCCGGGAACCCCTCCAACTCGAAGCGCTGCTCGTTTCCCTGGCGATCCAGGCTCTCCACCGCGACGCGGAAGTGGCGCTCCGTGCGCCCGCGGATCCCCGGGATGGACAGACAGCCTTCCCAGAGCTCCTGCACGTCGTCGCCGGGGAACGACAGGACGGGGTTCACCACCACCCGGAGGCCGCCGCCCTCCTCCTCACTGCCTCCCGGGTCCATGACGAAGAGCCGCAGGGACTCGTGCACCTGCGGGGCGGCCAGCCCGACGCCCCGCTCATCGCGCATGGTGACGATCATGTCGTCGATCAGCCGCTGGATCCGGGCGCCCGGGACATCGGCCGGTTGGATGTCCTCCGCCGGGCGGAGCAGCACCGGGTTGCCCAGCCGCGCGACCTTCAGAATCGCCATGAGTCCCTCCGGGGGGCATTCTAGACCGTTCCGGCCCGATCGGGGCGGCGGTCCGGGACGCGGCGCCCGGCCCGGGCGCCCTGGACACCGCCGCAAGGTTTTGCTAAATCTGGGGTTTGGCCGTCCGGGGGGAGTCCTGGAACGGCCCCTCCGGGAGAGACTTGATGATGCGTTTGCCCGCGCGGACCCGCCGCTGGATGCTGCCGGGCCTGGCCCTGGCGGTCCTGTCCGCCTCCGGATGCGAAGACGACAACGCGCCCACCGGGCCCACGCAGGCGGCGTTCCTGGACGGCGATGGAATCTACTCCACCGCGTTCGTCACCGCTTCCATCCTCAGGTACCAGCACGACGTCGTGGAGAAGGCCCGCCAGATGGTGGAAGCCGGCATCCCCAGCATCCGCGAGACCGGCTGCCAGGGAACCGGCGAGCGGATCTTCCTCCGCGACCTGAACAACGGCATGCGGGTGGAGGTGCGCCACGGGGACGCCATCGATCGTCCCGTGGACGAGATCGAGATCGACACGACCCCGGAGGTGCCGTACATCGCGCTGTGCACGGAAGCGGTGCGCCTCACCATCAGCGGCTACATGATCATCGAGTTCACGTCGTTGTCGCCGGTGCAGTACACACTCGAGATGCCGATGGCCTGGCACTTCCCGGATCCCGGCGATCCCAATGACATCTTCAAGGGAATCCCGCGCGGAATGACGTACCAGCTCCCGGAGGACTTCGGCGACGGCGCCATCCTGGACGTGACGACGCCCGGTTCCCTCGCCGTTCTCACCGATCCGTTCTTCGACCTGGACAACAACGGTCAGGTCGTCGCGTTCAAGGGCGCGGGCGGCATCCTCGACTGCGGGCTCGTGGGCGGATCCGTGGAAGTCGTCGGAACGTTCCGCATCGAAGAGCGGGTGCAGCAGCTCCTGATCGTGGAGGAGCTGGATCTCCGCTACGCGTACGATCCGGGGACGACGCCGGCATTTGCGGACTGGCCGGCCGGCGGTTACGCCATCGCGGCGCTGAGCTCGCTGCCGTTCTTCGGCGTTTCGGTCACCACGCCGATCGACGTCACGTTCGATGGATTCGGCGGGGTCTCGTTCCCGCTGGGCGACCGCACCTGCGAAGGCAACCTGCTGGATCCGGAGAACGGAAACCCCTGCGAAGACCTCTAGCTAGAAGGTCCCGCCCCTCACGACGAACCCCCCCGGTCTCCAGGATCGGGGGGGTTCTTTTTTTCGGCGGCGCCCTTCCCGCGGCGCTCCTGCACCGCCCGGCGAAGCAGGTACTCGATGTGGCCGTTCACGCTGCGAACCTCGTCAGCCGCCCACCCGCTCAGGTCCGACCAGAGCTCCGGAGAAATGCGCAGGAGGAATGCCTTCTTCTTCGCCACGTCGCCGCCCTTCCAAGCTCCTCTAGTACAGCGATCCCGCGTTGATGATCGGGTGCGCCTCTTCCTGGCCGCACAGCACGACCATCAGGTTGCTGACCATCGCCGCGCGGCGCTCGTCGTCCAGATCGACGATGCCGCGGCTTCCCAGAGCGTTGAGCGCGTTTTCCACCATTCCCACGGCGCCCTCCACGATCTTGAACCGCGCGGCGATGATGGCGTCCGCCTGCTGGCGCCGGAGCATCGCGCCGGCGATCTCCTGCGCGTAGGCCAGGTGCGACAGACGCGCCTCGACGACGCGCACGCCCGCGCGTCCCAACCGCTCGGAGAGCTCTTCCTCGAGCTTCCCGCTGACGGTGTCGATGTCGCCGCGGAGGGAGAGCGTGTCGTCCTCCGAATCGTACGGGTACTTGGTGGCCAGATGGCGTACCGCGGACTCGCTCTGCGTCGTGACGTAGCCCTCGTAGTCGTCCACGTCGAAGACGGCCTCAAAGGTGTTGTCCACCACCCAGACCACGACCGTCGCGATCTCGATGGGGTTGCCGGCCTTGTCGTTCACCTTGAGGCGATCGCCGTTCAGGTTGCGCGCGCGAAGGGAGATCTTCTTGCGCACCGTGAACGGGTTCACCCACCAGAACCCGTTCTTCTTCACGCTGCCGGTGTATTTCCCGAAGAAGACGAGCACCGCCGCCTGGTTCGGCTGGACGATGAAGAGCCCCGCCGCGAGAAACACTCCCAGGAGCAGAAGGAACACGCCGGCCAGAACCGTGGGAGCGTGATCCGCGCGGGCGCCCCCGATCACGAGAAACAACGCGATGGCGAAGAGCACCACGTCGAGCATCAGGACGGCTCCGCCCGGAGCCGGTTTGCGCACGGATTCCCTGGTCATCGGACACCCTCCTCGTCCAGGTTGATACTGATATGATATCATATCGGTATCAACCGTCAAGAGCTTGAGGAATGCCCGGACCGGCCGAGTCGCTCCGCGGCGAGAGACGCCAGATCGGGAAGGGCGCCGGCGGCGGGCGGGACCGCCAGACGCCGACGAAGGGCGTCAGTCGGACTCGGGAAACCGCCAGCCCCCGCCCCAGAGCGTCGGAGGAGCCAGCTCCACGCTGTTTCCGGCGGGATCTCGGAAGTAGAGGGAGGTGCCTCCGTCCTCCCAGTCCACTTCCTGCTCGATCTCCACTCCCGCCTCGCCGAGCCGGGCTCGCCAGGCGGGAAGATCCTCGGGGCGCGCCGCGAAGGCCAGGTGCCCGGCGCCCTCCGTCCCGTGCGAGGGCACCGGCCGTCCGGGCGGACTGCTGAGCTCCGGGTTGAAGATCAGAAGGACGCCGTCCCCGCACCGCAGCACGGCCACCAGATCGCTCTGGGAGAGCACCTCCAGTCCCACCGCCCGGCAGTAGAACTCGGCCAGGGCGGCCGTGTCGCCTCCATAGATCACCGTCTCGAAGACGGCCTTCGCCCGGGGCGCCACGCTCAGTACCTCGGCACGGAGGAATCCACCTCCCGCGACCATGCGTCGATCCCGCCGCGCAGGTTCTTCACCCGCCGGAAGCCGATCGACCGGAGGAAGTTCACGGCCTGCGCGGAGCGGATCCCGCTGTGACAGTACACCGCGATGTCGCGCGCGGAATCGAGCTGGTGCATTCCTTCCAGCAGTTGCGGCAACGGAATGAGCTTCGCGCCGTCGATCCGGCAAATCGCGAACTCGTCCGGGTTGCGCACGTCGAGCAGGTAGACGTCGTTCCCGTTGTCCAGTCGCGCGCGGAGCTCGGTAGGCTCGATCTCCCACTCCGCGTCCACCCGCTGCCTCTCTTCCAGATCCGGAACGCCGCAGAACTGGTCGTAGTCGATGAGCTCCTTGACGGTCGGGCTCTCGCCGCAGACCGGACACGCGGGATCGCGGCGGATCTTCATCTCCCGGAACTGCATCTCCAGCGCGTCGTAGAGAAGCAGCCGCCCGACGAGCGGCTCCCCGATCCCCAGCGCCAGCTTCACCACCTCGGTGGCCTGGATCACGCCGATGACTCCGGGCAGGATCCCCAGCACGCCGCCCTCCGCGCAGCTGGGCACCATGCCGGGAGGCGGCGGCTCCGGGTAGAGGCACCGGTAGCACGGACCGTCCCCGTGCGCGAACACGGACGCCTGTCCCTCGAACCGGAAGATCGATCCGTACGCGTTCGGCTTCCCCAGCATCACGCACGCGTCGTTGACGAGGTACCGCGTGGGGAAGTTGTCCGTGCCGTCGGCGACGACGTCGTACGGCTCCAGGATCCGGAGCGCGTTCTCCGACGTGAGGCGCTCCTCGTGCAGGACGACGTTCACGTTGGGATTCACGTCGGCCAGCGTCTCGCGCGCGGACTCCACCTTGCGCTTCCCCACGTCGCCCGTGCCGTGAAGGATCTGTCGCTGGAGGTTCGACTCGTCCACGACGTCGAAGTCGACCAGTCCGATCGTTCCGACGCCGGCCGCGGCCAGATACATCGCCAGCGGACTGCCCAGCCCGCCGGTGCCGACGCAGAGAACCTTCGCGTCCTTCAGCCGCTCCTGCCCCTTCAGTCCCACCTCGGGCATGATGAGGTGGCGGGAGTAACGCAGGATCTCCTCTCGGGTCAGCTGGGCCACGGCGCTCCCCCTCCTCCGGCCACGGACGGCACGATCGTCAGGATGTCGCCCGGGCGAACCGCGGTGGCGCCGTTGCCCAGGTGCCGGACGTCTTCCTGGTTAAGGTACACGTTCACGAAGCTTCGCACGGCGCCGGATTCGTCCAGCAGGTGGCGCGACAGTCGGTCGTGGCGCCGGATCAGGTCGTCCAGCACGGCGGAGACGGTCTCACCTTCGGCCTCCACCGCGGCCTGGTTCTCCGTGTACGCACGGAGCGGGGTGGGGATCAGGATCTTCACGCTCATTTTCGGGCTCCTGGGGATCGGGGTTGCCGGGCGGGGATGGGACGAGGGCGAGGGCGAGGCGGCAACGGAGACTGCGGGCTTCGCGGCGACGACTCCGGGCCGGGCTGCGAGGCCGACGGGACGACGGAGTCGGACCGGATCTCCCGCAGCGGCTCGGGCCGGAAGCGCGAGCGATCCTCCTCCAGGATCCAGGAAGTCATGAGATCCGATCGCCCGGCGACGACGGAAACGATCACGTAGGAAAACACCGGAAGGGCGTGATCCAGATCGTACTTCGACGGCCGGGCGACGTGATCCGGATGGGAGTGGTAGAAGCCGATCAGATCCAGTCCGTGCGCGGCCGCCTCCGCCTCCGCCCGCAGGTAGTCCCGGTCCGTGACCAGGAAGCGATTGCGCGCGCTGTCCGTGCGCGCGTTGTCGATCGGAAGCGTGCGGATCACGGTCCGGGTCTCGTCGCGCTTCCCGTCGGCTTCGCGGCTCCCGCCGGCGTCCCCCTTCCGGCCGAGCATCGCGCCGCAGCACTCGTCAGGGTAGCTCCGGGCGGCGTGCCGGCGAATCGCGTCCGCGGTTCCGTCCTGGAGCCGGATCCCCGGCGCCGCCGGGCCTTCGCCAATCTCGCTCTTCAAATCGACCTCCAAAAAGAAAGGGCCCCCGCCGGAGCGGGAGCCCGAATCGATAAGGGTGTGGGCGCCCGCTACGTTGAGAACGAAGACCCACAACCGCAGGTGCCGGCCGCGTTGGGATTGGAAATCTTGAAGCCGGAGCCCTCGATGGAGTCCACGAAGTCCACCGTGGCGCCGCGCAGGTAGTTCATGCTGAACGTGTCGACGAGGACGTCGAAGCCCTCTTTCATGGGCAGCCGGAAGTCCGTTTCCCGCGGCTCGTCGAACGCGAACCCGTACTGGAACCCCGCGCAGCCGCCGCCTTCCACGTAGATGCGGACGCCCTTGCCGGCCATCGCCTCCGTCTCGATGATCTCGTGCATCTTCGTCGACGCGACTCCCGTCACGTCGAGCATGCTTCCCACGTTCTCCATCGCTTCCTCTGCTCCGGGCTTACGGACGTGCCGTCTGCCCCGCCGCCCCGGGCTCCAGCGCGCTGAGCGCCTGCTCCCGGTTGCCGCGGTAGATCCCGCACGTTCGACAGGTTTTGGGAGCGCTGCCCGCGTAGGCGCTGCGCACCCGGTTCAGACAATCCTCCGCGGGATGGCGCGCCGGCGAACAATCTCCCCGGCCTCCACCCTCCACCTGCGACAGGATCGCCCAGCACGGGACGAACCGGAGCAGCGTGGACAGGCCCTGGAGGCTGATGCCCCCATCCCGATTCATGGTCTGCGCGCAACCCAGCCAGCGGAGCTCGTTCTCCGAGTACATCCGGCGGTTGGAGCGCCGCTCAGGCTTCACCAGACCGATCTTCTCATACGCCATCAGGGTCCGGGGATGGACTCCCAGCCGCCCGGCCGCCTCCCCGATGGGGGTGAGCCGGCCCGCGGAGCTTGCCGGTCCGTTCCCGGCTCCTGACGGCGCACTCATACTGTCCTCTACGCTAGCCTTGATAGAAATCCCTGTCAAGTTGACGAGGCCCGGGGGCGGCGGGCGCGCAGCCCCGGACAGTCCGGCGTGGCCGGCTTCTCCGCCCGGAACAGGCCGTACGAATGGGCCAGGCTGGGGCGGGCGCCGAGGGCGAACACCGAGTGCCAGGCCGCGTCGTCCGGCCCGTGCGACGGAAGCAGCAGGACGTCGCCCGCTCTCAGGACGAACAGCGCCCCGCGCTCGACGAGCCGGCGGGTGAACGACGGGGTGCGGTTGAGCAGCCGGTCCAGAGCGGGATCGTGTCCGTCCAGACGGCGAAGCGCCTGCCCGGGATCTCCCTTGGCGGCCACCATCGCGGCCAGCGCCCGCTTGGAGAGAGCGAGCCACGCGGTGCGCCCGGAGAGCTGCGCGTACGCGACCCCCAGCTGCCCGTCCTCGGCGTCGTGGTGGAAGACCGCGCCCCCGCCCGGCGCATTGGAGAACACGATCCGCTCCGAGTAGCGCACCCGCCCCCCGGTCCAGCGCCGGAGCAGCGACGCCGCCGGGCGGTGCGCGGTCAGCAGTCGGCACTCCGGGAAGACCGCCTCCGCGAGCTCGTCGGCCGCGCGGGCGCGCTGCGGGTCGGTGCTCCAGTCGTCCAGGCGCTCGCCTCCGAACGAGAACCGGATCCGCAGCGAGTCGTCGCGGGAGTCCAGCGAGATGCGCGAGAGCTTCGCCCAGAGATCCTCCAGCGTCCGCCCCCGGCGATGGAGGTCCGCGTGGACCTTCCCGATCTCGCGGTCGTCCCCCAGGTCCACGGACTCGCCGGCCGGCTCGAAGCGCCGCTGACCGGCCAGTCTTCGACGAATCTCCCCTCCGAGCTCCGCGCCGTCCCGCAGCCGGGTGAACATCGCCATCGTCCGCGCAATGGACCGTCTGGCGCCGGATTCTCCGACCGCCGCGGCGCCGCGCAGCAGGACCGGCTCCGCACCGAGCCAGCTCTCCCGGGCCTCCCGCGGCGAGAGCCGCCGCGCCGTCCCCGGCCGGATCGTCCCGTGGCGCACGCCGCGCCGTTCCAGCTTCCAGCCCGATCCGGCGCCCGGAGGGGCCCAGATCCAGGAATCCGCCCGGAAATCCATCGCTCGCTCCTTCTCCGCTCTCCGCTCAGGGCCCGCCTTCACCGGGCCGATGATAGTAGCGGCTTTCCCCTGAACCCGGAGATCCCCGATGTCGCATGTTGCGCACCGCTTGACGCTTCCGGCCCTCGCGGGCCTCGCCCTCGTCGCCGGTCCCGTCGATGCCTCGGCCGGCCCGGCTTCGCCCCCGGCCTCCGAGGAACGGGTGGCCGCGCTGGAGGCCCGCGTCGCGGAGCTGGAGGCCTTCCTGGCGGGAATGGGGTACGGGGACGAGACGGTCTCGGCGGCCGTCGCGGAGGATGTGCTCGTCCTGCCGGTCACGGTGACCCGGAAGTACTTCCGCGAGAAGGACCCCGCCCACGCGCGGTGGGAGGACTACCTGGATCTGGAAGTGGAGTACGACACGTCGACGCTCAGCCAGCCGGCGACGGCGCTCAAGGGAACGCTCGTGTTCTCGGACTCGTTCGGTGAGGTGCGCTTCGAGCTTCCCACCGAGGTCACCGAGGTCATCAAGCCCGGCGATACGCTGCGTCAGCGGGACGTGCGCTTCAAGTTCAACCAGTTCCGCGAAGCGCACCAGTGGATGCACGAGACCGAGCCCAAGAAGATGCACGTCGCGATGCGAATCTCCACGGTCATGTACCGCGACGGTTCCACCGTGGAGTACCGCTAGCGCCGCAACCACCCCCCTCGGAGAACGACATCTTGAAAAGCCGACTTCTGCTCCTCGGGGCGGTGGTGTTGCCGGCGTGCAGCCAGCCGTTCTCCGAGGGAGACGACCCGGGCCCGGGGACGAGGGCGATCCAGGAGCCGCGTGACGCGTACTACCTGGTGCAACCGCAGGACCTGCTCGGGAACCCGACGGACGGCGTCCCCGCGCCGGATCTGACGCAGTACGGGTTCCTCGTCTGCGCGGCCGGCCTGGACCCGGACGACGTGCGCGCGGCGGCACCGCAAGCCACGATCTTCGCGTACGTGAGCAGCCACTGGATTCCGGACTGGGGTCCGCAGAGCACGTACTGGAACAGCCTTCGCGCGGCGTTCGACTCGTCTTCGTTCTGGGTGGACAGCCTCGGCAACCGGGCGAGCACGTGGCCGAACACGGAGGAGCTGCTCTACACCGTGGAGAACGGTGCGAAGCTCGCGGACTTCACGCTGCAGAACCTGGCCGGGTACGACGGACTCTACGTGGATGACTGCTGGGGGAACCTGTCCCCGCTCATCTACTCGCAGCTCCCGGTGTCCCAGTCCGACTGGCCACAGGTGGAGCAGGACTGGGACGCGTACATGGACGAGCTCCTCCTGACGCTCCGGGCCGGCACCTCGCAGCTCATCGTCGGGAACTCGGGAGCGTCCGTCGTGGAGCTGCGGCACGTCGGGCTGGACGGCTTCGCGAGCGAGGAATGGCTGCCGGACCAGCGCCCGATCATCCTGGAGGAGTTCCAGCGGTACGATCCGTCGCTGTGCGTGACGTGGGAGTGGGACGCCTGGCCGCTCGCGCGGCCCGGCGACATCCGGTACCGCTAGCGCCGCGGGAGCCCCTCGGGGGCGGTCCTCAACCAGGTCCGAAAACGGCCAACCCGGCGCGCCTCGGCGTGGCATATTGGCTCCATGGAAGCCACGCAGGAAGCCACCCATGAGCCCGCCGCGGTCGATCCGGTCCGCTGCTACGACGCGCTCCGCAGCCGGGACGCCCGGTTCGACGGACGCTTCTTCACCGGCGTCGTCACGACGGGCATCTACTGCCGGCCGATCTGCCCGGCCCGCACGCCGAAGCGCGAGAACGTCCGGTTCTTCCCGTGCGCGGCGGCCGCGGAGCTCGCGGGGTTCCGGCCGTGCCGCCGGTGCCGCCCCGAGACCGCGCCGGGGACGCCGGCCTGGAGCGGCACGTCCGGGACAGTGGCGCGTGCGCTGCGGCTCATCTCCGAAGGGGCGCTGGACCGCGGCGGCGTCGATGATCTCGCGGAGCGGCTCGGCGTCGGTTCCCGCCATCTTCGCCGCCTGTTCGATCGCCACCTCGGCGCCACGCCGGTGGCCGTGGCGCAGCAGCGTCGCATCCAGTTCGCGCGAAGCCTGATCGACCAGACCTCGATGACGATGGGCGACGTCGCGCTGGCGGCCGGATTCTCCAGCGTGAAGCGGTTCAACACGGTGATCCGGCGGACGTTCGGGAGACCGCCGACGCAGCTCCGCGGCAAGACGCGCTCCGCGCCGGCTTCCGGGAGCGCGACGGCGCTGCGGCTCTCGTACCGGCCGCCGTACGCCTGGGACGAGATGCTGCAGTATCTCGCGGGACGCGCCATTCCCGGCGTGGAGGAAGTGCGGGACGGCGAGTACCGGCGCACGGTTCGCGTGCACGGGGAGCCGGCGCTGCTCACGGTGCGCCCGGCGCCGGACGCGAACCAGGTGACGCTCACGCTGGACGCGCCCGTGCGGCGCGACCTCATCGACGTGGTGGAGCGGGTCCGTCGCGTGTTCGACCTGGGAGCGGATCCGCTGCCGATCGCCGAGCACCTGGGCCGCAGCCCCGAGCTCCGGAAAGCCGTGCGCCGCCGGCCGGGACTTCGCGTTCCCGGCGCGTGGGATCCTTTCGAGGTTGCCGTCCGGGCGATCCTCGGCCAGCAGGTCTCCGTGAAGGGCGCCACGACGCTCGCCGGCCGGCTCGCCGAGCGCTGGGAGAACCGGTTCCGGGCGCGCCGGCCGAAGGGCCGCGGCTTCTGTTCCCGCGTCCCGAGGTGCTGGCGCGCGCCCGGGTGGAGCGCATCGGAATGCCCGGGGCCCGCGCGCGGGCCGTCCGCGGTCTCGCGGCCCGGGTCGCCGACGGCTCGCTCCCGCTGGCCTGGGGGGAGTGCGCGGAGGACACGGAGCGAAGACTCGTCGCCATTCCCGGGATCGGCGAATGGACGGCGCAATACGTGGCGCTTCGCGCGCTCGGGGAGCCGGACGTGTTCCTGCCGGGAGACCTCGGCGTGCGCCGGGCGCTGGCGGACGCGAGCGGTCGCCTGCCGACGCCGCGCCAGGCGGCAGCTCGCGCGGAGGACTGGCGACCGTGGCGAAGCTACGCGGTGCTCCACCTGTGGTTCCGGGACTCGACGGGAGGAAAACGATGACGATCCGATACGCGACGATGCGCTCGCCGGTGGGCCCGGTGGCCGTCGCCTGGAAGAAGAGCGGCCCGGACGACGTGATCGTCGCGATCCAGATGCAGGAAGCGACGACGCGCGGGAGCTTCGAGACGAAGTACGCGGACGTCACGCCGCTCGCGCGGCTCAAGCAGTGCATCGCGCAGCGCTTCGGGGCGGTGACTCTGGAGCGGGACGACACCGGGAGGCCCGCGGCCGCGCTGGCCCGCTACTTCGAGGGCGACGTCCGCGCGATCGACGCGGTGAAAGCGGATCCGGGCGGCACGGAGTTCCAGGCGAGAGTGTGGCGTGCGCTCCGGCGCATCGCCCCCGGCGCGACGCGCACGTACGGCGAGATCGCGGAGGCGGCCGGCCGGCCCGGCGCCGCGCGGGCGGCCGGGGGCGCGGTGGGCAGCAACCCCATTCCCATCGTCATCCCGTGCCACCGGGTGGTCGGCTCGAACCGGTCGCTGACGGGGTTCGGCGGAGGGCTGCCGAGGAAGCGGTGGCTGTTGGAGCACGAGGGGGCGATCGAGG
>Ga0102947_1000188_pt1 | contig 22624 bp, 19 predicted proteins | sample SalPon2A_A_D2_MG_FD_78210 | JGI IMG/M metagenome (GOLD analysis project Ga0102947, IMG submission 78210) | Soil microbial communities from South San Francisco under conditions of wetland restoration - Salt Pond MetaG R2A_A_D2_MG | ecosystem: Environmental > Terrestrial > Soil > Wetlands | place... | reverse complement strand
GGGATTATAGAATTTACTTCTTTATAGGGCCGGTGGTTCAAAGTGGGCTTAGCAGTGCGGTCATGGTTGATTCCCCGCTTGGACATGTTGAAATTTCCGGTACCACGCCCATCGTTGTGACGACGGAGGGCGGAGCAAAATTATTTGCCGGCCCGCGCCAGGATCCATTCTTTTTTGATTTCTTTCAGTTCAATGCCGTCATAGGCGGAATGGCCCCCGAAGGCTTTAAACCTCCCGAAGAGGCCGCAGATACTTTTGATGGGGCAAATACCATGTCGATCATTGTAGAACTTCCAAACACTTTTTGCGACCCCCCAACCGCTACCAATGCTTTGGGGATTCCGGTCTATAAGGCATGGGTAACAACAAACAGAAAACAATAAGACGAATTTAAAAAGCAAGTAGTTATGAAAATCAATAAAATAATAAATGTGTGCATGGTGTTCTTTGCAATAGTAGTGATCCTGGCCTGCAGTAATGATGACGCCTCCCCAGATCCGGTTGCGGTGGCAACCTGTAGCGATGGAATAATGAATGGGGATGAAAGTGGTGTTGATTGCGGTGGCTCATGTATGCCCTGTATAGACGGGATGACGGAAGCACCCGATTTTTCAGGGACCTATGCACAGACAGATCATATGGGGAGACCGGGAATAAACACGGTCCTGAGTTTTGACATGGATGGACAGCCCAGTGTAAAGGATGCTCATAATGTAACCATTCCATCGGAAATTGCGGGCTTATTTCAGGCTGGATTTGAAGCAAGATTGGAGCAATACCATGATGTATATGCCAATTTGCTTGGATTGGACCCGGATGATGTAAATTATGAGAATAATATACTTGGCCTCGATGCCACCACCTTAACAACGGTACTCGCCGCTGATGTATTGGACGTGGCCCCGGATGCCCCAACTACCTATTTCAACCCGGGTGCTGACAATGACGGTGACGGAAGGATCCTTGTCCCTGATGGAGACGAGGTTGCACTGACCGGAAGAACACCCCAGGATGATGTCATTGATGTTTCCCTGATCCTTTTGTTCGGAGGAATGGAAGGTGACCGCTTCAGTGGGCAGGACACAAATGGAGACGGGACGGCTGACCTCCCGAGATTAACGTCAGATGGCGTATCCTTAACCGCAACCATTGCTGCAGACTTCCCTTATCTGGGGTCCCCGGAATAAGGTAAATGGCTGTGAAGAAGGAGATTAGGGGAGGATGCCCGGCATCCTCCCTTAACCAAAAGTTTAGTCTCCGGACAGAAAGACTTTTCGCATTATTTTTTACCAATACCCTGAAGGAATGAGTTCAGTTTTAAAAACAACGACTATGAGAAGTTTACCCATATTTTTCAGCCTGGTACTGTGTGCATCATGTATACAACAAAAGCAGGAATCCATTACAGGTAAGGAGGACTATAACCACTACCTGCAAAGCAAGCCTGCGACCACATCATCAAAATATTTTGATCTGTGGAATTCAAAGATTCAACCGGACAGCATGCAACTCACCAGTTTTGGAATTGTGGCTGGTGAATACGACAGATATTTTAAGAATACCGGGGAGGTCCGGTTTTTAAAAAAAGCCGGGCAGGCCCTGGAAAAAGCCGTTGAAATAGCGGCCGTGGGTAAGGCGGATTACCAAAGGGCCCTGGCACGCAATTACATTTCACAACACAGATTCAGGGAAGCCCTGGTACTGGCCAATTCTGCCCGTTCCCTGGGAAGCGGGGTCACCGGGTCGCAAAACCTTTTGTTCGATGTTCATATGGAACTTGGAAACTATGATAAAGCAAAAAAATACCTGGACAGCACCATAAACATGTCGGATTTCGGGTATTTGATCCGACTGGCGAAATGGAGCGACTATAAAGGTGATCTCGAAAACACCATACGATTTATGGAGAAGGCAAAATTGAAGGCCGAATCAGCCAGAAATAAAACCTTACGTCTCTGGTCCTATACCAACCTGGCGGATTACTACGGTCATGCAGGCAGAATTAAAGAATCCTACGACCACTATCTAAAATCCCTCGAACTCGATCCGCAGAACGCGTATGCCAAAAAGGGAATTGCCTGGATTGTTTTCTCCTATGAGAAGAATCCCCGGGAAGCCCTGCGCATCCTGGATTCGGTAACCCAAACTTTTAAAGCCCCCGATTATTATTTACTGAAAGCTGAAATTGCCGATTTTATGGGAGATGATCGTGGATTTCTCAGCAATCTCGATTTGTATTTTAAAACAATGTGCGATCCGCAATATGGCAGTATGTACAACATGTATAATATCGGGCTATACACAGACCAAACCCAACAATATGATCTGGCCCTTGAACTGGCAAAAAAGGAAGTACAGCAAAGGCCTACTCCGGAAGTTTTTGGCCTTTTGGCCTATGCTTATTATAAGCGGGGGGATCTGGAACCTGCATTGGCAATAACGGAACAACAAATTTTTGGAAAGACACATGAACCTGCAGTACTTATGCAAGCTGCCGAAATTTATAGCGCCACTTGCAATACCGACCGGGTAAAGGAATTAAAACCCGGATTGTTGGGCGCCATTTACGAATTGGGACCGGCGGCAGAAAGTAAAATTATCAACCTGTGATCGGGTGGTAGCCCTTTTACTGGTTAAGTGGTAACTTTGTTGTTTTTAGGTTAGCATGGTGTTTTTTAGGCCCTCAGATTTTGTGATTTTTTTAACTTTTTTGTAGGATAATATAGATGAAATGCCTACATTTATCGTCCAAATGTGAAAAGCGACTTTCTGCAATGCCCCAAGTGTTACAGAAAACCTGAAAAAATATCTTAACCAACAGTTCAACCAAATCTCCCCTGTTATGGAATATTTCTTATTTATTATTTGGATTGCTATCATGTTTACGTTGGGTTATACGGTTCTTATGGCTCGTAAGTCATTAAAAAAAATCTCGGGGAAAGGCCTTAAATAATCATAGAGGAGCAGCAATTTTGCCTGCCATACCCCTGGACGACTTTTTCGCAGATACTACATTGTGCTTTCCGGGCCTTATACAAAACCTGCTGCAACTAACCAACCAGGCCCATTTCCAGCTGGCATTTTATCCACATTCCGTATCAATAGGGGAATATTATAAGGGATTTCATCGACTATAGTTCTGGCAATCTCACCCTGGCGGGCCGCTTTTTCAGGGAAAATCAATATTTCGGGACCCTTTTTGGCAACATAGTTTTCAGTTGGGGCCAAAATGTGTAAATTGAAATGATGAATTTGATAAAGGGATTCTTACTGCCGTTATTGATTATTTCCTTATCATCGGCGAGCGGACAGTTAGAACCCGCCCCTGAAACTGATTCTAAAAATTTAAAATTCACTGCGTTACCCATTTTGTATTACCTTCCTGAAACTGGGCTTGGGTACGGAGGCCTCGGAGTGGCTACGTTCAGATTTGAAAGGGTAAAAAAAGAGACCAGGCCCTCCTCTCTTCAGTTAGCACTGAGCCTTACCACAAAAAGGCAATTCCTTTTATTTGCCCCATACGAATTGTATTGGAAGGATGACAAATGGAGATTGGTTGGGGAATTGGGATATTATGAATACATCTATAATTTTTATGGTATTGGCATTGATTCCCGCGAGGGAGACAAGGAGACCTACAATGTAACATTTCCCAGGATAAGGATGGCCCTATTAAGGGAACTGCTGCCAAATTTTTCCTTCGGATTGAGTTATGAATTGGACGGCTACCACAATTTGGAGAAAGCGGAGGAGGGGATGTTAGCATCAGCAGCAGTACCCGGTATTGAGGGCGGTACTGTTTCCAACGTAGGGATTACGGCCATCTACGACACCAGGGATAATATCTTTCACCCCACCAGGGGTGTATTTATTCAAACGGGGGTGCACACTTCTGCAGGATTCCTTGGATCTTCCTTTGACTATGACAAAGTTGAGTTGGATGCCCGGTATTACCAAAGGATAAAAGGACGGCATATCCTGGCTTTTGATTTTTTTACGGCTGGAAGTAGTTCCGGGACCCCTTTTATGGCGTATTATTATCTTGGATCGAAACGTACCAGGGGCTTCAACGACAGGCGATTCCTGGGCCTGTCAGAACTGACCGCGGTTATCGAATACAGGTTTCCTGTCGCAGGTCGTTTCGGAGCAACGGTTTTTAGTTCAACGGGTACGGTCGCGTCCCGTTTTTCCCGTCTTTTCTCATCAGGGTTTAAAACCAGTTATGGCGCCGGGCTGCGGTACATTCTGAACAAGAAGGAAGGTGTGCGGCTCCGTGTTGACTATGGATTGTCCTCTGAGGGTGGCAACCTCTATTTTACGATCAACGAGGCCTTTTAAAATGCATGTTCAAATATTACAATTCGGCAAAATTATGCAGGTCGAGTGTCCAGTCATAGTTCTTATAGGTGATGTCTATATCATTTGTTTGAGGAATAATATGAAATGATTTGAGGATTTCTTTTATACCGCTTTTGCCTCCAAAATCTCCCCGAAACCAACTGAATAGTGATGTCACTGCAACCTGTTTTTTTTCTTCACTATATTCCGAGGTGCGTCGCAGATATTGTGCGGTGGCTTTCTTAAATTGACTATCCAATTGTTCAGCCTCATAAACGGCTACCGGCGGACAATCCTTTGCCCCGCAATTGAGGGCAAAGTGAATTCGGTAGTCCCGTTCGTCTACCCGCAGTTTTCTTTCAAAGGCGTCCGGAAACCACTTTCCAATCCTTCCCAGTCCCAGTTCCCATTGTGAATCCCGAATGATTCCGTGTTCAATCTTGGCGAATGAAATAAGCCTGCCGGCTATCGGGATCTGTTCCCTTTTAAAAAATGCCCTGCGATCGCTGTAAAATTCAGGATGCTCCGAGAGGATTACCTGGATATAACCGTTATAGATATTTACCCAAAAAGCTAATTTTTGCTGGTCGGTCTTTAATTGTTCTTCCAATTCTTCAGGAGTTGTAGTGTAAAGCCGGGCGCGGATGTCATTTGTGCTGCTTCCATTCATGAGATTCCTGACGAATTTTTCGGACAGCCGATTGAAGTCGGTTTGCACATCTGATATATGTGTATTGGATAGGGGTGCCTGCGTATTGCACAATGCCGACAAAACGCAGTACATGATCAGGTAGTATGCCATACTTTTGGTCTTAGAGATACTTCACTTACGAAAATTAATGGTTCCAGGTTTTATAATTGGTCGAAAAGTGGTGCAATTCTTATCCTTTCCTGAACCAATCAGAGGGAATCTGTTTGGTGTAAATTATGTACCAGGGTTAAATTCCTGTATTAAAATAGTATTATTGTATGAATTTAATTTCCGTCAGCGTGGCACAGGCACAGGTTTCTAAACTGCACCAGTAATTTACCCATGATAAGTGTGATTATCCCCGCCCATAATGAAGGCGAAAATCTGAAAAATTTACTGCCTTACCTGCTTAAAATCGGGCAGGGCCACCCTATCGAAATAATTGTTGCGCGATCCAGGGAATGCAGGGATAATCCGCAGGAAGAAAAAATGGATCCGGGGATCATCTGTTTTCAATGCAGAGAAAAAGGCAGGGCAGTACAGATGAATGCAGGAGCTTTGAAAGCAACCGGGCATACCCTGGTATTCCTCCATGCGGATGTGTTGCCGCCCGAATCTTTTTTTAAAGATATCCGGGAAACCCTGGATGGGGGCTTTGATGCAGGTTTTTTTTCATACCGTTTTGACAAGCAGAATCTCTTTTTAAAGATGAATGCCTCATTTACCGGCAGGGACGGAATTTTTACGGGGGGAGGCGATCAATGCCTGTTTATACGTAAGACCATTTTTGATGCGCTCGGAGGATTTGACGAATCCCAGGTGATTATGGAGGATTTTGAATTTTTCAAAAGATTAAAAGATGAAAAAATACCATACAAAATCGTTCAAAAAGACCTGATAGTTTCCGCCAGGAAATATCGAAGGAATTCCTACCTGCGGGTTAATCTTTCTAATTTACTTTTGGTATTCCTTTTTAAACTGGGTTATCCGGCGGTTAAATTAAAAACCTTGCACAACCGTCTTATTCGGATGCCTGATTAGGCCAGGTTGCCCATATTAAGCCACGCTAATGATCAACGGTATTCAACAGATGGGGATTGGTGTTTTAGATGCCAAAAGGGTATTTAACTGGTACCGAAAAGTGCTCGGCTTTGATATTCTTGTGTTCGAAGATGAGTCTGTTGCAAGGCTCATGGTGAGATATACAGATGGCGTTCCCATGGAAAGATATGCCTTACTGGCAATGAATTTAATGGGTGGAGGCGGCCTGGAAATCTGGCAATTTAAGCACAGAACACCACGTCCGCCAGGGGAACAGCCTGCCCCGGGGGATTTGGGGATCAATGCAATGAAAATAAGGGCGGCCAATGTAAAGGAGGTACATTCCAATGTGCGGGGACAAAATAATGTCGTCGTTTCAAAAATACATTCGTCTGATCAATACCCTTCATTTATCTATTTTAAAGATCCCTGGCAAAATTGGGTGCAGATCGTGGAAGACCCTTATCAGTTTTGCAGGACAAAATTTGCTTCCGGAGGGGTGATGGGGGCCGTGATAAGTGTTTCTGATATGCCGTGATCCGTGCACTTTTATGGAAGGGTCCTTGGCTATGACCAAATTGTTTCGGATGAAACAGGAGGTTGGTGGGAGTGCCCGGCATGGACCTTGGCAGACAATTCCTTCAGAAAATGGTTCTCAGACCGGAAAACAGGATGCCCGGAGGGTTTAGTGCCCTTTTTGGCCCAAGTGAAATTGAGCTCGTCCATTCCCTGGACCGGGTACCCAATAAAACTTTTGAAAATCGGTTATGGGGAGACCCGGGTTATATTCATTTGTGCTTTGATGTCCGGGGTATGTCTGCATTGAGAAGTCTGTGCAGGGAGTAGGGTTATCCCTTTACAGTTGACAGCAGCAAAAGTTTTGACATTGGGTGATGCATCCGGACACTTCAGCTATACAGAGGACCCCGACGGTACGCTGATCGAACTGGTGGAAACACATAAAGTTCACCTTATAAAGTCATTGGGACTCCACATTAATTTAAAAAAAAGACCTGCAGGCAAACCCTTGCCAAGATGGCTGGTAAAAGCTATGCGGATTCACCGGGTCTCCCGCGATCTGGAGTAAAACAGGCATTAGGAGGAGGAAACGGTACCCAGGGTATATAATTGCTCCATGGTTGGTAACGCACTTCCTCCATCTGGTTCCAGGGTGATCCCAAAGGCTTCAGATTCGTTCGGATTGGCGAGGGCAAAAATCTTTTCGGCATCAGTGGCAAAATCACTCAGGAGCCCTATACTTGTAGGGGTAAGTGGAGATAATTTCAGGGACCATACCTGGTAAACCATGCCATCAGGAGGGTCCGGTAACCCAAGGGCATCTATGTACACTTTTTGTTCGTCTTTATTCCAATAAACCTTTGCATAGGAATCGGGGGATACTTCCTGTCCCCCCAAAGGAATCACATTGATATTTTTATCTCTGATCGCATCAAGCAACCGTTCGGAAGAGGCCAGGGAATTTCTGGCTTCAAAGATCTGTTGTTCCAGGACCTCGTTCTCCTCCCGTACAATTTCAATCTCGGATTTCAGCTGATCACTTTCCGTATAAAACCAAAATAAACCGGCCCCCAGCAAAATTGCCGCCGCCCAGCCAATGTAAGCACTCCAATTCGTTTTTTCTCGTGGCAGCTGTACCACGGTGGTATCCTTCCGTTGGCCTATACGCACTTTCAGATCATTAAACCCTTTCTTTCTGGTAATTTGCGGCGCTGCGGTCCTGGTCAAGGCAAGTATTGAAGCTTCTATGGCCTCAATTTCACGTTGAATTTCCGGATATTCCTTTGCATACCGGTACACATCAATGTTCTCTTCGTCCGTAAGCATTCCGGCCACGTAAAGTTCCAGTATTCCCGACGCTATGTACGCTTCTATGTCCATTTCAACGTAATATTTTCCCGTAATTGTGAAATACAGCTTCTGTTTCTGGTTTTTACCGTTCCTAAAGGGATTGCCAGTTCTTCTGCCGCTTCCTTCTGTGTATACCCCTTAAAATAGAGCAAGCTGATCATCTGAATGCACTTTTCCGTTAATTTGTTCAGGAGTTTTTTAAGGCCCTCGGTATCAACCTTCGCGTCTAAATCATCACCGCGCTCCAGAATACCTACGAAGTAATCTGTGGAAAGGTTTTTTTTCTGGTTTTTATAGGATTTTGACCGTATTTCATCGATCGCGGCATTTCTGGCGATATTGAGGATCCATGTAAAAAACCGGCCTTTGGATGGATTATATGAATTGGAATTGTTCCATATTTTTGCAAAGACATCCTGGGCGATCTCTTCCGCAAGATTTTTGTTTCGGACAATAGTGTGTACAACACCGCAGATGTTTTCCCAATACATCTCGTAAAGCTTTTCAAAAGCAATAATGTCTTTCTTTTGGAAGCGTCTTACCAGTTCGTCCAGATCCATGATACCTTGTTTGGGGGAATAAAATATAGGTTTTGCCTGTCTTTGTTAGGGTATGGCCGCTACTGAATAATCCCTGTACAACTTACCCGCGCACCGGCCGCTCCACTGGGTTGCGATGTAAAGTCATCAACCCCCTGATGCACAATAACGGCTTTGCCCACGATATTTTTTGAATTGTCATCACAGCCAAGGCACCATTGGTCGGTCGAAAATTCTACCGTTGCATTGCCATCTGCGCCGGCTGTGAAATTACCGATATCCCCGCGATGATAACCCTCTTCTGCGCCCCATTTGCCATGAGGTTGGGAGGTAGGATTCCAGTGGCCACCTGTAGATGTCCCATCCGCCGAAGAACAATCGGCCTTTTCGTGGATGTGAATGGCATGCTCACCTTCGCTAAGCCCACTCAATTCGGCAGTCATTTTGACCATCTCGCCCTCCTGGGTAAAATTGACCACGCCTTTAACAGTGCTGTCACTTTTAGGTTCCATAGAGAATTGCAGGCTGTTAACATTCATTTCCTCATTCATTTCTTCCACTGTTTCCTCCATTTCATCGGTAGCTTTTTCGGCCTCCTTTTTAGCTTCCTTGCAATTATAACCCGTAATTAAGACGATGGCCAGTATGGCCAGTTTTATATTTTTCATATCATTTTGCTTTTAAGTTATGTCTGAAAGTTACATAATATTGGAGGGGAAATCAACCTAATTTTAAAATGATTTTAATAACTCAGGCTTCTTCCGGATGCCCCGCTTAAGATTTTCACAAAGTAAGAGCGACTTGTCAATTTTGGTTTGCGGATTTTTATAACCCAGGATCATACAGATGATCCCCCGCATTTTACCGGCGGTAAATGATTTGAAAATGGTGAAGGCTTGTTTATCGCTCAACAGCACAGCTTCCAACTCCTCGGGCATCCCTACCCCGTATGTAGAAGTGTCCTCAAAGAATTGCAACTGAAAATAATCGTTGGGGAATACGCCCAAAACTTTTTGGTATTCTTGCCGAAGGCCATGCAATAGGCTCCTTTTTTTTGTATTGCTCCATGGAAGGAAAGGGTTTTTCCCTCAAAGCGAACTGTGACTTTTACCCGCCTGTGACCCATTTCTATAAAGGGCCGTGCCACCTCATTGGGATCAGCAAGCGAATGAGTACCCTTTAGATGAATGTCTAAGAATTTCGTTTTCATCGGTTGTTTCCATTATTTTTAAGGTGCTTTGAATGCTGTTTGTCGGTCATTGTACAAGGGATTAATCTTCCACCAATTTGGTGACCACCTGGGTTTCACTGTGCAAGGTTTTATGGACAGGGCATTTATCAGCAATCTCCAGAATACGACTGACCTGTTTTTCATCGAGTTCCCCGCTCAATTTTATTTCCCGGTGAAAAGTATCAATTTTACCACCTTCCCCCTCACAGTTTTCACAATCCTTGGCATGGTCTTTACCATAAGAAGTATGGACAGTGACATTCTGCACATCCCAGGCTTTTCTCCTGGCATACATTTGGATGGTCATCGCTGTACAGGCCGAGAGCCCTGCCGAAACCAGTTCATAAGGAGATGGCCCAAAGTCTTTACCACCATATTCAATAGGTTCATCGGCCATTATATAATGATCACCCAACTTCATTTGTGTGGTAAAAGTATCTTCGGCATCCAAGCTGGCCACTACCTGGTGTTTCGTTGTCAGCCTGGTTTTAGACGGAATATGGAGATAGCGTTGTGCCCAAACGGCAATGACCTCTCCGACATAGGCTGAATCCTTTCGATCAGACAATAAATGATCCGCACCATCCAGGGAAACAAAACTCTTCGGATGATGGGCGGCCACATAGATTTCCTCTGCATTGTGTATGCTCACGGTGTCATCCTGGGGAGAATGCATAATCAGCAGGGATTTGCGTAAATGTTTGGCGGTATCGGGTAATGATTTGGTATTCAAATCGTCTAAAAATTGTTTTTTAATCGTAAATGCCCGCCCCCCCAGATCAACTACCGCCTTGCCCGCTGAATTGATTTCCTCAATACTGCTTTTGAGTAAGCGCTTAACATGGATCGGATTGGAAGGTGCCCCTATCACTGCAACCGCCTTTACTCCCGGAATATGGGAAGCTGCAAAAATAACGGCTGCTCCACCCAGGGAGTGGCCAATGAGCAGTGTTGGTGCCTGGTAGTTTTTGCTGAGGAAATCTGCAGCTGCCACCAGATCCCCTACGTTTCCTGAAAAGTTTGTATCTGAAAATTCACCTTCACTTTCACCTAATCCGGTAAAATCGAACCGCAAAACGGCAAATCCCTGGTTCGTAAGGGATTTCCCGATTGTCTTTACCGCCAACAGATTCTTGTTGCACGTAAAGCAGTGTGCAAAGAGCGCATAATTATGGGGATGCCGGTCAACCGGTAATTCCAGGCGTCCTGACAGTTCCTGTCCGTCCTTATTTTTAAAAGTTACTTTTTGTAAGTTCATAACAATGGAATTTTCTGTTTATGGCTGGCACTACGCTCATTATTTTTCCCGTATAAGATTTGCATCAATTCCGGAAATGAGTACTTTCCGGACGCTATAAAGTTTCAATTGGAAGATTCATCCACGGCCTTATTGAATATCCCCCTTAAGTCGGGATTAAAAGAGACTCCTATCTGCAACCGGTCAAAATTGATCGTATTAAAATGATTTTTTAAATAGCCTATTTGAATGCTGATGTTGTGGGATATGTGAATGCCCACGGCAGCATACAACCTGTTTTGACCAAAAATGGTATCCTGAAGATTTAAAAAGACCTCGTCATACACATTTATAAAAAAGATATCTGTCAGGGGGAGCGTAATTTGAAGCCGATACCTTGCCCTGTGCTGGATATCATTATCGGCACCAAAATCCAGGAAGCGTTGCTCCATGCGATAACGGTGTTCTAACAGAAATTCGCCCACCTTGTTTATTATTATAAACTGTTCAAATATACGATGTTCCCGGGTGTTCCGTTCATTTTGAAATTCCGCAAAGCTACCGTCCGTAATGATGTAACCATAGCCCAAAGTGGCCATCGCATCCGGGTTCAATTGGTAATTTAACCCTGTTCTCAGCAACAACTGGTTAAAATTTCGGGTGGTTTCGTACAACCTTAACTGAGTTTCCGAATGAATGCTTAAATTTTCGGATATTTTATTTTTCCCGAAATACATGTACCAGGCGCCCCACTTGTTGTCTCCCGTTTCCTGGGCATTCAGGAAGCTCCCTGCAAAAAATAGCAGAATTAATACGATACTCCTCATAAATATGTAAGCCTTTTTCTTCAGTATGATTATTCATCAACTATTTCCGGGGATGCACCGTCTTTAATGGGGATTCCCGCGTCACCCCTGAGATAAGTGTTCAGGAAATCCAAAATTTTACTGTATGCCTCAATCTGATTTTCCTTCTTTACAAAACCGTGGCCCTCATCTTCAAAAAGCACATATTCCACGGGTACTCCATTTTTACGAACCCCGGCCACAATTTCATCAGACTCCACCTGCAGTACCCTGGGGTCCTGGGATCCCTGAAGTACAATTAGTGGTTTTGTGACCTCGTCTGTATGGAAGAGGGGGGAGATTTTTCTTAGCCGGACCGAATCCGAACTGTTGGGATCACCCAGTTCCAGGTACAGGGCTTCTTTAAACGACTCCCACCAGGGCGGGATGCTGCGCAATGTCCTTATCCAGTTTGTCACGCCAAATATATTGACACCCACCGCAAATTCTTCCGGGGTGAATGTCAGGGCTGCCATCGTCATATAACCGCCATAGGAACCCCCGATTATGCCAATTTTGTCGCCATCAATTTCTGCTTGTTGGGCCAGCCAATTTTTTCCTTCCACACAGTCCCTCAGGTCTTTGTCCCCGTGATTTAGGTCATCCATTTTATAAAATGATTTTCCGTAGCCACTGCTTCCCCGATTATTTACGGCAAGGACGGCATATCCATGATTCACCAGATACTGGATGAGCGAACTGAAGTTTTGCCTGGACTGCCCACCGGGACCCCCATGCACCCAAACCAATGCCGGAACCTTGTTATCCGAACGGGCCTGGTGTGGTTTATAGTACAGAGCCGGGATCCCGAGTCCGTCGAATGATGTATAGCGTATGGTTTCGGCCCTTACGAGATGCTCTTCCTCGATTTCTTCATTTAACACATTGGTAAGGATGGTCTGTTCTTTGGATTCCAGGTCGTACACATATAAATTCGACGGTGTATGTGAACCCCCCGCATAAAACCTCATCAGTTTTTCATTTTCTGAAAAACCTACGTTGGTAATATCCATATCACCAAATGACGGCAAATCGATCTTCTTGCCGGACGCCACATCCATGACCTCAATGACATTTTTAGCGTCCTGGTTAATATAGGTAACCTGGTAGGTGCCATTTTCAGTGAAATAGCTTCCTGTAATGTCCCAATCTTTTTCCATGACTTTTTTCCGGGTTTTATCTGCCAGGTTGAATTTCTTCAGGAAGGCAAATTCTGCTCCGTCATCCGTTGTATAATAAAGTGCAGTCCCGTCCGGTGAAAAGTCCTGATCATTGTTGGAGCTTTGATTCTCGTTAATTTTTGTGATCGTTCCATCCTTAAAACTAAAGAGAAAGAGATCGCTGTCATTGGTATTGATCGGTTTGCTTAAAACAAGATAGTTTTTATCGTCGGACAGGCTCCCAATGGTATACCCCTCATTATTCTCGTAGAGCATTTTAGCGGTAAATGTGGCTGCGTCCATTTCATACAGATCCATATACTTTTTATCCCGCTTGTTTGAAGTAAAGAAAAAGCTTTGATCATCGGCTGCCCAGCCATAGAAAATTGCCCTTGCGTCCTGGTATGGAGTGAGGTCCCGGTGCTGACCTTCCTCATCCATTAGATGGATGTGGAAGATTTCATCCCCGTTATTATCCATCCTGTAAAGAATCCGTTCATCCTTCGGGAAATAGGAGATAGAAAATACCGAGGAACTATCAGATGCCGTAATGGGCAACAAGTCTCCCCCTGAGACCGGTACCGCGTACATGTTGTAGATCCCTGAGCGGTTACTGGAAACCAGTAATTTGGAATTATCCGGAGCAAAACTACCTCCGCCAATGGCCTCATTGTCCATCATCTGTTCAATGGTGTAAGATTTAAGTGTCTCTGCAATGCCATGGGTCTTTTCTTCCTCCCTGCAACCCCAAATAAAAATCAGTGCCAGTATTATAGCCGTTTGTTTCATGTGTCTTATTGTTTTATATTGATGTTCTGTTATTATCCTGATAATCCGCCGTACTCTTTCAAAGCCAGGCACGCTTTACTCAAGGGGAAACACCCTGGCTTCCTTAAAAGGTGAAACCTGCAATTTTTCCATGTCTTCTCTATACGCTTTCCATGCATCTTTGAAAAAGGTATTCGTCTTTTGAAGTGCATTGTTCAGGGCTGCTTCAGCAAACCGAATGAGCTTTTGCTCGGTTGCTGTCATTCCCTGCTGCCGTGTGCTTACGTATGATTCCGCTTCTCCCAGGCGCCCGACCACCGTGATTTCGGGGTTTCGGGTGATCCCCTGGCGTTTATCTTCCTTACCCAGGTACAAGGCGATTAGGGAATCGATTGATTTTACAATGGCCTCTGACGCATTTATCTGATCTTTGTAGTTGTCCTTGTCCAACGCCTTGAGTTCCCTGGAAAATTTGTTTGCCACATCCTTACTTTCCACTAATTGTTTCATGGCATCGGCAGCCTTTTGAGTGTACTCTTCCAGTTTTTTTCCCGTCCTGTATGCGTCATCAATGGCATCATCGGTAATGCGCAGCCGGGGATCTGATTTTACGACCAACGTGGTTTCATCTGACAAACCTCCTAGGGTGACTTTTACGGTGTAAGTGCCGGGTTTTACCCTTACGCCTCCGGGTTCTTTTTTACTCTTGCTGATTTTACGCGAAGGCCTTTGCGGCCCTTTTTCGTCCATGTCCCAATAGATCCTGTGAAAACCTGCTTTTTCGGGGGTCCTGAATTTTAAGGTACGTATTAATTGCGCTCCGTCATAGAATTGGAACTGCACCGAATCTTTTTTCTGAATTCCGTTTTTTTTATCCGGGGCGCCTGATTGATCTGACCCTTCTTCAACCTGTTCTGAAACCTCCTTATCCCCGACATCGTCTGATTCCTTTGGGTCCTTCTTTTCCGGATCTTTAGTTCTCCCTTCCCTGAGGTAATAGGTGATCATTGCCCCCTTCTTTCTGTTTTCGGCATTGTAAATGGCATCGGCCCCAAATCTGCTCCCGGTGGGTTGCTGGTAGGAGGCCTGATAAGCTGCCGGTGCAGGAAATAATTTGATGTCTTTTTGTAAAATACCCATGTCCGAAGCCAAGTCCCGTAATGGGCGGATATCGTCTAACACCCATGCGGCCCGTCCGAAGGACCCAATAACCAGGTCGTGTTCCCTTGGGTGAATGACCAGGTCTTTGGTTGAAACCGTGGGGTAACCCTCGGTCCATTTTTGCCATTGATTCCCGGCATCAAATGAAATGTACAACCCATCGTCCGTACCCAGAAACATAAGGTTCGGATTTTCGGGATCTTCAACGATGGACAGTGTATAACTTTTTACATCGGATCCATCCACAATGCGCTGCCAGCTTTTCCCATAATCCCTGGTCCGGAATGCATAAGGGGTATAATTAAATCTTCTGTAGTCGTTGGCTATCAGCAAAGCTTCACCTTTGTTCCTGGCGGACGCCTTGATTTGCGGTATCCAGCTGCCCGGGGGTAACCCTTTAATATTCGGGGTGACATCCACCCAGTCCGAACCCCCGTTGATCGTATAATGAACACGGCCATCGTCCGTAGCTACCCACAGCATATTCTGCTCCGCTTTTGAAGGTTCTATGACCAGGATGGTACAGTGGTTTTCCGCACCGGTGGCGTCCATGGTTAGCCCCCCGCTTTCACTTTGTTTCTGTTTTTCGGGATCGTCAGTTGTGAGATCGGGTGAGATGACTTCCCAGGTGAGCCCTTTATCGGTGCTCTTGTGGACAAACTGACTCCCGAAGTAAAGGGTGCCATGGTCAAAAGGATCCTGGCCAATACCTGCATTCCAGTTAAATCGCAGTTTGGTTTTCGCATCGGGAGGGGTGGGGCGGACCGTATAATTATTACCGGTTTTCCAGTCGTATCTGCTCACGTGTCCCTGCTGACTCATGGCATATCCAAATTGGGTATCTTCCGGGTCGGGAACAACGTCAAAGCCGTCACCAAAAGCAACTTCCTGCCAATAACTATTACGTATTCCCTGTGTTCGCCACACATAGGCCGGGCCCATCCAGGACCCGTTGTCCTGCATCCCTCCATATACGTTATACGGGAATTCATTGTCTACGCTAATATGATAGAACTGGGCTACAGGGAGATTGCCAATAAAACGCCAGGAAGAACCACCATCTTTGCTGATATTCATGCCACCGTCATTGCCGTCGATCATAAATTCGCCGTTTTCTGGATGGATCCAGAGCGCATGGTGGTCCGGATGTATGCCATTGTTAACGCCGTATGCCGGCATCAGCGGATGAAAACTTTTTCCACCATCTTCTGAAACATTTACAAAAGAAAAGATAGAATAAATCCGATTTTCATTCCCCGGATCCACATAGATTTCCGAATAATAGAAAGGGCGGTCGCCAATATGGTTCTTATCATTGATCTTTTTCCATTTACCCCCCCCGTCCTCGGATTTATAAAGGGCATTTTTCTTAGCCTCAATCAACGCATAAACAATGTTGGGTTTGCCGGGCGCGATCGCAACTCCAATTCTGCCGAGCTCCCCCTTGGGAAGACCATCGTCTTCCGTTAATTTTTTCCAGTTCCTGCCGGCGTCATAGGTGATATACAAACCACTGCCGGGACCGCCCGATCTAAAGAACCACGGATCCCTCTTGTGCTCCCACATGGCTGCGATGAGCTTATTGGGGTTACCGGGATCCATGATCAGATCAGCTATCCCGGTTTTACTGTTAACAAAAAGCACCTTTTCCCATGTTTCCCCTCCGTCTACCGTCTTGAATACCCCTCGTTCCTCATGTTCCCCCCAGGGTGAACCAATGGCCCCGACATACACTGTATTGGGGTTCATGGGATCTACAACAATCCTATGGATGTGGCGTGTATTTTCCAGGCCCATGGACTTCCAGTTCTTTCCCCCGTCTAACGATTTGTAGACGCCATATCCGCCATTTAAACTATTACGGGGATTTCCCTCCCCCGTACCTACCCAGACCACGGACGGATTAGATTGCTGTATGGCCACTGCGCCAATGGAGGCTGTTAATTCCTCGTCGAAGACAGGGTCCCATTTAATCCCTCCTGAAACAGATTTCCACAGGCCGCCTGATGCAGTTCCCACATACATCACATCCGGATCTTTATGAACCACGTCAATGGCGGTTACACGGCCACTCATGCCACCGGGGCCAATATTCCTGGGCTTCAGGTCCTGGACAAGTTCCATGCTAAATTTCTGGGCTGGAAGGGAAGCGGAAGCAAAAAGCAACCATACGAAAAGTATTTTTTTAGTCATTTGAGTCGGGTTAATTAGCCGCCTAAATATACCAAAATCCTGAAGGAGAATTCTTAAAGGGGTGTTAAGGGGGATGCCGGGAGTCCCTAATAAATAATTATGAATAAGCGGGAATCATGTATTATTTTAAAGTTAATTTATGGGGAAGAGGCTCTCATAAAGAAGGATAAATTAGCAGATACGGGGATTTTTCTTAATTTTAAGGTAATAGATTGCTCAATATTGAAGTTATCCTGGAAAAACCCGCGAAGGTAGCTTCTCTCAACTTAACCAGAGACCCATGAAGTCCACTTATTTTATTGCCCTGTACATGGTTGCACTTGCCCTGTTGGCCTTCATGTTTTATCTGAGTATTGGCACAACGGGTTCTAAAGTGGCCTCCGAGGGTATAGCAATTCGTTTTGGTGGTTACGTCATTGGTGCCTGGGGTATTGTAATCGGTGTCCTTGGTCTTGGCATGGCCCTGCTATACTTCCAGGTACGTAAAAAATTCATGAATCGGTTTCCAAGGCCAAAAAAGCGAAAATAGGGGATTACTACGCGTGTTTTGTTGCAATGAAATTAAACCTTGCCTCCTTCTTCCGGGTAGCAGTATTTAAATTAACATGGGAGGCTACCCCTTATTTCCCCGGAGGCCTTGGCTTCATGACCAGGCTGTCAGCCGGATAGGTATTTTTCAAATAATTCATCTGCTCCCTGGCCCAATCCATGATCAACTTTCTTTCTTCCCCGGAAAGATTGGCTCCGGTATGCAGCCCCAGATTTGTATAGGATGGCAAGGGCATTTCGTGTTCTTCGACCATCTCAACGACTTCTTCAAATTTGTGATTTTGAACAGCCAGCGGCTGGTTGGTAAATTCGGAAAAATTCAGATGCCTTTTACCATCTTTAATATGCCCGTTTATCCACCAGGCCACCGGTTGCACATGGCCATACCACGGATAGACCGTTTTATTGGAATGGCAATCATTACACGCCACCTTCATGATTTGGCCTACCTCTTCAGGGAGCTCATACTTTTTTATAATGGCATGGGTCATGTCATTGGATTCGTTCTTTTCCGGGCGAAAAAATTGGATAATTACCAGGGTGACCAGAAGGCCAATCAGAATTTTTTTCAGCATTTTCAAGGATTTTCCAGATGGGTTAAAATTTATTTTTTAATCAATATTTAGCAGATACCTGCATCCTCTGTATAGATTACAAGGAGGACAAATAATCAAAGCTCTTTTTTAAGGCAACATCAGGATCCTTTACCAAATCCTGCTCAACGAAGAAATGACGCACCCCGTGCTGCTGTGCGGTGGGTATTATGGTCTCCAAATCGATTACCCCGCTGCCTGCGGAAGTCATATTGGGAAACAAGGGAATCCATTGACTGTCGTCTCCCCCGTCTCCCGAAAAAGTCTGTATTTTCTTCATGTCTTTTACATGCATCAAATGGTATCTATTGTGGTATTTTTCAAGATACATAACGGGGTCGGCACCTCCGGCAATGGTCCAGAACAAATCTATTTCCAGGAAAACAAGGTCGGGATCTGTATTATCCAGCATCAATTGCAAAGGAATTTCCCCGTTCACCTCGTGCAATCCGTACCCGTGATTGTGGTAGGCGAATTTCAATCCAACTTCCTTGGCCTGCCTTCCAATGCTATTGAACGTATCAGCCATTTTCCGGTAGTCTTCCAGGGTTTTTCTGTATTCCCCCGGGATGGCCGGCAACACCACATAATGAAATCCAAGATGTTCTCCCGCCCTGCCTAAATCCTTCATTTTATGTTGCAGCGTATCGAGGTCTGTATGTATGGAAGGAATGGTTAGTCCGGATTCTTTGCATATATTTTTGATGTCTTCTTCGGTATGCCCGAAATACCCACTGCCACTGAAGCCAAGTTTGGGCATAAGCGTTTTCCATCGCTGTTTGGCGCTTTTGGCGCTATAGGGATAGGGCCCGAACAGTTCTATTTCCCTGAAACCCATATTGGCCAACAGCGAAATGGTGCCTTTAAAATCATTCTCCAGGGAGGAGGGTAAAGAAAATAACTGAACACCAATGTTTTTAAGCGTGGAAGGATGCTGCTCAGGACTGGCCCCTGCCAATAAATAGTCCGGCAGCAAGGTACCCCCGGCAGTAAAAAAAGCCAGATTTCTTATAAAATCGATTCTCTCCATAGGACGGTCATTTGCGTTTTACTCATTTCAATAAATTGATATTTTTAAATTCCGGATGAAATCTCCGAACATATCAAATCTAATAAATTTGGAATTGATTTGACAGGTTTAGACGTTTATCAACCTTTTTGGTACCATGGTGGCTTTAACATTTTCTTAAGGTCGTTGGCAACATTACTCCTGTCGTTTGCAGAAAATAGTGTTTTAACCACGAATATAGTATCATCTTTAATCCCGATATTTACCGAACCCGCCATAACACGTACGATCTTGTTTAAGCTACCTCATTTAATTATTGCCATATCCCTGCTCCTCTGTTATTCCAACTCCTTTGCACAGCGAAGTACAATAACCGTTTCCGGAACCGTTGTTGACCAGGAAACCAATGAACCTCTGGAATATGCGACCCTTATATTGCAGACCATAGGGGAACCCGGGAAAGTCACCGGGGGCATAACCGATGTCAAAGGTCGTTTTGAAGTGGAAGCTGCTCCGGGGACCTATGATATACGTGTGGAATATATCTCCTATAAGTCCTATATGGCCAGGGAAAGGGAATTGAACAGTTCAACTGATCTGGGCACCATAAGACTCGCCATTGATGTGGCACAATTGGAAGGGGTTGAAGTGATCGGCGAAAAAACGACTGTTGAGGTGCGCCTCGACAAGAAGACATATAACATCGGAAAGGATATTGCCACCAGTCGTGGTAACGTGAGTGATGCATTATACAATATCCCATCGGTAAGTGTTGACGTGGAAGGGGCGATTAGCCTTCGCGGAAACGAAAATGTCCGTATTCTGATCAATGGAAAACCTTCTGCACTTGCCGGTTTCGGTTCTACGGATGCCCTCAGGCAATTACCCGCGGACGCCATTGAAAGGGTAGAGGTCATCACCAGCCCCTCGGCGCGTTACGATGCAGAAGGTACGGCAGGTATACTGAATATTGTGCTCCGGAAGGAAAAGACATTAGGCCTGAACGGCTCTGTAAATACGAGTATTGGCTACCCCATCGCCGGCGGGGTGACGAGCAACCTCAACCTTCGTACCGACAAGTTCAACATTTTCAACACCCTTGGTTATTTTTACCGGGAGCCGCCGGGCAATGCATTTTACGACAACACGTATAATGGGGGGGAGTTTAGCAGGATCATAGAAGACCGGGATATCTTGCGGAGGGATAAAGGCTTTAATGTGAATCTGGGTGTAGAAATCTATTTAACCGAAAAATCTTCAATTACCGGAAGTATTTTTGGCCGCTATTCCGATGAACTTGACGATACTGAGAATAACAGCCGGCGTTTTGTACAAAATACCCTGGATAGCCGAACCTTTCGGGGCGAGGAAGAACATGAGGATGACAAAAGTTACCAGGTTTCATTGAATTATACGAATAATATAAACGAAGACGGGCACAAATTGACGGCGGACTTTCAATATTCCAGGGACGACGAATCCGTGGAGACTACCATAGAGGAGAGAAACACCTTTCCCAATAGTGACTTGCTGGCAAGAGAAAATGTTATTGAAAGCGAAATAGAGAACGAATTTCTGTTACAGGCAGATTACGTCCTGCCAATTGGGGATACACAGTTTGAGGCCGGTTACAGGGGTGATTTTGAACAGGATGTCAATATGTTTAAACTAGACTCCCTAAATCAGGCTACCGGGCAATTTGAAAACAATCAGGAATTGAGCAATGAGTTCACCTATGATGAAAACGTGAATGCCTTGTACAGTCAATACGGCGACAAATTTGGCAAGCTCTCCTTTCTGTTGGGATTGCGACTGGAACATACCCAGCTCAAGGGTCAGTTGGCATCCGATTTTGACCTCACCGCTTTGCGGGAATCGCTGGGGTCCGATGTTCAATTCGACTTCAATAAAAAATATCTGGGTCTTTTCCCGACGGTAAATCTCATCTTAGAACTGAATGAGGAGGAGAGTATTACCCTGGGTTACAACCGAAGGATTAACCGCCCCAGGGGATTCTTTATCAACCCTTTCCCGTCACGTTCGAGCAGAACCAACATTTTTCAGGGGAACCCCGATCTGGACCCCGCTTTTGCAAACGCCTTTGATATCGGGTATCTGAAAAGATGGGAAAAACTAACGCTTACCTCCTCCGTCTATTACCAGAAGGAAACCAGTTCATTTGCCGTGGTGCAGGAAGAAACCGGGGAAGTTACGTCCGACGGTATCAGGATTATCCGCTCCATTCCTATCAATTTGTCTACAAACCAACGGATTGGGGCAGAGGCAGGTATTTTGTACAACCCGGCCAAATGGCTAAGGTTAAACGGAAGTTTTAATTTTTTTCAATTTGATTCTGAAGGGGTATTCAACGCTGTTGATTACGGCACAAAAAATAATAGTTGGTTTGCACGTTTCAGTTCCAAAGTGACTTTGCCGGGCAAGATCGACTGGCAAACCAATGCGTTTTACAGAGGCCCTAGGGAAACCGCCCAATCTAAAACCAAGGGGATCTTTTCATTGAACCTGGCCTTCGCGAAGGACGTCCTTGGAGATAAAGGAACCCTGTCCTTTAATGTCAGCGATCTGCTTAATACCCGTAAACGCCAAACCCTTACGCAAACGCCATTTTTTACGTCAGACAATGAATTTCAATGGAGGGAACGTCAATTGACACTTTCCTTTATCTACAGGATCAATCAAAAAAAGGAAAGGACTGGCCGTAACGGTCGAAATGGGGAAGAGGAGGATGTAGAATATACTCCCTGACGCCTGTGGTAAGATCATCAGCCTCCGGGGGCAAACACGAGGTCGTTTTAAGGAACATCTGCTTTCGCCCGATGTCCTCCAGCTACCAGGAATTGAAGTTCCATACCAAACGCCTGACTATTGCCCGGCGGCGTTGCTTGCTATTTCATCCAGTTTACGGACTATGGCGGCCCTGTCCAACCAGGTACCCCGTACCATAACCCCGGAGAGCTGTTTGAGGGCGGCAAGATCATCTAACGGGTTGCTGTCAACCAGAAGAATATCGGCATCCAGGCCTTCACGGATTTCTCCAAACGTGTCTTCCAATCCAAAAAATATCGCCGGATTCATAGTTCCTGATTGAAGGATCTGCAATGGGGTGAGCCCGGCCCTTTCCATGCCAGCCATTTCATGGTGAATGGAGAATCCAGGAACATTGAATAACTGAGGGGCGTCGGAACCCAAGAGCATACCATGTCCTTTATCCTGAAGGCTTTTCAGCAATTGCATGCGAATAGCGTCAAAAGTCTTCCACTGAGTGGCATCAAACCCAGTACCCGGACCAGTGGATTGTTCTTTTCGTTGTTTCCATTCGCTCAGGGTAGCCGCCGGCATGTATCTCATTTCGGGCTGGGAAAGTAGTTCCTCTGTATCG
>Ga0102947_1000187_pt1 | contig 22627 bp, 22 predicted proteins | sample SalPon2A_A_D2_MG_FD_78210 | JGI IMG/M metagenome (GOLD analysis project Ga0102947, IMG submission 78210) | Soil microbial communities from South San Francisco under conditions of wetland restoration - Salt Pond MetaG R2A_A_D2_MG | ecosystem: Environmental > Terrestrial > Soil > Wetlands | place... | reverse complement strand
TGCGAAATCCTCGGCCTCGACCCGCTGCACATCGCCAACGAAGGCCAGTTCCTCGCCATCCTCGCATCTGACTATGCCGACAAAGCACTAGAGATGATGCACAGCGTGCCGGGTGGTGAAGCAGCCGTTTTCATCGGTGAGATCCGCGAGGAGCCGCAACGGAGCGTCCTGGCCCGCAGTAGCTACGGCGGCACCCGCTACATCGACATGCTCGTCGGCGACCCGCTGCCGAGGATTTGTTGAGACGATAAGCGAGCAATCCGCCACATAATTCATGGTGTTGTCTTGCGTATTATAACGGAGAGCAATCAGCGGCCAACCGTAGCGGCTGGGCGTTTGCATGAAGCTACGGAATCGCCGACGTTGGAGCAACGCGAAAACCGTCTGGCGGTTGGTCGGCTGCATGGCGTTGATATTGTTCATGGCCTCCCCCTGATGCCTACCTTGTAGGTGTCAGAATCCACTCAACAGACCCAGGAGGAGCACCATGAACTTCTACACCGGTGTCCATGCATTTTACTGCGGCGTGGACCTCCATGCAAGCTCCATGTACCTCTGCCTCCTCGATGACCGAGGACAAACTCTACTCCACCAGAACATTCGCACTGAGCCACGAGCCTTCCTCCAGGCGCACCCTACCGCGAGGGGCTTGTCGTCGCCGTCAAATGCGTCTTCTGCTGATGGATCCATCAGCTAGATGGTACTGGCTCGCCGACCTCTGCCGAGACGAAGGCATCGACTTCATCCTCGGCCATGCGCTCTACATGAAGGCCGTCCATGGCGGCAAGACGAAGAACGACCGACAGGACGCCTACACGATTGCCGCGCTCGTACGGGGCGGCACCTTCCCGCTGGCCTATGCCTACCCGCCCGCCTGGCATCCGATACGGGACCTGGTGCGCCGCCGCAACCACCTCATGGCTCTCTGCAATCAGACGAATCTCTGTGATCACCTCGTGCGCCGCCCCGTAGAGTTCCCCCAACTACCGCTACTCAGTGAAAGATCAGCTTCCAACGCATCGGCTACCTCGATCCCATCGTGCGTCAGTACGTAGAACTGGACCTGGCCCACGTGGAAGCCTCCTCCGTCGGCCAAGCAACACCGTGCCTGCATCATGCAAGGGTCTTCGCAATCTTTACAGGCCTGTTGCTGCTCTACTCCATGTTCTTTTTGTCAGTCGTCCAGTGAGGAGCTTGAGCCAGGCCACTTGGGGTACCGGTGAACATCTTTCCAGCCTCTTCATCTCCTTTTAGCTGCCATTCATACCAGGCGGTAGCCACATTGGCGAACTCTCCTCCGTGAGGCTCTTGGAAGGTTCCACCATGGCCTACATCCATATTTGCCAAAAAAACCGGTACATGATTGATTCGCTGGAAATCATCCATGCCATTCTTGTAGGCGATATCAGATTCGCCACCCAACAGGTAGAGGGTAGGCGAATGCAGCTTTTCGAGGTGCTCTTTCTCGAGGGCGGGCATTCCTGGCATTCTACTTCCGGGACTTGGTAAAATGCCGCTGTTGAACACGCCGACGGTTGTAATCCGCGGGTCAGAGGCGACTTCAAGAGTCTGGAGGCCACCGCAGAACATCCCACTTACCGCGATATGCTCCGTGTCAATTTTACCGTAGTACGGGCTGTCGCTGTTGCTGTTTTCAGCAATGGCCCAGTCGATGGCGTCCAGCAGCTGAGAGGATGTAGATTTTTCTCTGGTCCTTTCACTCTCTTCGGGCATGGGCCCGATTGCTACGACTAGAAAACCATAGCAGGACACTTCATTTAGGAAGTTCACGTGTTCCCAGGGTGAGTTGGCACAGGCTCCATTGCCCCAAGAAACGATAGGAAGCTCGTTTCCCTTGCCAAAAACGCCTAGGTCTTTAGGACGAAACACCGTATGGGTGGGCAAGGTGCTTTCCGAAACCATTAATGCCTCGTATGGGCCGGTTCCGCCGTCTTCCACCGTTCGAGATGCTGTTTGCGCAAGAGCCGGCTGTAGGAAGCTGGCCCCGACGCACGTCAAGACCGCGAGGACCGCAGTCGGACTTTTTCTACGGAGAGCAAACATACTCGTGGGTCGATTAATCGGTGAGGGGAAAAGCGCAGCCGTTCCTGCAAAGCATAGCGGTTATTCGCCAAGGGAGCAATCCCACGGCTGGCGACGCTCATTCTTCAAACAACTGATAGGCTTTGCTGAGAAACTGAGGATACAGCGACTCACGGCGGGGCATGTTCAGGTAGAACAGGGCGATCATGTCGTTCGCAGGGTCAATGATGTACTGCGTACCAAACAGCCCGCCCCAGGCATACGCTGTGTTTGAGACCTCGGGAGCCGGTTTCTTCTGCGCACTGTAAAGCTCAAATCCGAGACCGAACTGGAAACCCTCACCGCCGGAGTTGACCTCAGGCAACCGGCTCACGGTTGTCATCTGTTCGATGGTCTCTGGTTGCAGGATGCGGTGACCATTGAATTCGCCTTTGTTGAGCAGCATCTGACAGAACTTAGCGTAATCCTCGATGGGGCCGTTGAGTCCGATCGCACCTTCCACGTAGGTCTGCTCGTCGCTGAGGGTCGCCTCGCTGAACCTGTTTGACGCGGGTTCCAGTTCTCCGTCAACGGCATTGTAAGCCTTCACGAAACGGTTGAGTGCAGCCGGATCGTCATAGTACCAGTCGGTATCGTCCATGCCGAGCGGGTCAAGCACCGTTTCTTGCACGTATTCCCGCAGTGGTTTACCCGAAATACGCTCGATCATGTAGCCGAGCATATTCGTGCTGATATGATAGTTCCATTCCGTTCCCGGATCAAAGCCCAGCGGGTCCGCTGCCAGGGCGAGCATCTCGTCTTCCAGGTATCGTGCTTCAGGATCACCGCCGAAACTGCGCTGTCCCCCTGGCGCCTCATCCGAGGTTGTGCTTTCGGAGTCTCGGGCTCGCTGCATTTCAGTCTGGCGGACCTGGCCGGCGAGGCCCGCATTCAGGCCTGAGGAGTGCGACATCAGGTGGGCAAACGTCATCGGTGATGTAACGGGGCGCGTCTCATAGGTCCCGTCTTCGTTGACAGAGGTCACCACCTGATCGGAAATTCCAGGAAAGTATTCCGAAACCGGGTCATCCACGGCCACCAGCCCCTGTTCCACGAGGGTCATAAACGCAACGGTTACCACCGCTTTGGTTTGGGAGAAGAGGATATAGTAGTCGTCAACGGTGGCAGGCACCCGGTTCTCGATATCCTTCCATCCGAATGCTTTGTGGTAGATCACATCCCCACCTTTGGCCACAAAGGCGGCAAGGCTACTGGCCTTCTTCTGGTCCACGAAAGACTGGAGCAGGGAATCCACACGAGCAACTTTAGCCGTGCTGGTGCCTGCCTCCTGCAGGTTTACATCGTAGTTAAACTGCTGGGGTGCGTCGGCAGTGTTCGTCTCCGCGCTGCACCCGGCCACCCCTATGGCGACAGCGAACAATGCGGCGTATGGGAGTATTCTCTTCATGTCTTTCGTGGTAAGTAGCTAAACCGGTGTATCCGGCATACAACAAGAGGCGGCAGCAATGCCGCCCCGGCTTTGATGATGCTTACGGTTGTCCGGGGTTCAGGTGTTCAGCAAAGAACTCCTCCAGGGCCGGCTCGGTAACGTCGAGCTGTTCGTTGTAGGCCACGCCGTGCCCGCCTTCCAGCTTCATGTATTTAATATCTGCTCCCGCAGCCTTCATCTTTTCAACGAAGTCTTCCGTCAACTCAGCGCGGACGACCCGGTCGTCGGTGCCCTGGATCAGGAACAGCGGCGGATGGTCGCCCACGATATACCCGATCGGCCACCACTCCTGTTTTGCCATCGGCACGTCGCGTCCCAGTTCAGTAGGAGGGGAACCGGCGGCCGCTACGTTGACCTGACTGGAATACGCGTTCCAGCCTTCGCCCCCAGGCCGGCCGTGTCGGAGACCATCGCCAGCATCATAGCCAGTTGAGCCCCTGCCGAGTGGCCATAGGCCCCGATTCGGTCGGGGTCAACCTGGTACTCATCGGCATGGGCGCGCAGCCAGCGAACGGCCGTCTTCACATCTTCAATACAAGCCGGAAACTCCGCTTCATCGATCAGCCGGTAGTTGATATTGACGGTTACGTAGCCTTGCTGCGCATAGTCGACCATCATTTTCTGGTAGACGTCAACCGACTTAGAGCCGCCTCTCCAGCCGCCGCCGTGCACGATCACCAGCGCCGGGCGCAGCTCACTCCCAAAGTTGGCCGGCATCGCTAGGTCGAGCTTCCATGCTTCACTATCGCCATCGCGGTAACGGATATCTTTCGTCACAGTAATTGTATGAAGCTCGGACTCGATCACCCTGTAAGAAGGATTGTTGATCGTTCGGTCTGTGGTGCTGCAAGAGACGGCAAGAGATGCTGCCCCGGCAAGTAGTAAGAGAGCGGTGAACCTCTGCAGAGCGAAGGTTGTAGACTTTTTCATAGGTTTCGTTGGTCGGTGAGGCATAACGATTTGCGATTCAGCCGCCCGAGGCGGCGCGACGTTTGCCGAAGCTATGGACGCGGCGACGGTCGGAACGACCAGGAACGCTCGCGCCGAGGGTCGGCCTGCAATGGCGGGTTCTGCGTTCACGGGATCCGAAGCGCCCCCGCCCACTCCCGCACGTCGAAGCCGCGCTCAACCGTGAGGCAGAGCCGGATGAGGTGGACACCGACCGACTTCATGCTCTGGGGCGACGACTCCATGTACCGGTGGGTCGGACTATTGATGTCCGGGAACAGCCCGCCACAATCCGGGCACGGCACGTAAGGCGCGACTGGCATGAGTTGAAGGCAGTGAACGCAAAACTACTGATTATCTGGACATGGTCCGAATAATACACGTGGTTACACAACACGCAAACATATGTACTGTAACGATTTCGGCCAAACGCTTGTGTCTTGTCCGGACAATGTCCAGATATGAACCTATTATTCAGACACACGGTCCGAATAATACACACGGTGGCAAAGCCAGGGTCTCTCTCCGTATTATCCATGATTCAGCGCTGAATAGCAAGCAACAAAAGCCTTACGCGCTTGCTCCATTCTGGCTACTGAGAAAAGCACGCAGGGCAGTATTGACGGCTTCCGGCTCTTCCACCGTAGACGTGTGCCCGGCTCCGGGGATAATGACCAGTTGCGAGCCCGGGATGCGCTCGTGCATCCGCTCGGACTTTGCCGGGACCGTCGCCACATCCTGATCGCCTACCACAATCAAGGTGGGCGTCTTGATCTGGTCCAGCATTTCGTAGACCCCCTCCCGGTAGATGACGCCTTCGGTAGCCCGCGTAATGCCGATGCGATGGTTGGCAATGAGCCGCTGCCGCCAGGCGACTTGCTCTTCGGCGCGGGCGGGATCGTTGAGGAATTTCTCGCCGAACATAATGGGCATGACCCGGCTGGCGACGGGCCGCAGGCCGAACCACCGTGCGATGAAGTTGAGCAGGCGGTACTTTTTTTGATTGGGTTCGGGGTCGGCAGAGGTCTCCAACAGCATGAGCGACTTGAGCAACCCGGGATAGTGAAGTGCCAGGCGCAGGCCCACGAAGCCGCCCATCGAAAGGCCCAGAAAATGGCAGGGCGCGCAGTCAAGGGTTTCGATGAGGGCCGCCGCGTCTTCGGTGAGGGTGTCCATGTCGTAGCCAGCAGCAGTGACTTCGCTACGGCCCTGCCCCCGAAAGTCGAAGGTGATGCAGCGGTAGTGATCCTGAAAGGCACGTACCTGGCTGGCAAACATGGCTCCGCTCCACAGCAGCCCATGTGCAAAGACGATGGTTTCGGAACCGGTACCCTGCTCCTCATAATAGATCTCTGCTCCATTCACACGCATCGTAGGCATAGGGTACCCTCTAGATTCATTCGAGCGATGGCCTTGAGGTTGTTCGATCCTGTCTGAACAGCAGACACCGTCGTGCCCGTTGCATAATGCAAGTTCTGGTCATGAAGCGCAAGCGGGTTATTCGTGATAGGTCGCCGTTTAATCAACCGTGCGCCACATGTGTACCACGGAGACAAACGCCTCGTCCATCTTGATGGCATACGGTTCGGTACCATAGGGACGAAATCCGCACGATTCGTAGAGCTGAAGGGCCGGGACGTTCGACGCCATGACCTTGAGTTGAACGACGCACGTACCGGGCGTTGACCGGGCCTGTGTGAGCACTTGCTCGACAAGCGCGCGTGCGATGCCCTGCCCTCTGAATGAGGGGAGCATGCACAGACCGAACAGGGAAGCTTTATGCCGGGTCCGTTCACGGCGTTCGAACCGGAGGCCCGCCACCCCTACGAGCCGGGCGTCGACGAATGCACCGTAGACCAGTTCGGCCGGATCGGGCTCATCAGAGACGCGGGCGGTCCACCAGGCCAGAGGAAGCGGTGCTCGCTCCGCTACGGTTGCCGTGAACCCCTCCGGCTCATCGGCATAGGTCTGGAGCATGAACGCCCGGTAGGCAGCAGCGTGTGCTGGCGTGAGGCGGCTGATGTGCATGGAGGGCAGATAGCCTTACGGCACGTGGTTCAAACGCGAAAACGAACGTATCTCAAAGGTACAAAAAATCGATCAGCCGATGCGAGATGCTGCTGGAAACGTTGCTGCCGGGCTATTGTGCGAAGTAAAAAGAGCCATCCCGAATCTAAATCACACCTCAACCGCTTCGCCGAGCAACGTAGCTGAGGTGCAATCCGTGATGCGCACGTCTACGTACTGGCCTTTCTCGAAGTGGTGCCGGTCGAAGACGACCATCTTGTTCGAGTCGGCGCGACCGCAAAGTTGTTCATCGCTCCGTTTGGAGGGGCCTTCGACCAATACCGTCTGCACGGTGCCGATGTCGCGCTGGTTGCTCGCCAGCGAGATGCGCGATTGCAACCCGATGATCTCGCTGAGACGGCGTTTTTTGGTTTCTTCCGGCACATCGTCCACGTATTTGCGGGCGGCGTAGGTATCGGGGCGCTCGGAGTACATGAACATGAAGGCATGGTCGTAGCGCACCTGCTCCATCAGCGAGAGGGTGTCCTGGTGCTCGTCCTCCGTCTCGCCACAGAAGCCTGCGATGATGTCCGTCGAGAGCGAGATGTCGGGGCAGATGGTACGGGTGCGGTCGATGAGCGCGAGGTATTCGTCGCGGGTGTAGGTGCGGCGCATCCGGTCCAGCACCTCGGTGTTGCCGTGCTGCACAGGCAGGTGGATGAAGTTGCACACGTTGGGCCGCTCGGCGTGGACGTGCAGCAGTTCGTCCGAGCAGTCTTTGGGATGGCTTGTTGAGTAACGGATGCGCAGGTTGGGCGAGAGCATGCTGATCCGATAGAGCAATTCGGCAAAGCTGACCGCTGTGCCATCCTGTTCGAAGTGGTACGAGTTAACGTTCTGGCCCAGCACGGTCACTTCCTTGTAGCCCTCGTCTACCAACTGCGCGCACTCAGCCAGAATACTGGTAGCCTGGCGGCTCCGCTCACGCCCCCGCGTAAACGGCACCACGCAGAATGCACACATGTTGTCGCAGCCGCGCATAATGGAGACAAACGCCGAGACGCCATTGGTGTCGTAACGGACGGGCGCGATGTCGGCATAGGTCTCCTCCCGCGAAAGCTGTACGTTGACCGCCGACTGCCCGGTTTCTTCGTTCAACCCCAGCAGGCGCGGCAGGTCGCGGTAGGCATCCGGCCCCACAACGAGGTCGACGAGTTGCTCTTGCTCCAGCAGCTTGTGCCGCAGGCGCTCCGCCATACAACCCAGCACGCCGATTTTGAGGTCGGCGTTGCGCTTGCGCTTGTGGGCACGGAAATGCCCGAGGCGGTGGCGCACCTTCTGCTCTGCATTCTCGCGGATAGCACAGGTGTTGAGCAGCACCACATCAGCAACATCCGGGTCGTGCGTGAGGCCAAAGCCGTTCTCACGCAGCACCGCCGCCACGATCTCGGAGTCCGAGACGTTCATCTGGCAGCCGTAGGTTTCTACATACACCTGGCGCGCACCAGGCGCTTCGCCCGCCGCCAGCTTCGGCGCATCAATATCGTCGAGAAGGTCGAGATCTTGGATAAGGTTCATAAGGCGCGGCGTGATGTGTGTCCGCATCAAATACAAAACAGGAAGGGAGCGATAAACGCAAGAAGCGCGCTGCGGTTCAACAGTAGCTGTTTGATAAGAATGAAGAAACGGGGAGCACCTTTTGCCTTTTCACACCGTTGTTCGGAGTGGATTATGCAGTCTGTTACTCTGTCTTTCCACCAGACCTGTAGGTATGATGACTTGCAAGCACGCCCTTCGATTCACGTTACTTGCCGCGCTGCTTTTCCTCATAGGTACGGTCGAGACGGCTCAGGCACAAGCCTTACCTATGTTTCGTGGCGGCCTGCGCCATGCGGGCGTCTATGAAGGACAACCCGTTGAACAGGGTAACCAGGTACGCTGGACCTTCCAGACCGATGGCCCTGTGCGCAGTACCCCTGCGCTTGTGGATGGCACCCTTTATGTAGGTAGCGGCGATGGGAAGCTCTATGCAATAGATGCCGCGACTGGAAACGAACAGTGGCGTTTTGAGACGCAGGGGGCCATCCATGCTTCGCCCGCCGTAGCCGATGGCCGGGTCTATGTTTCAAGCCGAGACCAGCACCTCTATGCAGTAGACGCACAGACAGGACGCAAAATATGGCAGTTTGCGATGGGCACAGATCTGCCATATGTCTGGGGTTTCGACATGTATCTGTCTTCGCCTACTGTGGTGGAAGGCCTTGTGTATGTGGGCAGCGGCGATGGGCATGTGTACGCTGTTAAAGGCGCAACGGGACAGGTCACGTGGTCGTTCGATGCAGGCGCACGCGTACGCTCTTCTCCGGCTTTTGCAGATGGCATAATCTACGTAGGCGCGATGAACGGACGCCTTTATGGCCTCGACGCAGCTACGGGTCAGCAAAAAATGGTCTTTGAAACGGAAGGAGCCTCGCTTGATCCCGCTGCCTTTGGCTTCGACCGGCAGGCGGTGGTTTCCTCGCCTGCTGTTGATGGGGGTCGCATCTTTTTTGGCGGGCGCGATGGTTATCTGTATGCGGTGGACGCGCAGACGGGCCAGCAGCAATGGCAGTTCAATTATGAGGTTTCCTGGGTGCTCTCTTCACCCGCCGTGGCTGATGGTGCCGTATATGCAGGCACCTCCGACGGGCGTTTTGTAAATGCCCTCGACGCAGCTACCGGTGAAGAGCAGTGGCGCCTTGCCACCCCGAGCATCGTCTGGTCCTCCCCTTCAGTAGCCGGAGACCTGGTTTATTTCGGATGCGGCGACGGCTTTCTGTATGCGCTGGATCGCCAAACGGGAGAGGAGCAGTGGCGATTCAGAACGGGAGGAGGCGTCTATAGCTCACCCGTTATCGCGCAGGGCACGGTGTACGTAGGCAGTGATGACGGTGTGCTCTACGCCATCACCGATGGGCCGGAGGCACCAGCCATGCAGCCCACTTCCCACAGAGCTGTCTACTGGAGTGCCGATGCCTCCTACAAGTGGTTCCGAGCCGGGATGGACCAGTACATCCGTGACTATTTCGCCGCTGAAGGCTATGAGGTGCTAAATGATTCGAGCCTGGCGGGCTTCATGCAAAAACACCTTACAGACACCCAACCCAGCGTCGTCGTCTTCGCTACCAACCTGGTCCCAGCTACAGTGGTGGCAGATACCTCCGAGGCTGCCCTCCTGCGGCGCTACCTGAATGCAGGCGGCAAAGCCGTCTGGCTCGGTGCCACCCCGCTGGCCTTTGCGCAAGATCGGGCTACTGGACGGGTCACTGGTCTCGACTTTTCGATCCCCGAACGCATCCTGGGCATCCAGTATGGCGGCCCCGACACACGCGGCGTCGGCGGCTTTTATGGCGCTTCAGTAACCGACGATGGCAAGCGATGGGGGCTGCGCGGATGGTGGGTAGGCAACAATGCCCTTGCCCCAGAAGAAGTAACAACCGTATTGGCCCGGAATGAATATGGGCAGGCACAAGCCTGGGTCAAGAATTACAGGGGCTCGGAAGGCACTGGCCTCGTCCAACTCTGGCTCCCTAGAGATGCCCCTGCCGATCTGACTACCGTCAAGGCGGTAGCAGAATACGGTTTGAAATAGGGTTCAACGTCCGTATCAGCAAAAAGCTATCTTTTTAGCAGGCCATGTGCTAGCTTATGACGCAGGGTGGTCAGCCACCCCGGTTAGCTTTGGGCTGTTCCTCTCTTGCCTGCTCACTTCGACCACGATCAGCCATGCGCACCCTTCTACTCAGCTTCTTGCTCGCGTTCCTCGCCCTTCCCGCTGTTGCCCAGGATGACGCGGCCATGCGCCCCGACCCACTCACGCCGCAGGGCGAAAACCTGCAAACGCCCCCCACCTGGCACATCCGTCTCGATAGGCCCAACGACGACATCGTAATCGGAGCCGACAGCACCGCCGACATCTTCTTCGTCAACATGACGCCGGGCTGGCACGTCACCACCGGGCCTGCCGCTATTTTCTATCACCCTGCCAGCACAGCAGAAGGCACCTATCGCGCCGAAACGTTGATCCACCTCTTCGATCCCGGTCAGCGTAATGAAGCCTTCGGCCTGTTCGTGGGCGGATCGAACCTGGAAGAGGATGACATGACCTATGACTACTTCCTGATCCGCAACACCGGAGAGTTTCTGATCAAACGCCGCACCGGCAGCGAGACCAGCCTGATCCAGGACTGGACGAAGCACGACGCCATCCAAACCTACGGCCCCGACGCTGAAAGCTCCGTACCCAACACGCTGGCTGTCGTAGTTGGCGCAGAAAACGTGGACTTTCACATCAATGGCGAACAGGTAGCGAGCCACCCCCGCAGCCATATACACACGGATGGCTTCGTCGGCCTCCGCGTCAATCACGCGCTGAACCTCCACATCGAGGACTTCAAGGTGGAATAGGTGCTGGTTGACAGTTCCTGGTTTCAGGTTGGTAGTTTTGAACCGGCAACTAGAAACCATCAACCAGAAACCTGCTGCCGGGCGAGGAAACCGACGACGTATTTGCCGATCATGTCGAACTCCATATTGACGCGGGTGCCGGGTTGCCACGTTTGCACCGTCGTCTTCTCGAAGGTGTGCGGGATGATGGCGACCGTCAGTTCATGCTCGGCGAGCCGCGCCACGGTAAGGCTGATGCCATCGAGCGTGATGGAACCAACGGGAATCAGGTAGCGGGCAAACTGTTCGTCGAACCGCACACGGTAGAGCCAGTTGGTCTGCTCCTTCTCGACCGCCACGACTTCGCCTGTGGCATCCACGTGGCCATGCACTAACTGCCCGTCGAGCCGTCCGGTGGGTTGCATGGCCCGCTCCAGATTGACCGGCGTGCCTACCTTGAGCGCGCCGAACGTGGTCTTGCGCAACGTCTCTTCGATAGCGACGACCTCGAACGTATTGCCCTCGACCGCGACCACCGTCTGGCAGGCCCCGTTGACCGCCACGCTCTGATCTGGGCGTAGCTCTGGCGCAAACGTCGCTTCAATGGTTAGCCGCCGCCCGCCACCGAGTTCTTCGATGGCAGCGATGCGCCCGGTTTCTTCGATGATGCCTGTAAACATACCGCTTAAAAAATAGCTGAAAGATCGACGGTAAACCCGTTGAGTAAGGAGGATGGGATCATGCCCTCGCCAACCTCTCGGCTTGTCAGTTGGAAATGCTGTCCCTTGTTTTTGTACACTTCAATCTCCTTTGCCTTCGGGTCGATGATCCAGTATTCCTTGACGCCGTGGGCTTCATAGAGTCGCTTCTTGTCTTTGAGGTCATAGTACGCTGTGGAGGGGGAGAGAATCTCCATGATCAGATCCGGCGCGCCTTCAATTTTTTTCTCACCGATGATGCCAAGCCGGTCGCTGGCTATATAGATCAGGTCGGGCTGCGGTGTGTCCTCTTCGGAGAGAAAGACGTCGATGGGCGCGGGAATAACTTCGCCCAGACCTTGCTCCTCCACAAATTGCATAAGATTGAAAAGAAGCCGCGTCAGGATACGTTGATGATAGGGCGTCGGTGCGGGTGCCATAATCAGTTCTCCGCCGATGAGTTGATATGGTGCTCCTTCGGGAAGCTGGGCGTACTCCTCGTACGTGTATGCCTTTTTGGTGAGCGTTTCCATAATCTTCCTCATCTGGCTTCGTCTCGAAATAGGACGACGGTATACGGCGAAGGTTCAGTCTACCCTGTGCCGATAGCCTCGAAAAAGCAGATCGTCGCCGATGGTTTCCCACGAGTGCTCGGCAAAGGTCAGCGCCTCAGCCATTTTTTCGATACCCAGGTTACCCACCACGGGCACGCCTTGCCCGATGAGCTTGGGAGCCACGAAGGCAAAGTAGCGATCCACGAGATCCTGCTCCCAAAGCGCCGTAGCAAGGCCCGGCCCGGCTTCCACCAGCAGTGATTGCAGAGGGTTACCATCCTGCCCGCCTTCACGGCCCAGCCAATCGAGCAACGCATCCAGATCGAGATGACCGTTGGTTTCCGGAAGCCGCACCACGCGCCCACCGGCGGTTTGCAGCGCATCTGCATATGAGGGGGCTGCATCTTCTCCGATGAAAACCGTCGTCAGGTGCCGATGGGTATCGCTGAAAAGCTGGAGATGTGCTGGCAGCGTGCCTTCGCGGTCGAGTACAAAACGGAGCGGCTGGCGGCCTTCGATGTGGCGCACGGTAAGAGCCGGGTCGTCCTGCCGAGCAGTGCCGCTGCCGACCAGGATCCCATCGAGTTCGGCGCGCCACTGGTGGGTGCGCTGGCGCGCCTCCATCCCAGACACCCAGCGCGCATCGCCGCTCGCCGTTGCGATGGAGCCGTCAAGGGTCTGCGCCACTTTGAGGGTCACCAGCGGTCGTCCTGTTCGGATGTGATGCCCAAAGGCTTCGTTGAACCGGCGGCACGTGGTTTCGAGCACACCCACCGTTACCTCGACGCCATGGGTACGTAGCCTCGCCAGTCCCTGCCCGGCTACTTGCGGGAACGGGTCGGTCATGCCCACCATCACACGCGGGATGCCTTTTTCCAGAATAAGGTCGGTGCAGGGTGGCGTTTTACCGTGATGGTTGCACGGCTCCAGGTTAACATACAGGGTTGCCGCCCAGAGTGCTTCTGCACCATGCTGCTGCTCAGCTTCCGCGATGGCATATACCTCAGCGTGCGCCTCTCCGTAGCGCTGATGCCACCCTTCGCCCAGTACAGTCCCATCCCTATGCACCAGCACGGCCCCGACCATCGGGTTCGGGCTTACGTGACCCGCCCCGCGTGCAGCCAGATCAAGGCAATGACGGATCCATCTTTCGTGGTCGGGGGTGCTCACAGTTCTTCCATATAGTCGGGAAGGGGTTGGCCGAGTTGCCATGATTCAAAATAGAATTTGTGCTCGGAGCGGGCCTGCTGAAAGGGTATCACAAAACGCCGCACCCCCTCGGCAGGGTGGCGTTGCATAGCAGCGACGAACGCCTCCCGCATAGGATGTCGCGAGAAAAAGCTCCAGTCGAATCCGTGGTGGGCGGGCTCGGGAAAAAAGACCACCTGGGCCTTGTCTAGCAGCTGCCGCAATGCTGGCAAAGCATACCGCCGCTCCCTGCCTATCACCGCTGCAAGGAGATCCTGCGGCAGCATCTTATCGGCAGCAACCAGCACGGCGGCCTTACCTGGATGGTGGAGCAAGGCTTTTATTTGTGCGGTCTTTGCTTCCACCATATCGCCCTGCTGATCACCTGCCATCCAGCATGTCTCGCCAAGCCAATCGAGCACCGGTTTGACGAAGGCATCGGTATGGCCCAACGCCGTCAGTCCAACCTGCCTGGTTTCCATGTTGGTACCAGCCAGATAGCCCCGGTAATAACGTGGAGTCTGCAACAACGCCTGCAAAGATAACAAGCCCTCTTGAACCCGGCGGGCATCTGGATCCGTATCGGCGGAGAGGACTTCCAGGGACGCAGGTTCTTCGTAGAAATATTTCAGGATGTCCACGTAGCTCGGCCCGTAACCAACTCATAACGATTTTCACAGAGAGGGTAGAACGCGCCCGCCTCTGGAGACGTTTCTCTGTCATTCACGTTCTACTCGACACCGCTCTGCCGAACGACAAGCCAACAGGAACTCCGCATGCTATCTGCTCTGCAATCCATCTGGACCTGGACCGCCATCGCGGTGCTGGTGCTGGCATGGCTTCCGCTGCTGGCCGTCGTCCGTCTCTTTGACCGTGATCCGGCGCACTACCGCACCGGTCGCTGGTTTCGGCGGGTGGGTATGGCCATGACGAAAGTCAACCCGGCGTGGGACATTGAGATTACCGGCAATTACCCCGACAACCCACGCCATCCCTACATCGTTGTTAGCAATCATCAGTCGAACGCTGATATTCCAATCATTAGCTGCCTGCCGTGGGAGATGAAGTGGGTCGCCAAAGCCTCGCTGTTCAGCTTTCCGGTAGTTGGCTGGATGCTACGGCTCGCTGGCGACATCCCCGTGGATCGGCGCGATAAGATCAGCCGGGCCAGGGTGCTGGTGCATGCCAAGCAAGTCCTCGAAAAGAATTGCTCGGTCATGTTTTTTCCCGAAGGCACCCGCTCACGCGACACCCGCGTTCATCGTTTCAGCGACGGCGCGTTTCGTCTGGCGATCAAAGCCCAGCTTCCCATCCTGCCCCTCGCTATCGACGGTACACAGGATGCACTCCCCAAGCATAGCTGGCAGTTTGGGCGTGCGGACGCTGTGAAACTAAAAGTGCTACCTCCCCTTGCGACCGCTGGGCTCACAGCAGATGACGCACCAGCACTCCGCGAACGGGTGCGCGAGGAAATCATCGGACAGTTGGCTTCATGGCGACAGGTACTTCCCGAAACAGTAGATGCCCTGGCCTCTCGCAAAAATAAAGACTCCGTAAATACGCCGACGCCCGCAGGCTCGTAGGAACCGAAGGATTGCCATCGGCATTGAGACGTGCTACATTATGTACGTATTCCCTGCCCTGTAGCTCAATTGGCAGAGCGCCAGTCTCTGGATCTGGAGGTTCTAGGTTCGATTCCTAGCGGGGCAACATGCTAAAACGCTTCAGAAATGCCTTAGTACGGTGATTCTGAGGCGTTTTGTATTTATGCGCTGATTTGGCAATCCTGTGTGGGAAAAGGGCACCTTGACAGAAGGCCCTAGCAAATGCTATGTTGCGCGGGCATGGATCAGTTCGGCATCCTGCCGACACAACGGAGGGGCCAAGACGAGCGCTTCCTTGTCCACCATCCGGCTTGCGGTATGCTCCACACAATCACCCACATCCAGGCCTACGACATCCGCTTTCCGACGAGTATCTCGCTGGACGGCTCCGATGCAATGAACACGGACCCGGACTATTCCGCCGCGTATGTGATCCTGCAAACCGATCACCCGGATGGTCTCGAAGGGCATGGTCTCACGTTCACCATTGGTCGGGGCAATGAGTTGTGCGTGCAGGCCATCACGGTCCTCGGAACCCTGCTCGAAGGCCGGACGCTGGAGTCTTTCACTGCCGACATGGCGGGTTTCTGGCGGCTCCTGACCGGTGACAGCCAGTACCGCTGGCTGGGACCTGATAAAGGTGTGATGCACCTGGCGACGGCCGCCCTCGTCAACGCCGTCTGGGACCTCTATGCCAAAGTAGAGGGAAAACCCCTCTGGCAACTCGTCGCCGACATGAAGCCGGAGGAATTCGTGGCGTGCATCGACTTCTCATACATCGCCGATGCCCTCACACCAAATGAAGCCCTGACGCTGCTGCAATCGCACGAGGCCACAAAGCCGGAACGTCTGGCCTATCTGCACAAGCAGGGCTACCCGGCCTACACTACCTCGGCAGGCTGGCTGGGCTACAGCCACGAAAAAGTGAGGCGGCTCGCTCGGCAGGCGCAGCAGGACGGGTGGACCCACCTGAAAATGAAGGTAGGCGCTAACCTGGAGGAGGACGTGCAACGCGCCGCGATCATCCGAGAAGAGATCGGCGACGACATGGTGCTGATGATGGACGCCAACCAGACCTGGGAGGTCGACGAAGCCATCACCAACATGGCTGCGTTGGCTCGTTTCCAGCCGTGGTGGATCGAGGAGCCGACAAGTCCAGACGATGTGCTCGGTCACAAGGCCATTGCCGAAGCCGTACACCCGATCCTGGTCGCTACGGGCGAGCATTGCCAGAACCGGGTGCTGTTCAAGCAATTCCTCACCTCCGGCGCGATGGACATCTGCCAGATCGATAGCTGTCGGCTGGGCGGGGTAAACGAGGTATTGGCGGTGATGCTGATGGCGGCCAAGTATGGCATCCCGGTGTGCCCGCACGCAGGCGGCGTCGGGCTGTGCGAGTACGTCCAGCATCTCTCGATGATCGACTACCTCTGTATCAGCGGTACCATGGAGGGCCGGGTGATTGAGTACGTGGACCATCTTCATGAGCACTTTGTCGATCCCGTCGTCATCCGAAATGGTGCCTACATGCCACCCATGCAACCCGGCTACAGCATTGAGATGAAACCAGAGAGTCGGGCCGCCTACGCGTATCCTACCGGCCCACGTTGGGCAACCGTGTGATAAACGGATGCAGGTATGGTATCTTGTTGCTCTCTTATCACTAGGTGCCGCAGAAGAACCGGCCTTATCGGCTGACGCTAAAACCCCGTGCAGCAACATATGCCCTTCTTTTCCCTGAACGACAAAACAGCCTTAATCACTGGCGGTGCGCGTGGCATCGGCGAGGCCATCGTCCGGCGCTTTGCTGCTGCCGGGGCGGATGTGCATCTTCTTGATGTCAATGCCGAGGCGGCGACAGCGCTGGTAGCGGAACTGACAGGAGCCGCACAGCAAGTCACCTTTCATCCCTGCGATATTTCCGACCACACCGAAACGATCCGCGTCGTTGATGCGATTGCGGAGGACGCGTCCATCGACATCCTGATCAACAACGCGGGCATTGCACACATCGGTACGGTGGAGCAAACCACCGAGGCCGACCTGGATCGCCTGTATCAGGTCAACATCAAGGGCGTCTACAATGGACTATTCGCTGTGATTCCGCACATGAAACGGAGCGGAGGTGGATGTATTTTGAATATGGCCTCCGTCGCGTCGGTGGTGGCCGTGGCCGAGCGGTTCGCCTATTCGATGACGAAAGGGGCCGTGTTGACGATGACCTATGCCGTCGCCAAAGATTACCTCGCCCACAACATCCGCTGCAACAGCATCGCGCCGGCGCGCATCCACACGCCGTTCGTGGATGGCTACCTGGCCCAGCACTATCCGGGACGGGAGGACGAGATGTACGACCGCCTGGCGCAGACGCAGCCTATCGGGCGGATGGGCACACCAGAGGAGGTGGCTGCCCTCGCGCAGTACCTGTGTTCCGATGAGGCCGCGTTCATCACCGGCACCAATTACCCCATTGATGGCGGATTCATTACCCTGCACGGCTAACGCATGACCCGCATCGACGCCCACCATCATTTTTGGACCTTCGACCCGGTGTGCCATGCCTGGATCGATGAAAGCATGCATCCACTACGCCGTGACTTCGGGCCGGACAACCTCGCTCCGCTCCTGCAACAGCACGGCATTGGCGGCACTGTTTTAGTTCAGGTGGAGCAGACCGAAGCTGAGACGCGCCACTTTCTGGATTTGGCCGAGACGTACTCATTCATCCAAGGTGTCGTCGGCTGGGTGGATCTTCGCGCACCTGACATTGAGCGCCGACTCGAAGTCTTCGCGGCTTACGACAAGCTCAAAGGCTTCCGTCACATCGTTCAGAGCGAGCCCGCCGATTTCTTGCTCGACCCGGCGTTTCAGCGTGGCATCGGTCACTTGGATGCTTTCGGGTTTACCTACGACCTGCTCGTCGTGCCCCGGCACCTCCCGGCAGCAATCCGGCTCGTCGCCGCGTTTCCTGAGCAGCGCTTTGTACTCGATCACCTCGCCAAGCCGTTGATGCAGGCGCAGGTGATGGAGCCCTGGGCCATGCAGATCCGCGAATTAGCCGCCCACCCGAACGTCTGGTGCAAAATATCCGGCCTGATCACAGAAGCCGACCATACGGCCTGGACACCGGCCGACATCACGCCGTACCTTGATGTGGCGTTCAACGCCTTCGGAACCGACCGGCTGCTCTTTGGCTCCGATTGGCCGGTCTGTCTGCTGGCCGGGACGTACGCGCAGGTGGTCGAACTAGTGGAGACGTATTTGCAAGGCAGGCCGGAAGAGGAACGCGCTGCCGTGTTCGGTCAAAATGCCATGGCGTTTTATGAGCTGTAGCCACTACGCGACCAGCAGGGAAAGGATGAACGTGCATCATGTTTATGGCGATCTACAGGACATCGACCTTTTTCCTACCTTCATGCTGAACAGAACATTTTTGAGTGCTACATGGATCTAGGACTAAGCGGTAAGGTGTTCGTCGTGACCGGCGGCGCACAGGGCATTGGCGAGGCCATCACCCGGCAGATTGCTGCTGAAGGGGGCGTGCCTGTCATAGCGGATCGTGCAAAAGAGGCGGGCGAGTGTTTGCTGGAAGCGCTTCGGAGCCAGGAACAGCAGGCACACCTGATCGAAGTAGAACTGGGGACGAGTGCATCGTGTCAGCAGGTAGTAGAAGAGACGCTGAGTACCTTTGGCCGCCTGGATGGGCTGATTAACAATGCGGGTGTGAACGACGGCGTCGGACTGGAGGACGGGTCGCCGGAGGCGTTTCTGGCGTCGCTGGAGAAGAACCTGCACCATGCTTATTATCTGGCCCATTTCGCCGTGGATGTGCTCAAAGAAGCGCAGGGCGTCATCGTCAACATCGCGTCGAAGACGGCCCTGACCGGGCAGGGGCATACCTCCGGCTATGCCGCTGCCAAAGGCGCTCTGCTGGCGTTGACCCGCGAGTGGGCTGTCGAGTTGCTGCCCTACGGGGTGCGCGTCAACGCTGTGGTGCCCGCCGAGGTGGCGACGCCGATGTACGAGCGCTGGCTGCAAACCTTCGATGTGCCCGAGGAGAAGCGGGCCGAAATCACCCGTCGTATCCCGCTGGGCCAGCGCATGACCACCCCCGACGAGATTGCCTCCATGGTGGTCTACCTGTCGTCTGCCCAGGCTGCGCACATGACCGGCCAGTTGATCCACGTCGATGGCGGCTACGTGCATCTGGACCGGGCCCTGGCTGGCATCTGACAGATCCCTTCCTTGAATCTATTGAAGCGACAATGACAACTCCGTCTACCGGCACCGAGGCTGTTGAAGCCAAAGAAGCTCGACTTGTCCCCCGGCACTTGCTGCTGCCGTTCGTGCTTATCACCAGCCTGTTCGCGTGGTGGGGCCTGGCGAACAACATGACGGACACGCTTCTGGCTGCGTTCAAGCGCATCATGAGCATGACCGACTTCCAGACCTCCTGGATCCAGGTGGCCTTCTACGGCTCGTACTTCTGCCTCGCTCTGCCAGCAGCGCTGTTCATCAAGCGTTTTACGTACAAGTCGGGCGTCTTGCTGGGGCTCGGGCTGTTCATCGCCGGGGCGCTGCTGTTCTACCCGGCAAGCCAGACGATGCAGTATGGTCACTTCCTGGCAGCGTTGTTCATTCTGGCAGGTGGACTGTCCATCCTGGAAACGGCGGCCAACCCGTATATCATCGCCTTCGGGGCTGAGGAGACCGGTGTGCAGCGTCTCAATCTCGCACAGTCGTTCAACCCCATCGGGTCGATCACGGGTGTAGTGCTGAGCCAGTTGTTCATCCTCCCGCATCTGAACGCCGCCAGCGCCACGGAGCGGGCAACGATGACACCAGAGCAGTTGCAGGCCGTGCAGGCCGATGAACTGTCGGCTGTGATGGGGCCGTACGTGGGGGTGGCAGTCGTCTTGATTGTTTTGTGGATGGCCATCGCCATCGTGAAGATGCCCCGTGCCTCGGATGCCGGGCCGACGCTGGACTTTGGACCGACGCTGAAGCGACTCCTTTCCAACAAAAACTATGTATGGGGCGTCGTTGCGCAGTTCTTTTACGTCGGCGCGCAGATCGGCGTTTGGTCATTCACGATCCGCTACGTGATGAAGGAGTTGGGTCTGGACGAAGCCGGAGCTGCAAACTACTACCTGGCTGCGCTGGTGCTATTTGCCGTCTCTCGGTTTGTGTGTACCGCCCTGATGAAAAGGATCTCCCCGAAGCGCCTGCTGACAAGCCTGGCCGCGCTGGCTGCTGCCCTGACAGTGGTGGTAATCCTGGCGGGCGGCTACGTCGGCGTGGTAGCGCTCGTCGCCATCTCTGGCTGCATGTCGCTTATGTTTCCCACCATCTTCGGGCTGGCCGTGCGTGGCCTCGGCGACGATACCAAGCTGGGCGGGTCGGGGTTGATCATGGCGATCCTCGGCGGTGCTGTCCTGACCGCCTTGCAAGCCCAACTCTCCGACATGACCGGCAGCATCCAGGTAGCCTATGCCGTGCCGTTGCTGTGTTTCCTGGTCGTCGCGGGCTATGCCGCCTTCGTTCCCCACCGCGCCACGGCGTGATGGGAGACCGAAAGGATGAGGGTATAGAAAAGACAAAACCCGGCGATCCTCTATCTTCGATCCTCGACCTTCTGCCTGTTCCCTATTGCTGGCTGGTTACGTCTCCCTTCTCCCCGATGATTACGAGCCGGTTGTCCTCCTGCCGAAAGGTGAGCAGGCTCCAGCCCGTGCCTTCCACTTCTTCCTCGCTGTTGGCTACGCGGAAGCGGTACTCGAAGCGGGCCTGCACCACGTCGTCGCCCAGACGATTCAGGTCGATGGCAGAGGTGCGTTCATAGGACCGTTCAGGCCACCGTTCCATATAGTTTTGTTTGTCACTCATCACCCCGTTCTGCCCAACGCGGCCCATATCATAATAATCCACCCGGTTGGCATAGAAGGCCCGCACGGAAGCCATATTGTCACCAGCTCCTATGTTCAAATAGGTATCCACAGTGGCTTCGACGTTGGCCGGGGTGGTCAGGTCTTCGGCTTCATCCGGCGGTTCCGTATCTACCGAATCCGCATCTACCTCGGCGGTTGTATCTGGTCTAGTGCTATCGTTTTCCGTGGTGGTCGTGTCCTCGGTTACCTCCTCAGGTTCTGGTTCTGGCTCTACCGGCTCGGGTTCAGGATCTGCGGTATCGGTCCCCGAGAGCGTATCTGCAACCGCCACACCCTGCGGCCGCTCCTCTGACGAATCGCCTGTGACTTGCGATGCAATGCCCCAGACCAGCAAAACAACCACTACCAAAATGCCACTGCCCCAGATCAACCGTCGCTTGTTTCCCGGTCTATTCTCGGATGAGGTGACAGGTGGCGCAGGGTCGACCGGTTCTGCCGGTGGCTTTGCAACAGTGGGAGGCGTAAGAGACGCGTCTGCCTGCTGGGCAACGGATGCGTGCGTGCGTTGCGTCGGGCGGCTCTGGCCGACGGCCTTGGGCGTCCCGGGCGCTTGGTCGGAGAGCGCTTGTTCCAGGGCTTCGGCGCTCTGGTAGCGGGCCTCTGGCATTTTGCTCAGGCATCGCGCAATGATCGCGGCCAGCCACCCCGGCGCGTCGCTACGGAGGGTCTGCACATCGGGGGCGGTGTCATGCCGGATCTGCTGCATCAATTCGACCGTTGCGGCGTCGTGGCCCTCTGACCGTACGAACGGGGTTTGCCCGGTCAGTGCCTCGAAGAGGACCACGCCCAGGCTGTAGATATCGCTCTGCTCCACCACCTCGCCGTTGATCTGCTCCGGGCTCATGTACTCCGGCGATCCCATCACGCCCGTCGTGATGCGGGTCAGGTTGGATTGCAAGGCCGTCCCGAAATCCGCCAGAAAAAACTGGCCGTCCTCCTCTCGCCGCAGAATGTTCGACGCTTTGATGTCGCGGTGGATGATGTCTTGCTCGTGGATATGGGCCAGTGCCGACGCCATCTCGCGGCCCAGTCGCACCACCTCATCTACCGGCAACGCCCCTTCGTTGTGAATGATGGTTTCGAGGTCTGGCCCCTCGATAAAGGCCATCTCGATGTACGGGAAGCCCTGCTCGACCCCGGCATCGAAGACGTTGACGATGTTGGGATGGTTGATCTGGTCCATGGCCCGCGCCTCGCGGAGGAACCGCTCATAATCCTCTTCGCTGGCAAGCAAGCCGGGGGCCAGTTGCTTGAGCGCCACGATGCGCCCGAGGATGCTATGCCTGGCCTTGACGACCCGCCCGAAGCCCCCCTTGCCGAGTTCTTCGAGGATCTCATACTTCTCTCCGTAAGACGGGGTATCCGATGGCATATACTTTCACGTTGCGTCGAGCAACGACGTGGTTAGGACAAGTTCATAATAGACGCCCGGCCCGCGCCATGCAAGCCGGTGCGGTAAGGGCAACAGGCCTTGTAAATCAACCCTGGCAGCTACGTTCCAGGCTCAGCAGGTCCAGCGTCTCCCTGGCCTCTTCTTTGCCAGGATTGTCGATTTATAGCCATGAGATTCTCCGCTACCCAGGCTTCGCGCTTCTTAAATCCGTGCGGCAGATGCTTTTCAAACGTCATGCCAATGGCTTTCAGCACCCGTTCGCTGGGGGTGTTCCAGGTTGCGTAGCATGCTTCGATGACCTCAGCCGCTAGCGTCTCGAAGCCGAAGCGC